>Ga0310696_10009421_pt1 | contig 11302 bp, 14 predicted proteins | sample AusTroGonzalo_MG_4_FD_203885 | JGI IMG/M metagenome (GOLD analysis project Ga0310696, IMG submission 203885) | Bovine rumen microbial communities from tropical cattle in Woodstock, Queensland, Australia - Gonzalo_02 (v2) (version 2) | ecosystem: Host-associated > Mammals > Digestive system >...
TGGGTCTCATCGGCTCGTCCGGCAAGGGCGGGGCCACCCTGCACCGCCGTTTCTTCGGCGAAGGCCTGGAGAACCTGGCAGGCTCCGGAGAGTATCACTGGATGGCCGGCAACTATATCAAATACTGCGCTGTCGAGTCGAAAACGGGCGCCTGGAACGCCGGTATGCTCCCCGTGGATTCCCACGAGCTCATCGCCCTCTGCGCCCCGCGCCTCGTGTTCATCAGCTACGGCGTACCCGAGAAGGGTGACGCCCTGTGGCTGGACCAGTACGGCAGCTGGCAGGCCACGGTGGCCGCAGGCGAAGTGTTCAAGCTGCTAGGAGCCAAGGATTTAGGATTGTCCAACGACTACCGCAAAGAGCCCATGCCGCCGGTCCTCACCGGCCTCCTGGACGGTGAGCTGGCCTGGCGTCAGCACGACGGCGGCCACACCGACGGCCCCAACATGAAGTACTTCATCGAATGGGCCACGGGCAAAATCCAAGGAAAATAGCATCTCTACAATGAAACTATAATCAGAACTCCACGAAAGGTCGCAGCGATGCGGCCTTTTCTTCGTTTATTGCTCTTCAGGAAATGGGATTTCCTCCGGCGATTTGATATAGTCTATCGCTTTCTCAGGTGAAACCACGCTATGGCCAAGACGTTTTTCAACTTATTCCAATACTTTCTGGCCGTATTATAATCTTTGCTCTCGGTCAAAACACCACACACATCCACAATAGAGAAGAACCATTCCTGCTTCTCTTCATCCCACGCTGTCCGGACCTTCTTGTTCTCGAACAACTGTATTTTCTCCAAATCAGACATACCCTCAATGTTTTCCACATAGTTAATCCAAAAGCCTGCCGATTGCAAGTATTTGCAAGCTTGTAAAGATTCATTCTTAATTCAATAAAAATACGTATCTTTGCAGCGAATTAATTCAGAACGATATGAACTTAAGAGACATCAAAAAGGACATCGAGTACGTGCTCAGCGCATTCGTGGACGACTGCTATTTCATCGCCGCCTACAATCCCAACCTTTCGGACGAAGGGCTCTCCAACCTTCTTGACGAGGCCATCGACCTCTTCAACGACCTCAAGGACAAGGTGAACGTCCCTGCCGAAGGCAGCAAGAAAGCCTACTTCAACGGTCTCCGCAAGGAGCTTCTCGAGAAGACGGACGACCTTTACACCAGGCTCAGCGAGCTTGTAAAGGACTCCAAGGAATAATACTCCGATAAAACGAAAATCAGGGTGGCCGGTGCTTCCGGCCACCCTGATTTCTTTCAGGGGAATCTGAATCAGATGTTGCGGGAACCGGGACCGCCGTTACCACGGCCGGGACCACCGGGACCGCCAGGACCGCCGCCGGGACCGCCGGGGCCACCGGGACCGCGGCGCTGCTGCTGCTCGGTGTAAGCCTTGTACTGATCCGCTGTGAGGATCTTCTTGACAGCCTCGTCCTGTTTCTTACGGAAGTCTGCCATAGCGTCCTGGTCCATACGGCCTTGACCGCCGCCCTGGAACATCTTGGCCATTTCCTCGGACTCCTGCTTGAAGACATCCAGGAGCTTTGCAGCCTGGTCGTCAGTGAGCTTGAGAGACTCCTTCATGCGCTCGACGCGCATCTTGGCCATCTCCTCGGGATTGCCCATACCCTGGCCGCCGGGGCCGCCAAAGCCGCCACGGCCGCCGGGGCCCTGCGCGCTGGACACAACTGCACTGCCGAGGAACATGATGCCCGCGGCGAGTGCCATTACCAAAAACCTTTTCATTACCATTTAACCTTTTACCTTTTATAACCAACAGCCCGTAGAGGACTGAAACCGAATCTTTAGACAGGGGAACTGATTGAAGGTTTAAAGGTTGAAGAAAAAAACGCAAAAAAAAGGTTTACTTAAAAAGGGCCTTGACGAGGGCGGGGACATCCGCGACCTTCACCACCTCGATGCCTGCTGCGGAAGCCTTGTCGAAGGAGGAGAACGACGAGACGAAGATCCTTCGGAAACCGAGGCGGGCGGCCTCGGCGATACGCCTGTCGGTCTGGCCGACAGGGCGTATCTCGCCGCTGAGCCCGACCTCGCCGGCGAAGCAGCAGTCCGACGGGATGGCAAAGTCGAAATTGGATGACAGGACCGCGCAGATGACCGCCAGGTCGCAGGCCGGATCGCTGACGCGAAGGCCTCCGGCCATGTTGAGGAAGACATCCTTGGCGCTGAGGCGGAAGCCGGCACGGCGCTCCAGCACGGCGAGGAGCATGTTGAGCCTGCGCACGTCGAAGCCCGTCGCCGAGCGCTGCGCCGTGCCGTACGCGGCGGAGCTCACCAGCGCCTGGACCTCAAAGAGGAACGGGCGCGTGCCGTCGAGCATGGCGCTGACGGCCGTCCCGCTGAGCCCCTGCTCGTGCATCGGGATCAGCAGCTCGGAAGGGTTGGAGACTTCGCGGAGCCCGTGGCCCGTCATCTCGAAGACGGCCAGCTCGGAAGTGGAGCCGAAGCGGTTCTTGATGCTGCGCAGCAGCCTGTAAGAACCGCGGTTGTCGCCCTCGAACTGCAGCACCACGTCCACGATGTGCTCCAGTACCTTGGGGCCGGCGATGAATCCGTCCTTGGTAATATGGCCTATAAGGATGACCGGCACGCCTGTTTCCTTGGCGAAGCGAAGCAGCTGTGCCGCCACTTCCTTGATCTGCGACACAGAACCGGGAGCGGAATCCAGGGTTTCGGTGAACATAGTCTGCACGGAGTCCACTATCATCAGCTGCGGCATCATGGCGCGGGCTTCTTCGAGGATATTCTCCATCAGCGTCTCGCTGAAAATGAAGCACTGGCCGGCATCGCCGCCTAGGCGTCCGGCCCTCATTTTCACTTGGTTGACGCTCTCTTCGCCCGTGACGTAGAGAGTACGCAGGTCGGAGCAATGAAGGGGTATCTGGAGGGAAAGGGTGGACTTGCCTATGCCCGGCTCGCCGCCGATCAGCACGAGCGAGCCCGGCACGATGCCGCCGCCGAGGATGCGGTCGAGCTCGGCGTTGCGCAGCGAGATGCGGGACTCGCCTGCGGCGGAGATGTCCCGCAGCTGCACCGGCCGGCGGCGCTCCCCCGCAGGGGCCGCCGCTCCGGGCGAAGCCTTGCGGCTCTCGCGCGGCTGCTCCACCATGGTGTTCCACTCCCCGCAGGCGGGGCAGCGCCCCATCCATTTCGGGCTTTCATTGCCGCACGAAGTGCAGTACCAGACAGTCTTTACCTTATTCGCCATTTTCCTCTGCCAGCAGTGTGATGATGCGGTCCATAATGAAATTGATCCTCGACGAGGGGACCACTGTATTGTTGGTCATGATGGAGAACACGATGGTATTCTCCGGCTTGCCGTCGGAAGACAGGATGTAGCCGCTGAAGCAGCGCACGCCGTTCATGCTGCCGCTCTTCATCCGGACGCGGGTCCTGACGGACTCCGGCGCGCTGCGCAGGCGGCTGGCCAGCGTCCCGCTGCCAGCCTGCGGCAGCGAGCCCAGGAAGTCCTGCCAGGACTTCGCCCCGGCCATTGCCGAAAGGAAGCGGACCGTAAATTCGGGGGTGATATAGTTCTTGCGCGACAGGCCGCTGCCGTCGAAGAACTGCATGCGGTCGGCGCCGGAGACGCCGAGCTTGTCGAAGGCGTCCTGCCGCGCCGACTGGCACGCCTCGAAGCGCGCCGACCCGGCATTCTCCCTGGCCATGACTCGAAGCAGCGATTCGGCGTAGTAATTGTCACTCTGGCCGTTAGTCTGGCGGACGATGTCCTTGAGGGCAGGGGAAAGGACCTCGCCGATATAGTGCAGCGACTCCTGCGGCTCGGCAGGACGCAGTTCCTGCCCGTCCGCTGCGAAGTCGCGCAGACATCCCTGCGAGTCGATGTCGGCCGGGCCATCCGTCGCCACCACACCAAGATTCTCCAGATATCTGTAGAAATAGAATGCGCAGGTCAGGGCCCCGAAAGGGTTGGCGCAGGTGACGCGCTTCGAGGCGGTGCCCAGCGCCAGCGAACCCGTCATGGAAGCCACCGGAGCCAGGTCGGTACAGGAATAATAGAGCAGGTCGCCTGACTCTGCCGGGCCGGTCACGGCTGTATGGTTCCAGTTCATCCAAGGCGTCTCCGGGAAGGTGGGAGTGACCTTGACCGGGTCGCCCAGTTTGGCGCCGGGTGCCACGGTGAAGGCCTGAAGGCCGTCGTAGAAGCTCAACCCTGTCATGACGGAACCGTCGCCGGTCGCAGCGTCCTCCATCTGCCAGGAGACATTCTGCGGCTCGCAGTCCAGCCAGCGGCCGTCGCCCACGATTCGGCCTTCGATGGAGCGGATGCCGGCCGCGCTGACCAGCCGTGCCCAGTCGGAAAAAGTCTTCTGCAGCGCGAAGGCGACGCTGTCGCGGGCTCCGATGGTCGGGTCACCGCCCCCGACGATATAGAGGTCGCCCTTGAGCACACCGTCCTCGACGGAGCCGCTGTAGGCCAGCCGTGTACGGAAATGGTAATCAGCCCCCAACTCATTGAGTGCCAGCCCGGTAGTGAACAGCTTCACATTGGAGGCCGGCATCATGCGTATCTTGGAATTGTACTCGGCCACGGAGCCGCCGCCGGTCTTGACGGCCTTGATGCCCCAGACCGCCTCCTTGAGCTCGTCCGTAGTCTTAAGCTGCTCTATATACTTCTGTGCGGCGCTCTGGCCTCTGGCCATTTCAGCGAGCGAAAGCAACGCCGCGACCGCGAAAATCATCCTTTTCATACCATACAAATTTAGCCAATAATTCTTAACTTTGAACTTCAAAGCACAGTGAAAATGAAAAAGACGGTATTGGTTTCCGGAGGTGCCGGCTACATAGGCAGCCACGTGAGCGTGGAACTTGTGGAGGCAGGATTCGACGTCGTCGTGGCGGACAATCTTTCCAACTGCGACATGACCTGCTTCGAGGGCGTCACGCGCATTATCGGACGCAGGCTCCCATTCGTGCAGATGGATTTCTGCAATTACGACGCAGTGGACAGGCTTTTCTCTGATTATCAGATAGACGCTGTCATCCATTTCGCGGCCTTCAAGGCCGTGGGCGAGTCCGTCGCCGAGCCTGTCAAGTACTACCGCAACAACCTCTCGTCCTTCCTGAACGTACTGGAAGCCGCCCGTACGCACGGCGGCTGCAACGTCCTTTTCTCCTCATCCGCCACCGTGTACGGCGAGCCCGAACATCCGCCTGTGACGGAGCTCTCACCGCGCCAGCCCGCCACTTCCCCTTACGGCAATACCAAGCAGATGTGCGAGGACTTCCTGCGCGACTCCGTCAATGCTTACTCCTGTATACGCGGCATCGCCCTGCGCTACTTCAACCCCATAGGCGCCCACCCCTCCGCCCTGATCGGCGAACTGCCCAGGGGCGTCCCGAACAACCTGGTGCCCTTCATCACGCAGACCGCCATCGGCAAACGGGAGTGCCTGAGCATTTTCGGCAACGACTACCCCACCCCTGACGGGACCTGCCTGCGGGACTACATCGACATAGTGGACCTGGCCAAGGCCCACGTCTGCGCCGTCTCCCGAATGCTCGACGGCCGCATGAAGGAGCCCTACGAAGTGTTCAACATAGGCACCGGCAGGCCTGTATCCGTGCTGGAGCTCGTCACGGCCTTCGAGAAGGTCAACGGCGTCAAGCTCAACTACCGTTTCGCTCCGCGCAGGCCGGGGGACGTGACGGCCATCTGGGCCGACCCGTCCCTGGCCAACAGCGAGCTCGGCTGGCAGGCCACCCGCAGCGTCGAGGATACCCTCGCCGCCGCCTGGGCCTGGGAGAAGCACCTCGCCGGCCTCTGATCCCCAGCCTCTCTCCCGCACAACCTTCGACCGACGGTGGAAGGTTACCGCCTTTTTTTTCCAAAACCACCACTTCCTTCGACCGACGGTAGAAGGTTAACGCCATTTCTGCTGAAAACCCCCACTTCCTTCGACCGGCGGTGGAAGGTTACCGCCTTTTCAGCGGTACCCTGCGGGCAAGGGCACAGTGCGAGCACAAAAGCTGCCTCTGAGACGCGAAAACGCGCCGGATACGGGATCCGGATGTGGTCTCTGGAGCGAAAAACTTCCTGAAACGCTGGAACTGCTCCCGCACATGACCGGATAACCAGCCATTCATTCTCCATCTGCTCTTATTTGACTCAATTTGAGAAAAATCCTATATTCGTGTACAATAGCAAGTTAAGAATAAACAACAAACAGGCTTTTATATATGTCAACCGAAAAGAAATCCCCGACCTGGGTGAAGGACCTGCTGGTCGCATTCGCCGCAACGACGCTTTCCATCATTCTGACTTTCGGCACGACCGGGGTCATCAACCGCATAAAGCAGAAGCAGGAACGCAGGCTGACGGCGCTGATGGTGATGAGCAGCATCGAGTCCTTTGCCCGCCAGCTGGAAGAAGAGGAACAACACATGGCTCTCATGGACAGTGTCGCCACATGGCTCCTGGGCATTCCCATCGAGGATGTGATCAAATTGGGCGACGAACCTTTTGAAAAAGCTTTCAGCGCCGCATTCGTCACCAACACCTTAGACCACGACAAGACAGCAGAAACCATTTTCAGCAGCAACATCGATACGTGGAAGAATTTGGGCAATTTCCAGTTCATAGACAATGTCGGTGACTGTTTCTCCTCCATAAACTGGATGGAGGAGTATTTCAACTAAATCACTCTCGAATACCAGACTGCCCGGGACAAGATTTATCTACACCCGGACGACTATCCCGGCAGAACGCTTGCAGAAAAGTATTTGCGCAACGAGGAACTCCGGCGGCAAATGCTAGTGCCCAACATCATAAGGGATTGGCTCTGTTTCAGCGCAGCTGACCTCCGCAGGGACAACCGCAGAAATATGCTCCTCATCGGCATCACGGAAAAGGAAGTGATGGACTTTACGGACAATCTCGGAAAAGGAGAGGCCTTCGAAGAGGAGGAATTGGATCGGTACGACTATGACAGGCCGCGCCTCAATCAGGATTCACTGGCCGTGCATCTTTCCTTCGCCCGCCAGATCGACAGCCTCCTGCACGCGAAATAACGCCCGCACGTTATGGCGGTTTCGAACGCAACCTGCGGGCATTTCCCGCACGTTATGGCGGTTTCGAACGCAACCTGCGGGCATTTCCCGCACGTTGTGGCGGTTTCGGGCGCAACCTGCGGGCAGGGCGCGCGGAGAGCCCTCCAAAGGCTCTCCGCCGCGACCAGCCGCCGAGCTTCGCTACTGCGAGGCGGCGGTGCCCACCGAAACGGGAACGGAAGGGGTGTGTCGCGTTCCCGAATGGCCCAGGAAATGCGAAACGGGAACGGAAAGGGCGTGTCTCGTTCCCGAATGACCCGGGAAATGCGAAACGGGAACGGAAAGGGCGTGTCGCGTTCCCGAATGGCCCAGGAAATGCGAAAGGGAGCAGGGAGATAGCTTTCGGGGGCGGGAAACGCGTTTTTGAGCCGGGACACGACAGGGAAAGGGCAGAAGGAGGGAGGAAAATAGTATATTTGATGCAGTATTTGGCGAAGAAAGTAGTTTTAGAAGCAGAATGAAGTCAGAGATTGCAGGAGTGTCGAGGCTGAGGATAGCCGTGGACGGGGAGGGAGTGACAACCCTTGTCGGGTTTATGGCTTGCCCGCTGAAGTGTCGGTATTGCCTTAATCCACAGACACTTGACGCAGAGAGTCCGCACAGAGAGATGACACCGGAACAGCTCTACGAGGAGATACGCAAGGACGAGCTCTATTTCCTGGCGACCGGAGGGGGCGTGACTTTCGGAGGGGGCGAGCCGCTGCTGCGGCCGGATTTCATCCGGACCTTCCGCAGCCAATGCGGCCCCGACTGGAAGCTCAACGCCGAGACTTCCCTCAACGTCCCCGAGGACAATGTACGGGCGCTGATGCCCGTCCTCGACCACTGGATCATTGACATAAAGGACATGGACCCGGGCATCTACCAAAGGTATACCGGCCGGGACAACTCCCGCGTCCGCGGCAACCTCAAGCTGCTCGCTGACGCGGGGCTCGCAGACCGCTGCACCATCCGCATCCCTCATATCCCGGACTACAACTCCGATCCGGACCGGGACAGGAGCATCAGCGAACTTGAAGCCCTGGGGTTCAGGACCTTCGACAGATTTGAATATAAAACGAAAAGAAAGGATAAATGAAAAGAGGTAAGGAAATATGCCGGATGCTCAAGGAGATACGGCGACAGATAGCACGGGCGAACGACATCGCATTCGTCACTGAAGAGTGCAGGCACAAGGGCGACTGCGCCGGCACCTGCCCCAAATGCGAGGCGGAAGTGGTCTATCTCGAAGAGCAGCTCGCAAGGCGCCGGCGGCTGGGCCTCACGACGACAGTCGTAGGACTGTCGCTCGGCCTTGTCGCCATCGCTCCGGCCGTCGTGACTTCCTGCACAAAAGGAGACCTCATCCCTCCGGACGAGCAGCTCCAGGGCGATGTCGAGCCCTATCCGGACCCTACCCCCGGCATAATTGCGCCAGAGCAGGGCGGCGGAGAAGGCCAAGGTGAAGGTCAAGGAGAAGGTCAGGGCCAGGGTGAGGGCCAAGGCGGTGGTCAAGGTGAAGGTCAAGGCGGAGGCCAGGGCCAAAGCTAGACAAAAGCCAAGGCAAGAGCCAGGGCCAAAGAAAGAGCCAGGCTAAAACTAAAGAACAAAAGCCAAAGCAAGAGCCGGGCTAAAGAACAAAGGCAAAGTCAGGAGCCGGGGCCTGGAAAAAGAAAAACTATCTCGGAAGATTGAAAACTTCCATGTCGGAAATCTTCCCGCCGTCTATACGGAAGCGCAGCGCCGTACGCACCAGATGCCAGCCCTGGATGCCCGCAGCACCTGGATTGATGGTCATCATGTCGTAATAGGTATCGCGCATCACCTTGAGAATATGCGAATGTCCGCAGACGAACACCTGCGGCCTGAGGCTGTCTATCAGCGCCCGCGCCCGCAGGTCGTAATGCCCCGGATACCCGCCGATGTGCATCATCAGCACCGACATCCCGCCACACTCAAAGAACTGATGATGAGGATATTCCAGACGGATGTCCTGCCCGTCGCAATTGCCGTATACCCCGATCAGCGGCTTGAACGCCGCAATCTCGTGCGCAGTCTCCACTCCCCCGCCGAAGTCCCCGGCGTGCCAGATCTGGTCCACCGGCTCCAGGAACTCCCGGAAAGGTTTGCTGAAAACCCCGTGCGTATCGGATAACAGTCCTATATACATCGTTTACATCCCCTTTTCGCCACAGTAATGGAAATATACGGCCGCCACAGCGGCCAGCGCGGCCGTCTCGGTCCGAAGCCTCGACGGCCCCAGATGCACCGGCCGGAATCCGCATTGCAGCGCCAGCTCCACCTCCTCCCGTGAGAAATCGCCCTCAGGGCCGATCAGTATCACGATCTCCGGTGTCCCTTCCGCCGATGCGTCAGCCATCTCTTCGCAATAATGCCACCCCTGCCCGGGCCTAGGCGAAGCGACCCTCGAAGCGTCGAACTTCCGCAGCGCCTCCCCTATCGGCACCCGCTTCTCCTCCCCCTCATAGCAGCAGCATATCAGCTTCAGGACGGGCCGCCGGGGGTCGTCAGGAAGATTCTTCGCTTCGCTCAGAATGACAGGGTGGAGGACAGAAGTGCCAGGGTGGAGGACAGAAGTGCCAGGGTGGAGATCAGAAGAGCCAGGGTGGAGATCAGAAGTGCCAAGGTGGAGATCAGAAGCATCAACGGAGGGAGAAACGTCGCTCGGATCAACCGGAGAGTGTCCTGCCCCGGAAAACCGTGCCACCCTCGGCATGAGACCATCGTACTTATCCGGGAGGGCATTGTCCTGCAAAACCGTGCCACCCTCGGCATCGTAAGAGGGGGGGACCCAAGCTTGCTTGGGGGGGGTCCGAAGGACATCTTGAAGGGCAATGCCCTCACGGGGACCAGCACTCTCCGACGAAGCATACGAGCGGATGAGGTCGCGGAGCGGGAGGGCCTCTTCGACCTGCGGGACAGCGCCCTTGAGGGACTGCTTCGAAGCGGAGAGCAGGATGCGCTTCAGGCGCTCGGTCTTGAAGACCTTGCGCTCGGAATGGTCGCCGATCACGGGCGTGATCACATCGAGCCCCAGCTCCGTCGCCTTCTCCGCGAACCACTCGTAACGGTCGGCATTCTTCGTCGGGCACACAGCCATCCGCAGCCGGTAAGGATGCGCCCCCCAGTCGCGCTCCACCCCCGTCACCTGCGCTTCCACCCCCTTCGGCGAGGCCGAAAGGATGCGGCAGGTGTAGAGCGTCCCCTCACCGTCGATGACATGGATGTCATCGCCCTCGCGGTGACGCAGCACCTTCACGCAATGCGCCGACTCGTCGGCGTCCAGACGGCACACGGAGCCGTCGATGTCCCTCGAGAAAAAGAGCTCCATGGCCTAAGGACGGATGATTTCGACCTCGCCGTCCACCCCCAGCTTGATGATCTGCGAAGCCAGGCCGGTCGATCCGCGCTCCAGAGAAGGCGAGACGATGTAATCGACGGCAAAACGTATCTCCGGAGCGATGCCGGCATAGGACTTCGGCGAAGGCTCGCCGGAAATATTGGCGGACGTGGATACCAGCGGACGGCCAAGGCGCCGCACCAGCTCCCTGCAGAAATCCATCATCGGGATGCGGATACCCACCGACCCGTCCTCCGCCACAGTATTGTAAGCCAGATGGTAACGGTCCTTCACGACCGCTTCCCCTTCTGCGGGAGCCGGCAGACTGATAGCCCCGGGGTAGATGATGGTCATGGGCTTGTCATTGACCTCCACCAGATCTATGGCGATGTCCGGAATCTTGCGGATATAGCGCGCCACCATGTCCAGGTCGCTCGCCAGGAGCACCAGCGACTTGGAGTCCGAGCGGTGCTTGATCTCATAGACGCGCCGCACCGCATCAGGGTCCGTCGCATCGCAGCCGATGCCCCAGATGGTGTCGGTGGGATATAGGATCACGCCCCCCTTACGGAGGACTTCCAAAGCCTCCGAAAGCACGGCAGCGGAGTCTGTCTGTCTCATTTTCAATTGATTTTCAATCTGGTAATGATGGGGTAATGGTCCGAGAACTTCTTCCTCTCCACCTTGTGGTAAAGGGCTTCGCAGCTCTCGGGATACAGCACATAATCTATGCGGATGAACGGCCAGAGGCCCAGATAAGTGCCCCCGAGACCCTTCCCGGCCTCGATGAAAGAGTCCTTCCTGCCACGCTTGAACTGCTGGTAGGTATAAGACATGGGCGTATCGTTGAAAT
>Ga0310696_10009422_pt1 | contig 11300 bp, 16 predicted proteins | sample AusTroGonzalo_MG_4_FD_203885 | JGI IMG/M metagenome (GOLD analysis project Ga0310696, IMG submission 203885) | Bovine rumen microbial communities from tropical cattle in Woodstock, Queensland, Australia - Gonzalo_02 (v2) (version 2) | ecosystem: Host-associated > Mammals > Digestive system >...
AAAATTATACTTATTATAAAAATCTTGTTTTTCTTTATAATATTTATATTTTATCATATCATATTCTTGATTTTCTTTTTTACATTTTTGAGCATAACTGATAAAATCTTTTAAAAATTGCTTATTATTAATAAGTTCATTATAATACTCTGGGAGGAAATAATCATCACCTGAAACAACAATAATTCCGAGATTATCGAGGCTATCTGCAAGTTGAAGAAATTTAGAATTTTCAGTTAATTTGAGTATATCAGAGCAAGAGCCATAGGTTAGCCTGTAAATAATAGAGGCAAGATTAGTATTTCGAGGATAACATATAGAGCCTAAAACCTCTTTCGTAACAGTTTTTACAGGATTACCTCTTAAGCCATAGAAAATTCCTGTGTTAATATCAAAAACATAAGGGTTTGTCTTTCCATTGACAAGAATTTCAATTCTGTTCTTATTTTTAGTTACTGTTGTTGACATTTTTAATCTACCTTTCCGTTTTATAGAGTTATCTCTCTTACTGTGATTTAATTATATCATACTTTTTATAGTTTGTCAATAGAAAATTTTAATTTTATTAAAAAAATTTTTTTGCCACAACACTTTGAAAGATAGAAATGAAAGTGTTGGACAACACTTTAAAGTAGAATTTTACTTGTGCGGGCGCGTCAACACTTTCAAAGTAGAAAAAAACTGCGGGATAACCGCAGTTTCATATTACCAACTTGACAGAATTTCGTCAATACCGAGAGCCAGACATCTTACTGATACGGTCGCACCATATCCCCAACCACTGCCACTTGATGAATAGGTTTCAATTTCTGCAATAGGTTTACTTTCACCAAAGAAAGTTACCGTACAAGCCTCACCCTCACCCTCTTCATCGTTTTCTATAACTATGTTTGTGATGACCGGTCTTGAATTTTCTTCACAAAGTAATTTTGTATCAATATCATTATAACCGCAACAATCACCTTCATCATCTATAATAGCAAGAGAATAAAGTGAGCCATCTTTCTCTACAATAATTTCATCAATATCAATAGATACGAGTTTTGCACCGATAAGTTTATTTTCCATAATAAAAATCCTTTCCGTTTTTAAGAGTTTTCTCTCTTGATTACATATTTATTATATCACATATATTTCTATTTGTCAACCTTTTTTATTAAAATATTTTTTCCATAAACCTCAATTTCAACCTCAACACTTTCATTCCATCCCAACACTTTGCGAATGGATTTTGGAATAGTTACTCTCCCATTCTCATCCATTTTCTTTATTTCTTTCAAACTGTTCTCATTTTCTCTTTCTTCTATAACCTTATCTAACTTCTCATTCAACACTTTCAATTGTTCTTCTACTGTCATTTTATCCCTCCTAAAAATACAGGGGCAGCGGCTATTTAACTCCCCTTACTTTATATTTTGTATATCCGAATTCTTTCATATCTTCTTCTGACCAATAATGCTTGGCTCTTATCAAGGCTCTCGCCCTGCTTACCCAATAATCTTCTCTTAACTTAAAATCACGAGCCGATGGCACTTCAATTATACTTGCCACTGGCTTGTATTTTCCATTTGTGCAAAAATAAGTAACTTGAATTTTCATAAGATTTTCTCCTTTTCTTATTTTCTAAATATATTATATCACACTTTTGGAAAAATGTCAAGTATTTTTTGGAAAAGATTTCCCAACACTTTGAAAGTAAAAAGTGTTGGCACAACACTTTACCCAACACTTTCATTTTCTAAAAAAGTTACTGCGGAAGTCCGCAGTTCCTTTTAGGAGATAAAAAATGAAATGAGGATTATTCTTCATTTATCTTTTTCATTATTCTATATTCCCAATAGAAGAATATTCCAAGAGATAAGAGAATAATATGCGATAAAATATTTAGATATTGAGCGTGTATAAGGGAATAAATAATACCGCCAATACTCATTATACTTATAATAATTGAGCAAATTTTTATAAATAAAGTATAAAATTTTTCTATTGTCATTTTAGAATCATCCTTTCCTTGATTACAATGTAATTATAGCATATATATTCTATATTGTCAACCCTTTTTGAAAATTTTTATTGTTAAGTTTTTAACAATCTTTTCCCCTCAACACTTTCACATTCTAAAGTATTGTATCCCAACACTTTCAAAGTTCCGATTCAGCGGACAAGCCCACACTTGCCCGCATCCTCGAAACAATGACATCGCAAACAATATATTTACACCCATAGGGAGTGTTAACAATAAGCGAGGCTCATATCAGCCCATTTAAGAATTGAAATCTGCTTGCAGGCTCGACCTATTTTCATAGCCTCTTTTTTCGTGCTTACTCGATGGCTCTTATCAATATAATAAATACCATCTGCATACCAAATCCCGCAATTACCACTGTAGGCTCTTACTGCTTTAATAGCCTGCTCAGGTGTAGCACATTCAACACCCTCAGTCGCAACCTGCCAGCCGCTCTTATAGCGGATAGGTACACCTGCTTTGAGGGTTAAACCGTCATTATTAACAAGTTTTTTAATAGTACGAATATTTATCATATTGAAAACCTCTTTCAATTAACTTCATATATATATTACCATATTTTAGTCAGATAGTCAATCGTCAAATTGCACAAAGATTTTATTTTGATTTTGTATAATTTGACGAATCTCTCCAACACTTTAAATTTTAATACTTTAACGTGTGAAAGTGTTGGAGTCAATACTTTAATACTTTAGTCTATGAAAGTGTTGTGAGATTAAAAAAAAAGGTGTGGACTTAAATGTCCACAACCTCACCTGTATACATATTAAATCTGTATCCGTCCTCGTAAATCTTTTTTGCGGTTTGATAATCGGAGTTTGCATATTCTCTCATAAAAGCCCCGATGTGTTTTCTTGTAGTCATTGAATACAAGCCACCGATTACAACCCATCCCTCGCTATCTATCATAGCAACAAGCGTTGTATAACTGAAAAGAAAAATATTGCCATTATCATCGATTTCAACGTGTGCCTGTGCATAGGGCATCTCTTTAAGTTTGCGAATAGTCATTTTTATTACCTCTTTTTTAATATTGTCAATCACTCTTGATTGCATATATAATATAACATATTATAAGTAAAAAGTCAAGCAAAAAGTTGCACAAATAAAAAGAAATTTTTTGTGCATAATGACGAATTCCCCAACACTTTGAAATAGAAAGGCAATTCTTAAAGTGTTGTGCGGGCAGAACAAAATCGGGAGTGAATCGAAATTCACCGCCCGATTTCGTTTATAAGGAGGTTAAAAATGAAAAGCAATTTTATATATTAATTTCTGTAATTTCTCTTACAATTTCATAATCGTGAAAGATATATTCTTTTCCATTGTCTAAACTAACACAACGATAAAAATTTTCACCTTTATTAATTCCGACAACCATAAAAAAATATTCAATATCATCTATTGTTTTTATAAATCCGTCACCGACTGTTAATTCATTAATTGTGCATATATTACAATTCGGTTTTGTTTTTTTTATTCTCATATTATTGACCTCTTTTCTTGTCTTATCTTGATTAAATTATATCAAATAAAATAATAAAAGTCAACCGTCAAATTACACAAATTTAATACTTTTATTTTGTATACTTTGACGAATTACACAACACTTTGAATTTTTTATTTAGTATTATCAATTAAAGTGTTGTAGACAGAAAAAAAATGAGAGATTTCTCTCTCAAATTTCTTCTATTTTTCGTGCATACCAATATGTTGGTATTGTTGTTTCTTGTTTTCTGTTTATATCATAAACAACGGCATTGTTATTAAAATTAGTATTTTTTATCATCTTGAATGGTCTACCTATACATTCAAAAAATTCACCGTCTTTGATTTTAATAACAAATTCACTTTCACCTATAATTTTATATTTCATTTTTGCAACCTCCTATTTCTTATTGCATATATAATATAACATATTTTTTATTATTTGTCAATACTTTTTATAAAAATTTTTTGTTAAGTTTTTAACAAAATTTTTCTCTAATACTTTAGACGCATACTTTCAAAGTGTTGTGGGTAGAAAAAAAAATAGGCGGTGCAACCGCCTACTTTAATCGTATACGTCAATTCCCATATTTTCGGCGTCCTCTTCGGAAATTTCACCATAGTATACGATATTAAAATCATATATATTAAAATATTTTCTTAATTTTGCCCACGCATCATTTTTATTATTGGCTAATATTATAATTTCTTCCCCGTCAATTTCAAATAAAAAATTTTTCATTTTCTTTTACCACCTTGTAAATTTATTTATAATCATTATTGATTACACATATAATATATCATATTTATGGATAGTTGTCAATCGTCAAATTGCACAAGATCAAAGAAAGATTTTTATGCAAAGTGCGGCAGCGGCTCTCTGGCTCCTGCTCCCATTTATTTTTAAGCGGGGCAGCGGCAATTTTTCAGAATGCACAACACTTTCACGCTTCACTCTGTGAAAGTGTTGGAGAGAACAAATGTTCGATTTAGTATTTTAGTGTGTTAAAGTGTTGTCGAGTACAACACTTTCGTACATTAAAGCGTAACGATTTACCACTTTAACGCGTGAAAGTGTTGTAAAAATAAAAAAAGGTGAACATTTGTTCACCTTTAATATTATTTATCATAATAAAATTCGTGTCCCATAAATTCAACATAATAATAATTATTATCTTGAGTTATTTTTTGATTATAGATAACTTGAAAATAACCGAAAAATAAACCTGATACAAAACTGATAAACATTATAATTATTATTAATAAACTGATTTTTTGAAATCTTGTTAACATATTAAAACCTCTTTTCTATTAAAAATCAAATACTAAACAATTTAATTTATTATCATATATATAATTATGTTTTCTTTTTTCGATATATCTTGTTATTGCTTTATCAAAAAACCAAATTTTGAAATAGTCATTATTTTCCTTTTGGACTATACCAAAACCGCCGAATTTAGCACAAAATACTCTTTTTTTGTTATCCATTATTAAAACCTCTTTTATAATATAGTTTTTTTATAACTGAATAGCACTTTTTCAAGTGCTATTCAGTTTTTTACTTGCTTATTTGATATTCTCAAATAATCTACAACTTGGTGACGTTCCAAAACCTAATTCAAAATACTTTATTTCAGTATTTCCATTTAAAGCATCACCGCCATCAAGTAACTTTTGGGTGTGATTTACGGCTTTATGTTCGTATCTTTTTACAAGATATTCAACCGCCTGCCCGTTGTTTTTACAGTTATGCTTTTCTTTTGCTTTTTCAAGGTCATCCAGAGAACCGATAACCGAACATTTGTTCGTTTTAATCAATTCTACCATTTGAGCCAATGACAACGGACAAAAGATTTTAAACATATATTTGCCGTCTTTTTGTTCGTTTGTTTTCATCCGCTTTTTTGCCTCTTCAATAGGAATTTTAAAAGCATAAACCTCATCAAAACCTTTAACAGTGAAACAAATTGCAAAGTATTTCAAGCCGTTTGACTTTGCAATATCGAACATTTGTTCGAGTTTAGCGTTTTCCTTTTCGGTCAACGCTTTGAGCGTGTTCCTGTTGTTTGAGTTACTAATAAAAGTAACTTTTTCAATAGTTTTCATTTTTTCAACCTACCTTTTAAAAAGTTTTTTTGTGTAACCGTTTGCCGATTACACTTATTATTATAAACATTTTTTTGCTATTGTCAACACTTTTTTATTAAAAAAATCGCATTTTTTAAAGTTTGTGCAATTTATACAATAACATTATATTTTTATTATGTTCTTTTGTGCAAATTGACGAAGGGAGGCGGAGAGCATACCGAAACGAAAAAACACTATATATAGTATGGGGTACACCTTCAGTATCAATATGTAGTGGTATCAAATACGAAAGCGTCCCCTGGAAAATCTCTCGCACAAAGTAAATTTTCAATCTCCCGCACAAAATAAATTTTGAAACCTCCCACTATTACTATCTCCCAAAAATTTGACATTTTGTAAAAAATGTGGTATAATAAAAATTAGAGAGGTCGAATAATAAAAATTTCTTATTTTGACTCGGCCGCAACTAAATAGGAGGCTACTTTCAATGTTAAAATTAGATTTTACCCTTGAAACTGCCGCAGAACGTACAGAATTCGTAAATAAATACTTAGATCCTTATGGAACTCACTATACACAGAAAGAATTAGAAACTATCGCAAACTATATTTTATTCGGAAAAGACGAAGACGGAACCTCTGCGGTTGACCGCAAGGAGATCCAAATCCAAACAAAACATAACACTTATAAACGAAAAGAACCCGAAAGTCTCGAAGCTCTTCTCGAAAGTCCTACTTTCGATGAGCGCGCATTTTCACATAATGAACTCAAATACAAACATCCAAAACCTACTATTGATAGAGAAAAAGATGCGGACGTCCCTGGTATGAAGGAGTTATGGAAGCAGATAGATAAAGTCGCATATTTAATAGACGTAAATAAAGGTAAAATTAAAGACGACTCTGTTCGTAAACTTACAGATAGAGAATTATATGAATATTCTCATCTTCTGGTAGAATTGCGCCGCCAACAATTCACTCTTAAAGATAGTGTGAAACCCGTTATTTGTAGAACAAAGACTAATGTAACTCAGTCTTTTTATGAAGTTGGAGAAGAGGTGCCGTGGGAAGAAGTTGGAAGTGATTTCGATATTAGACCAATGGGGACATATCCTTCAAATAAAATGAGATTTGAGGACCCGCGCAACTTAATAGAAATCGACTACCAACCTAATGCGGCCGCAACTACAATTCTTAACTTTTGCGATCCTTTACACATATATACTCTTTATGAGAATTATATGGATTTAGAAGAAGAAGCAGATAAAAATCCTGAATCTGTACTTGGAAATATTCTTGAGACTTTGAAATGGTATGAAGAAAATTGCGGATTGACAGAAGTTCAAAAAGAGATATTAAAATTGAAGATAGAGAAAAAGAGCAATGAGTATATTGCGGACTATCTTCATAAAAATTTTAATACAACGCACTCTCCAAATTATATTTCTACTATTTACAAACAACATATTTGTAAGGAGATTGCAGACTTCGCGCAACTACGTTTTGACTATTATATGAATAGAGAGATTTTGAATAAGTGGAAGAAATGTGGAAAATGTGGAGAATGGAAATTAGTAGATGAAAGAGATTTTTCTAAGAGATCTCGTAATGCAGATGGATATGCATCTATTTGTAAAAATTGCGAGAGATTAAAGAGAATAGAAAAGAAAAAGGAGTGAGAGAATGAAAATAGATTTATATGAACAATTAGGGTATTTGGAAACTAGAGAACTTTGGGAATTAATGAAAATATTGAATGTGAGATATTGTGATATTACTGATGCAGAAGTTGAGAATAAGGAAACTGGAGAAATGGTAACAGTTCCAAAATTTACTCCTAGAACAGATTATGATGGAATGAAAAGTGATATTGTGTTAGCTTGGAATAAATTGAATAGAGAAAATAGAAGAGAATTGAAGAAATGGTTGGATAAGGTAACTAGACTTCGTATGAAGTGCGCGCCGCCAACCGATTCTCATAATCCAACAGAAAACCGAGTTGATGAAGAATGAGTGGATTATTTTACACTTGTGAAAAATGTGGAAAGGACAAAATTGCGAGTGAATTTTTGCCTGCAAAAAGCTTGTTTTTTCCTCAAAATAAAACTCCTATTTGTATTGAATGTTTAGAAGATATGATTGATGAGAATGATGGAAGTTTAGATTTTGTAGATAAATTATGTAGATGGTTAGATATTCCTTTCATTCCTGATAGGTGGATTGAGTATTCGACTGCTAATGGGTCTGCGGCACTATCGACTTACGTAAATACCACTCTTACTGAAAATTATCCAATGATAGATTGGAGAGAAATGAATGAAGAGTATAAAGGGTTGCTGGCTCAAGGAAATTTACGAAATGCTTTTTCTATTCTTAAGGATGCAGATATGGAGAAGTTAAGAGAGAAATGGGGAGAAGAATATCTTGACAAAGAAATCGCATATTTAGAAGATCTTTATCAAGGAATTCTTCAAACTCAAAATATTAATAGTAAACTTCAAGCAGATGATGCAAAACAATTGTGTAAAATTAAACTTCTTATTGAAAATAGAATTCGTGGCGGAGAAGATTTTGATAAATTAATAAAGTCTTATGATACAATCCGTAAATCTGCCGGCCTAACAGAAAAGAATATTAAAAATGCGAATGATTTTGATTCTTTTGGCGAAGTTTTTGCATATTGTGAAAAGTTAGGTTGGTTAAATGATTTTTATGATGACACGCCGAGAGACCAAGTTGATACAGTAATGAAAGATGTGCAAACTTGGATTCGTAATTTATATAAGAATGAAACTGGTATTGGCGAAGATGTTGATAGAAGAATTGAAGCGCTTAAGGCAGCAGATGCTATGGAAGAATCTATACTTGCTATTCCCGACGAAGAAGAACTTGATGACTTTGACGCCGAAGGATATGATGATGACTTCGACGAGGAGGCAGGTATATGAATATAGAATTAAAAGATAGAAGTACTAAAATTGAAACTGTACAAGATGATAATGGTACTTTTCATTATTATCGGAATGGAATTGAGCTTGAAAAAGGCGCAATAATGACAAGAGAAAGAATTGAAAAGAACTGGGATTTGTATACTAAATATATGAATTATTTTACTGTATATCCTGATAAGTTTATTGAATTAATAACTCCTGTCGAAAGTAATTTTAAATTATTCTTTTATCAAAAAATATTCCTGCGCGCCTGTTTAAGATATCGTTATCATTATTGTACTGCGCCTCGTGCGTTTTCAAAAACTTTCATTACTATGCTGGCTATGATATTAAAATGTATTTTTCTTCCTGGTAGTAAATGTTTCATTTGCGCGCCAAAGAAAGAACAGTCAGCAAAAATCGCAAAAGAAAAAATTGATGAAATACTTGATTTATTCCCTCTTTTACGAAAAGAATTAGTTGGGGATAATTACAATGCTGGAGCAGACTACGTTAAAATGACTTTTAGAAATGGTTCAATTTTTGATGTCGTCGGCGCATTAGATACCACTCGTGGTGGACGTCGTCATTTTGGACTTGTTGACGAAATTAGAGACCACGATGGAGACACATTAAATGAAATTGTAATTCCGCTTTTGAATGTTAATAGAAGAACACGTGCGGGCCTGGTAAACCCAAAAGAACCTCACCAAGCACAATACTTTATGACATCAGCGGGACAAAAGAATTCCTATGCTTATCAAAAGCTTATAGAAATACTCGAACTCGAGATAATTACTCCTAAATCTGCTTTCGTATGGGGATGTGATTATAGAGTACCTATGCAGGCGGGCCTACTTGACCGTAATTTTATGAGAGAAATTAAAATGAGTCCAACTTATAAAGAAGACTCTTTTGCACGTGAATATATGGCACTTTGGACAGGTGGCGGGAATGATAGTTGGTTCGATTATGACAAGATGACAAAATATAGAAAATTAATCAACCCCGAACGACAACAAAATATTAGAGTTGGAGGTAAAGAATTCTACATTATATCAGTGGATATAGGTAGACTTAATTGTCAAACCGTAGCTTGTATTTTTAAAGTATTTCCGCATGAATCAGAATTTACTTGTAATTTAGTAAATATTCAAGTGCTTGGAAAAACGAAAGAAGAAAAAGCACTTCCAATACAGTCTTTAGAAATTAAACGACTTGTAGATGCCTTTCAACCAAAAGAATTAGTAATAGATGCTAATGGACTTGGAATTGGACTTGTAGATTTCTTGGCTCAAGAAACCTATGACCCCGTTTATGGAAAAACCTATCCTGGATATTGTTCAGTTAATGCGGGTGCAGTAAAGGATTCTCATTCTAAAAAAATGTATCCTCGAAATATTCCTCTTATATATGGTATAAAGGCAAATGCAACACTTCAACCACAAATAGATGGAAATTGTTATAATAAAATCTTTAGTGGTAAAGTTAAATTCCTTGTTCGTGAGCAAGAAATAAAAACTCGTTTAATGAGTTCTAAAGCTGGTCAATCAATGAAGATAGAGAAAAGGATTGCGCGCATATTACCACACGAAATGACCACTCGTTTATTTGAAGAAATGGCGAATTTAAAATTAAAAGGTGCAGGTAATGATATAAAACTTGAACAAATTAATTCTAATATGATGAAGGATAAATTTTCGGCTTTCGAATATGGACTCTGGCGCATAAAAGAATTAGAAGAAGAATGGTATAAGAAACTCCGTTCTCGTCAAGGAAAGCGTACTCTTTTCTTTTATAATTAAAGGAGGGAGAATTAGTGGAAGAAGAAAAATTAAATCAAGAAACTAATCAGCCCGTTAACAGATTTTTCGAGTTTGCAAAAAAGAGTGAGCCTTATATTGCATTAGATCCTAGAGAATATGAAAGTAGAAATGATTTTTTAAGCGAAAGAACTCGCGCAAGAAAGGTAACAACATATACAAAAGAAGAAGCAGAAGACATTATCGCAACAGGAGACCCAGAGTCACTAAAAGAATTATCTAATTTCTTCTTTTATTCAAATGGATTTTATAAGAAACTTTTATGTTACTATGCAACAATTCTATATTATACTCCACTTCTCATTCCCCATATGATAGGGAATAAAGGAAAAATTACTGAGAAGAAAAATGCAGAGAAATATTTTGAAGCACTTGAATTTATTAACTCTCTTAATTTTGAACAGTTATGCCGTCGTTTTGCATTAAAAGTTTTACTCGATGGTGCATATTATGGAATAGTAAAAGAAGTAGATGGCGAATTTTGTGTTCAAGATTTACCTTATAGTTATTGTAGATCGAGATATAAAAGTTTTACTGGAGTAGATATTATTGAATTAGACCTTAAATGGTTTGATAAAATGACTGATGATGAGTTGCGCGCGGCTGCACTTGAAAGTTTTCCTAAAGAAGTAAAAAATGAATATAAGAAGTATAAAAAAGGTAAAAGAAAATCAACTTGGATTAAACTTCCTAGTGAGATTGGCATCCATTTTGAACTTTATGAAGAAAGACCTTTCTTTTCTCCTGTTATTCCTGCAGTAATTAATTTTAATGATTATATTAATCTTGAAAAAGCAAGAGATAAACAAGACTTACGCGCGGTCATAGCACAAGAAATTGAACACTTAGCGGATGGTAATCTAGTTCTTGAACCCGATGAAGCACTTGAGCTTCATAAAGGTTTAAAGAAAATTGCTGAAGGAAATGAAAATCTTGATGCAAT
>Ga0310696_10009425_pt1 | contig 11296 bp, 6 predicted proteins | sample AusTroGonzalo_MG_4_FD_203885 | JGI IMG/M metagenome (GOLD analysis project Ga0310696, IMG submission 203885) | Bovine rumen microbial communities from tropical cattle in Woodstock, Queensland, Australia - Gonzalo_02 (v2) (version 2) | ecosystem: Host-associated > Mammals > Digestive system >...
GCGGCGCACCCCTGCATCAACCTGCGGAACAAGCGCGTACATCAGGTTCGTATTGTCGCAGTATATTTTCTCCGGTCTGGAAAGATTGCCGAGCTTCGCCCCTTTTCTTGGAACAAGCGCCAGCAGTCCGGCGCGATCAAGAGCCGTCAGCATCTTTAGCCCCTGGTTGCGCTCCGTGTCGAGCTGCCGGTACAGTTCGCTCATGTTTGGCGTCTGGGGCGTTGACGCCGCAAGCACCTTCAACATCTTCTTCGTCGTCCTAATCGTCTCCTGCGAAACATCCTCGATCGAAGGATAGTCCACTTCAAGCACCTTACTGACAGTAGCGAGAAGGCGGTCGCGGTACTGCGCATGGGATTCTGCGTAGAACGGATAGAATCCTATGCGCTGATATCTCTCGAAATGGGGTAGTATCTTGGTCTGCCCTGCAATCGCAGACGCTATGCGGCGATGGTCAGAAAGGAGCTCGTCAAATCCTACGACGCGATGATCCATGATCTTCTCGAAGGACAGGTATTCCCTGAACGACAGACCGCGCAACCTGTAGACGGCCTGCCTGCGTGACAGGTCTGCCCTGCCGCTTTCGAGCTTCAGCATCGAAGAACCGCTATACACAAAATTCATCGAGGGAAACTGGTCATACAGGTTCTTCACAAGTCGCTGCCATTCTCTCCCGAAATGATGTATCTCGTCGATAAAGACGTGCGTGTATCCGTGGTCGTTCAGATAGCCCACAGCCTCCTTGACGCCATACTGAGAAAACCACAAATCGTCAAGGCTTATGTATACTGTCTTGTCGCTTCCCACGCCAAAAGCCTCGCGAATACGCTGTCGCATGAGAGTCGTCTTGCCAGTTCCACGGGCCCCCATTATGCAAATAAGCCGATCCCGCCAGTCAATCTCATTGTACAAATACCGATGAAAATCAGTCGAGACCTCGCCGACAAGCCGGTCGGAAGTTTCAAGCACTTCTTGCATTTGTTCAGTCGTCATACCTGCTCCTAATAATCGCACATACTCTTTTGGCTGAATTTTTAGTAATTCCATTTACTAAATTTCAGCACAATTAAGTAATCCAATTTACGAACGGCGGTATTATCTCATATCTCCATGCTACTGTCAATAGCCCCACGCCATCACCCTTATCCCGGAAAATCCGGGATAAGGGTGTTTCGTCCACATGGTGAGATTACGGTGCGGACGAAATCTCTTTGTAGCAAAGCGGCCGTTTCGCGGGGCGTGTCCCCGCAGACCCCCTCTACGTTCTGCATTTTCCATTTGGAACAGACATTATGGCACAAGTCTCAGCGCAGTATCATGCGGAAGCCGAAGTCCTCGCGCGAGACTTCGCACCATTCGGAAAAGGGACTGTCTCCGCGACGGACGACTTCGATCATGTTCCAGTCACGGGAGAAAAGCCAGTCAGGATTCTCATCAGCGATATCTTGAAAGATCGCCGCGCCGTCGGCAAGGAACTGGACGCGGCGAAGCCTACCGTCGGAACGGGCGTATAGAGCAAGTGAAAGCGTCCGCAATCCCGACGACTGCGACGAATCCGCGAAAAAGCGTTCGGACGTGTCGGCTCTTCCGACAAACCATCGACCGGCCCGCCATCCAAGGGAAAAATCCGATTCTTCGCTAGAAAGGATTCCATCGTGATCTCCGTCCGTGCCGAAAGTCAGCTGGTAGCAGTTCGTCGCAGTTCCTTCCAACGCGATAGTCGCCACGAAGTCGCACGACATTCCAGACGAAACTGCAGCGAAGCAGATGTTCGTCGCGATCTCAGTGTCGATGAACGCTGAATTCGGCAACGCGCCGACGTGAAACCCGACCGCAATTGCGTTCAATGCAGTGGAAACCACTAAAAGGACTAATGACTTGTTCATATTATCTCCTCATAATTCGCAAGGCGCTTTTCCATCATTGACTTTTGAGTTTTCCCTGACTGCTTTGCGTAAGTAATAGCCATCCTCAATCATGGTATCATTAACCGTGCTGTTAAAGCATGCGTCACCAATTCGCATCGTTTCGCTGCCAAAAAGCCACGCGCCAGAAATCACACCATAATGGGCGGACACAAGCCGCCCTTCGTCATCAACTTTGGTGCGTGTACGAAACACCATATAAGAATCTTCGGGCAATATGTCTTTGGCACGCTTCCCATCTGGTCGCCTCTCGCACACGTAGTTGAATCCCGTTGCAAAAACCTTGTTTGTATCAGCACATTCCGACCATGTGAAATCAGAGCCAGAATTTTTCTTACAGACATACGCTCCGGCAAATAGATTATTAGTAAAAGACACATCCATCGCTATCTTAAAGTCAAAGTACTCATTTCTGATATCTGCAGCAAACCTAATCAACATGTCGCTATGTTTGCCGTTGCCGTAAGGAGACGCCCAGTCGAACTTTTCAAGATCAAATCCGACCCATTGATCCCATGTCGGTATGATATACCGTCCTACATCGCTGCCTGTTCCATCTGGCACCGCCAATTTCCCAAGACCGGCTATTCGATGCAATGTTATTGTTGTAACACACCCAAATGGCTGCCATTTGCCGTTTTTCACCGCATGAGTGTACCCATAGTTCGACAATAGAAACTCCGACCGATAGTAGCCCTCCTTTGTTATGTCACAACGTATTCGATTAGTGCATTTTTCTTGTATGATATATTCACCATTGGTGTTTGTTGTTCCTGATATCGGAATAAAGTCATTGAGATTGCCTCCGGTCTGCACCCCTCCCCATACCTTGGCATCAGCAACAGGACGCCCATCTTGGTCTATAACCTTCAGGATCTCCCTGGCCAACGCTCCATGTTTACGAGCATTGCTAAGAAAAACATCTTGAGCCATTCCGCAAAATGCGGAATAGACCATCATTGATGACACAACAACGATTCTCATTTCAGTGTCCCTTCCCGGCTCAATTCTTCATACAGTGGATAGACATAGAAGTATGCCATATCCTTCATATCAGAATGAAGCCAACTTTGTCCATAGACGTTATTTGACCTTCCCCATCCATCTCTGTAGGCAGAAGAATTTAGATTGCCAAATCTATCTGGGTTATTGCCCGTGCCGCCTGCGCAGTCCCAAACGTAGTATTCGTCCTGCCAATTCTCGCCAAGAACGGCGGCGAGATACTGCTGGGATTTCTCCACCCAGATCGCCGGGGTGAAAAACGACCCCTTGCGTTCGCGAACGTCCTGCGGGACGAGGAGATCGAGGCGCGACACGATGAAGTCCCAGTATTCGCGCTTCGGCGGACGCTTGTACCTCCGCCAGAAGGAGGCGTATGCGTCGAGGCCACCGACCTTGAATCCGAAGGTGAGGTCAAAATCTAGTTCGTCCTCGTTCTTGCGGTGGATTGAATACGGCTTCTTGTCGCTCGCGTCAAAGGTGATGTAGAAATCCTCGGCGGTGCGGTCGTCAGGGACTTCCGGCGTGCCATTGTCATCCACGTTCATCTCGGCGAGGAAGAAGTCGCGGTCATAGAGCGCGTATTTCTTCTTGAGGACATCCCATGGTGCGTCGATGTGCGGCATCACCTCTGTGCGCCACTTCTGGTAGATGAAAGTAAAGTTGTTGCGGTCGATTGGCGTCGCAAGCGCGGGAGATTCGCCGGACATGAAGTTGCGCGCAATGAACGCCCTGATTTCCGCATCGTCTGCGCCGAAGCGGAACATGACGATCTTGTCGGCAGGGATGACGCCGCGCACAGCCTCAACAGTCTTGTCGTCGACGGCGGAAGGAGTCTGCGTCCAGTTGAAGTCGTTCAGGTTGAACACGGGCAGGATGTTGTGGCATTCGACGAAGGCTATCTTCTCGCTGTCAAAGCATCCGACGAAGCGCGGCGGCTCGACGTCGCCCTTCAACTCGCCCTTTATGGTGAGAATCAGCTGCGCGAGCATTCGGTAGACGTCCGTCGGGTGGTTCTTAGCCTCTGCCCAGAGAATAGGCGCGTCGTGGATGAAAGTCATCTGGCGAGGATCGCGGCGTTTCGGCAGCACACAGAAGTCGATGTTGCCGACGATTCGGGTGCAGTCGTACTTGCCGAAGTACAACGTGGCGATGCGGTTTTTCAGTTCCTCCTCGCGAATGGTGGCATGAATGCTCATGCGGTTAGCTCCTTTTACTTCGTCAATATCATTCATGGAATCATCCCACGTCCTTTCTTGCCTTCGTACAGATTACGCTTGGGGTCGAATTCAAGATTTGTGTCGTTGGGACGAGGATTGAAAACCAATTCCATGAAATTAGCACATCCGGCAAAGCCTCCAGGCCCGATAATCTTAGAGTAATTTGCCGATATGATATTTCCTTTATCATTATACTTCACGCGCGAACGAATCACCATGTATTCATCTTGCGCGACGACGGGACCCTCCATTAGCCAAAGTTTGCCGTTGTTTTCGCATATTCTAATCGGAAACGAAGGAGAATATTTTGCATTCGAATCGGCCTGATGTGTCGCTGGGAAATTTTCATTGCCAGTCTGCTTACAGACATACGCACCGCAACCCTTTTCAAATTCTATTCGCCCAACAACATCCCCGAGTTGAGGAGCATCGGGTTCATCACTCCGAAACACGCGTATTCTGTATTCATTATTCTGCGAAATTAGCCCGTTTACTCTTTCAATGTCTTTACGCTCCCGTATATAGTATAGATCAGCAACCTTTCCGTTACCAAAAGGCGGAAGCCAATCAAAACATTGAAGGTCAAACCCATACCGCCCGTTGGCAATCGGGGATTCAACTTGCTTTTGCCGCGAATACGCATACATCGGCTGTGGATTCTTTTTACGGTAAAGCGTAATTTCACCATGTTTCTCGTGCTCTAGCATTTTGACCGAATAAAAGAGAGGAGGGATTTGCGTCACCCCAATTCTAAACACCTCTTTACGGAATTCGCTTTGATAGAATCCTTCTGCCTTGACAAACCAATGCACGTCTGAACTTCCACCATTAAATTTGACTACCGCACTTCCGTCTTGGCCTGTCCTTGCCTCATAATCGCAGGACTTGCCCTCGGCAAACACAACGTGCCCCGACGTAAATCCAACATGAACCGTCGCATTAGAAACGGGATTACCGTCGTCGTCAACGACCTTGACGTATAGCCTTTCACTAGCATATCCAACATTTGCCAGTGACAAAACAAAGGCCAAAAGACATCTCTTCATTTCTGGGCCTCCTTCATTAGCAAAAGACTATGGCATAGGCCGTCCGATCACGCCTGGAGTTGGGCAGAGATTGTTCTTCATGTCCCATTCCAGGTTGCGGTCATTGGGGGTCAGATTGAGGTAGTATAGTAAACAAGGCGACGCTACAGTCTCCACATCCACCCCGATTAGTTTCTTGAAGCAGATGTCACCGTAGATCTTTCCGTAGTAAGCAGACGTTACTTTGCCGCTCTCGTCGCGTTCCGTCCTTATCCTGAACGCAAAGTTTCGCTTCGCGTCATAATTACTCGCACTGGATAGATCTTTTCTACGTTCCTTCCAGCAAACGTAGGTCTGCCGGTATCCCTCTTCTGGGGCGATTCGAATCTTGAGGCCTGCGGCGTCCGGAGACTCGACCTCAACAAGACCGTTGCCATCGCCTATGAATCTTACCGACATAGAGTCTCTGTAGGCGGGAGCGGTTTTCCCTCTGGGATTAATCCCAGTTCCTAGTTCGTCGCGTGGATTGCGTGTAAAGGCAACGTCTGCGCATTCTCCGCGCCCGACAGGCGGCAACCAATCGCCTTTCACCATGTCTAGTTGCAAACTTCCATGCCCAATTGCAAACAAATCCGAACGCACACTGTCCGAGGCTATGTCTGCAAATTGCTTCAGAAAGAGCGGGATTGGGTGCTCGACGCGCTGCAACTTGATTGTCGCGACGAGATTGTCTGGCTGCCAAACACCAAAAAGATTCTTTGTCGCAAACCTGAACCCTGCGCCTGAGCGTGCACCGTAGTATCCTTGTTGTCCGGAGTTAACCCAGCATCCAACTTCCCCTTTGTTTGTTTTTCCTGAAAGACTGCACCGGCCATGCCCATCGGTAATCTGCTTATCATGGTTTATCGGGGCAGACTCAGTCCATGCTTTCCAGCCGTTATCGTTATCAAATGATGCCGTTACCTCTATGTTCGGTATCGGATTCCCATTCGCAGCATCCACGACCACTGCTTTAATCTTTGCCATATCCCCAAACGCTTGAATGGCCACCAGCCACGCATTTAGAAGCATTATAGTATGTTTTATTTTCATAGGCGTTTCTTTCGTTTTCTAGTTTCCTCTTTTGAACCTTGCAAACACCTGGTGCAAATAAAAGTAGGCCACTCTTATTATGTCGGAATGAAAACATTTCCGTTCGTCGTTTACAATTCGTCCGTTTGGCCAGGCGTTGTCTTGCACAGCATTTTGCATGTTGTAGTTGTCCAACAGCCCGCTTGTCATGTTTGCTCCTACCGCAAACGAGGTCGCAGGTATCGCGTCGCCGAGGAACTTCGCTCTCAGATTGCGGCGATAGTCCGCATCAGCTATTACGCAAAGATTCGTGGAGTGCATGGCCGTAGTCTCAGACTTGAACGGTGTGAACAACGGACTTTCTATGGCTTCTTCTCGCGTGAAGTTTGACATGGCGTTAGCGAAGAATCCATACGCCGGAACATAGTAGTACGGATTCACGGCATATGTGGCATTTATGCCCCATCCTCCCTCGCAGGCTACATCGAGACCGAGGAACGGAACAGCGTTCAACGCATTCCAGATAGTCGTTCCTTTGAAGAGTTCCTGTTTGGACCACGCTCCGCCAAGGCCATGCAGCGTCGGGTTGGACAACACATCCTCAGTCTCTGAATAGCAGTTGACTGCGTTCTGAATCCCTGCGAATCGTCCGCACCAGGAGAGCGAAGAGCGGAAGTCGTTTGTCTCGAAAAGCGAAGACCAATCGGACGCTCTGTACGTAATCGGCACATTTGACCAAGCCGAATCGACCATGTTGGAGGTAAACACATCTGTGTCGTACGCCTCCATCGGCACGGCGGCGTTGAGCATGTAGTAGCGCGAATACTGAAGATTGTGGTCAATGGCGGCCGACGAGACAAGCATATTGCCGAGCGAGTGCGCAAGCATGACCTTGTTCGTGCCGGGGAGCTCCGCGACTTGCGAGGCGAGCGCGGGGGCCGAGGCGAACGCATGCATGACGTTCGCGTAGTAGTCTGGCGAGACGTCGCCGTGCGCGAGCGTCGAGAACTGAGAGTCGTCGCCGTACCAATCCACGGCCGTGAACATTGAACGCGAGCCTGAGTGCCACAGCCGCTTGAACACCGCGTCTGCCCACTGCCGCGCCGCCTCAGGGTTCACGTTATAGCCATGCACGAATACGAACTGCCTTCCGTCGCACTCCTCGTCGGGACGGTTCCACGGCTCGCCGAGCTGCGACTGCTCCCCGCCCGTGCCCCCCGCCGAATTGCGGATGTTGAGCCACCGGTACATAGATCGAACGGACGAGATCGACAGCGACAGGCTGTAGCTGAAGAGCGTGTCCCCGCCTACGCAGACGAGCAGCATCAGCGCCTCTGGACGGCAGACCTCGTCCGCCGCCTCGAACGCGAGGACGCCAGGCGCGTTGCCGCTGCCGAGGTAGTCGCCCGGGTCGATCCCCACGCCCTCGCCGGCGATGGGGACCAGAACCGCCGAATGGACGGGGGTGCCCGCCGTCGTGTACACGTCGTTCGTCTGGTACGCCCACGCCGACTCAGGCCGCTCGTCAAGCCCGCAGAAGCGAAGGCGCCCGGATTCCGGCGACCAGAGGACGAACGTCGCCGCGCTCCCCCACGCGTCGATGAAAGGCTTCAGGTCGAGCTTCACGGGGAACAGGTTCACGAGGTCGAGGCGTCCGTTGACGACGAGGTCGGAGGCGTTCGGCGCGACGTTCGGCGACGCTCCCACATAGTCGCCCTTCGCCGTGTCCTCGTTCGTCCAGAAGCGGAACATGCGGCCTGCCAGCTGCGCGGCGACATCGCCGTCCCCAAGGCTCCAGTCGCCGTCCACATCCGCCAGCAGCGGGGGATTGACGGAGGTTATTCTCTGCACGGCCTGGTCCTCGACGAACGCGCCGTCGATCACGTTCCAGTAGCGGAAGACGACGCTGACGGCCCCGGTGGAGGAAGAGGTAATGCGAAGCGAAAGCTCCGGCGAATCACCGTCGCCTGCGCGGCGCATCAGCGCCTTCCAGTAAGACATGGGGAGGTCCTTCACGGGACTGGACGCCGTGTCGAGAAGCCTGCGGTGTTCCCAGGTCGTGCTGTCGTAGTACCATAGCGCGAACTGGCCGGTCGCGTCGGCAAGTTCGATGTGTACATTGCCGTCCGGCAGCCTTACGTTGGTGACAAGCCGGATGGACGGCGCGTCCCAGAGATTAGTGCAGACGGTCATTGGATAGCCGAAATCGCTGTTGAGCGCATTGTATCCAGCGAGATCTACGTCGTTGCCGCCCTTTAAGGCCACGCCGAGGACAGTCTTGTCGCTTTGCTGGTAGATCTCCCCGTTGCGCGAGAAGGCAAGCGTCGCGTCGCCCGCGGAGGAACTTGGGCTGACGCCCGCCAGACTTACGTCGCACGAGGTCTCGGTCCTGTCGAAGTCCAGTCCGTCCGGGCCAATGAGCCGCAGCCTGTGCGACTTGTAGGCTACGCCCACGAAGTTCGTCCAGTGGTCTGGGCACGGGCAGCAGTTGCGGTACTCCGAGGGGACGTCTAGGTGGATCTGCTCGAAGGCCGGAGGCTCGCGGAGATACAGGACGCCACCGAGGCGCTGGACGTTCTGAACGGCGTTAGTGTAGTCGGTTTCGTGGAGGTGGGCGCAGTTGGCGTATGGCATCTCGTGCACGGGGCACTCGTCGTCGAATTCCACCTCGTCTCCGACTTCGGGGTTCGTCTGCCAGCAGCTGCATCCGCAGTCGCATAATTCGTCGCACGCCCCCCAATGGCAGCACCAGCATTCATCGTGCCCCTCGCCGTCCACGCCGTCGCCGTTCGTGTACCACGGCGGATCCGGCACATCGGGGCCGGGGTCCGGCGGCTGTGGGCAGAAGCGGACGGTCTGGGCGAACGTCTTCGGGCCGAACAGCTCCTTCGGGTGCGATAGCGTGTAGGTGACGCCGCCCGCGCCTCTCGCGGAGAAGTTGCCGGTGATCGCCGCGGACCGCGGCGGATGGTTCTCGACCTCGACGTCGCCGCCGCCATGCCATGTGCAGACGAGGCCCGCCGCGTCCTCGCCTGTCGGGAGCGAGACGTCCTTCCGCCGGGCGGCGTAGTCGTGTATGCACGGCTCCGTCGCCTTCGTGCAAGGGAAGTTTATCCAGCCCACGCGGCGGTTAGCGGCGAGTCCAGGCAACTCGCCGAAGGCGAAGTCTCCGGAGGCAAGCGAGACGGAAAGCGTGCCGTCGCCGCGCAGATAGACAGGGACCGTCACCCCCTTCGGCACGTTGGCGAGGAGCGGAGGCGCAGGGGTGGGCGGAGCAGAGCGCAGCTGCGGCGGCGCGACAAGGGGCACGACGCGGCTTCCGACGACGAGGTCTCCGGATCCGGAGCCGGACACGGATACGCTCAGGACGGCCATGCCCTCCGACGCCTGCGGGAAGGCGAACGCTCCGTTGGTCGTCCCAGAGTAGAAGACATGCTCGAGGACGGTGTTCGTGGAGCCTTCGGGGAACGAGAACGGGTCGAGCCCTCCCAGCTTCACGGCAAGCCCGTCGCCGTAGATGGCACTCAAGGAGTTGGGGTCTAGCGGGTTGGTGTTGTAGGTGAAGATCTCTTCGTAGTCGGAAAGCCCGTCCCGGTCCGTGTCTGGGTTGTGAGGGTCTGTGCCGTATGTTGAAATCTCGTCCTCCGTCGATATGCCGTCCCCGTCGCGGTCGGGGTTCGCCGCGTCCTCCGGATCGACGCGGCGCCACGTGAGGGACGTGACGTTGGTCGGTAGCTCCTGGAACGTGCAGACGGCGCCGTCCGCGGACACCCCGACGACGACGTTGGAGACGACTGGCGAGGAAAGCCGGCCGAGGTCGTAGCGGAAGACGACGTCGCCGTTCTCGAAGAACTCCGACTGGAAGCTGACGGGGCTGGAGGCGTCGCGCCCGAGGAGGACGTTCTGCCATGTGAGGACGAGTGAGTTGTCCTGGGTGAGGCGGTGCCAGAACTCGGAGGGCCTGTCCCCGTCCGCAAGGAGGCCGTGGCGGGAGAACGGGGCGATGCCGATCCAGGCCGAGAGCGGCGAGACGAAGGTCGCGGCGTCCTTGACGCGGGGCCTTGCGGTCCCGGAAGAGAAGACGGCAAGGCGCGACACGGCGCCAGTTCCGAGAGGGAAGCTCCACTTACCCGGCGAAGAGAGGCTGTTCGTCTCCACCGGAAACCAGTCGTTCGCCGCGCCAAAGGCGAGCCATTCGGACTGAACGGTCGCATCGGACGGCGCGGCGAACGAGAACGTCTCGTTAGTGCCGACGCGCGTCAGGACAAGTCCGGGCGTGAATTGAGAAGGAAATTGAGAATTGAGAATGGAGAATGTAGAATGGTGGATTTGTTCGTTCTCAGTCAAATGGAAAACATTCCGCAATTCTACATTTTCCATTTTCAATTCTACATTCCCGCCGCGAGGCGGATCATTAGTCCCTCCGCCCTGCTTCTGCGCAGAGAGAGTCGCAATGGTCGCAAAGAAGACGAACGCGGCAGTATGAATTGAGAATTTAGAATGGAGAATTGAGAATGTAGAATGGCGGATTTGCTCTTTTTCTCTCCCTGTTCCCTGTTTCCTGTTCCCTCTTTCCTGTTCCCCATTCCCAATTCTCCATTTTCCATTCTCCATTTTACATTTTGCGACTGCAACTCCCCACGCGACAGTCGATGCCGCCGCGCCGACGAGGCAGATGCAAGTCAACCACTCTCTTATGCCGTCCACGGGCATAGTATATCAAAAATTCATTCGCCAACGATCACAAGTGACATCTATTACGATACATTGCGTCCAGTTGCCAACAAGAACCAATGCTACGGCATCTCCACCTCGACCTTGAAGAACCGCATCGACGGATCGCCCTCGTCACGGACATCGCCGCGTCCATGGACGGGGACGCGACTTCTAGGAAGGGTCGGCAGGAGAAGGTGTCGGGATGGCTCGCGCGGTACGACTTCGCGACGCCCGTGCGCGACCACCTCTGGGACGAGGGCGTGGCGCTCGTCGGCAGGGACACCGTCGTCGCCGTGGACTCCGGCGACATCTCCAAGGAGTTCGGGGGCTCGGGCATGGA
>Ga0310696_10009426_pt1 | contig 11295 bp, 7 predicted proteins | sample AusTroGonzalo_MG_4_FD_203885 | JGI IMG/M metagenome (GOLD analysis project Ga0310696, IMG submission 203885) | Bovine rumen microbial communities from tropical cattle in Woodstock, Queensland, Australia - Gonzalo_02 (v2) (version 2) | ecosystem: Host-associated > Mammals > Digestive system >...
ATTTGAATATACCGATGGGTTTTGCGTTTCTTTTATGTTTGAAGAGAAATACAAAAAAACTTGCAATGATCAGTGTATTCGTTATCGTGAGCTTTACCACCATAAAAATGTAAAAGGCGAAACGGATTGGGTATTAGCTTGTAATCTCAATCGATTAAGAGGGCTAGGAGTTAATAATGATGCTATGAAATATGATGACAGGATTATTAGCTATTACAGTGAAGATTTAGCAAAAGGTACATCACCATTTGCTGTTTATGATGTTGCAAGAAGTGATTTTATTGACCTTGCAGCAATAATTGACAACAATGAAGAGTATGATGGCTTGATAGGTATCCTAAACAGTCTATCTATTAGTAGACCTATGGGAGATGCTGATTATGATGGAGCATTAACAATATTCGATGCAACTTTTATTCAAAGAGTTATCGCGGAACTAATTGATGATAATTCAATTAATCCGCTAGTTGCTGATTATGATAATGATGGTGAAGTGACCATCCTCGATGCTACAGCGATCCAGCGAAAGCTCGCTCATCTGGACTAAAACAGAATAATCTGACCGCATCTTCTTCTACAGCCGGCGAGTGATCGCCGGCTGTATTTGCTTATGGTATAAACAAGACCGTTATTCTGACTGCAGCTCAAATAATATGTCATGTAGACAAAGCGTCGGAAATCTGTTATCATTATATAGAGTAGGCACAGTCATATCCCGCTGACTGAGAGGTGAGCGCTATGCCGTTCGGCGATTTTATCATAAAAAGCAAATCAGACCTCATCGAGGTCATAGATGAATATGGGTTCATACCGTTCTTTGAGAACTCGATCGAGGGCTTCTCTATCGAAGAACACATCTCGCCCGACTGCTGGTGGCACAGAGACACCGGTGAGTGGAGCGCGTGGGACTGGAAGGGCCCGATCATAAGAGAGACCGGCTGTGTCTATGGCAAGTTCTTTGAGAAAAAGGCGTGCTATGTCAGCGCGCGGTGGTTCCGGGATCTCGCTAACTATCGCCGCGACGGATATGATTTTGACGCGCGCTATGACGACGGTCTCGCGCCTTTACGCGACAAGCAGCTCTATGACCTGATAGAGGCTAACTCCCCCGTTATATCAAAGGATCTCAAACAGCTCGGCAATTATAATAAGGGCGGCAACAAAGGCTTCGATACTATCATCAACCGCCTGCAGGCTCAGTGTTATGTCAATATCAGCGACTTTGTGTATATGAAGGACAGATACGGCGAGCCGTACGGATGGGGGATAGCGGAGTATTCCACGCCCGAGGTGTTCATGGGCAGCGCGTTCACCGAAAAGGTGTATGCCTGCGCACCCGAAGAATCGTACAAAAAACTGTTGGAGCATTTTTGTGGGCTGTTCCCTGAAACCGATATAAAAGTTATCAAAAAATTCTTAAAATAAGGAGTTTTTTAAATGAGTAAGGTCAAAGATTTTTTAACAGAAGCGCGGATATTCTATATGGCTACGGTCGACGGAGATCAGCCTAAGCTACGTCCGCTGGGAGCGTTCCTCGAAGAGGACCGTAAGCTGATCTTCGGCGTGGGTGACTTCAAAAACGTATACAGGCAGATGCTCAAGAATCCGCTGGTCGAGATCGTAGCCTGCAAGCCCGACGGACACTGGCTGCGCTATACCGGCAGGGCGGTTTTTGAGACCGATCCCAAGTACGCGCAGCAGATGATAAGCAGCAGTCACCTGGAGGCTATCTATAACGAAACAACAGGCAACAAGCTGATGACCTTCCATCTTGAGGACGCAACAGCCGTAGATATAGCCATAATGGGCGAGGGCGAGAACCTTTTGTGATAAACAGAACAAAAGAACAGCTGCCTGTGCGACAGCTGTTCTTTTATTATAAGTGATTGTGATCGGGGTTAAGACAGCAGGCCTTCAGGTTGCCGGCTCCGTTCTTCACAGTGCCGTAGCATCCGTTGCCGTAGTAGTAATACCACTCGCCGCCGTAGTTTTGTCCGCCCATGGAGTTATTTGAATGTTTGTTGGGATCCAGGATATAGATCATATTGTTGAAGTTGGGCACGCCGTTCGGATAAAGCGGACTGTCGCCGGGATCATAATACTCCGATCCGATATTGGTGGTCGAGAATCTATACTTCATAGTACTGTGATTGAACCAGCAGAACATAACTTCTTCTTTTACAGCGTCAAAGTAGTATACATTCGGCGCGTCGGCTTTGATACCCTCGAAACTTGAATTACCGTATGCGGTGAAAGGATAGAACACAGGGCCGGTAGTGCCATCCACATACCATGTGGGGATATATTTGCCGCTGCTGTCCTTAGGGCCGCTCTTGCCGTCGGGCATCCAGAACAGGTAGCGGTATTTGCCTGCCGCTATCGCCGGAAGAGTAGAGATGGTGTTGCCGGGGTCGTCGGCCGGCTTTGTGATTGAAACACCCGTAGTATCGACATAGCTGTGATATGCCTTACCGTTAGCTGATACACATCGTACGGTGAAGGAGTATTTTGTATAAGCGGTACCGCCGTAGTATGTATAGCTCAATGCTGTTGTATCGGCCAGAGCCTGCCACGATGTGCCAGCGGTCTTGATAAAGACGCGGTACTTGACCGCTCCGGCGCTCTTGTTCCATGTGACCTTGATGCCGCCGTTGGTCGTAGCGGTCGCCTTTATGCCCGAAGGAGCCTTGATGAATACATAAGACTTGCCTACGGTATCATATGCGCTGATAGCGGTCTTGCCGGAGCCGTTGAAACAGCGCACGGTGTATGTGTATTTTTTACCGCCGACTACGTTCTTATATGTGAATGTAGTCGCGGATGTCAGAGCTACGCACTTCCACGCGCTGCCGGACTTTACATATACGCGATATTTAGACGCGCCGGTACGCTTTGTCCATGTTATAGAGGTGCCGTTGAGTACGTTCTGGAACTTGGTGATAACAGGCTTCAGCACTGTGCCCGGCTTCATAAAAGAATGGGACCAGCCTGTGGTATTGTATGCACTGACTGCGGCTGAAGCGGCGTTGAGACAGCGCACGGTATATGTATACTTAGTCTCCTGCTTAGCAGTCCTGTGGATATAGCTAAGGGCTCTTGTATCGGCGAGGTTCTTCCATACGGATCCGACCTTGATATACACGCGATACTTATACGCGCCGGCGCTCTTTGTCCATGTCAGCTTAGCGCCGTATGCGGTGTTGGTGATCTTGATACCCGAAGGGGCCTTGACATATACTATGCTCTTACCGGTCGTGTTGAAGCCGCTCAGACCCACTCCCGTTGATGTGATACACTTAACGGTATATGTATATTTCTTGCCCGATACAGCGGTCTTGTGGATATATGATGTTGAATAAGTGTCACCGAGCTTAGTCCACGAAGAACCGTTCTTCATATATACTCGATAGAGACCTGCTCCGCTGACGGCTTTCCAGGTTATCTGAACGCCGCTGACAGTGTTGGCTACCTTGGTGAGCACAGGGGCGGTCAGCCTGTTGACCTTATACACCGCGGTGTAATACTGGTTGCCGTATACGGTCTTCTGAGAGCCGGCTGTATAAGTGTTGCCGAAGTTATCCGCCCAGTGGCTGAATACATAACCGGCGGTGTTAGAAGTAGCCGACGGGAAGGTAAAGCTCTCACCGTATGAGCGATAGTACCTGTTGTTGGAGGTATAGCCGTTCGCCGGATCGAAGGTTATCGTATATTCGGTCGATGTCGGGTTGCTCCCGGGATTGGTGCCGGGATTACTTGAACCGCCGGACTGTGTCGGCTGTTCTGAAGGCGGTTCTGCAGGTTTATTGATAGTTATGTAGAAGTTCTTGAATATCTGCTCGTCATAGCTCCTGTCCACTCCGCCTACGGTCCACTTGACCTCATAAGTGATGGTGCAGGTGACGATGACCCTGTACGAAACATAGGATTCGCATCTGACGGTAGCGCTGAACGAACTGTTATAGCCGCTGATGATAGAAATCGCAGAATCATTTGACTCCCACTGCACGCTCTTGTTCTTCACTCCGGTCGCTCCCAGATACAGGGTGAGTTTTTCACCAACATCCATAGTATACGACTCTGACGCGAGGTTGCCTGTCTGTGCAGGATCGGCGACAGCGGCGCTGAAAGCTCCTGTTGATATCGTGCCGAGAAGCAGGATCAGTGTGAGTGCTAAAGATAACAGCTTCTTTGTCATGATAAGACCTCCTAAAGCATGGTGTCATACGGCATCTTATATATAGATCTTTGCGCTGCAGATGTCTGTAATTGAACTATAGCATAATTATACTTTACTTGCAACAAATTTCTTTTATCATTTATGCTGTATCCGGGTCAGCACAGAGTTCTTTATCCTTGATTATACTATGGCAGTGTAGTATAATATATACAGCGATGCACATAGGGTGCTGGCGCGCGGTTCTTTGAAAAAAGGAGGAATATGTATGAAGAGATTGATCCCTGTTATTATGGTCATAACGCTGATGATTTCTGTGGTGGCGTTTTCGGCTGTGTGCGCTTCAGCGGCTGCTGTCGATGAGCTGGCTGAGACGGGTCTTGCCATCCCTCATATCACCGGTACGGTGACCAATAACAGCGGCCTTCAGGTCAGCTGGGGCAAGGTGAACGGCGTAGCCAAATACCGCCTCTTTTACCGTGAGGAGGATAACATCAGCTGGTCAACATTCGGCGATACCGCCGCTTTGACTCTTGCTTTCACCAAGGTCAAGGCGAACACCGGGTATTATTTTACCGTAAGAGGTCTTGATAAGAACGGTAAGTATGCCACGAGCTATGAGCAGCCGGGATACTACGCAATATACTATCAGACTCCAAAGCCTGTATCCGTCAAGCCGATAGCTAACGGAGTGAATTTCTCATACCGCAGCGTGCCCGGAGTGAAATACTATCGGATATTCTATAAGAAGTCCGGGGGCTCATGGCAGACCTACACCGACATGGAGTGGGGAACCTGCCTGATCTCTGAGGACAAGCTCGTCAGCGGCATTAACTACAGCTTCACCGTGCGCGGCATAAGCAAGACCGGCAAGTATATCACCGGTTATGATACAGCAGGTCTATCACTGTATTATGTCAAGTGTCCGATACTTAAGGTGGAGAATACTTATACGGGACAAAAGCTCACATATGCCAAGGTCAGCGGCGCTGCTAAGTATCGCCTGTTCATCTGGAAGAACAGTAAATGGAATTGGCTCGCCGATACCACCGGAGCGTATATCAACACAGACGTTGAAGACGGTAAGAGTTATACATATACCATCCGCGCTCTGGATAAGAACGGCAAGTATGTCAGCTTTTGCAGGGCAGGAGTCAGCCTGCGGTTCGTCAAGGCTCCGGAGTTCACCCACATATATAACGCGATGGAGGGCTGGTTCTTACCGTCGCAGAACGGCTATTACAAATACCGTATATTCGTCAAGAGCGGTACTTCGTGGAAGCAGGTCATAGATACCTACTTTGACAACAATATGGGCAGCGTGTTCTGGAGATACAACACGACTCTCAAGGATAAGCAGAGCTATGTGTTCACCATACGCGCTATGGATGGTGACGGCAAGTATGTCAGCGGATTCAACCCCACAGGCTGGACTTCCACCTTCTTCAACACCGAGAGGATAGAACTCAAGGCTATAGCTAACACCGCCTCCGGCGTCAAACTGGCGTGGTATCAAAAGGAAGGCGTGGCTAAATACAGAGTCTTTGCCGACGCCGGCTCGGGATGGAAGAAGCTGGGCGACACGGACAAGCTCTCCTGGCTGGATCAGACCGCCGTCAATGGCAAGTACTACAGATATACCGTACGCGGTCTTGACAGCAGCGGTAAGTATTGCACATACTTCGATACCGAAGGCCTGCCGATCATCTGCAGCACCCCGGCAGCGACAACAGTCGATCTGACCAAGGCGATGAATGCAATCTCGGATTACGCCGAGTATCTGGGATACAACATCATCGGATTCAACACCGAACAGGGATACAGATATAACGTGCGCGGCACGATGTATTATTACAACACCGGCGACATGACCGACCTGCTCATCTATCAGGGCAAGAAGTGGCTCAAGGAACAGTACGCCTTTGCCAAAGCGGCAGGGCTGCAGACCCCCAACATACGCGTCAATGTGCTGGAGGACACCCTCACAAACGGAATAGAGTTGTACTATTGGTGATGTCAAAATATCAGAAAAAGCGATTGCAAAACGATCACTTATGTGATAGAATGAATCATCGGCGTTACATATCGCTGATGTGTCAATGACCGGGGACTCCACCCCGAGAAACATTATCAAAGGAGATATTATTATGAAGCGCATCATCGCACTCGCACTGGCTGTTCTGATGGCAGCCGCAATGTTCGCTGCTTGCGGCGGCAGTTCAGGCCCCGAAGGCAAGTATGTAGTCAAATCCATCAACGGTGAGACCCCTCAGGATCAGCTGCAGAAGATGGTCGATGAAAAGACAGTCGAGTCAGCATCCTCTGTAGAGGATCTTCTCAAGGTGTTCGGTGTCGACTCTGTTGAAGAGATCGTTACCATGGAGCTTAAGTCCGACGGCACAGCAGTAATGGAAGCTAAGATGTTCTCGTTAAGTGCTGAAGGAACATGGGAGAAGGACGGCGATAAGATCAACATCACTATCGATGGCAGTACCGCGACCTTCACCCTGAACGGCAACGAACTCAGCAACGATCAGGGCGATCCCAAGTACGTGTTAGTTAAGAAATAATCAGCGTAATTATGTAAGATAAAGGCAGTCCGTACGGGCTGCCTTTTGTCGTATGAGTATTCACTTTATTTAGCTATCCTGATCGAAGTCGAGGGATATGATACTGCGTGCAGGCTAGGGAGAACTCACGATAATCTTAGTATGACGTGACGCACAGATTTTTTAATGATATCAAACAAAAAGAGTGGGGACGGACCCCACTCTTAGATATCTTATCTTGAACTGCTCAGGTAATAGAAGCGATCATTGTTATAGTAACCAAAGAAGATATCATATTTGTAAGCGCCGAAGCTGTTCATTGCGTAGTATGCTACAGCGCAGCAGCACCTGCCGCCCGGCGCGTTGTTGTCACGATAGTATCTGACGTTGGCAAGTGTGAATGAGAACGGGAACTTCAGACGACCTTTGATCGTCGAGATGGTCTGGTTCTTAAGGTCGGTCTGAGAATAGGAGAAGATGTCGATATAATAGATCCTGCCGCCTACCCTCAAGATGCCTACCAGCGGAACGCTGGCTGCTTTGGTCTTGGCATATCCATTCTTGATAGTGCCGGCCTTGCCGGAAAAGTTATCCCACTTACCTTTCTGATAACCCGATACATTCTTAGCGAAGTTTCTCAGGTTGAGCGAAGTGCCGCCCCATGTGTTGTAGTATACTGTGTTGACGTGTACAACGCATTTAGCTACCTTACCGCCGTTTTTTGCATAGATGACTGCTACACCCAGGCTGCGAGCGGTAACCTTACCGTTCACTACCACTGCGACGTTTTTGTTGGAAGTTGCCCATACCGTCTTGCTGGTGGCGTTGCGCGGATTGAGAGTCGCCTTAAGGGTAAAGCTGTTGCCTACCGTCATCGTCAGCTTAGTTTTATTGAGCGTTACAGCTTTTGTCGGAATGGCTCTTACAGTCACCTTGCATTTGAGCAGCTTGCCGTCCGTCAGCTTGACTTGTATATATGCTATACCGGCTTTAAGACCGGTGACTTTGCCGTTCACTACTACGGCGACCTTCTTGTTGGTCGAGCCCCAAAGGGAGGCTGCGCCGTTGTTGACCTTTAAGGGATAGGACTGTCCGATGATCAGGCTCAGCGCTGTCTTGCTCAGAGAGGCAGGCTTAGTCAGGTCAACAAAGGTTATGCCCTCTTCTTTTGCGTATGACTGAGCTCTGGATCCGGGATATCCGTAGAACACTTCGGTGCATCCGAAGGCATAGGGGCTGATATCAGTGACGGACTTGGGCACGGTCAGCGACTTGAGGTTGGTGCATCCGCTGAACGCGTTGGCTTCGATAGTCTGCAGATTTTCGCTGAGGGTGACAGCCGTAAGAGCGGAGCAGTGCAGGAAGGCTTCTTTCTCGATAGTAGTCACGCTGTTGCCCATTACTACTTTCTTCAGGCTTTCACAGTCCTTGAAAGCTGCCTCGCCAATTGTCGTTACGCCGTTGCCGATCTTGAGGGACACGAGATTCTTACACGATTTGAACGCCATGTAATGGATCTTTTTAACGCTGTCGGGGATGTACAGGGTTTTGATCGACTCTGTCCAGAACATGCCCCTTACCTCGGTGACGGTAAAGCCGTCGATTGTCGAGGGGATTATCAGTTGTTCCGCGCTGCCTCTGTACTCCTTGAGGACCACGGTAGTTTCATCGAGCTGCTCATATGTATAGTCGCCTGATTTGACTTCTCTGTAATAGGTATAGCCTTGAGCCGGAATTATCGCGAAGGACAGAACTACCGCCAAGACCAGTGCAAAGCTTATTATTTTCTTCATAAACACCATCGCTTTCTTTAGTGATCATATGTGATTCTCGCATGATTATCGGCGATGTATGACCTCGCCGATACGGTTCAGAAAAGCATGAACACCCCCTCCTTTTAAGGCTGTGTCCCGGCTGGCTTATCTCGTTCGTGTTCCAACCGGATGAATGTAATATTATCACATGATAATTATAGCATGATATATCGTGGGATTCAACCGTTATGTGGAAATAATTGTAAGTCTTAACTACTGAAAATTACTGTTTTTACCTTCGGTTCTTCGCGCGGCTTGAACCTCGGCACAGTCGCCTTCAAGTCGTTGCAGTCACCACTGGATAAATGAAAATCGGAAGACCCAAACAGGTCTCCCGATATCCATATGGTGGAGACTGCAAGACTTGAACTTGTGACCTCCTGCGTGTGAAGCAGGCGCTCTCACCAGCTGAGCTAAGCCTCCGTTATTTTGTTCTGCGGATATATCCGACTCATATATTCTAGCTCATTATTCACTCAAAGTCAAGTAAAACCGCTGAGCCGCATATGTACAGCGGCAGATTATTGATTTTCTGCTTGCGGCGTGCTATACTTTTGTCAAATGATTATCATACCGATGACAGGAGGATGACCCATGATCGACGAGAAGATCACCGAACTGAAGCTGCCTTATCCGGGTGGGGACGACAGACTTGTGCGCGTATATGTTCCGGCGCATGAGGAGGGGGAGACCATTCCGGTGATATATATGACCGACGGGCAGAATCTCTTTGATGAAGAACACGCTACATACGGCTGCTGGTATACCCGAGAGGCGGTAAGGGCCGAGCGCAATAGCAGCGGCAAGGCGGCTGTGATCGTAGGTGTCCACAACGACGGTTCGCCGGTGGACCGCGCTAACGATCTTACCCCCGGGACTATCGGCGAGGTGCTGTGTCCTCCTCAGATGAGGAGCCTGCTTGATCCTCGCGGAGAGGTTTTCGCCGACTTTGTGGTCAATACCGTTATGCCGGCTGTTGAGGAGAAATTTCCTGTGCAGAGCGGCAGAGAGAATACAGCCTTTTGCGGAAGCTCCTCCGGCGGGCTGGAGGCGTTCTTTATCGCGCTGAGTTATCCTCATGTGTTCTGCGCCGCCGGAGTGTTCTCGCCGTGCTTCATGTTCTATACCCCTGATGATCTGTTCAAATGGATACGAGGCAGACTGGGTGATAATATGCCGTATCTCTATCTGTATTCGGGCGCAGGTGACGAGCATGAAAAGGTGATCTGCATGAGTACGGAGCAGACTTATGATATGCTGGCCGAGTGCTATCCGCCTGAGAGTCTCAACGAGGTCATCCTTATGGATCAGCCCCATCACGAGAAGGCGTGGGCGCAGATATTCCCCGACTTTTTACACACATTTCTCAGTAAATCAAGTGTATTATGACATAACAAAGGCTCCCTCAGGGAGCCTTTTTCATCGTTCAAACTTCTTGAGCAGAGACATCTTGGTCTTTTCTGCTTTGCCGGAGTACGGATGCTCTCTGAGCGGAAGGTTGAGGTGAGTTTTGCCTTTTAATACGGTCGCGGGATGAGTGAATTCGCGGAAGCCCCATTCGCCGTGATATGATCCCATGCCGGAGTGGCCTGTACCGTTGAAGGGCACGCCCTTGACCATCATATGGATGCACACCTCGTTGATACATCCGCCTCCGTACTGCATGGTGGACATGACCTTCTTAGCCCACTTCATATCGGATGTAAATACATACATCGACAGGGGGTGTTCTCTGTCGGCTATCACATTCATAACCGCGTCGATATCCTCATCCCTAAACGGAACTATCGGAAGTATAGGGCAGAACAGCTCATGCTGTACGATATCATCATTCATACTCATGGGATATAGCATGGTGGGGGAGAAGCGGCGCGTCTCTCTGACGCCTGAGCCGCCGAAGATCACCTTGTCGCGATGCTCCGCAGTGAGCCTCTCGCACTTGTCGAATACAGCCTCGGTGATCAGCTTGGGGTACTCCTCGCTCTCTTCGGGCTTTTCACCTATCTGGCGGATGAACTTAGCTTTGAGAGCTGAGTTGAAGTCGTCAGCTATCTCTTGAGCCACGGCGATCTGGTTGATGTTGATGCATATCTGGCCGGCGTTGCACAGCTTGAAGAAAGCTATCTTGCGCGCGGCGTCCTTAATATCCGCGTCCTTGCGGATGACGCACCAGTTACCTGTCTCGCCGCCCAGCTCCAGCGCTACCGATGTCAGATGGCGCGAGGCTCTCTCGAGAACGTGCTTTGCCACAGCCGGCGAGCCGGTGTAGAATATCTTGTCGAAACGCTCGTCCAGACACATATCTGCCACATCGTGACCGCCGTCGATTAGCGTCACATATTCTTCGGGGAAGGTGTCCGATATCAGCTTTTGCAGAGCCGCGGTGCTGGCCGCGGACTTGGAACTTGCCTTGATTACCGCGGTGTTGCCGCCCGACAGGCTCGCAGCCAGAACTCCCAAAGTCAACAAGACGGGGAAGTTGAACGGGCTGATGATCAGAGATACGCCGTATGGCATTTTGTACACCTTGGTGCAGGTGCTCGGGAAGCACATCAGACCGCTGTAATGCCTCTCGGGTCTTGCCCATTTTTTAAGACCGCGCATGATCTCGTTGACCTCAACGATAACGGGGCCGAGATCGCAGAGATACGCCTCAGCCTTGCTCTTGCCGAGATCCTCATACAGAGCTGCCTCCAGAGCCTCTTCGTTATCTATGACAGCCTGCTTGAGCTTTTTTAGCTGTTCTTTGCGCCACTTT
>Ga0310696_10009427_pt1 | contig 11294 bp, 5 predicted proteins | sample AusTroGonzalo_MG_4_FD_203885 | JGI IMG/M metagenome (GOLD analysis project Ga0310696, IMG submission 203885) | Bovine rumen microbial communities from tropical cattle in Woodstock, Queensland, Australia - Gonzalo_02 (v2) (version 2) | ecosystem: Host-associated > Mammals > Digestive system >...
ACGGTGGTCACCAGGTCCTGAAGCCGGCGGGTTCCCATGATGGAATGACCGCCTTCCAGCTGCCGTGCACTGGCGTTCAGGAAGGTTTCGCTGCGGGATGCCAGGAGAAAACCGTTGGACTGCATCAACTTGAGACCGGCCTTGGCAGCCAGGGCCTCCAAAGTGGAATCGGGCTGTGCCTGCTCTGCAGCCACCAGGGGTACCAGCGAGCCGCTGTTATGCAGCGAAACAGCCACGGGACGACGGCCCAGCGCGGCGAGATACTGCATGAAAGCGGGATTATCGGCCGCCAGCAGCCCCTGCAGGAAACCGGTGGAATCGGCCATGAGGCCGGCGGCGCGGTGGCTTCCGTCAAACACCACCACGGCGGCAGCGTCCGAGGGAATGGCGCACAGAATGTTCCAGGATGCTGCCAGATGCTTTTCTGCGGCAGCGGGTTCGGCGGGCTTGTACAGCCGGATGACGGCCAACGCGATACCGGCCAGCAGCAGAGCCAGAACTGTAACAGCCACTATGGTAGTCCTTTTTCCCATATCGTACAAAGATACAGATAATTTCTCAAATATTCCATATTTGAAGCACTAAACCCGTATCTGACGATCTTAACTTGTATTCGCGCCAAAAACGAACTAAGATCGTCAGTGGTGACAATCTTAGTTTGCGTAGAGCCTTAAAACGATTTAAGATTGCATGGTGGCCAGCTACCGGGCCCAAAGCTCATCCACGAAGATGAAGCCTTCGTAGCCTGCACCGGGGTGCCAGGCGGGGATGGTGCCGATGTTTTTGGCAAACACTTTTACGTAGCGGGCGGTGCAGTGAACCGGAAGCTGCGCATCCCATACCTGCACTTCATAGTCCTGCTCGTCCACGGCATTGTCCAGCCGCCCCACGGGGGTGAAGCTTTTACCGTCCTTTGAGACGGAGAATTCCACGTAACGGGGCATCCAGATCCAGGAGCGGGCATCCTGGCAAAAACCGGCTCCCACTACGCTCAGGGGCTGTTCCTGCAACAGGTCCAGCACAGCCTCGAAGTCGGTGTCCTGGTACCCCTGCCAGCCGCCGGTGCGCCAGTTGAGGCCGCCCCGGGTTCCGTCGATGAGCCCTTCGTCGCCCCCGGCCGTGTACTGCCGGCTGTAGCGGGAATGGATGGAGATGGCACGGTCCTTCTGAACCTGCCGTACATGGCTGCGCGTGACAAAGCTCCGGCCCTCTCCTGTAACGGCCCAGGCCGTCAGGTCACAGGGTTCCGTTACGGTGAAAGGCCCGGTATACGGTTGCGGATGCCCGCCTGCCACGGTGTAATAGAAATCTCCTTCTCCTATCAGATCCACGGTGAGCGAATCTGTAAAGATGTCATTCTCCATCACAAAGGCAGGGTTGACGGCAATGTTCCCCACGCCTGGAGTGGCTTCGGTGTAACCCGGGCAAACCGGATATTTGCCGATGGAAGAAAGCACGTACCACGCGCTCATCTGGCCGCAGTCCTCGTTGCCGCACAAGCCGTCGGGGGCGCTGGAATAGAGGGTTTCCAAAATCTGCTCTACCCGTGCCTGCCGCTTTTCGGGGCGGCCCACATAGTCATACAGGTAGGCGATGTGGTGGCTGGGCTCGTTGCCGTGGGCGTACTGGCCAATCAGGCCGGTGATATCGGCCTGGGTGCGTCCCGTGGTCTGTTCCGGAGCCTCGAAAAGTGCGTCCAGCCGGGCCTCGAAAGCCTCCGGACCGCCCAGTGCCTCGATGAGTCCGGGGATGTCGTGCGGAACGAAGAAACTGTACTGCCAGGAATTGGCTTCCGTATAGTTGTTGTTCACTTCACGCGGGTCGAAGGGCGTGAACCAGCGTCCGTTCAGGCGGGCCCGCATGAACCTGGTCTCCGGGTCCAGCACGTTTTTCCAATACTGGGAGGAAGTCATAAACTCCTCATACTCTTTGAGATGACCCAGCTTAAGGGCCACCTGGGCCACGCACCAGTCGTCGTAGGCATACTCCAGGGTCTTAGATACGGACTCATGCTCGTCATCGGCCAGCACCAGACCGTTTTTGCGGAAACTGTCCATGCCGAAGGCGGGGTTGTGGGCCGATGCCACCAGCGCACGGAAGGCGTGCTCATAATCGAAACCGGTGAGCCCGCGGGCCATGGCATCGGCAATCACGGGAGCGCTGTTGTAGCCTATCATGCAGTTGGTTTCCCAGCCGGAGAGCTCCCAGACGGGCAGTTTCCCGCCTTCGTCGTAAACCGACAGCATGGTCTTGATGAAATCCACCGTGCGCTCCGGTTCAATCTCCGTGAGCAGGGGATGCAGGCCGCGGAAGGTGTCCCAGAGGGAGAAGACGGTGTAGCGCTCCCAGCCGTCGGCCTTGTGTACCTCGCCGTCCATGCCGCGGTATTCCCCGTTGACGTCGGAATACAGCGTGGGATGGATGCCGGTGTGGTAAAGGGCGGTATAGAAACGGATGCGGTGTTCCTTGTCCTTATAAGGGCAAGAGACCTTCTTCAGATAGGCCTCCCAGGCCTTTTCCGTAGACTTTTTCTGCTGGCTCAGGGACTTGGGATTATCGGCATACAAATTGGCTTTGGCATTCTCTGAAGAGACAGAAGAGATGCCCACTCTAATACCCACCTTGCGGTCCCCGAAACGGATGGACGCCTTTTCTCCCGCTATCTCGGCTTCGGTCACCGGCGCCGTGAATTCCATATAAAAGTACACCCGCTGATGACGCGCCCAACTGTTGGAAATGCGGTAGCCATAGCAAGTATTGCCAACCACTTCAATGGCGTAATCTTCCAGCGGATCCCGGTGTTTCAAATCGATAGTGATGCAGGCCTCATCCTTGAAGGCATATTCATGCATGGCGCTGCGCCGGCCGGCCGACAATTTGGCCAGCACCTTGGTGTCTTCCAGGTATACCTCATAGTACCCCGGGGAGGCTTTCTCTTTATTGTGTGAGAAGCGGGAAGGCTTGCCTCCCGGCACCACCAGGACGTCGCACCAGTCGTCGCAGCCCGTGCCGCTCAGGTGCGTGTGCGAAAAGCCGTAGATGAGGCTGTCGCTGTAATGATAGCCGCTACAGCCGTCCCAGTCTCCGGGGTTGGGCCGGGTGTCCGGGCTCAGTTGGATCATGCCGAAGGGATAAACGGCTCCGGGAAAGGTGTGTCCGTGCCCGTCCGTGCCCACAAAGGGGTTCACATACGGCAGCAGGGAAAGCAGGAGGATAAGCAGTGTCTTCATAATGATGATCACCACTTATAATCCACCGCCTTCAGGTCACGGCTGTTGCCACCGTAAAGCAGTTTGTACTGCCCGCGCAGGGGCACCATGTCTCCATCGGCCTCGCTCCACCAAAGGAAGGTTTCGGGAGTGAGGGGGAACTTCACGGTGACGGTCTCTCCCGGAGCAAGGGAAACGCGGGAGAAGCCGCGCAGGGTCTTGATGGGACCTTCGGCGTCGGAAGGACGCTGTACATAGAGCTGAACCACCTCGGCACCCTCAACAGAACCGGTATTGGTGACGGGAACCAGCAACTGGCCCTTCTGGACCTTCGCTTCCCCGTATTCGAAAGTGGTATAGCTGAGGCCATAGCCGAAGGGATACAGCGGCTCTCCGCGGAAATAGCGGTAGGTATGGCCTTCCATGTTGTAGTCTTCCACCTCCGGGAGGTCTGCCACGCTCTTGTAGAAAGTGACGGGCAGTTTGCCTGAGGGGTTATATTTGCCGAAGAGAGCCTCGGCAATGGCGCCGCCGCCTTCCTGCCCGGGATACCAGGCCTGGAGGATGGCGTCACAGGTTTCCGTCTCGGGTACCAGGCCGATGGCGCTGCCGGAGAAGTTCACCAGCACCACCTTCTTGCCGGCCTCGTGCAGAACCTTCAATAACTCCCGCTGCACGGCGGGCAGTTCAATGTCGGTGCGGTCTCCCAGGTCGAAGCCGGGAATCTCCACCGGCATCTCCTCTCCTTCCACCCGCGGCGAGATCCCGCCGGCGAAAATGACGATGTCCACATCGGAGAGCTTCTTCAGGATATCTTTCTCGGGCTGGCCACCCACCAGTTCACAACCCGGTACGTACAGGATATCGGGGATGTACTCCTGCAGGCCTTCCAGCAGGCTCACAGTCTTTTTGGGCACGCCGTTGTAATTGCCCCACATCATTTCCTCGTCGTTGGCGTTGGGACCCGCCACGGCGATGAGGGCGCCGGGATCCAGCGGCAGCAGGCCGTTGTTCTGCAGCAGCACCAGGGATTCGCGGGCCATCTTACGGGCCAGGGCGCGGTGCTCCGGACCTTCCACCAAAGCAGGATCCAGGTCATCCCAAGGGGAGACGCCATCCATTTCGCCCAAGAGGTAACGTTCCTTCAGCACAGGGAGTACGCTCTTGTCCAGGTCTTTGTCATCGATGAGCGCGCGGGAATAGGCTTCCGGCAGGTAAACATAGGTTTCCCCGCATTCCACGTCCACCCCGTTTTTCAGGGCTTGGGAAGCGGCGATGGCAGCATCGGCCGAATAGTCGTGGCGACCGGGGACGTAGGCGTCGGCCAGGGCCCAGCAGTCCGAGACCACCAGACCTTTGTAGCCCCATTCGCCGCGGAGGATGCCGTTCACCAGATAGTTGTTCATGGCACACGGGACGCCCCGGAAGCGGTTGTAGGCCGTCATCACTTCCTTCACGCCGGCTTTGATGACCAGGTCCTTGAAGGCGGGAAGATAGGTCTCCCGCAAGTCCCTTTCACTCACCTGGGCATCGAAGCGGTGCCGGTTACGTTCGGTGCCGGAGTGGACGGCGAAGTGCTTGGCGCAGGCATGCAGTTTCTCCACAGGAGAGTCGGGATCGCCCTGCAGGCCGCGCACCACAGCCATACCCATCACACCGGTGAGGTAAGGGTCCTCTCCGTAGGTTTCCATACCGCGGCCCCAGCGGGGGTCCCGGAAAATATTGATATTGGGCGTCCAGAACGTAAGTCCCTGATACCAACCGCTTTCGGGAGCCTGGAAATGCTTGATGCGGGCTTCGTCGCTCACCACGGTGAATACGTCTTCCAGAAGGACTTCGTCAAAGGAAGCCGCCATGCCGATGGGCTGCGGGAACACGGTGGCGCTACCGTTGCGGCCCACGCCGTGCAGGGCTTCGTTCCACCAGTTATAACTCTTGATACCCAGCCGCTCGATGGCGGGGGAAGTATAGAGCAGAAGGGACGCTTTTTCCTCCGGCGTAAGCTGCTCCAGCAGGGCCTGGGCTTTGATTTCGGCTTCTTTTTCCGCCTTCTGGCGGGGCGTGGGCTGCTGGCAGGCGCACACTACGGCGGCCAGAACCAGGGAAAGGGTTATCAGTTGTGTTTTCATAAGGAAAATGTATTTGTCATCAGAAAGGATAGCCGATGCCGAAGTTGAGGCGCAGGGCATCCAGGACGGAAGGCATGTTGAAGTAGGTGGTGATGGGCCGGGTGTAATCCGGCGTGAAGTCTTTGTTGTAGCGGTAGGTCTGGTAAGGGGCGTGGATGCCGACGCCCAGATCCAGGCGGATGACCAGGCCATCCAGGTCCAGACGGACACCCGCACCCGTTCCCAGGGCTATCTGGCGGGCTAAATAGGGATTGTTGATGATGCCGTCGTACAGCTTTTCAGTAAGGCCCAGGAACTGTGCTAACGACTCATACTCGTCCTCGGTAATGTCTTCGAAGGAGTTGCGCCAGTTCCAGGTATTGCCGGCATCGATGAAAACGGCGCCGTTGATTTTCCAGAAAAGCGGGAAACGAAGCTCGGCATTGGCTTCCAGTTTCACTTCTCCGGCGTGGAAATAGTTCTGGTTGAACTTGGTGCTGTGGAAATTGCCCGGTCCGTAGGTGTAGGGCGGCGCCGCCCGCAGGCTGTTGGTGCCGCCGGCATAGAAGTTCTCGGAGAGCGGAGCATAACCCGAGCTCCCCACGGGAATGGCAGCGCCTGCATAAAGACGCGTGGCAATGCTCACTTGTTCCGTGAGGGCAAACTTGTTCCACAGCTCGGCCGTGAACTTTACAAACTGGTCGATGGGAAGTTTGAAGAGGGTATTGAGAAGATTGCCGGACTCCTTGATTTCAAAGTCGAACATCGTATTGACCGGCCGGCGGGAGCGGTAATCATTATAGGTAATATTGTAGCCGACAGCGGTGACGAACTCATCGTCGGCCACCATCTTGAGGACCTCGGGGTTCCCGGTCGCGGCTTGGATAAACTCGTCCGACATTCCGGTACTCACTAGAGAAATCGAGAAGGGCGTGACCATATGCGTGACGTAGCCACCCGGGCGGATGAAATAGGAGAACACCCCGGAGAGTTTATGGACGCCGTAGCCACCGGCGATGTTCTCGTAATTGTATCCCAGGCGGTAGCGCGTGTCTCCGCTGGGGAGATGGTCTCCAAACCATTGCAGATACGGGAAGACCAGCGAGGCGTCCAGGCCGAACTTGTAGGTGTCCGTTTTCTGGAGGTCTCCCGGCTGCCGGTTACGCAACGACAAGTAATAGGCCCCGTGGCCCTTCACCGCAAAAGTCTCTCCCCGGCCCAACAGGTTCCGGATGGAATGCGTGAGGGTGAGGTTGGGGCCGATACTGCTATTGGAACGATAAGCAATATCGGCATCGGTGGTGAACTTGTAGGTGCGAAGCTCTTTCTCCCACGTCTTGGTGACCATCACGCCCACGCCGGACTTGACCAGTTCGCCTTCGAAGATATTGTCGAAATCCCGCATCGAGAACGCGCGCAGCACCACATCCCCCGATTGGGTGAGTTTAAAGTCGGCAGACAGATGGTTCAGGAGGCCGTTGGCTTTGTTCACCTCGGGACTGTCGGAAATGACGGAGCCCAGGGTGAGGCGCAGCCTGTCTTTGAACAGCGATTTGCTGATGACGATATTCATATCGCTGGTCTTTCCGGACGCGTGTTTCTTTTCTCCGCTGCTGATATCCACCTCTACGATTTGTCCCATCTTGGAATTGGACATGGCGGCATTGATGCGGCTGTTGATAATGCTGGAAAAGGCATATCCGTCTTTATGCGCCGCCTCGTTGCTGTCTCCCATGTACATTCCGGTAGCCAGCAGGGCGGCAGCCACACCTTCTTTTGTATCCTCGTCCATCGAAGCGATTTCGCGCGTGATGGTCTCGTCATCGGGCGCTTCCAGGAAAAAGCCGATGGCATTCAGGCCCAGCGAATCCAGCACGCCCTCCACGCGGACGCCCGTGTTGAAGGTGACCCGGCGCGACTCCTCTCCCTCCGACTGGACATCGGCCTTCACCTGCTGCGATGCCGAGACATTGATCATCGTCTGGCCCAAGGGCCCGTTGAAGGTGACATCGCTTCCCGGATCCACTTTGAAGGGCATCATCGGATAAAGCTTGGGCGAATAGCGCACCTCGCCATCGTCCACGTCAATCTTTCCTCCCAACTTCAGTTCCCCTTCGGCCGTGCCATATTGAACGTTCACCGTGCCGCTGGGCTTTACCTGCGCCAGATTCTTTTTGTCGATGGGATAGGTGATGTCCGTGGTGGGAAGGACCGTGACATCCACATTGGCAAGGATGTCGTCCAGCGTTCCGCTCACCCTTCCGCGAATGTCGGTGGCCAGGTAGCCATAGACGGGGATGGGGCCGTCCTTGGGAAGCGCGGTGGGAGAGAAATTGTCGGCAGAGAGGCCGATGTCCAGCAGCTTGGTATCGAGATCCAGTCCGCCGTTAAGGGACAGGTAGGTGCTGTCGGCGCCATAGATACGCAAATCGTTGAAATCTAGTTTGTTATGCACCATCACTATAGGCGTTTCTCCGAGGCCTAACTTCACGTTATAGGGCTTGTAGAGAACGCTTATCTCCCGCGGCAGGACCTCGGCGGAAAGGTCCAGGTTGGCGGGCAGGCCGTCGGCCACGGCACTGGCCTGCACAAATCCTCCCAGGTCGATGTCTTCCCGATTAAGGATGCCGCTAATAAGCTCCGTGGGAATGTCGTCCAGGTGCACATCGGCCCGGATGGCGTTCTTATACTGTTCCGAAGGGCTGATGCGGATATCGACCGTACGGTTGCCAAGATCCATTCCCTCGTACCGGAGGCTGTCCAGCACCAGGAGTCCCGTACCGCTGAGATCCCGCCCGCCGCGTAGCAAATCGAGTTTGAATGCAGCATCCGTACTTAAACTGTCAAGATTCATCACGCCGTCGGTGATACGGGTATCGGCCGACAGCGAGGCCTCCGTCCTGCCTTCCGTCATCTTTACCAGCATGGACGCCGTAACGGCGGGCAAACGCAGAGAGGTACCGGCGTCTGGCTTGTCTATCACCGGAGTAGAAGCGTTAAGGGCAAGGTTGGAGCGGAGGGAATCGGATTGCAGCGATAGCGCAACCTGCCGGATATCCAGCCCGCTACGGTCCAGGACAGGCTGAAGGGGGCTCCCTTTTGTGAGCCGGATATCGGCCTGCAGGGGCGGAATCACGCGCCGGAGCGTATCCAGCAGGGTAAGATCCTGCAGGGAGGTAAGGGACTGCACAAAGGTGGAGTCTGTCACCACTTTCAGCAGCGGTTTCACCTGGTCCAGGAGTTGGAACACAGGCTGGGGGGTCTGCGCATCCAGGGCAAGGCCCTTTGTGACCATATGGACCCGGGTGCTGTCCCCCGTGGCAAAGTCAAGGTTCAGCCGGTCGATATCCCATTCCCCTATCCCGGCGTGCGCAAACTGCAATTGGGCGGCCAGCGCCTGGCCCGCCAGGGAGGCAGTCAGCGCCAAACCGGACACATGGATATCGTCATATACGCAGGCCGGCAGGAACACCTCCACGTCACTTTTCATCTTGGGAGAGCCCAAGTCGATTCCCTGCCCCTGCGCATGGATATCACCGGCCAATTCCACGTGGTGGGCGTCTCCCAGGAAAGGACTCACGTCCACTTTCTCCACGTTCACCCGCATGTCATAGCGCTCGTCATCAATATCGTAGAAGCCGTCCAGGCTGGCCTTGCTACCGCGGAAATCGGCCAAGCCGGCCACATCGGCCCGCATAGTCTCCAGATTGAGCGTAGTGGTTACATCAGCCGTTGCGCCGAAGGTGTCCGAGCGGGCGAAGAGGCGGCCAGACTGGATGAGGTTGGTACTTAAATCCACCATCGCATTGCCGCGGACCTCCTCAAAAGGAAGGTACAGGGAGCCGATGGTAAGCGCGGCGTCCTCTATCTTCAGGCTGCGGGCGTCGTAGCAATTGCCCCCCACATCGGCCACTGCGTCGGTGGAAAGCGAGCCGATGTCCAAACCCAAACCCATCGGGTTCAGCGCCAGGTGGAAGTTGCGGATATCACCGTCGGGAACGACGAAGGACATCGGAGTGGAGGCGGTGGTGTCCGGCGGGGCTTGCTCCTCGTCGGCCGATTGGCTGCGAAGGTCCAGGCCGATGGATGCGTCGGAAAGTCTCAGCCCGTGCAGCGGATATTGTCCCCTGGCGATATTGAGCCCCGGGCTCTTCACTTGCAGATGCCCCACAAGGGCGTCAATGCCGATGCTCTCGATAAGGGTGTCCGAGTGCGCCGTGGCTTTCTCCAGCAGCAGGCTGTCGACGACGATGGTTCGGCTTAGGAAATCGGGATCGGGGTCTGCTTTCATACAGCCTTTCAGACGCAAGGTATGCACGTACAGCAGGGTATCCTGCCCGCGATGGCCGATGAACAGGCTGTCTATCTCCACATGCACCGGGAGGTCCTCTTCTCCCTTATAGGCGTGATAGAGAATCTTGGGGGAATGATGGAAGGGAGAGAGGTAGAGCCTCTGTAGGTCGATATCCAGGTTGGTATGTTCCTGGGCAAGCTCCACGCCTTTTTGCAGCACGGCCATGCGCGCCCGGGGCGTAGTAAGTACCACTGTTACAGCAATAAGTAGCAACAGCACAATCCCCAGGATAACACCTATGGTGATGCAGGGTATTTTCCAAATAAGACCTTTTCTTTTCACGCCTTATCCTTCCATAGTGACAAATGTACTAAAAAAGAATGGATATGACAACCGGATTTGTTCCCCGGAGTACAGCCCGGGTGCGCAAATTCCCCCACGCTGATGTGGAGGCCAACCCCGCCATTTCCATCCACCATCTCTACTACCAGTTGGCCACGCACACCACGGCTTCCCACGCCGGTCTGTACAATGACAGCTGCTATGGGAATGTCTACCGCAATACGCTGGAAGAGTTCCTGATTCCGGGCGTGAATTAGACGGACGGCTACTTCAGCATTTTCTTGGCAAGAAGCCCCAGGAAGAAGCGTTCAGAGGCGGAAAGATTCTGCACCATGCCCAGGTAAATGATGTCCAGTGCCGCATATTTACGGCAGTCCTTGAGGAATGCGTCCATGTTGTCCGGGCCATTGTATTCTTTGGCAAATGCATTCCAGAACTGAACCAACTGCTTGTCGCTCATGTGGGCAATCTCCTGCACGCGACCCTTTTTGCCAAAGATATTGCAGAACAGGAAGAAGTGCCCCAGGTCGAACTGCGGGATACCATGGGTGGCCCGGCCCAGGTCTATCCAGTAGGGCTTGTCATCGGCCAAAATGAGGTTCCCCATCTGGAGGTCTCCGTGCAGAAGATGGTCGCTTTCGGGAATGGATTTCACGAATTCAACGAGCCTTTCCTTTGCCTTGCCGCTCACCAGCGAAGTGACTTCGGCCGCTTCCAGCATCCGCACTTTCATGGACGGAATCCACTGGCTGTCTTCCACCGTTTTGGCATGGAACTCTTTGAGCAGCTGCGCCATTTGCACGGCACGCGCATCGATGGATGAGGGATTGTCGGCGCACAGACGGGCAAAAGATTTCTTGCCCTTGATGTTCTGGCATTTGACACCATAGTATTCCCCAGCTTTTACGATTTCGAATATCCGGGGCGTCGGGACACCGGTTTCAAAGACCGCCCTTGGGGTATGGTATTCCTCCCGGATGGTTTTCTCCGAGGTGTCATTGGTATTGATTTTCAGCAGGATATCGGGTTCTGCCTCATTTACATAGACGGCGCCGTTGCCGCCTTCGCCCACCTTCTTCCAGGCAGACAGGTCAATCTGGGGATAAGTTGTCTCTGACATGGTTTTTTTGTTAAGTTCACAAGATTAACTGGTAAATTCTAATTAGAAGTGCAACACACTTCAAAAGTTAAAGTTAAATAATCGTTTGCAATATTCCAACGGGGTCCTGTAACCTAGCGACTTACGGGGCCTGTGGTTTAGTATTACAACAACGAAAGAATAAAACTGCGATTAGGCGGAATGAGTCCGGCACAATACCGAGCTCGACAAGTATCAAATCT
>Ga0310696_10009429_pt1 | contig 11294 bp, 9 predicted proteins | sample AusTroGonzalo_MG_4_FD_203885 | JGI IMG/M metagenome (GOLD analysis project Ga0310696, IMG submission 203885) | Bovine rumen microbial communities from tropical cattle in Woodstock, Queensland, Australia - Gonzalo_02 (v2) (version 2) | ecosystem: Host-associated > Mammals > Digestive system >...
TCTCATATAGGCGAGGGGCGCGATCTCGATCGTGTTCCGTTCGAGATGCCTTTGATAGTTTTCGGCGCCGAACATATCGTGCAGAGAATCGTAGAGCGGGCGAAGATAGGGATCGATCTTGCTCTGCAGATCCCCCGGCAGAAAACCGAGTTTCTCCCCCGCCTCGACCGCGGGGCGGGTCAGGATAATCCGGGACACTTTCTTGTTCCGGAGCGCCTCGACTGCCATCGCGACGGCAAGAAAGGTCTTCCCGGTTCCGGCGGGGCCGACGCCGATCGTCACCGTGTTCTTTTTGATCGCGTCGACGTATTTCTTCTGACCGACCGTCTTCGGTCGGATCGGTTTTCCTTTCATCGTCACGCAGATCACGTCGGTAAGCGAGCCGAGGTCCTCCGCCTCTCCGCTTTCGACAGAAGAGATCACGTAGGCGACGCTTCCCTCCGAGAGCGTATCGCCGTCCGCCGTCATACGCTTCAGATACTCGAGCGTCTCGACGGCAAGGCGCACCCCCTCGGGATCGGAACCGGAAACGAGAATGGAATCCCCCGATCCGGTGCGGCTGGCGCCGTTGTTCGCGATGCGGACGCCGAAACGGGCTTCGATCGCCTTGACGTTTTCGTCGCAGGTACCGAAGATAACGGAGGTAACCGCCTCGGATGATGTGTTAACGATTCTTTCGGGCATAAGCGCTCCTGTCTTTTCTTATATTTATCCACTATTTATTGTACTCGTTCCCGGTCGTAAATGCAAGGGGTTTTCCGATATTTATCAAATATTCTACGGTCGCAGTCGCGCTATACCCCTCCTCGGTAAAACGTCCGGTAATCTCTTTTTTCAAAAGTTCCCCGTCGCAAAGTGCCTCCCGGACGAGCCAGTTCAAACGCCTGAGCGCCTCCTCCGCCGCTCGGCTCTCGGAAAGCGTCTCCGTCTCTTTGCGCACGTTGCAACGATATCCTATACGAAAAGAAAAAGGAAGCGAAACGCCGCCCGGAAGCACGATCTCCTTGACCGACGCAGAATCCTCCGGGCTTCCGAGCGAGAAGACGGTTTCCCCGAACATCCGAAACGAGACCGCAACGGCTTTCGTCGATTCGATTCTGCTTTTTACCGCCGTCGTCCCCGCCGTTGCCGAAAAAACGTCCGAAACCCTCGCCGTCACCGTTCCTGCCGCCCGTACCGTCCCGCCGGAGGTCACGCCGCTGATCAGAAGGTCCCCCTTATGAACCGTTTGTCCCGGGACGACGACGGCGACGCCGCAGGTCGGTTGCACAGAGACGATCACGCCGTCGCAGGAGGCGACGACGTTGACGCCGGTTCCCTTTTCTGTCGATGGAACGGAACCGTCGCCTTGCCTGCCGTACCATTCGACCCGCGCGACGACCCCGGAGAGAGAGACGTTCATTCCCGAAAAGCGATCCTCGCACAGAAGGCAGTTCGTCGCGACGTCGCCCGCGGAAAGATCCCGGATCCTCATACCCGGTCGCAAACCGGCGGCGTAAAGCGCGGAGCGGACCTCGTCCTCGTCGACGCTTCCGTCCCCCGTAATCGAGACCTCCCAAACACGACCTCGCGCAAAAAAGAAAAACAAAACCGACAAAAGAACGCCGATAAGGATACCGGGTCGACGGACGGCGCCCTGAAGAAGCGCCGGCAGTCCTTTCACTTTTCCCGTCTCCGCCTTGAAACCGAGCGACGAGAGATGAATCAGAACGCGCTTTGCGTCGGCGCGCCCGATCCTTGCCGTCGTCGTCCCGTTCTCGGACAGAAGTTCCGCCGGAATCTGCCGGAGAAGAAGAAAATCCGTCAACGCCTTCGTCGCTGTTCCCGTCGTTCTGATCTCGCGCCATCCGAAAAGATAATCAGTCAGACGCACGTGTATCTGTCCTCTTCTCCCCGTCGTCGAGTTTCACCCCGCGGATCCTTCCTCTGATTTCGACGCCTCCGGAACGAAACGTCGAAACGCGGATTCCTTTACCGACGACCGTGACCTTTCCCGCACCGGTCAAAAAACTTTTTCGATCTTCCGCGTATTCTCCGAACGAATCTACACCGAAAAGGTAGAGCAAGCCGTCCTCAGGATCCCCGGACCATTCAAGACGGAACCGCCGTCGCCGGATTGGTCCGACGGACGTTTTCGGATTTCTTTTTTTCATGTTTGCATACCTCCCGTCATATGATTCGCTACATCCTATGAAGGAAGAAAGCGATGCATGATGTCGAATGAAAAAGCGGCGGGGCGCGGCGATCGGATTCTGTTCGGGCTTACTTGTCTTGCGTTCGTTTTGATCCTTTTCTTTCCGGGGCAAACCGGAGAGGGGGTGCGAACGGGTCTTTCTCTCTGTTACGCCGCCGTGATTCCGTCTGTTTTTCCGTCTTTGATCCTGACAGATCTTCTCTTTTCGCGGCCGACCGACGCGATCGAGTGTACCGTCGGACGCTTGTTTTCGCGTTTTTTCCGGGTTTCCCCGCGGGGTGCGGTCGCGTGGGTTTCCGGGTTGCTCTCGGGATTCCCGGTCGGCGCGCTCGTCGTTTCGGACGACGTCAGAAAAGGTCTCCTCTCCCGTGAAGAGGGTGCGTATCTTCTTTCTTTCGTCAACAATACGGGCCCCTCCTTTCTGGTCGGAGGGATCGGGATCGGTCTTTTCCGTTCCGCTGCGCTCGGCTGGAGTCTCTATCTCTTGCAGATCCCGATCTCGCTTTTCGTCGGCTTCTTGCTCCGTCCGAAAAAGGCGTTTCCGTCAAAGTCGTCACCGCAATTCCCGCCAACCGGCGCCGATCCGGTCTCGTCGATCGTCCGGGCGGCGGAATCCTGCGTCCGGATCGCCGGTTTCGTCTGTTTCTTCTCAGTGATATCCTCTCTTCTCAAGACGGTCATACCGGGAGGATTTGCGTTTGCCGCCGTGACGTCGTTCCTTGAAATCGGAAGCGGCGCTCTTGCCGCCTCCCGGCTTTCGTTTCCTTTTCCCGCACTGCCGCTTCTTGCCTTTGCGGTCTGCTTTTCGGGACTGTCGGTTCACTTTCAGACGATTGCGCTCCTTTCGGATGCAAAACTGGATCCGGGAAAATACAAGACGGGAAAAACGCTTTCCGGCGTCATCGCCCTGCTTCTCTCCCTTCTTTTTTGCTTGACAAAATGAAAGAGGTATGATACAATGCAAGAAGAGAGGGGTGAAATCGGATGGGCAGGAGAAAAAAATATGCGGAACCCGACTATACTCCGTGTTGTATATATTGCGAATACGCGCTCCCGACCGAGGGGGACGATCTGATCGTTCGCTGTATGCGCAGAAGAAAAAAGCCCGAACGCTCCGGCGGATTCGGCTGCAAACACTTTCGTTATGATCTTCTCAAACACAAACCCTCCCTGAAGCGACCGTCCGAACCCCTTGACGACGATCTGCGGAACCTTTGAAGATATTGAATCGGCGCCCCGAATCGGGGCGCCGCTCATTATAAATCCCCGGGACGAAACCGTTCCGGGGATTTATTTGATATTACTTTTTCAGGCGGTCTTCCAGGGCGTTCAGTTCGTCGTAGAGTTCGGCGGGAACGCGATCGCCGACCTGCGCGTAGAACTCGCGGATGCCCGAGACGTCCTCGAGCCAGAGTTTCGCGTCGACGTCGAGCAGTCCCTCGACGACTTTTTCGTCGAGGTCAAGTCCCTCGAGATCAAGATCCTTGACGAAAGGAACGTAACCGATCGGGGTCTCTTTCGCGTCGACCTTTCCCTCGCAGCGGGCGAGGATCCACATCAGGACGCGCATATTCTCCCCGTATCCGGGCCAGAGGAAGTGCCCCTCTTCGTCGGTGCGGAACCAGTTGACGTGGAAGATCTTCGGAGGATTCGGGATCATCTTGCCCATATCGAGCCAGTGTCCCCAGTAGTCGCCCATATCGTAGCCGACGAAGGGACGCATCGCCATCGGATCGCGGCGAACAACGCCGACGGCGCCGGAAGCGGCAGCCGTCGTCTCGGAAGCCATGATCGAGCCGACGAAGGTTCCGTTCTGCCAGGATGTGGACTGATAGACGAGCGGAGCGGTGCGCGCGCGACGACCGCCGAAAACGATCGCGGAGATCGGCACGCCGGCGGGATCGTTGAACTTATCCGACAGACACGGACAGTTGATCGCCATCGCGGTAAAGCGGGAGTTCGGATGCGCGCCCTTCGAGCCGTCGGAAGAATCCCACTTCTCGCCCTTCCAGTTGAGAGCGTTCTTCGGAGGATTCTTGTCCAGTCCCTCCCACCAGACCGTCTCGTTGTCGAGGTTCTCGACGACGTTGGTGAAGATGGTGTTCTTTTTCGTCGTAGCGAGCGCGTTGGGGTTGGATTTGTCGTTGGTGCCGGGGGCGACGCCGAAGAATCCGTTTTCGGGGTTGACCGCCCAGAGGCGACCGTCGCGTCCGATCCGGAGCCAGGCGATATCGTCGCCGACCGTCCAGACCTTAAAGCCCTTTTTGCGGTAGAACTCGGGCGGGATCAGCATCGCGAGGTTCGTCTTACCGCACGCGGACGGGAAGGCGGCGCAGACGTACTTGATGTCGCCGTCGGGATACTCGATCCCGAGAATGAGCATATGTTCCGCCATCCATCCCTCTTTTCTGCCGAGGTAGGAGGCGATCCGGAGCGCAAAGCACTTCTTGCCGAGCAGAACGTTTCCGCCGTATCCGGAGTTGACCGACCAGATGGTATTGTCCTCCGGGAAATGGCAGATGTAACGGTTCTCCTCGTCAAGCTGCGCTTTTGCGTGCAGCCCTTTGATGAAGCCGGGATCGTTCCCGAGCGCGTCGAGCACGTTCTTTCCGACCCGGGTCATAATCAGCATATTCAGAACAACGTAGATCGAATCGGTAAGCTCTATGCCGTATTTTGCAAAATCCGAACCGACGATCCCCATTGAATAAGGAATGACGTACATCGTCTTCCCTTCCATTGCGCCGTCGTAGAGTTTCGAGAGGCGCGCGTAGCACTCTTTCGGATCCATCCAGTTGTTGATGTTTCCGGCGTCCTCTTTCTTACGGGTGCAGATGAAAGTGCGTCCCTCCACGCGGGCAACGTCGTTGATCGCCGTCCTGTGAAGGTAACAGCCGGGGAGAAGCTCTTGGTTCAGTTTGGTCAGCTCACCGGTAGAGCAGGCCTCGCGTCTGAGTTCATCCGCCTGTTGTTCGGTTCCGTCGATCCAAACGATCTTGGCGGGACGAGTCATTTTGCTCATCTCGTCGATCCAATTCAGGACGTACCGATTCTCGGTCATGTTCGCGGACATGATTATATCTCCTTTTCAAAAAAATACAGCCTTAAAAGCAATCCAATTTACTGCGATTATATTATATCATCAAATAGGCCCAAATGCAACCGCTTTAACAAAAAAAAACGAAAATCATCGTCCGGAGATTTCCCGCTGAATCACTTTTCCGATATGAGAAAAATCTCCGTTGCGGGAACAAACGAAAACAGTCGATAAAAACAGGCGTTTTTGCTTCAAAAAGGAACCTTCCTCCTACGTATTCGACAACTTGTTGGCACTATTTCGTAAAATGCAAATCTCTGACAAAATAAACTTTGTCCACTTTATCACTTGCACAAAATGGAAGAATATGGTAGAATAAGTTCAGCCGAATCAGAAAAATCGGCGATTTGGAAAAAGGAGAAGGAATCATGGAAAAAGACACCAAAGTACTCATTGCGGACGAAAACGCCGATTTCAGGCGTCAGGTTCGCGATCAGCTGCTTCGCGCGGGATACCGCATTCCCGACGAAGCCGCGAACGGAGAGGAGGCTCTGCAGAAAATACGGCGTACGAATCCCGACGTCGTACTCGTTGATCTCTGGCTCTCGAAACTTGACGGGATCGGGTTGATCAGAAAAGTGAAAGAAACGGCGGGAAGTCCCGATCGACCCCCGGTTATGATCCTCGTATCTCTTGTCGGCAATACCGCCGCATTTATGGACGCAACGGCTGCGGGAGCCGACCTCTGCCTTTTGAAACCGCTGAACTATTCCAGTCTGATCGAACACATCGCTTCCCTGCTTGCCGCCCGCCGCGGAGAAACAGGCAGAAGCGAGGTCCGCGCAGAAGCCCTTCCGGACATTGAAACGCAAGTCACCAAGATCATTCATCAGATCGGTGTTCCGGCGCACATCAAAGGATATCAGTATCTTCGCACCGCGATCATGCTTACGATCGCAGATAACGAAATTATCAACTCCGTGACCAAGATCCTTTATCCGACCGTCGCAAAGAAATATCAAACGACAACCTCCCGCGTCGAACGCGCGATCCGTCACGCGATCGAGGTCGCGTGGGACCGGGGCGATATCGATACGCTGAACTCCTATTTCGGATATACCGTCCAGAACAACCGCGGAAAACCGACCAATTCGGAGTTCATTGCCATGATCGCAGATCACCTGCGCCTGAAATACAAACTCTACTGAATTAAAAGAGGGAGAGCGTTCCGCTCTCCCTCTTTTTTCCGATTTCTTCTTTACGATTTCTTCTTTTTCCTGCGTTTGATAAGCACGACGGTCAACTCGAGCGCGCCGAAGAAAACGACGGCGCCGACCGGGATCGTCCAGCCGAAACGTTCTCCCCACGATTTGGGGGGCGGGGCGTCCTCGGCGCGATAGACGATCGTTTCGGTCCTGCCGAGCCGGACGCGGTCGACCGAGACCTGCTCGACACGGACGCTGTCGCCGGGCTTCAGTTCCTTTCCCGTGACGCGCAGATGGGTCGGAGAAACGAAGGTCGTGTTGCACCGTCTTCCGTTCAGATAAACGACGCTCCAGTCGGTAAAGTTCTCCCCCGTGACGAGAAACGTTTTTCTCTCCAGAGGCGAAAGCGAGGAAACCGTGATCTCCTTCACTCCCATCTTCATATCCTTGATCTCGTACCGATCGGTTTTGCCGTAGGCGTATTTCTTTCCGTTTACGAGATCGTATTCAAGCAGACGGAGTTCGTCGGTATATTCGGTCTTTCCGGCTGCCAGTTCGGTCTGGTGAAGACGGAAAACCGTTCCGCGTGAAATCCCGACCGACGAGAGGGCGTACGCCGTAAGCTGATAGGCGGCAAGATCGAACGTCTTTCTCTCCGTCGGACGGTTCGACCAGATCACGTAATCGGTCTGATACATATTTCCGACCGCCAGATCCTCTTCGGAAAGCGACATACTCGGGAGGTGGTCGCCGTACATCACGATCAGAACGTCTTCTCCGAAATTCTCGTAGGAGAGCGCGTCGGTCAGTTCGCGAAGGAACTCGTCCATTTCGCGGAGCTGATTGACGTAGTAGATCAACGAATCGAGCGTATCCGAATCGAGCGTATCGGAGGTTGCCGTGATCTCCGGATCCTCCGCCGCGATATACTTCCCGTGTCCCTGCACCGAGATCGTCAGAATCAGGTCGCGCCCCTCGGTCGAATGAAGCGCGTCGAGGATCTCGCGCGTCAGGATCTTGTCTTTCGCCCAACCGAGCGGATTATACTCCAGATCGTTCATATACTCGATCGGGGTGAAGGTATCGAACCCGAGCGAGGCGTAGGCGACGTTCCGCGCGTAAAAGGTGGCGGAATAGTTGTGAATGGCGTGTGACCCGTATCCGAGTTCGCCGAGCAGAAAGGCGACCGATTCACAGCTCTCGCGCTGTAAAAAGGACTTGTAAGGATATTCGCCGGTTCCGAAATCGTTATGACTCATTCCGGTCACAAGCTCGAACTCGGTGTTCGCCGTTCCGGCGCCGATCGTCGGAACGGTCAGAAGTCCGGAGGAATAGTTCTCCTTGAGTTCGGAGAAATACGGGATCGGATTCTCTGAAAAAGCAACGTCGCCGAGCCGTCCTACGTCGAAGAAGGATTCTAGCTGCAGGATGATCACGTTCGGGGTCGACTCGGTTTTGACCGGCGTCTCCCGGTCGATCCGCGCAGTCAATTCGTTCACCCGCTCCTCCGAGTAGCCCTCCGGCCGATTCACGCCCCTGTCGAAGATACTGCAGGTGAAACAGTAGGTGAAACCGTAGCGGTCGTAGGATTCGGTCAGATTGGAAAAAGCGTAGGGATAATACCCGAGCAGATTGAGCGGCACGATCAGACCGAGCGAAATCAGAGCCGAAAGACCGATCCCGATCAGGGCGCGTCGGAACATGACCTTCTGCGATCTGACCTTGATCGAGAGAATCACGATCCCCGCGATCGCCGCGAGAATAGCGAGAGCAATCAGAATGATCTGCCAGACCTTCATATAAATCGTAATGATCCCGAGTCCCGTGCGGATGATCGAAAAATCGACCGCCTCGAACGGCGCGGTGCGGATCACGACGAGAACGGCGTTGGTGATTGCCATCGAGATCCAAAGGAGCCCGAAGAAACAATAAATGAAGACTTTTTTCGGGAAAAGCGGCGCAAGCGACAGCGTCAGAAAGATGACCGCCCATCCCGCCAGGAAGAAATGCGGGCTGGAAACGGTGAAAGAAACGGCAGAAACAAGCGAACGCCGACTGATTACCTCCATTAAAAAGTTAAGGACCAAGGCGATCAGGGCGGACTCCAGGATCGGATGTCGGCTCAAAAAGGCAAAAAAGCCGCGTTTTTTCCCGGCTTCCTCGTTTTTGTTTTTCAGATCATTCCGATTCTTATTCAAAAGAACACGACCTTTCCTTCAGTGTTCGTAACGTCCGACGGTCTCGACGGCAAATGAGTCGCAGTCAAAAGACGCGGCGGCGCGGGCAGCGGATTCTGCGTCGGGAAAAATACCGAAAACGGCGGCGCCGCTCCCGGTCAATTGCGCGGCGGTCGCCCCCCGCTCGAGAAGCCGGTTTTTACGCGCTGCGATCGCGGGATACGTCGGAAAAACGACGTCCTCGAAATCATTGAACAAATGCAACTCTTTGCCCTCGGCGACGGAAACGAGCGTTTCGGATGAGGGGAGTGAGACGCTCTTTTCGGTGTTTTCCCGTACCGAATCAAGCGAACGGTAGGCGTTTGGCGTCGAAACGCGGTCGTTCCCCATCACGATCGTATAGAACCTGTGCGCGGGGCGATCGATCGGAGAGATACGATCCCCGATCCCGGAGCAGATCGCCGTCCCCCCGAAAAGACAAAAGGCAACGTCGGCGCCGAGTTTTGCGGCGACCGAAAGAAGGGCGTCATTTGCAAGGGGACGGTCGACGATCGCGTTCAGAGCCCGAAGCATCGCGGCGGCGTCAGCGCTGCCGCCCCCGAGTCCCGCCTCGGTCGGGATACGTTTGATGAGAGAGACCGAGATCGGGAAACGGGATCCGAACGCGCCGAAAAAGGCTTCCGCCGCGCGGACGACAAGATTCGAGGGGTCTTCCGGAACCGGATAATCTCCCGAAATTGACAGTTTAACGCCGGGCAGAAACTCGTTTTCGACAGACACGGTCAATTCGTCGCAGAGCGAGACCGTTTCCATCAACGTAACAAGATCGTGGTATCCATCCGGGCGTTTTCGTCCGACCGAGAGGGTCAGATTGACCTTTGCCGGGGCGATCTCTTTTACCGTTTCGGTTCTCATATCAAAGCGGATTCCCGTTCTCGTCGACGATATAGTGAGCGCCTACGCTGTGTTTTCGTGCAAGTGCGGCCGCTACGATCGCGTCTGCGACAGTCCCCATATTAAAGAGCTCGAAATCCTCGACGGTCGCGAGCGTCGCCTTGTCCAATTCAACGAAGGATTTGCTGATCTCTTTTTTGGCAAATTCGAGTCCTTCCCTCGTTTTGACGGCGCCGACGTATTTACTCATCAGTTTCCTCAGCATTTCGTGCTTGCAGGAGATCTCGGCGCGCGGAATGATCGCGTCGCCGGAAGGCGCGTCCCCGGAAATCGAAAGACGGTCGCCTCCCGTCCTGGTGCATTCGTCGACGTGACGGGCGACGCGGCGCCCGAACACGAGGCACTCGAGCATCGAGTTTGAGGCGAGACGGTTCGCGCCGTGAATCCCCGTGCAGGCGCATTCTCCGGCGGCGTAAAGACCGTCGATATTCGTCATTCCGTTCAGATCGGTGGCAATACCGCCCATAAAATAATGCTGCGCGGGATGGATCGGGATCGGCTGTGTCGGCACGTCGATCCCCTCCTCTTTGCATCTGGCGTAGATCGTCGGGAAACGGTGCGAGAAAAACTCCTCCGTCATATTTGACACGTCAAGCAGAGCGTATTCGTCGCCGGTCCGCTCCATATCGGCAAGGATCGCGCGCGTCACGATATCGCGGGGCGCAAGATCCTTCAGCCGATGGACGTTTTCCATAATCGGTTCGCCCTTCAGGTTGCGGAGTTTTCCGCCCTCGCCGCGCACCGCCTCGCTGATGAGGAAAAGACGGCTTTTGTCGCGATGCGAAATCAGGGTCGTCGGATGGAACTGGACCATTTCCATCAGATCGGTCTTCACGCCGGCGCGGATGGCGGCGGCGATCCCGTCGCCGATCGAACCGCGCGGATTGGTCGTATAGCGGTAGAGGTGCCCGATCCCGCCCGTCGCAAGCAGGATATTCGCGCAAACGACGATCTTCGGAGAACCGTCGTAGATGAGGGCGCCGACGACGGCGCCGTTTTCGGTCAAGACGTCGATCAGATAGGTGCTGAAACGAACTTCGACGTTCGGACGGTCGAGAACGAGTTGACCGAGTCGCTTGGTCGTTTCGCGCCCCGTCGCGTCGCCGCCGCAATGTACGATCCGACGGCAGGAATGTCCGCCCTCGCGCCCGATCTGTAGTTCGCCCTCCGGGTTGGTATCGAAGGGCACGTCCATCTCGATCAGTTCGCGGATGTTCTCGGGTCCTTCGGAAACGAGAACGCGCACAGCCTCCTCGTTGCAAAGTCCTGCGCCCGCCTCCAGCGTATCGGCAACGTGCGACTCAATGTTGTCGGTGGGCGAGATAACGGCGGCGATACCGCCCTGCGCGAGCCACGAATTGCTCTTCTCGATCTTGTCCGTTTTGGTGATCACCATACAGGAGAGGTTATCGGAGATGTGCAGCGCCGCGTAAAGACCGGCGATCCCGCTTCCGACGATCAGAACGTCGGTTTTGATCTGTTCGAGTTTTTCGGCGTCAAAGTTAAGAAGGTAGCGTCTCATACGGTTCCTCTTTCGATCCTTCGGTCTTTATTTCAGCGAAGTGAACTTCAGACTGATATCAAGCGCCTTGACCGAATGGGTGAGCGCGCCGATGCTGATGACGTCGACCCCGGTCGCCGCGACCTCGCGGAGATCGCGCCGGTCCATATTCCCCGACGCCTCTGTCACGGCGCGTCCGGCGATGATACCGACCGCCTCCTTCATC
>Ga0310696_10009432_pt1 | contig 11291 bp, 9 predicted proteins | sample AusTroGonzalo_MG_4_FD_203885 | JGI IMG/M metagenome (GOLD analysis project Ga0310696, IMG submission 203885) | Bovine rumen microbial communities from tropical cattle in Woodstock, Queensland, Australia - Gonzalo_02 (v2) (version 2) | ecosystem: Host-associated > Mammals > Digestive system >...
ACATGAAGAGAATGGCTACCACAATGTCCGCTGTGTGAGGTAGGTCGTTAGTTTGTACAAATTGCTGCTGACTGTTAAAAAAAATGAAGTTTTTGGAGGCAAAATGAAAAAATTCTGCTTTATTTTTATCATCTTTTCGATTTTCATTTTCTCGGGATGCGGCGAAAAGACAACGGAACAGTCAAAGAATCCGTTCGAGCTATGGAACGAATGCGAGTCTATCAGCGCTCTTCAAAACTATGTCGCAACCGTAACAGACAAAAAATCGGAAAATTTCATTCCGGTCGAAGACAGGATCGCAGTCTTTGACATGGACGGAACGCTGTGCGGCGAGCTTTTTCCTGAATACATCGAGTATCTGCTGCTCGAATACCGCTGTCTGGATGATCCGGAATACAAAGATATCGCAAGCGACGAACTCAAGGAAGTCGCGAATCTGATCCGGGAATCGGGCAAAAAATACAAAACTCCTGCCGTCGATCACTTTGATCTCGTCCACGGAAAAGCTCAGGCAAAAGCGTTCGAGGGTTTGACTCCGGACGAGTTTATCGCATATGTCAAAGCGTTTTTAAAGCGTGAGGCACGGGGTTTTAAAGGGCTCTCCTACGCAAATTCGATCTACAAACCGATGATCGAAGTCGTGAAATACCTTCAGAATAACGGTTTCACAACATACATCGTGAGCGGTTCCGACAGGATGCTCTGCCGCGCTCTTGCCTGCGAAGCGCTCAATATCCCTGAAAATCAGGTCATCGGCATGGATGTTACGCTTGTTGCCAGCAATCAGGCAGGCAAGGACAGCCTTGACTATCAGTTCAACGCCGGCGGAAAAGACAAACTCGTCAGAAGTGGCGAACTTTGGCTCAAAAACCTCAAAATGAACAAGGTTTTCAATATCGCTCAGGAAATCGGCAAACAGCCGGTACTTTCATTCGGCAACAGCAGCGGAGACGTGAGCATGCACGAATACACCGTCACAAACAACAAATACAAGGCGATGGCTTTCATGCTTATCGCGGACGACACCGAACGCGACCACGCCGACATGACCGAGACAAACAAACGCAAAGCCAAGTGGGAAGAAAAAGGCTACACGATCATCTCGATGAAAAACGACTTCAAAACCATCTACGGCGAAGGCGTAGTCAAAACGAACGATTAGAAAAAGAAAACGCATCGTGTAGAACGAGTTTAAAATGAAAAAATTCTTTCGTATTTTCAGAATAATAGCCGTGATCATAGCTTTTGCGGCTGCTTTTTTTATGATGAAGGAGCCCGTTAAACAAAGTGAAGACTCATGCAATCTTGATAAGGACGCAGCCAAAAAGATTTTCAAGACTGCCGAAACTTTCGAAAAAACTGGTTCAGAGTGTGTTTTCAATGTTTCCGAGTCTTCGGGGAAGATGCTCGGAAGAGTGCTTTACGCGAAGCCTGATGAAACAAGCATTGCCGGTTTCGGAGGTAACCTGAGAGTCGTTGTCGGCATTTTGCCTGACGGAAAAATCGCAGGGGTCGAGCTCGGCGAAAACTACGAATCGGTCGGTTTTATTGAGCGTGTGAGAGAAACCGGCTTTTTTGAAAAGTGGAACAGTCTCAGCGTTGAAGAAGCGGTGAAAGCCGATGTTGATACGATAAGCGGAGCCACGATGTCAACGACTGCAATAAAATCGATGGTCGCTCTCAACCTTTCGAAGTTCGGTGGTATGAAAATCGCGGCAAATTCTGAAGACTCAACTCATCTCTGGCTTAAAATCACGGTTTTCCTCATTCTCGCATATTCACTTTTTGCATTTTTCTTTCCGCAGAAAACTGCAAAATTCAGGATTCTTCACCTTGTCATACTTGCAGTGATCCTTGGTTTTATCAGCGGTTCAGCGCTTTCATTCGAATCTTTCAAAAACTGGATCATAAGCGGAAATATCGCACTTGTTCCGGTCGTAATACTCGCTTTAGCACTGGTCATTCCTATAATTTTCGGCAGGAATTTCTACTGCAGCTTTGTCTGTCCTTTCGGAGCAATGCAGGAACTTCTGGGAAAAATCCCCCTTCCGAAAAAGAGTTTTTCACCGAAATTCATGAAAGGAGTCTCGATTTTTAAAGGCGTTCTGCTTGTTTTGGTTTATGCGCTTATGATTTCAGGTCTGATTTCAGACCTCACTGTTTTCGAACCTTTCAGTGCGTTCAAATTTGAAGCCGCGGCAGTTCCTGCTCTCGTCATTGCCGCATTGTTTCTGACTGTTTCGCTTTTCATAAGCCGCCCGTGGTGCCGTTTTTTCTGCCCTACGGGAACTTTGATAAATATGTTCGCTAAAAGAAACGGCGAAGAGATTTAATTCGATTCCTGTTTCAAATATTCTCTTAGAAGCGGAATCAGGCTGTCAGCCATGCTGTTTCCTGAAATTCTTGAAGCTTCCGGCGTAAAGTGGACACTGTCATAAAACATTGTCCCGATATGACCGTTGAAAATGGAAGTGTGCTTAAAAATCCTGGGGTTTTCACTTTCGGAAATTCCGTTTGCACAGCGGATGACATAGTTGTTAACACCTGGGAGAGTCATTTCGTTTTTATATAGCAGATTCTGTTCCATTTCGCTCCATGGTTTTTTCAATTGCAGAAGCGGGGGAAAGAAAAAGACGCTTTTTATCCCTTTCTTAGCCAGATTTTCGGAAGCTTTTTCAATTCTGGCCTTGAATTTTACGATAAATTCGTCGGCTCTTGCTTCAAATTCCGGGATAAGCGGTACAAATCCTTCATCCTTTTTTGACGGGGCGAAATTGTGGATAAAATCGCTTGAGAAAGATTCTTTTATAACCTTGATCACGGCACTGCGCTCGTAAAACGGTCTTTTTTTGTTGTCGGCAAGGTTTTCAATCAGGTTCTGATAAACTTTATCTTCTTCCGTAAACGGCTGATAATCGGTATTTCCCCTCTCAAAACTGTAGTTTATGTCGTTCCCGCCTGAATAAAAAACGGCAAGGTCAAGCTCCAGATTCTCACTTTCAAGTTCTGCGAAAGATATTTCCCTCTGCAGATCAGTTCCTTCGATTCCGATATTAAAAACGGTAATTTTTTTATCTGGAAACTCCTCTCTCAGCCTTTTCTGAAGAATAAAAGGAATTGTGTTTTTTTCAGCGAGATAAACAGCGACAATTCTGGAATCGCCGAAAACGCCTATCCGGTATTCGTTCTCCTCCTTTTTCTGAGGTTCATCACCCCGGAAACCGAATGAATTGAAGTTCAGGCTGTCAGTTTCCGCCTTTTTGTAGCGGTAAACCAGAGTTCCAGGTACTCCTGTAACTTTTTCACCGAGCGAAGCCATATCCTCCCTGGCCTTGATCGCGGTTTTCAGCTCATCCTCGGAAAAGGAAAGGCTTGCATAGTATTCAAGATTGTTCAGAGTATCGCCGAACGAGGTAAAATTCTGCAGAACGAATTCCGAAACGGCAAAAAGAAGAAGTACTGCGGAAAGTGCTGAAAAAACAGCCTTGAATGATCTGATTTTGTCTATGCGCCTATTTATTTTCAAAATATCTGCCCGTTTCCAAAATTTTTATTATATCTTCACTCATTTTGTCAGCTTCGATTTTGAGAGCTGTCGGCGTGTAGTGTATTCCGTCGTAAAAAACAGTATCAGGAATGCCTTGAAACACTTCACTGTTATCAATAACATTTGTATCGTATTTTCCGGTTTTCAAAGCTTTTTTGACACCTTCAATACACTTTGAATAGAAAAGATTTATTCCCGGAGAAGCAGCTTCGTTCATATAAATTGTCTGTATTTCAATATTGCTCAACGGCTTTTTTGTCTGAATAAGCGGCATAAGAATGAAAAGAGACTTGATTCCAAGTTTATCGAAATATGCTGCCGCATCTGATATTCTGTTCAAAAATGTTTCCGGGAACTTTTCTGCAAAATCCACTTTTTGCGGAGGTATGGGAAGAACCGCAAAATCGCTCTTCTGAATACGAGCCGTTATTCTGGCTCTGTCACTGATATATGTCTGTCTTAAAGTATTCAGCAGTTTGACCTTATCGTATACTGTCTCTTCGGGAATCGGAGTGAGCGTTTCATCGCCTTGAAACGGCATCCAGTCGATGTTGCTGTGAGTGAAAGTTCCAAGGATGTCATTTATCCAAGAATAGAAAACAACCATATCCGGTTCGATTTTTTCATTGTAATATCTGGCTGTTGCTATTTCTCTCTGCAGCTCGTGACCTTCCACCCCCATATTCAAAACCGTTATGTTCCTGTTAAAATGTTTTCTCAGCTTTTTTTCAATAACATAAGGAATAGTATCCTCTGTCTGAAGCGCGAAGCCGAATATCTTTGAATCGCCGTAAAGCGCTATCCTGAACTCATCCTTTTCTTTTTTCCTGAATTCTTCGTTTCTGAACCCGTCAGAATTGATGGTAAAACTTTCCGTTACCGCAGGTTTATATTTGTATATTATTGTTCCGGGAATGCTTATTCCCCGTTCTTTGCCGATACTTGTAAGATCCCGCTTGAATTTCGCGGCCTTTTCGCTCTCTTCTTTTGAAAAAACGAGATTCTGGTAGTAGTCAAAATCGTCTTTCACCTCTTTAAAAATCGTGAATTTAAGGACAAATTCCGAAAAAACAAAGTATGCTGCGATGCAGAGAATTAGCAGAAGCAGTTTGCTGAAAGATTTTATCCTGTCAATTCTTTTCTGCATTTTTACCTTGAATTTCATTAATAATTACAGCTAGTTCCTCAGAGAGTTTTTTTGCGTGCAGTCTTGATCCTTCAGGCGTGAAATGGACTCCGTCGTAATAAACAGTTTCTTTTATTCCTTCAAAGACCCTGCTCTGATCTATAACCTTGATATTTTCCTTTTTTGTCAGAGCTTTAACGATTCCTTCTTCGCTTCGCTGCGTAAACAGGTTCAAACCGGGCGAAAAGGACTCATGTCTGAAAAGGAGATGGCTCTCTATCTCTGTAAGCGGCTTGTTCAGCTGGGCTACAGGAGAGAGAACGTATGCGGCATACACTCCGCGCTCTTTGAAATAATTGCAGAGATCTTCGACTTTTTCCGGGAAATTTTTTATAAATGAATTCAGGTTATCAACCTTGTCTGAAGGAATTTCGCCGGCTGCAAAATCTTTCCTGGAAAACATTTTTTCAAATTCGGAAAAGTCATTTATAAAAGTGAGTTTCAGTGTGTTCAGCAGTTTGACTTTCGCGCTGAGCTGCTCGTCCGGTTTTTCGCCGAAAGCAGGAGGAAGCGCCGCATTCTCAGCAAAAGGTTCCCACTCTTTCCAGCCGAAAATATAGGCTTCGTTTATGTCGTTGGCTCCGCTGTACAAAAGGATGATGTCAGGCTCAAGCTCTTTGTAATAATGCTTTGCGGCATCAGCTGTCCGCTGCAGCGTAAGTCCTTCGACGCCGAAATTGAGAACCTTTATATTTTTACCGGGAAAAGTTTCTCTCAGATCCTTTTCGAGAGCAGCCGGGATCGTGTTTTCATCGGCAAGCAGAATCCCGAAAATTCTGGAATCGCCGAAAAGGACGATCCTGAACTCGTCCTTTTCCTTAGGTTTTATCTCGTCTCCCCGGTACCCGAACGAATTTATCGCAAGAGTCTCTGTTTTTACAGGTTTATACTTGTAAAAAAGCGTTCCTGGGACAACTGCGCGTCTTTCACCCAGCGAAAGGAGGTCTTTTCTGAATTTTTGCGCAAATTCCCAGTCTTTTTCGGAAAAAACGACTGATGCGTAGTAATCAGATTCATTTGTGGCATTACTGAAAACAGAGGTTTCCAGTGCAGCCTCGGCCATTGAATAGTAAAGCGCGAGACACAGAAAAACCACGCAGAAGGTGCGCGGCGAGTTTATTTTGTCAATTCTCCTTACCCGCATTTAGAACCTGAAATAGAAGAAAGGATCTGAGAAAACCATCGTACTGCTGGAAAGCGCCGCACAGAAGAGGGCGAGAAGGAAAGCCGCCTCCAGCCACTTGAATACATTGGATTTTCCGAATTTTGCAGTGATCCGTCCGTAAATCGGAAAACCGAATATGAATCCGATTACAAAAGCAGCGAATGATTTCGCGTCGAAAATCTGCATGACTGAAACAGCAGTTTCATTCGGAACAAACATCGCCTTAACGACTCCGAAATAATAAGCGACGGAATCGACCTTCACCGAAATGAAAAAGAGCGGGAAAGCGACCATTTTCGTGTAAAGATGGGCGAGCACATTGTTGCGGTAGGGACATAACTTTTTGAAAATCCTCTCGATAGTGATGAAGAAAGCCGAAACCGCACCTAAGAAAATGAAGTTCCATGCCGCCCCGTGCCACAATCCGCAGGCAAGAAAAGAGATCCAGATGTTGACTATCGCACGAAATTCACCTTTTCTGCTGCCGCCGAGTGGGATATAAATGTAATCTCTGAACCATGTTGAAAGCGAAATGTGCCACTTGCGCCACATATTTCCGAGAGAGGTCGCAGTGAAAGGATATGTGAAGTTTTCGGGAATTTTGATGCCGAACATTCTTGCAAGACCAATTGCCATGTCGGAATATCCCGAAAAATCGAAGTAAAGTTCCACCATGAAGACGAATGTTGCGGCCCATGCCACATCAATTCCCATGGTAGATGTGTCCATCGAGTAGATTTTTTCGACGACTGGTGAAAGATTGTTTGAAATCAGCACTTTTTTTGCAAAACCGTATGCAAAACGCTTCAAGCCGTAAAGAAACGCGGCATAGTGCACTGCCCTGTATTTAAGCTGCGGAATGAAATTGTCGTAACGGACAATAGGACCTGCTACAAGCTGCGGGAAGAAGGCGATATAAAGCGCGGTATCAATAAATTTCGGTTCTTTTTCCTCAGGATTTCTGTAAAAATCGATTATGCAGGAAACTGCCTGAAACGTGAAAAACGATACTCCGAGCGGCAGATGGAAGTTGGTGGGCGTTATTTTTATCGAGGAAAACAGGGCGAAAAGGTGCGAAAGCTGCGTAGTAAAGAAGTTCATGTGCTTGAAGACAAGAAGGAAGGCGAGAGAGACAGCCGAACCTAAAACAGCGATAGTTTTTCTGCTGTTCTTGAACTTGTAGAGCATAATTATTGTAAAATGTGCTGTCAGAATTGTCGCAAGCATGAGCATAACAAATATGCCTTCTCCATATATGTAGAACATCAGGCTGGCGAAAAGCAGGAAAGCTTTGCGGAATTTTTCTGGAAGCATCGCGTGGACAATCCATACAAAAGGAAGAAAAATGAATAAGAATATAGGACTGCTGAAAACCATTGAAACCTCAAAATCTGATATAAAAATACAAAAAACGAAATATTTTACTTAAAAAGACGATAATAGAAAGATTACATTGAAAAATGTTCTATTTCGCGTCTGAAATCGTCGAAAGTCATGTCGTCGCGGATCCCGAAACGGGTGAGGGCAAAATCGTATTTGACCGGATCTTCCGGCGCAAATTCGGCGTAATGCGAGGTGATTTCGAGCGCGGCTTTGTAGTTCGGCGCCTTTTTTTCGGTAAAACCTAGGATCTTTGCCGCTTTGAAAGCGTGGGTATCGAGAGGAACTACCAAGTTGGCAGCTTTTGTTTTTGTCCAGCCGCCGGGATCGACCTCGTCGTTTCTCACCATCCAGCGGAAAAAGAGATTGAGCCTTTTGCACGCCGAACCGTCGGCAGGAGAAGGGATAAGATAAGATTTTTGCGAAAGATTCATCTCGTCAACGAATTTTTCGACTCCGCAGAGATATAAATTTTCGAAATTCCCGTATTCCTTGAGAACGTGCTTCATTCCGCGGAAAAGTTTCGCGAGATCCTCGTCAGTCGTAAATCTGTGGACAAAACCTTTGTATATTTTGAGAAAATCGTTTTCGCTGTGTGAAGTGACGAAATCGAACGGTTTTCCCTCGATCGGAAGCAAAATTTTGTCAATCGATTTGAGTATCTGCGCGACTCTGCCGTAAGCTATTGAAGAAGCCAGAAGTGCAATGATCTCGCGGTCTTTAGTTTCAGGATAATCATACAAAAATTTCAGTGGGTCAGGGTCTACGAGACCTCTTTTATTGAGCTTTTTGTAGAGAGATTCAAGAAGATTTCTGAGTTCGCGCATTATTTGACCTCCTTTTGTCGGAGCGCGGGCGGCTCGCCCGCATAGTTATTTTGTCGGAGCGCGGGCGGCTCGCCCGCATAGTTATTTTGCATTTGTAACATTCACCATATAAAAACTGCACCATTTCCACATTTTTGCATCAGTTACCAATCCGGCTTTTACAGGATTGTTGTTGATATATTCAATCACATTTTTGTAATGTTCTTCGTTCCTGATAAAGCGGTCGAAATACTCTTTCTGCCAGAAATCACCGGTTCTTTCTAATATTTTGTTGGCTGTTTTGGCCGTATAAGAACGCCAGCCATGCATTATTTCAGAAAGTGTCCAGCCTTCTTTTACTTCCATCAGAATATGAACATGGTTCGGCATTATGCACCAGCTGTGCAATAAATAACGGATATTGTCGAAATAAAGTAAATTATTTTGAACTACTGAAGCCACTCGGTCATCTTTGAGGAAACATTGGCCGTATCCGGCATCTTCGTATTTATCCATCCTTTTACGCAATTCCTGCAATTCTGGAGCGTTAGGAGTTGTTTTCTCTGTTATTTGCAGTTCATTTTGCCATTGTTGGATAACATCGTTGGGAACAGAGTCGTATAATCGATAGGTAATAGATTGAAGTTGTCTGTTTTCTATGTGAGGTAAATATCCGCGGCTATGCCAATCAGTTTCTGCAGACAAAACGCCTAAACTTCGAAAATCATCCATCTCTTTTCATGCAGGCGAGCCGCCTGCGTTCCGACATTATTTGACCGCTTTCATGACTTTCGCGATAAGTGCGTCATTAACGATGTAAGGAAGGGTGAGGTGGTCTTTGTGTTCGTTGTTTTTGTTGTATTCGATAACGGTTTCGATCGAGTGTTCGTTTCTTGCCCACGCTCTTCTTGAAACGCCGCCCATAACGTCCCACGGGAATGCGATGTCAAGTATCGCGTCAACTCTTTCGGAGCCGTCAAGGACCATTCCGAAGCCGCCGTTGATCGATTTGCCGATTCCTACGCCGCCGCCGTTGTGGAGTGCTACAAGGCTCATGCCTCTTGCGCAGTTGCCGGCGAAAATGTTGGTTGCCATATCTGCCATGATGTTGGATCCGTCTTTGATGTTCGATGTTTCGCGGTACGGGCTGTCTGTGCCGCCTGTGTCGTGGTGGTCACGTCCGAGCATGATGGGACCGACAATGCCTTCACGGACCAACTGGTTGAATTTCTTTGCGATCTGTGTTCTTCCTGCTGCATCCTGATAAAGAATTCTTGCCTGAGTTCCGACGACGAGTTTGTTTTTCATCGCGTCTTTTACCCAGTGGTAGTTGTCCTTGTCCTGATAACGGAGGACCGGGCGGCAGTGAGCGATGACTTCGGCAGCCGCTTCGTCGGTCTTTGCAAGGTCGCTCTCTTTGCCGCTGAGGCATACCCAGCGGAAGGGGCCGTAACCGTAATCGAAAAGTTCGGGACCGAGAATGTCCTCGACGTAGCTCGGCCAGATGAAGCCTTCGAAGGTGTCTTTTCCGTTTTTGGAAATTTCTTTGACACCTGCATCGAAGATAGCTCTCATGAAGGAGTTGCCGTAATCGAAGAAGTATGTTCCTTTCGCGACGAGCTTTTTGATGACTTCGAAATGTCTGCGCAGCGTCGCGTCGACAAGCTGGCGGAATTTCGGTTTGTCGTTTGCAAGAAGCGCAGTTCTCTCTTCGAATGTGATTCCTGCCGGGCAGTATCCGCCTTCGTAGACTGCGTGGCAGCTTGTCTGGTCGCTGAGAAGGTCGATGTGGATGTTTTTGGAATCGGCGTATTCAAGCAGATCGACGATGTTGCCGTGGTAAGCGATACTGATGGGCTCTTTTTTCTCAATATATTCAAAGGCTTTCTTGAAAGCCTCTTCCGCGCTGTCGGTAACAAGCGAGACCCAGCCCTGCGAATGTCTTGTCTCGATCCTGGAAGCGTCAACTTCGGCAAAAATACCTACACCTTTCGCGATCTCCACTGCTTTCGGCTGTGCGCCGCTCATGCCGCCGAGACCGCTCGAAACGAAAAGTTTGCCGCGAAGGTCGCCGTCCCACGGAACGCCGAGTTTCATTCTTCCTGCGATGAGGATCGTGTTGTATGTGCCGTGAACGATCCCCTGCGGGCCGATGTACATCCAGCCGCCGGCAGTCATCTGTCCGTAGTTAGCTACACCGAGAGCCGCTGCGCGGTTGAAGTTCTGCATATCGTCGAAAAGTCCGACCATAAGCCCGTTCGTCGTGATGACGCGCGGTGCTCTTTTGTGCGATTTGAAAAGGCCGAGCGGATGTCCGCTGTGGAGAACGAGCGTCTGTTCGTCGGTCATGACTTCAAGATATTTTTTGATGAGGCGGTACTGCATCCAGTTCTGGCAGACCTGTCCCGTTTCGCCGTAAGTTACGAGTTCATAGGGATAAAGCGCAGTCGCAAAGTCGAGGTTGTTGTCGATCATTACCTGGAAAGCCTTGCCTTCGATGCAGTTTCCTTTGTAGGAATCGATAGGTTTGCCCCAGATTTTGCCTTCAGGACGGAAGCGGTATCCGTAAATTCTGCCGCGGGTGAGAAGTTCTTCAAGAAATTCAGGCGCAAGTGCTTCGTGAAGCTCTTCCGGAACGTAGCGGAGAGCGTTTCTGAGTGAAAGTTCGATCTCGTTTTTCGTGAGCGTGAGCTCTCTTTTCGGAGCACGTCTGATACCTTCCACGAATTTCGGATATTCGGGAAGAACCGGGTCAAGTTTGATCGTCATTGCATTCGAAATGTCGAAATTATTGAGCATTTTTTCCTCCAAAACAGGTTTTTAACGCCGAAATATACTATTAAAAAAGAAAGTTGCAAAAAATTGTGAAAAACTGTTAGAAACTCCTCTCCTAAGTTAGGGGAGGTGCCGCTTGCGGCGGTGGAGTGTGTCATCGTCATGTTGAACGAATGTGAAACATCTCTCAGAGATTCTTCGCTCCGCTCAGAATGACCACACATGCCCCAGTCTGCATTCGCAGTCAGCCCCTCTAACTTAGAGGGGCAGTTATATCAGTTTTTACATTGACTTTTCAGCGGTTCTGACTATAATATCCGCCGTTCTTTCAGGAACGCTTCTTTGACAAGTGGGGATGACTTGGTTTCGACAGGGAGGCTGGATTTTCCGGCTGCATGCCGAGGCGCCGCTGGCCTCGTAAAAAGCGGCAAA
>Ga0310696_10009434_pt1 | contig 11291 bp, 11 predicted proteins | sample AusTroGonzalo_MG_4_FD_203885 | JGI IMG/M metagenome (GOLD analysis project Ga0310696, IMG submission 203885) | Bovine rumen microbial communities from tropical cattle in Woodstock, Queensland, Australia - Gonzalo_02 (v2) (version 2) | ecosystem: Host-associated > Mammals > Digestive system >...
ACACTTGCGGCCGTCTGCGGATACTGTGATTGTGATGTTCTGCATATTGCTGTCTTGTTTTAATTGTTATTACTTTCGATAAATTCTGACCATTGTTGAGCCATTGCCTTGGCGATGCCGTCGAAGGTCTTTGACGCTGTACGTTGGTCGTGAGCGATGCCACGAGAGCCGCCTTCGCCACGGGAGAAACCGCCAGTGTTCGATGGCATCCAAGGTGTGAACTCGGACAAGACTTTCGTGGGTTTGAGTTTGGGCAAGCCTTTGAGCCAAAGGAGTGTTGCCTTGCTGTAAGGCTCGCCGTACTCGTAGGGCTGTACTTTCTGCGTAGGCTCGGGGAGTCCGACTACTTTCAGCGGCACGGGGTTCTCGATGGCCATGTACTTGCAATCGAGATTGTAGAACTCCATGAAGAACGCCTTTGCTTCTTGCGATAGCCGATACCTCTCTTCGCTTATCTGCCCTGCTTTCGGGTACATCCATCGTGCTCCTGCCTTCGACATGTAGGTGCAAGGCGGGTGGGCGATGATTAAGTCCCAATGCTGATGCAACAGCGGCAGGACATCTTGCTTCAAGTGCCATTCGGGATGACCTCCGCTGCAATCCTGTATGTCGCAGCTGTAGGCTTCGTGTCCTAACTCGCGGAATGCCTTGCATACCGTTTGGCTCTCTTCACATGCTATCAGTACTTTCATATTCTCAAATTCTAAAATTCTTGATTATAGGCTCACGGCTCTGGGCTAACCATGCGCTCGTAATCGACTTTGTCGCTTCGCTCGTCGAAGTAATCGACTTGTCGCTTCGCTTGTCGAAGAACTTGTTCGCTTTCTTGCTTAGGCAAGCGTCTCCTATCGTCGCCGAGCGGCTGGCCAAGAACCGTGAACCATGAACCGTTACTCATTAGAGTATGCCACGTCGTCCTGCGGGGTGAGGGAGAACTGGCCGCTCAGCTGGTTCGCGGTGGCCATCGCGTTCAGGGCCTGCACCGTGGCGGACTGGTGGGCGTGCATCTGGTCGGGGCTCACCCAGCCGTCGAGGATGTTCATTTGAGTGAGGCTCCTGAGCAGTTCGACCGCATTTCCAGGCATTACAGCACTCGTCTGGGCGGCTGCGCTCTGGGGCGTGGCGGCGAAGCGCTGGGTCTGGTCGTCCCAGTTGGCGGTCTGCATGGTCACGCCGGTGTTGCCGACGGCGTAGGTGCCGGGGAAGTAGGTGGAGAGGGGGACGAGGACTGGCTCGCCGACGGTGAGGTCGGGGCGGGTGTCGTACATGAGGGAGGAGTAGTGCTTGATTGCAGATGATACTACCTCATACCACAAATAGACTCCATTCATCGCGGCCTTAAACGCTGCTGGGTCTGAGTAAGAGTATGAATTATCTTTGATGATTAGCTGATTTCCATTTGCACCAAATCCGTAACATTTATTACCTGCCGTGGCAACATTCTGGGCGAACACGGGATGATAAGCATACTTGCCCATTCTTCTATTGTTTACAGACGCGGAACTTGTCTTGAAGTTCGGTAAAGCACTTGAACGGAATACTATACTATACCAGTGATTCCAATTTAGATTCCCAATATTGATGCTCGCTAACTTTATATCGCAGGTATCATTTGCGACATTAAGAACATCGGCAACCTTACCTCCAGACTTCAGCATTTCACCAATGGGCACATACTCCCCTTCTCCGTTCAGCTTACCATACACCCTGCCGACCTCCAGGCTCAGCACACTCCGCGAGTACCCGCCAACCTCGTCGCTTGGCGTCGCGTTGTCCCACACCTGCCAGCAGGCGCAGTCCGCCAGGCTACCGCTCGACAGCGTCACCTGCATCACCACCGCGTCGCCCTCCGGCACGCTCACCTCGTAAACGCTTCCAGCCGTCACTTCGACCACCGCCACAGGCTGACCACCGAGAGCCGTAGCCGCCACACCGCTGATCGCCGCACCGTTCCGTGCCACCACGCGATACAGGCCGTCGGCACCCGTCCACTCGTAGAACGGGCAAAGCGCCACGCCGCTCGTCGGGTCGAGCAAGTTCACCCCCGGCATCGACCGCAGCTGCAGCACCTTCACGCCGATGAGCTCACCGCCATTGTAGTCGTAGTCGTCGCTCAGACCCACCTTGCTGCCCAGCCAGCCATACATCTGTGCCAGCGTCGAAGGAGCGTCAGTCGGGAGTCGGAACACGCCGCTGTTCTTGGATGTCTCTTCAATCCCAAACGCCAACGCCATGTCGATGACGTTTCTCTTGCCGCTCGCGCTGAAGTTCGCCCCGCCCACGAAGAACGCCGACGAGTACGTGTAGCTGCCCTCCTCGCCGCTGCGCTGTACCGCCTCCGCATGCGTCGCCCTCACCTTGTAGTGAAGACCCGTATAGTTGCTCTGGTTCTCCTCCGTCACCGCAGGCACGAATCCTTCGCCCGTCACGGCCACCCTGCCCGTCAGGTCCGCCCCCGTCAGGAACTCCCTCAGGAACAGGCACGGCATCGGCGTAGTACCAGCCTCCGTGGTGAATCTCTCCACCACCTTGCCGAACAGGAACTCCAGCTGCCCCTGCTCCGAAGCCACGCTGCTTCCGCCCGCCATCTTGTCGTACAACTGCGACCACGCCACGCCATCACCCTCGATGGTCTGCATCCTCGCCGACCCGTTGCCAATCTCATTATTTGGAGCAGTGATGCCGAGGGTAGTATGCTCTTTTACTACATCTTCACTAAGGATATTTAACGCATTGCCGACGGTTGCATCTTGGCTGAAACCCGTCTTGTCAAATTTTTGTTCGTTAAGCACACGGCCCATATTGGCCGAGAGAGCCTTGATGGTGCTGGTGGAGTCGAGGCGGTTTTCCACGGTGGTACCCACGGCTTCGGCAACGGCCTTGGCGGTGGGTATCTTCAACGAGGCGTCGGGGGTAATCTCTTCGCCTGTAGTGGCTATGGTGTAGCCTTCGGGAGCCACCTCGATGGCATCCTCCAACTCCTCAATCCTGCCTTTCAGGCTTTCGTTGATGTCGCTCTGCTTGGTGCCGGTAACACTCTGTCCGTTCTCTTGGTGGGTGTAGGTGTCGTCAAACACCTCGTCGGCGCCACAAATGACGTGATTAACATCGGGGTTGTCGGCATCGCCGCGAATACTGGTGTAGCGGTTGCCTACTTCTATACATTGTTTGGTTGTAGCCATAATCTTTTTGTTTTTATCCGTTAACTATAAAAGTTCTGTTGCCTGCGGTGGTTACCTGGAAAGCATTTGTGCTTACCCATACGTGATGGGTGTCGTCTTCCAACGTCTGGTCGTAGCCACCCGCCACGTTGCTGTAGTTGCCGTCCGACAGCAGGCGCACGCTGCTGACGCCGGTAACGTTGTCCTTCGGCACGCGGAAGTAGATCTTTCTCGGTGTCGTGTCGAGGTATATGGAGTAGCTGCGGGCTGCCGTGGTGGTGGGATAAGGCGAACCGCCGCTTGTCAGCATTGTGAGGTTGGTGGGGTCGAAGGTCTGCTCCGCATCCTGCGCACCATAGTAGATGGGGTGAACGTATGTAACCCATATCTCGCGCTGCCCCTTGCTGGTAACGTCAATCATATAGGTTATCTTGAACTTGAGGATGGTCGACTTCACCGACTGCTTGCCGGTCTCGTTGTGGAAGGTGTGGGTGACGTAGAAGTTCTCGCCGGTGTTGCTGCCCGTGTAGGGGTTCACCTTGGGCGAGACCACCTCCATCGGGGTGCTGGGGTATGCCACGCTGTCGTGAGTGCTGTAGCAGGTCATGGTGGCGGGAATACGACTTGACGAGGTGGAACCTTGTATATTGATGGTGTCGCTCTCGCCGTCGGCCTTGATGATTCTCGTGGTGGCTGTGTTGCCGACAAGAGCCATGCTGGTGGTAACGCCCGCAAGTTCCAAGGCGGTGATGCGGGTGTTGAGACCCTCGATGCTGTTGGCATAATACTTCGTGCCGTCGTAGTACACCTCCAGTGTCTCGCCGTCGACCCAAGTGTGGGTAGGAGTAACTGCTGCACCATCGTAGTACAACTCCGCGGCTCCCTCCCCGTTGATGTTGAGCGTAACGGCGATGTTGTTGTTGTCGGCGGGGTTGTAGGTGTTCTTGTTGCTGAACTTGATGCGCAACGTGCCATAGCTGGCCTTCTCGTAGCCGGTGAGGGTCACCGTCTTGGCTCCAGTGCTGCCGCCGGTAGTGCATGTGGCGTAGGCCAGCGTCGCCTTCTTGGCATAGGGAGTAAGGTCCTGCGAAGTCAGGTAGCCCGCATTATTGGTAAAGTCGCTTACGTTAGTTGGGAAGTCACTTATCTGACTCTTGGTATGAGTGTGGGCAAAGTCGGTTATTTCGCTCTTGGTGTGGGTATGGCTTGACGCCGCAAAATCAGCCGCCTTCTTGCCGCTATCAGTTAGGTTACCTTCGGAATCAAGACCTGCAAAATTACCTTCAGTGGCGCTGGCCACCTTGTCAGCCTTGCCAGTGCCCACATCCGACAGCTTCACCATCTCGCTTCCGCTCCAACGGAACTGCGAGTTGGCATCGTATTCCGTCGTAGCCGTCAGCAGCACGTATATCTTACCCTTTACAGGGTCTTCGCCTGTGGCGCTCCAGGTGTTGGTAGCCGTGGCCGTGAAGATTTTCTTGCTGGTGGTGTTATAATACTTGTCGCCTGTGGTGCAGGTGAGTGGAGCTTTCGAGGCGAAAATGTTAATCTCTACTACATCGTCGACATAGCTGGGCAGCTGGTTTGTTGGCACAAGGCCGCTGCTGTCGAGCGTGGCAACACCGTTGGCTGCCCCCTTCTGTGTCTTGTCAACACAGTCACCAAGCGAGCCGTAAAGCTCTGCATTGATGGCCGCCTGCGTCATGCCAGATTCTCCAGCGTCACCGTCAAATAACTGATCAGCCGTGGTCACATACCCACCAGGGGTATCGTTGACCAACTCTCCATATATCTTTATATCTGCCATAATTTCTCTGTTTTAATGGTTATTGAACTGCTATGGTCATATCTCCCGCGTTGATGGGGCTGGCCGAGCGGTATACCTTGTAGGTTCTTGTGGTGCCGGTAGGACATTCGATACTGTCATCCGGATCAACACGCTGCATGGGCACGTCAAAGCCGCTGCTGGTGACCTTGGTGATAGTCAAGCTGTTCGGCACAAGCAAGGTGAGGTACTTGGTGTTGGAGTCGTTGGTATAAGTACCACCAAGACCCGACACCGATGTCAGCACTTTTTTCGTCAGGCTGCTCTTCATGGTGGCGGCACTCACGTGGATAATGCTCGACGGGTCGTAGGTGTAGAAGCCCACATAGCTGGGCAGCACCTGCTGCACCGTCTTGCTGGCCGTAGCGGTCAGGCCGTCGGCAGTGATCTCCACCGTAAAGGTAGTGTCGCCGAGGGCGTTGACCGTAGTGCTATAAGTACCGGTGTGCGATAGCGGCGTGCTTATGGTCTCTATGGTCGTGACGCCTTTCTTGATGACTACCTGCGTGGGTGTCTTGTTCACTCCGTCACGCTTGCAGGTCCATGTAAGGGTCACCGACAGGTCGTTACCGGTATACTCCTGCGGGTTGCTGACGCTCGCGGCAAGCGTGGCCTCGACAGGAACTATCCTATCCCATATCCGCTTGCCCTGCTTGGCACTCAACACGTCGTGTGCGCTGTCGGTGGTCAGGTTGTCAATAATCTCCGTCTCGTTGACAATCTCGCCGCTCTCGAACACCGCCTCGTAGGGTATCGTGGTGTCCTCCACGTCTACCGTCGTCGGCAACGTGGTATCCATGCCACTGTCTACCCAACCCGAGGTAGTCCAATAATAGATGCTGGCCGTTGTGGTCGAGCCGTCATCTTTCACGAAGATATAGTTGCCGGCCTGATGACCGTCGGGCGCATCGGCAAGGTCTACAAAAAAGCCAAGGAACATACTTTCGATGTTCCACGCCCTCAAATACCCTTTCACGGTTACATTATGGTCGAAGATACCGTTACCCCGAACCCTCTGGTGTCCTCCAATTTCAGCATTGTGGCCTATGGAGAAATCGCCAGGCACATTACTTGTGTCTCTCATATTCCTAATAGTGTTTTTGCTTTGTCATTATACAATGTTGCTTTATCGGGTTCCGATATGGCTGTCAGCACCAGTGCCGCTATGGTGTACACCACAGCATCGTAGCACCGCTCGCTGATGTCTACGCCTTCCACCTCGTCGCCGTCGGTCTCAATGGTAGTTGTTATTGCAGGATATGGGATGTATACGCCGCGGCTCACCACGGCCTGTTCGTTCTTGCAGGAATAAAACTCCAGCACCCTGCCCTCTGGGCGCACGCCGATGGCCACGACAGGCCGCTGTGCGGTGCCACATATGGCTTTCACCCTGCTGCGACACTTGGCATACTGCGGGTCGGCAGGAGTGATGGCTTCATACACCGGCCGCTCCCAGTCGCTCATCTCGAACACCACCAGACGCATGAAATCGTCGGGCAGCACTATCCATCCGCTCTCTTGGTCTGCCCAATGGATACTCGGACCGTATGCCACAATCTCCTCGGTGTCGTTATCCCAATCGTTGTCGTCAACATCCTCGACATCATCCGTGATATTGTGGCCCTGCTCCAGCAGATGGTAAGGTGCCACAAGATGCACTCGCTGCACACCTTCCAGCATCTTCGAGCGTATGATATCGTCGAGCTTCAGCGAGTCCACGTCGCCGTCGGCGAACAAGGCGGTGCTGGTACGGTCTTGGTCGAGCGTCACTCGCACGTCGCGCATTATCCTGTCAACATTGAAAATCATTTAGTCCTGCTTTTTATTCGTTGTTGAATGAGATGGGATATACGTTATTGACACGTGCCTCGCCGACAGAGTAGGAGGTGACGACACCGCCATCCTTGAGGGCTTTGCAGAGTGCTACAAGCTGGGCATACTGGTTGCCAATAGGCGTGAAGTCGGTGGAGTTGTAAGTCCAAGTGCCCTCAATCTTGTCGTAAGAGACCGTTTCCACGTTCTCCGCATCGGCATAGGTGATGCACATTCCCGTGTCGTTTCTGAACGACACCTTATAGGCGTGCTTCATGTTGCCCGTCGTCTTTATCACAACGTCGCCCGCCTTGAGCGCTTCGGCCTGCTCCTGCGTGAGTGCGGTAATGTTGTCTACCACAAGCGCAGGTTCGCCAATCAGGCCAACCACACCCTCGATAAGCGGCCCCATCTCCTGCGAAAACTCGCGGTTGGCACCACGGAAGCTATATGCTTTCTTAATGATATCCTGTTTATTCATGGTCTATTATTTATCATTGTTTATAAAACTTGATAGGTGCCACGTAGACATCCACATCCGTAAGGTCAATCTCGCTGGCCTTGATGGCGGTGAAAAGCACAGGGCTCCAGCTGCCAACCGTTACGGGGACTTCCACAAACTCGCCGCCGCTGTAAGGCAGCATCGCGTCGAAGGCAACCACGTCGCCTACCTTCACGTCGCTCCCCGATGCGGGGGCCAGGAACACGCGGAAAGACACGCCGTCAAGGCTGAAATCCTCCGTCAGGTCATCCACCTGCACCACGCTGGTGATGCACATGGCGGTGATTATTGATTCAAGTTCTGTCATCTCTTTACTATTTTAAAAGGTTAGGCAGTAAATTTGAACTCCACACCGCACTCCTTGCAGGCAGCGTCAAAGGCGGCCTTGGCATGCAGCTTCACAGCCGTATAGCCCTTGTCGGGGCAGTGCTCCTTCAGCCACTCTATGGCGTCGTTCTTGTCGGATACCTCCACAACGTTGCCGTTGTCAGCAACCTTCTCCTCGACGACAGGCTCTTCAACAACCTCTTCTTTGGCGGCTGGTGCTTTGGTAGGAGCAGCTGTGGGGGTATCCTCGCGGACCGATTCAAGATAGTAGTCGCGGTTGAAGCCTGGAGCGCTTTCAAGGCCCTTCTGAATCATCTCGCTGGTAGTGGAGAAGATTGCGGTGGAATCTACCTGTATTCCTCCCTGGAATACGATAGGGACTTTCTCACCCGCTTCGTTGCGAATGTAGGTGTAGAGTTTCTTCAGCGAGAAAGTTTTGTATGTCTTCTTTGCCATGATATGTTTCTTTTATAATTATGAAAAAAGGGCGGCGGTGTAAAAAGAGCACCACCGCCCAGGTTTTAGCCTCTGAAAATTCCGTTATGCTCCGGGAACGAGCTTCATGTGGCAAGGCAGGTTCTCCAGGAACAGCGAGTAGGTCTCGTGTACACGGACTGCATTGTCCACACGACGCTGACCGGTCTTGTTCAGGTCGAGGTTGGTGGTCTGCAGAGGCTCCATGATGTACTTCTTCACGAAGTTCGGGTCGATGACCATACCGCACTTGCTGAAGTAACCCTCGAACAGGCTGTTCATCGGCTTGACCAAGAGCTCGCCGAACGGGGTCTCAATCTTGTAGACGCGGAGGCCGAGGACGATTTCGGTGTTCTTGGCTTCCAGCTGCTTGCTGTACGACTTGGCGTTGGCAAGCTGCTCAAGGAGAGTGTTACCGGCAAAGAACAGACGACGGTCGGCGCCGTTGTTGCCCTCGAAGACGGCACGGCCGATGGCGTTCCAGTCCTGGTCGGTCATGGCCTGCGAGTAGTCCACGTCGTGAGACTTCTCCATCTGCCACCAGAGGCCGGTGGAGTGGTGGATAAGTTCGCCCTTGGCGTTCTTGGTAAGACCACCGACACCGAATATGTTGGCAAACTCCATACCGCGCTTGAAGTCCCACAGGGTCTGCTCCTTGTAGACGGAGAAGTCCATATTGACCTTCTTTTTCAGGAGGCTGTGGATAACAGACTCTTCAACCTGCGTCATGTGGGTCTGGTTGTAGTAGTGGCGCTCGGAAGGCTGGATGGCGTAACCCTCTACGGAAGCCTCAAGCTCCGAAACGGCAGGCGACAGACGCTGCAGGATAGTCTCGTCGTCCAAGGACGGGAGAGCGGCGCTGAGGCTGCCGATACGCTGAACGGTGAGGTTGTAACCGCTGATGGACTTGACGATACAAGACACGGGGGTGCCGGAGTCGGTCTTCACACCGGTGTCAGCATAGCCACTGGCCTCGTTGCCGATGGTGTGCACCAGGAAGGTGTCGCCAGGCTTCCACATATCGGGGTTCTTCACGTTCAGCACATTGGTGGTGCTGGTGCCGGAAACATAGGCGGAATCGAGACGGTCGGTAGTCTCGCGGGTGCCGACTTCCCATCCACCTGCTTCCCAGCTCTCGCTCTTTATGTTGTTGGCGATTTCGCGGGTGAAGGTGTCAATGGGGGTGTCCTGCGGGCGTACCTTAATAATCTGCTTGTTAAGGTCGTCTTCAAGATAGCCAGGCTCCACAACGGTGGTACTCGGAGCGGTTGCGCTCACAACGGTGGTGCCGCTAGGCTCACCGCTGGCGGTCTCTACAACTTCACCGGAGCCAGGGCCAACGACGAAGCGCATGAAAGGATGAAAGTTCTTTTTCATTTTCTTTATTTTTTTATGTTACTATTAAAATTTTCTCTTGGGAAGGTCATCAAAGAAGCCCTTCTTCTTTGGGGTGGGTGTAGCAGAACTGCCGCCCATGGCGGGCAGGCCGTCGCCGCCCTGTTGCGTGCGCAGCTTCTCCTCGATCTTGGCGTTCTTGCCGGCAAGGACACCCTCGCTGCGGGCGTTCTCCACCTCGACATCGTGGCGCACCACCTTCAGAGCCATCTCCAAGGCCTCGCGCGTCACCTTGCCCATGATGGCGTCCTTCGTCATCTGGTCGATGACTCCAAGTGCGGCATCCACCACCTCCTCGCCATACTGGGCGTTTAGTTGCTCAACTGTCTGGGCACTCTCCTCGGCGTTTCTGTCATACTCGGCTTGCAGCTCCTTCTCGCGGGCCAGGCGCTCCGCATACTTTCGGTCTGCGGCATCCACCTCGGCTCTCATTGCAGGATCGTTCATCAGATTGGTAAGGGCCTCCAGGCCGTTGTTCTCAATCATGACAATATAAGGGTTGCGCCCAGCGGCCATGTCGGCAAGCCACTGCGCGTTCTTCGGGTCTTTGCGGAATATCTCTTCCAGCTTTGCTTCGTTGGCGGCATAGTCGCCGATTCGCTTCTCATACTCGTCATAGTCGTCGCCAGCTTGACCAAACAAGGCCTCGTCGTCGTCATACTGACGGTCTGGATACTTCGTCTTCAAACGCTCAACGTAAGCTTCGCGTTTGCTCTTCGGTGTCTCGTTTTCTGCCATATTTTTCTATTCTTTTTGTGTTGTCCTGTGGCTGCACTCAACGGTGCAACGTGTGTATTTCGGGTGCAAAAATACACTTAAACACACACCAATAAATTATATCTGTTAATTTTTATGCAAATATTTTCGTCGTATTTACAAAAAAGTTTGTATTTTTGCATCCAAAATAAGCAATGTTCCACATGAAACATCATGGCAACATATCCCACTTCGCCTCTATCCGCAACCGCGAACTTTATAAAGCATACCGCCACGCTTTGGCAAACACCTCTTTTATCGACCAGCGCGAGGTCTGCCGTAAGGTTGCCAACACTCCTTGCTTCCGCTTCTGGGTGTCGGAGGAACGCGCCTTCTATATAGTCACCGAGATTTACAAGGGCCGTTATGTCCTCGATAATATGAAGCCCCTTAAACGCGAGATGTATATTGAGATATTCAAACGTGTCGACGCCATCCGGCGTGAAAACCCCGACGCACCTCTCTACGATCTCGTCTTCTCGGTCGTCAACTCACCGGCACCTAAGTTCTACATGACACCCGAGTCTATCATTGTCATCATCTGGCGCATCAAGCACGGCCACTATAAAATCTCACGCTAAATCTACCCATGCCAGCCCGCAAGCCTATAGACCCCATCAAGGCTATACTCTCCGAGAACGCAAGCCGCCAGGCCGCCAACAACGCCCTCTTCAACCCTGTCACCGGCGAGGGCTCCATCGGCGAGCGACGCAAATTCTCTATCCCCGACTTCCCCATACCCACACAATACCTCCCCGTCGAGATGTTCAACGAGCCGTTGGTTAAGAGACTCCGCAAGGCTGGCTCCGTAGACAAGTTCATCACCGACTGCCTACTCCTCCCCGTCACCGACGAGAACCGCAACGGCGTCGTAGAACAGTTCATACGCCTGCGCAATAAACACGACTACCCCTTCTGGGCCGCCACACTCGCATATATCAAAAATAAAAAAGGCGGAAGAGATATACTCTTCCGCCTTAACCGACCACAGCGCCGCCTCGTTGCCAAGCTCGAACGTATGCGCAAGGCCAACAAGCCC
>Ga0310696_10009435_pt1 | contig 11291 bp, 10 predicted proteins | sample AusTroGonzalo_MG_4_FD_203885 | JGI IMG/M metagenome (GOLD analysis project Ga0310696, IMG submission 203885) | Bovine rumen microbial communities from tropical cattle in Woodstock, Queensland, Australia - Gonzalo_02 (v2) (version 2) | ecosystem: Host-associated > Mammals > Digestive system >...
AAGGGGCCGCCTCGGCAGGCGCGGAAACGGAGATGGTCTATCTTTACGACCTCAAATTCAGGGGATGCGTCAGCTGTCTTGCCTGTAAACTGCAAAAGGAGCCCCGTCCGAACCGCTGCGTTCTCAGGGATGATCTGAGTTCCGTGCTGGACAAGGCCCACGAAGCGGATGCCGTCATTCTCGGCAGCCCCATTTATTTCAGCGAGATCACCGGCGAGACCCGTTCCTTCCTGGAGCGTTTCCTCTTCCAGTACCTCAACTACGACGACTACGCAAAACCGCTGAGTCCCAAGAAGCGGATCGGGCTGGTTTTCACGATGAACATATCCGAGCCCCGATTCGAGGATTTCGGCTATGACGCCCTTTTTCAACGCTATGAGGACTGGATGAAGCATTACTTCGGTCACTGCGAAACACTGCTCGCCACGGACACCCTGCAGGCAAAGGATTACAGCCGGTACCATCTCGGCATGTTCGATGCGGAGGCAAAACAGCTCCGCCATGACACGGTCTTCCCGGAAGATTGCCGGAAGGCCCATGCCCTCGGCGCGAGACTGGCCGGAGGCGCCGGCCGATGAAGTGCCCGGCCCTCTGCCTTTACGGGAACTGCATCCGGCTGTTTGCGGTCCTCTCTGTTCTTGTCATTTGCGGGGGGTGCACAAACGAAGTGGACCGCGGCGATTTGCACAAGGTCAATAATACCCACAGCATAAACAAAGGAGAAAAGAAAATGGCGGGATTCTACGACTTCTCGTTGACATCGATGACCGGCGAAACCGTGAAGATGGCCTCTTTCAGGGGAAAAGTCGTTCTGATCGTGAACACGGCCACCGGATGCGGCTTCACGCCGCAGTATGCGCCGATCGAGAAACTTTACCGGGATTATCACGACAAGGGACTGGAAATCCTGGACATTCCCTGCAACCAGTTCGGCGGACAGGCTCCGGGAACGGACCGGGAGATCCACGAATTCTGCACCATCCACTTCAACACGACCTTTCCGCAGATGAAAAAGGCGGATGTCAACGGTGCGAACGAACTGCCCCTCTACACATGGCTGAAATCTCAAAAGGGTTTTCAGGGATTCGACGAACACAAATACAAGAGCCTGCTGGAGGAAATGTTTGCGAAAACCGACCCCGAATGGGAGAAAAAGCCGGACATAAAATGGAATTTCACCAAATTCGTCATCGACCGCAACGGCAATGTCGCGGCGCGCTTCGAGCCCACGGCGGACATGGCGAAAGTCGAGGAGTGCATCAAGTCCCTGCTGTGAGGATCGGCCGGCAATGACTCTTGTGTTGTCTTCCCGAAGGAGAAGCCTGATGAAGCAAACGATCCGGTATTTTTTCATTCTTTGTATTCTCCTGTGCGCACCGCTGCTGCCCGGGTGTGCGGCGGGGGACGCTTCCGCCTGGCGGGAATATAAGGTGTTTTGCGGGATGTCCTCGAAGCATGGCGAAGTGTCGGAAGATGCGTGGCAGCGTTTTTGCGACAGGCACGTCTCGGCAGCGTTTCCCGACGGATACACCGTTCTCGACGCGACCGGCTGCTGGCGTTCCGAACGGGGTACGACGGCACGGGAACGCGCGAAGGTCATACTGGTCATCGCGCCCGCTGACGCCCGGAGAAAGGTGCTGTCGGTCGCAAGACAGTTTCAAAAAGAATTCGATCAGAGCGCCGTTCTGGTCTCGTGTTCCAAGACAAAGACTGATGTCGTGTCGGAAAAAAGTGCGAGCGGCAAATGAGAAGGTGTAAAAATGAACGATGACAAACGAGTAAAATTCACGCAGATCTCTCTGTTCAGCGTCCTGCTGAGCGGACGCTACGGCGGCGTCGTCAGTCTCGCCGAAGTCAAGCAGCTCGGCAACATGTCGATCGCCACAATGGACCGTCTGGACGGCGAAATGCAGATGATCGACGGAGTGGTCTATCAGGCGTGTTCGGACGGACATGTCTATCAGCCGAGCGACGACGCAACGATCCCTTACGGAACCATCTGCAATTTCCGTGCCGGGCAAAGCCTGAAACTTGAAGACATCCCGAGCTACGAACTTTTCGAAGAACGGCTGGAAAAAATCTGTCCGCTGGAAAACTTTCCGCTGGCGATCCATTTTACGGGGAAATTCAGGCGGATGAAGGTCAGGACCGTCAAACGCCAGGAGCAGGACGGTCTGGGGCTGGCGGAAGCGGCCAAAGATGAGGCGCTCTTCGATCTCTCCGATATTTCCGGCGATCTGGTGGGATTCCGGCTGCCCGGATATGTCGCCGGTGTCAATGCGCCCGGATGGCATCTCCACTTCGTGGATACGGAACGCCGCCGCGGGGGGCATGTGCTCAATTTTTCCCTGCTGGCGGGCGAGCTGCGTTTCTGCTATGCGGATGACTTTCAGATCCGTCTGCCCGGCAAGTCCGTGTTTTCCGGGCTCGATCTGGCCAGGGACTGGAGCAAAGAGCTGAAACGTGCCGAAGCCGAACGTTGACCGACAGACAAAACAAGCCGGGCGGAAGGAGTCCATACAATGAAGCGGGATCTGAAAAGTTTAAAACGCTGCGGCGGGGCGGTTGCCTTCGTGATCATTCTGGCACTGGGCTGGCGTTATCCCTATCTCGCCTACTGCATGTTCCTCAACGTGGCGGTGGGGCTCTTCGACGCGGTACGGCACGGCGGCCGCCACGGATGCGGCAACTTCTGTCCCCGCGGGGCGTTTTACTCACTCCTGCCGGATACGGGGCGCAAAGTCCCTGCGGGGCTTCTGAAACGCAAGACGTCGATCCTCGTCATGATCGTGATGGTCGCGGGATTAGCCGTCTGGCTGCGGCCGACCACGTTCCGCAGCGTGGGGATGCTTCTTTACATCATGATCGTCATCACGACTGCAGTCGGGCTCATCGGCTGGCTGGTCTTCAACCGCTATTTCTGGTGTTCGATCTGTCCCATGGGCAAGATCTACAAGACGATCCGGCCCGGAAAAAACGGCATCCGGATTGCAGACACCTGCGTGAAGTGCGGACTGTGTGCGAAGTCATGTCCCTTCGGCCTCTTCCCGCCCGGGGCGGCCGAGGACGGCGTCTTCCGCGATCCCGACTGCATGCACTGTCTCCGCTGCGCCGAACGCTGCCCCAAGCACGCGCTCTCGCTGGAGATGTGCCGCCGTGCCGGCACCGATTGATTTTATTTTTTCCGGCTGTATATTACGGGAAAGGCAACCGGAAAGGGAAAAAAATGCTCAAGGCGCCTCTGACTTATCTCTACGACTTCAACCATGCCGACGATGAAATGCGGAGGTATATTTTTCACGAATTCGCCGCCAACGGCGCAAAGTATATGGTCCTCTCGGATCTCTTCATGAGCCGGATGCTCTCGGACAGGAATCTGGGAAAGGTCCTGACCGGGGAGCTGAACGCAGAGGGACTTTCCTTCGCCGACGCCCACAGCGTCTTCGGCCCCTTCACCGACCTCAACTGTCCCGTTCCGGAAGCCCGGCCGGAAATGATCCTGCGGCAGAAGCTCGCGCTGCACATGACGGCGGCCATGGGCGTGAAGACCATCACCATCCACGTGGGAAATGAAACGCATTACCCCGAATATCCGCTGGAGGAGCAGTTCGACTGCGTCCGGCGCTCCCTCGACGAACTCCTGCCCCTGGCCGAACAGCTGGGCGTGGTCATCTGCATCGAGAACATCTGGTACAAGATCAACACGCCGGAGCGGCTGTTGGCCCTAAAAAAAGACTTTCCCACCGACGCCCTCGGGTTCTGCTACGACGCGGGCCACGCCAATCTCATGGCCAGAGGCCGCGACTTCCCCGACTCCAATCCCTATAAGGCCTGGAACGGCGACACGCCCGTGTGGGAAGACCATGCGCTGGAAAAGATGCTTCCTTTCGTGGTCAACTGCCATCTGCATGACAACAGGGGCGTCCGCGACGAGCACCGCATCCCCGGTTACGGGACCGTCGACTGGGATCACGTTACGTCCCTTCTGAGCCGGGCCCCCCGCCTGCAAGTCGTCCAGAGCGAAGTTCTCCCGGTGCGCGGACACGATTCCATCAGGGACGTCTGCGGCGTCTTTGCCCGGCTGGCGGAAAAATTCTGATCCGTCCCCCCCTGCCCTTCCGCGGCGCCCGGCGCGCCCCGAAGTCCTCCCTGTTCCGGTGAAAGCCAGATGAAAACGGCCCCGGAGCGGGGCCCCGTGCCGTCTTCCGGGTGACGATGGCGGGGGTCTCGAGGCGGGATCCGGCGCGGGGAAAAAATTTTGGCAAAAAAATTTTTTTTCGGCTTGTAAAATAACATATCCGCAATCATATTATAGCTACAAGATATTGTGTCTTGTGACCGACAAAGCCACAACATCTTGTAGAAACGAGCATAAAAAGAGATAACCCGTTGATGCTATGCAAAGGCAGCGGAGATCCGCGGGTCTGTCGGGAGTTTTGCGATGAGATTCGGACTGCAAAAATTGACGCTTCTGGACTTTCCGGGGGTGATGGCCTGCACGGTCTTCACCTGCGGATGCAACTTCCGCTGCCCGTTCTGCCACAACGCCTCCCTCGTGACCGGGCGCGACGCCGACATGCCTTTCGGCGCCGATGAGGTGCTGACCTTTCTCGCGGGCAGAAAAAAGATGCTCGACGGCGTCTGCATCACGGGCGGCGAACCGCTGCTGCACCCCGAAATGAAGGACTTCATCGCCGAGGTGAAAACTCTCGGCTACAAGGTCAAGCTCGACACCAACGGGTCCCGCCCCGACCGGCTGCGGGAGATCCTCGCGGCGGGGCACGTCGACTACGTCGCCATGGACATCAAGCAGTCGCAGGAGAAGTATCCCCTCGCCTGCGGGTCCGAAACGGTCCTCGACGCCGTCAAGGAAAGCGTCGACATGCTCAAAGCGGGGCCGGTCGAGTTCGAATTCCGGACGACGGTCGTTTCCCCGCTGCACACCCCGAACGATCTGGAAGCCATCGGCCGGTGGATCGCGGGCGCGAGACACTATTATCTGCAGAATTTCGCCGATTCCGGCGATATCCTCGATCCGGACGGTCATTTTTCGGCCGTCAGCCGGGAAACTTTGAACGAAATGCTCGTCCGGGTGAAACCATTCGTCCCGGACGCGGCTTTGCGCGGCAAATAACACTATCCTATATGAACAAACAAAAAAAAGGAACGAAGGGAGAGGAACGGTCATGTATCAGGTACAGAAGCGCGACGGAAAGAATGTGGATTTCTCGATCCAGAAGATTTCGGACGCCGTCAGGATGGCATTCGAGGCTCAGGAGAAGCAGTACAACCAGTCGATCATCGACTTCATCGCGCTCAAGGTGACGGCGGATTTCGAACCCAAGATCAAGGAGGGACTGATCTCCGTCGAGGATATCCAGGACAGCGTGGAGTCCGTCCTCGTCCAGGCCGGCTACGGGGACGTGGCCAAGGCCTATATCCTGTACCGCCGTCAGCATGAGAAACTGCGCAACGCGAAATCCACCATCCTCGACTTCAAGAAGGCCGTGGACGACTACGTCAAGATCAACGACTGGCGCGTCAAGGAGAACTCCACAGTCACCTACTCCGTGGGCGGCCTCATCCTCTCCAACTCCGGCGCCATCACCGCGAACTACTGGCTCTCGGAGGTCTACGACGACGAGATCGCCAACGCCCACCGCAACGCGGATCTGCATCTGCACGACCTCTCCATGCTCACCGGCTACTGCGCCGGCTGGTCGCTCCGCCAGCTCATCAAGGAGGGTCTGGGCGGTGTTCCCGGCAAGATCACCTCGGCGCCCGCCTCTCACCTGGCCACGCTGTGCAATCAGATGGTCAACTTCCTCGGCATCATGCAGAACGAATGGGCCGGCGCCCAGGCCTTCAGCTCCTTCGACACCTATCTGGCCCCCTTCGTCAAGGCGGACGACCTCACCTATCCCCAGGTGAAGAAATGCATCGAGTCCTTCATCTACGGCGTCAACACCCCCTCCCGCTGGGGGACCCAGGCCCCCTTCTCCAACATCACGCTGGACTGGACCGTTCCCGCCGACCTCGCCGAACTCAACTGCATCGTGGGCGGCAAGGAGATGGATTTCAAGTACAAGGACTGCAAGGCCGAAATGGATATGGTCAACAAGGCGTTCATCGAGATCATGATCGAGGGCGACGCCCAGGGCCGCGGGTTCCAGTACCCGATCCCGACCTACTCCATCACCCGGGACTTCGACTGGAGCGAGACCGAAAACAACAAACTGCTCTTCGAGATGACCTCCAAGTACGGGACCCCCTACTTCTCGAACTACGTCAACAGCGACATGGAGCCCAGCGACATCCGGTCGATGTGCTGCCGTCTGCGTCTGGATCTGCGGGAACTGCGCAAGAAGTCCGGCGGCTACTTCGGCAGCGGCGAAAGCACCGGCTCCATCGGCGTCGTCACCATCAACATGCCCCGGATCGCCTATCTGGCCAAGGACAAGGCTGACTTCTTCGTCCGGCTCGACCACATGATGGACGTGGCCGCCCGCTCCCTCAAGATCAAACGGGAAGTCATCTCCCGGCTGCTGAGCGAAGGGCTCTACCCCTACACCAAACGGTATCTGGGCAAATTCGACAACCACTTCTCCACCATCGGTCTCGTCGGGATGAACGAGGTCGGTCTCAACGCCAACTGGCTCCGGGCCGATCTGACCCACAAGGAGACACAGGAATTCACCAAAGAGGTGCTCAACCACATGCGCGACCGGCTCTCGGATTATCAGGAGCAGTACGGCGACCTCTACAACCTGGAGGCCACGCCGGCGGAGTCCACCTCCTACCGTCTGGCCAAGCATGACAAGAAGCGCTTCGGCGACATCATCACCGCCGCGGGCGACTGCGGAACGCCCTACTACACCAACAGTTCGCACCTGCCCGTGGGCTACACCGACGACATCTTCTCGGCGCTGGACATCCAGGACGAACTGCAGACGCTCTACACTTCCGGGACCGTGTTCCACACCTTCCTCGGCGAGAAACTGCCCGACTGGAAGGCCGCGGCGACGCTGGTCCGCAAGATCGCAGAGAACTACAGACTGCCCTACTACACGCTCTCGCCGACCTACTCCGTCTGCCGCAACCACGGCTACGTGGCGGGCGAGGCCTTCAAGTGTCCGGAGTGCGGAGAGACCACCGAGGTCTACAGCCGCATCACCGGGTACTACCGCCCTGTCCAGAACTGGAACGACGGCAAGGCGCAGGAGTACAAGGACCGCCGGGTCTACGACGCGGCCGGCTCCATGATCCACCGCTTCTCGCCCAACGCGCCCACGGCGGAGAAGAAGGCCGCCGCCGAAGCCGCCGCGGCCGAAGTGAAGGTCGATCCCGCCGCAACGGCTCCCAGCGAAGTGACGTTCGACAAATTGATCCTCTTCACCACGAAGACATGTCCCAACTGCCGCATGGCCAAGACGTTCCTCGACCGGGCCGGACTGCTGTACGACACGGTGATCGCCAACGAGGAACCGGATCTTTCCAGAAAGTACGGTGTCCGTCAGGCACCGACGCTGGTCGCCGTCTCCGGCGAAACGGCCGAAAAGATCGTCAACGTCTCCAATATCCGGCGGTTCATCGACGAGCTGGCCAAGCCGGCGGAAACGGTCCTTTTCAACTGACGGACGCGGGAAAAGATCATGTACGACACGGTCATCATCGGCGCCGGTCCGGCGGGCCTGACGGCGGCGATCTACGCCCGCCGGGCGAACAAAAGCGTTCTGATCCTCGAAAAGGAGTCCTTCGGCGGGCAGATCACTTACTCGCCCAAAGTGGAAAACTATCCGGGCTTCAAGGAGATCTCCGGCTCCGAACTGGGGGAGAAGCTGGTGGAGCAGGCGCTGGACCTCGGCGCGGAGATCGAGCTTGACACCGTCACGGGTATCCGGGACACGGGCGCCTACAAGATCGTCCAGGGCGAACACGGGGAGTACATCGGACTCTCGGTCATCATCGCCGCGGGCAGCCGCCACCGCCAGCTGGGCCTGCCCCGTGAGAACGATTTCATCGGCAACGGCGTCTCCTACTGCGCCCTCTGCGACGGCGCCTTCTACAAAGGACGCAGGATCGCCGTGATCGGCGGCGGCAACACCGCGCTGCAGGACGCCGTTCTTTTGGCCGACACCTGCGAACATGTGACGATCATCCAGAACCTCTCCTCCTGCACCGGGGAGCAGCGGCTCGTCGACAAACTCAAGGCCCGGACCAACGTGGACTTCATCTTCAACACCGTCGTGGACGAGCTGGAGGGGGATGACGAGCTCAAATCGCTGATGCTCAGCGATACGGAAAGCGGGAAGACCTTCCGTTTCCCCGTCGACGGCATCTTCGTGGCCATCGGGCAGCAGCCGGAGAACGGGCCTTTCAAAGGCGTCTGCCGCCTCTCCGAAAACGGTTACATCGTCTCGGGCGAGGATACGCTCACGGGGACGGAGGGCGTCTACGCCGCCGGGGACTGCCGCACGAAGAACATCCGTCAGGTCGTCACGGCCTGCGGGGACGGCGCGGCGGCGGCCCTCGCCGCCTGCCGCTACGCGGACTCGAAAAAATAAAGTAGGAAAACACGCTGTCATGGAAGCATCAGCATCGAATCTCGAAAAACATGTCCGGGCCCTCACCGACGGCATCGGCGTCCGCATGGCCGGTTCGCCGCAGGAATATCAGGCCGCGGAATACATCAAGTCGGAGTTTCTGAAATACTCTCCCAAGGCGACGATCGAGGAGTTCCCCATGTTCGAGCGCGTCGTGACGTCGGAGAAGCTGGAGGTCCTCATCGACGGGACGTGGACGGAGTTTCCCTGCTCCCTCTTCAGTTCCGCCGCGTACACCGGCGGCAAGACCGTGACGGGAGAGCTGGTCTTCTTCGACACCGCCACAGGCTACCAGAGGCCGGATATCGGTTTTCTCCGGGGCAAGGCCGTGGTGCATCTGGGCTGCCACATCGAGGACGAAGCGTGCTACCGCAGGCTCATGGCGGCAGAGCCGGCTTTCATCCTCTTCGTCGACACTCGCTACACGGGAACGGTCCCCCTCGCGGACGGGCTTTTCCCCGCCTACGTGGCGAAATACGGTTCGGTCCCCAGCTTCAACGTGGCCTACATGGACGCCTGGAAATGGCTGCAGAAGAAGGCTTCCGCGGCACGGATCGCCGTCAGCGGCGAGAGACGTCCGGCCAAGACCTCCGTGGTCATCTGCGAACTGGAGGGAACGGATCCCGCAAGCGGCGTGATCTACGCCGGCGGACACCATGACACGCAGGCCAACACCGTGGGCGCCGACGACAACGCCATCGGCAGCGCCGCCGTCATCGAACTGGCGCGGATCCTTTCCGGCAAAAAGCACAAGCGCACGTTCAAACTCATCTCCTTCGGCGCGGAGGAACAGCTCTCCGTGGGCAGTTCGAGCTACGTCCGCGCCCACAGGCAGGAGATCGAACGGGACGGCGTGTTCATGTGCAACTTCGACTCCTTCGGTTCCGCCCTGGGCTGGAACATCGTGACCCTCAGCGCCAACGAGGCCCTGAGCGGACTCATCGCGGAATATCTGCACAAATATGACGTCTACTACCGGAGTTCCTTCGCCCCGTGTCCCTACACGGATCAGTTTCCCTTTGCGGCGTGCGGCGTTCCGGGCATCTGGCTCAACCGCTGCAACTGCGCTTCGGGGATCTTCTACCATCACCGGGCCGACAACAAGCCGGAATACATCGGCTTCGACATCGCCGCGAACATCGTCACCGCCGCGGGAGCGCTTCTGGCCGATCATGCCGACAGGGAGGATATCTCCGCGTACCGGAAAATCCCCGCCGACCAGCAGAAACTGATCGACGCGCAGTTCCAGGCCGTCTACGGCGGATTTTGAACGGTCATCCTCCGCGGGAGACCGCGGAGATGCCCTGTCCGCCGACGCCGCGGAATTGAAAAATCGCACATCCCGGGCTATATTATGGGGTGTGCGTTTTTTTGTGTGCAACCAACAGCGGAGTTTTGACGAATGTCCATATTCAGCAGCGGCAAGTATTCGACGTTGAAGCCGTCGGCCCGGCGGATGACCATTCCCGACGGGTCCTGGGTCAAGTGCAAAAAATGCGGACAGACGCTCTACACCGACCGTCTCGAAGACACCCTTCAGGTCTGCTGGAACTGCGGCGCCCATCTGCCGATGAAGACCGCGGCCCGGATCGCCATGCTTACGGATCCCGGCAGTTTCGTCGAATGCGACGGCGATCTGCGTTCCTGCGACTTCCTCAAATTCGTCGATTCCAAGAGCTATGCGAAACGTCTCACGGAAAATGAGGCAAAGTCGGGAGAACCGGAGGCCGTCAAGTGCGGCAAGGCCTCTCTTGACGGGCGTCCTTTCATGCTCGGCGTCATGGATTTCAACTTCATGGGGGCCTCCATGGGGTCGGTCGTCGGGGAGAAGATCACCCGCATGATCGAAACAGCGACGAAGGAGAAGCTCCCCGCGGTGCTCGTCACGGCCAGCGGCGGCGCCCGGATGCAGGAGGGCATCATCAGCCTCATGCAGATGGCCAAGACCTGCGGCGCGATCTCCCGCCACGGAGAGGCGGGACTGCCCTTCTTCGTCATCATGACAAATCCCACCTACGGCGGCGTTACGGCGAGTTTCGCCACGGTGGGGGACGTCATCCTCGCGGAACCCGGAGCCATGATCGGCTTTGCCGGCCCGCGGGTGATCCAGGAAACGACCAACGCCACGCTTCCTGAGGGATTCCAGACGGCGGAGTTCCTTTTGGAGCACGGATTGATCGATCAGGTCGTCGAACGTAAAAATTTGCGAAAAGTCCTCTCACGGCTGCTTGAATTTTTCGCGAAAGCAGTGTAAGTTAAAAGAGTAAAGAGTCAGTTTTGCCGCCGGGTGGACCCCGTGCGTTGTCGGAATTGCCAACCGGGTCAGGTGGGGAACCAAGCAGCCCTACGCGTTTTCCGGCAAGCCTCGGGCAATCTGCCCGGCGGCTTTTTACTCCAGAGCGAGGTCGAAACATGCCAAGAACAGATGGTCGTGCCGCGGATGAACTTCGCGAGTGGCGCATGATACCGAATTTTCTCCGTCATCCGGCAGGTTCCGTTCTGATCTCGTGCGGCAACACCCGGGAGATCGCCGCGGCCACCGTCGAAAACAAGATCCCCCAGTGGATGAAGAACCAGAAGGTCCCCGGCGGCTGGCTCACCTGCGAATACGGCATGCTCCCCTCCTCCACCGGCGAACGGAGCAAACGCGAGGCCTCCGCGGGGAAACAGGGCGGGCGCACGGTGGAG
>Ga0310696_10009436_pt1 | contig 11290 bp, 8 predicted proteins | sample AusTroGonzalo_MG_4_FD_203885 | JGI IMG/M metagenome (GOLD analysis project Ga0310696, IMG submission 203885) | Bovine rumen microbial communities from tropical cattle in Woodstock, Queensland, Australia - Gonzalo_02 (v2) (version 2) | ecosystem: Host-associated > Mammals > Digestive system >...
TTGCAAAGCTTGAGAAACATGAAGACGGAAGTATGAAATGGATACCCTCAGAGGGTGTCACATTCCCCCTCAGCTTTGAAATAACACTGGTTGAGAAGGCAGGCTATCTTACCGAGGTTGAGCTTTCGATGCTTGCCAGAACAAACAACCGTGAAGACTACCCTCTCCTCACAGACTGGCAGTATGCAAACTTCCGCCAGGTGAAAACCACAGGAATGGGAAACTGCCTCTACCGCTCAAGCACCCCTCTTATTCCGGATCTTGGCAGAGACACTTACGCAATGAAGGCTTTTGAGGAAACCGGAATAAACGTAATCATCAACGTTGATGACAACAGTCCTGACCATAAGCCTGATTCTTACTATGTGGAACAGACGGTGTTCTTTGAGCCAATGTCTGTAAACATCACATCGGATTCCAGCATAGAACTGCTCTCAAGAGCCCTGCGCTTCATGGCAGACAATCCTGGAATTTACTGCATCCACTGTAAGGAAGGCAAGGACAGAACAGGCTTCATCATTGCCGTACTGGAACTGTTCATGGGTGCAACTCTTGATGAAGTTGTTGAAGACTACATGCTTTCATACGAATACTTCTACGGAGTTGAGAAAGGCACAGAGAAGTACACCTACATTTCAAAGGCTATTCTTGACCAGCTCGATGTTTTCAATCTGAGGACAGAGGTAAATACTTTTCTTAGGAAGATCGGCCTGACGGAGGATGAACTTGCACGCCTGAGGCACAATCTGTCTGTCATTTGATTACGTGTAGCTCGTAGTCCCTTGTTCCAAGACCTATCTTCTCACCATGTGACAGGGTTTCCTTGTACCTGACATTGGGATTGTTATCAAAGAAATGGTCATGGTGATGGTGCCAGTCGGGGTTTGCAAGGTTGTCACCAAGCTGACTGTTGCGCACAGGCGTTGCCTTCTGACAAAGGTCAACACAGGCCTGGTCAAGTGCTATCGGATCAAATGAAGCCAGCATTCCTATGTTGGGAAGAATCGGTGCATCATTTTCATCGTGGCAGTCGCAGTTGGGTGAAACATCCATGATAAGGCTTATATGGAAGTTGGGCTTGCCGCTGCATATTGCCTTTGCATACTCGGCCATCTTGCAGCAGAGAACTTCATTTGCAGAATCCCAGTCGTTGCTTATTGCATCAAAGTTACAGGCTCCGATACACCTTCCGCAGCCCTTACAAAGGTTATGGTCTATGCTTGCCTTGCCGTCTTTGCCGTACTTGATGGCATCACTTCCGCACTGGGAAGCGCACATCTTACATCCGCGGCAGCTTGACGGGTCTACGGAGGGCTTTCCGTCATTGTGCTGGATCATTTTTCCTGCGCGGCTTCCGCCACCCATTCCTATGTTCTTGATTGCTCCTCCAAATCCCGTGGACTCGTGTCCCTTGAAGTGGGAAAGAGAAATGAAGATATCGCTGTCAGCTATGGCGCGTCCTATGAGGGCGGTTTTACAGAACTCTCCGCCGGGAACGGGAAGTTCAATGTCATCTGTACCCTTCAGACCGTCTGCAATTATAATCTGACATCCCGTGGTGACAGAGTTGAAGCCGTTCATCTCAGCACACTTCAAATGGTCTACAGCATTCTTGCGGCTTCCGGGATAGAGAGTGTTGCAGTCGGTAAGGAACGGAATTCCGCCAAGTTCCTTGATTACATCGGCCACTGCCCTTACATAGTTGGGTCTGAGGTAGGCACAGTTGCCAAGTTCTCCGAAGTGCATCTTGATTGCAACAAACTTGCCTTCAAAGTCTATATCTGCAATTCCTGCAGCCCTGATGAGTTTCTGAAGTTTTGTCCCCTGGCTTACGCCGATCTTTGTCCTGAAATCCGTAAAATAAACTTTTGACTTGCTCATAATGCACTCCTGAAAGAAATATTGCTGTATTTCACTTCTGCATTGCGTGCAACATAGAAACCTGCATACACATATCCAGTATCAACGGAAGTAAGGGGATAGTCAAAGCCTGCAGACGCCGTTTGGTCACCAAAAGTCAAAGAAAATCCGTCAGAAGTTGCACTTATCTCAAGTTCATACTCTGCACCCGGAGCAATACTCACAGGAGAAGACACAGTGTGATACAGTTCTCCGCTTTTGCGACCGAAGTTCACAACATTGCCCTGATTGATAACTCCCGCTGCTACATAGTCTCCCATAAGCTGTCCAACATAACGGTCTATATACAGGTCATCACGAACCATAAGACCGAATGAAACCTGGTTGTTTTCTCCAAAACCCCTTATCAAAGCAGTTGCCTTCAAGGTAAACGGAACACCGGAAGGAACAGGCAGATAATAGAAGAAAAGTCCGTCACTGCCCTCAGCTATCTTTCCGTTGTTGTTCGACACAGAAAGAACAATGCCGTCTACTTGTTTTTTAACGGTGAAATCTGAAAGGTTTCCTATGTCTCCGAAGACTGTTCCGCGCCAGGTATTGCCATCTGAATCTGTATATGAAGGTCTGAACACGCAGCTCATCTGCTCAACTGTAGGTGCACAGTATTCTGCTTCAACATAGTTCTTGTTTATGCTCATTTCAAAGAATTTTTCATAGGTAGGCTTCTCACACTTCAGGCTGTGTTTTGCAAGATGTGGTGCCGTCTTCCCGGCCAGAGTTGAGATGAGCCATGCGTTGAGCTTTGCACCGAAAACATTGGTATGGGTACGGTCCAGACCTGTTTTTCCTGTAAAACAGTGCAGGTATTTGGCAGTGTTTCCCATCCGGATGTTCTCTTCTATCGTTGCCTGCGTTAGGTCAATCATCTCAACGTAGTATCCATCTCTGCACAGGTCTCTGACCATGTCTCTTATAGCTTGAGCATAATCTCCGCCGGGATACTTAACATCCCCTATCACAACAGTCGGTGTAATATGGCCTGCAGGGCCGTCGTAGTTGTCTGAAAGTCTGGCAATGGGAGTACAGACAACAGGAATAACATTTCTCTCCGAAGCGGGTTTTATGTAGTTGATAAACAGGCTGTGGGCAAAGCTGCCTTCTTTTTTATAGTCTCCGTTGGGGTCTGTAAAGCGGGCCTTTTCTGTCTTTTCATCGTTATGGCCAAAGCCGATTATCAGAAAGTTCTCTTCTGATTCTTTATCAAGGCCATCCATCAGCTTCCTGTATTCTTCCATAGTGGCAAAGTCTTTTGACGATGCCCCAGACCTGGCAAGATTCACAACATCACAGTCAAAATAGCATGCCAGCTCCTCTCCGTAGCCCTGCCTTGGAATGTAATAGTTATCTTTGAATGATGAAACTGTTGAATCGCCTACTACCCAGATCATATGGATTAATCAGTACAAGGCAGTGAGTACATATTTAGTTTGCCCGTCATTTAAATTCTTTTCAGACCAGAACGGAATACTGCTCGTTGTTGCAGCCCATACGCGAGAACCTGTTGTATTGGATCCTGAATATACTGACACATCAGTTGTTCCAAAAAGTGTGGTGAATAAAGCATAATCAAGTTTGTCGTTTTCCGTATGAACCAAAGGATTTCCCCAAAGAGTCATGTAGTCCCTTAAAGGAAGCTCGCTCAGTTCGTAAGAGCTGTTAACGCGGACTGACAATAGAAGAATAACATCTGTACCTGGTTCTTTGTAATAATCCGTAAGGTTTTCCCATGCATTCATTGTAAACTTTCTATACTTCATATCCGAATAGGCAGATACATAACAGTAAGGGCCATCACCTACTTTCACTGTTATCAGTTTATGGTCTTTATCATAAACAGGACCCGTAGCCACGATGATATAGTCCTGGACGTTTCTGAAATAATAATTTACACAGTTCTCGCCGTGCCCCCAAACTGAATAATAATCGGGCTTATAATAATGATTAAGATCCTCATAAACAGTGAAATGGCCATCAGGATACTCATAACCCCATCTGACATACAGTGTTTTATTTTCAGAGAAACCTTCTTTTATCGTTTCACCACCCTTATAAAATTTCAAAAAATCACAGGGGGCATAATTACTTTTCTTTTCAGCCCATCCATGCATGGCAAACGTTATGCTATCTGCGTTTTCTGCACTGATATGCTTTTTAAAATGATTATCATCATTGTCTAACAGAGTAACGGGATTAAAAAGGATGAAAGATTGGTACCGGTCATCACCGGTACACTCACTATCAGCACCATTCTTGTTGTATTTAATTTTTCCCTGCCACTGGGTGTAAAGGGTTATGGTTTCTCCGGGGTAGGCCGCGTTGAACAGTTCCTGTCCGTCTTTATACTTTGTTCCTGATCCGTTCTTCTTTGTATTCCACGTTGTCCAGCCTTTACTTTCATCCTCTCCTATTGCATATCCATCATGATGGAAACCAAGTTCAGAAATTGTCTTAAGTTCGACAGGTTTATCGTAGTCAACAGTCTGTGTTTTGGTCGTGCCATCAAATGAATCCACAAACATAACCTTATAAGATCCGAAGGGATACCACATGGCATACATCGTTACGTCTGTATCATGTGCACCGAATACAAAACTGTCTCCATTCTCATAGGATTCGCCCGTTCCGTCGTACTCTGTGTTCCAACCTCTGAATACCCAGCCTTCTCTTTTGAAGGCGTTAGTAGCAAGTACCTGAGGGGCCCCTATTTTGAACGTCTGGCTGGCCATAGAGCCGGATCCACCGTTTGGGCTGAATGTAACATACCTAACATCTTCCGGATTACTCATGTTGCATGAAACCACAATCAATGTGGTAACAACCAGGAGGATGATTGAGAGATATAAATGAGGCTTTCTATTAAAACAGTGCAGTCTGATACTTTGTCGCATATTCTGTCTTTGTCTGTTCTGCCCAGTTAAACTCGGTTTGGCTGAGTTGTAACATCCAACCTTTCTCACTGTTGTATTCTGACCCTGACCATGATTTGGCCGTAGGATCCTGGCTGAGTTCTACGAACAATCTCTGGTCTATTTTGTCATCTCTGGAACCGGTTGAATTTCCCAAACGTTGTAAGAATTTCTTTGATGGTAAAGACTTCTCCCAGGGACCTGACGGAATTGTGTAGATAACTATAACCTTAACAGAAGGAGTATCTTTGTAGTAAGTTTCTCCCTTCCCTTTATCCTTTAGCTGTTGGATTTTGTAATCTTTGATTACGTAAGGATACGGACCTATGCCAATTTTCTCCGTAAGTGGCTCGTCAGTTGCAGAAAGATGTTCTGTGGGAAAAAGATGTCCGCTTGCAACAATAATGTAATTGGAATTCTTCAGAAGATCAGGATCGTCAACAGTAAGCTGCTGTCTGTTCCGTATGACAGTCTCCTTATCAACAGTGAAAGACGTGTAAAGGAACTTCCAATTTGCATATAAGGTGGTATTGTCGGTAAATCCTTTTGTTATCGTTTCACCTGCGGAATAGAGTTTTCCATCAATCTGATTATTGGGCAGAGTGGTCCAACCTGTAAAAATTCCACCGTTGTACCGATAGTAATCATTGCCGGTGTTACTGTTCGTATTTGTAGCAAGCTTTACACTCTCACCGAGGATAATATCCGTAGCCGGGACGTCTACACCCTCCTGTACACATTCTCCACCATTCTTGTCGTATTTAACCTGACCCCTCCACTGGGCATATAAGTACACTGTAGAACCCGCTTCGCCAAGATTTATGACATTTTGCTTGTCTTTATAGCTATACCCCATGCCGTCACTTCTGGAATTCCATTCACAATTGGTGAGTAATTCATATCCAGGATGGAGGTCTTTGATTCCAATTTCATCAACCCCGAGGAGCGGAGTGCTGACGCCCACCTTGATTTCCTGATCGAACCTGAACTTACTGAGAACTTCTACAAACCTGACTGTATATGTATCAGCAGGGACCCAGTTTGCATAAAGGGTTAATGTCTTCTGACCTTCGGATTCAAATGTGTAGACTGCACCATTTTCATAGGATGTTCCGTCCATATTCTCACTGGTATTCCAGTTCTTGAATCTGTAACCATCTTTGACAAAAACGTTTGATGAAAGGTTTTGGGCAACACCGAGTAAAAACAGTTGGTCAGGCATGGTTCCGGTTCCACCCGTTGAGTTGAACACAACATACCTTTCATCACCTTTTCCGGATACATTGCATGAAACCGTAATCAAAATGAGGAGCAGTACTAAGGCATAATACATTATCTTACGCATAAGTTAATTAATGTATTATAAGAGTACTATTCTGAAATTGCAATTGTCATGTTGTGACAAGCACTCTTTCCACTTTCAAGAATCAGTGAATCCTCTCTCTTTGCAATATCATCAAGAGCCTCATGTCCCGGCAGAGTAAACCAGGGTTCCACACACACGTATGGAACTTCCGCCTGAACTTTGTGCCAGAATGCACACCATTTTGTATCAGGGTATTCTACAGTGACACTTTTTTTGTCCTTGTCAGACTTAAGAACGCAGACATGACCGCTGTTTTCAAAGATTACTGCATCGTTATCAAACAGGTTGTGTCTTAGATGAAAACGCCCATCATCAAGGGTATATGGTTCGGAAAAACCCGAATCCAGACGCGCAGGAGTGAAGATTCTGCGCTTCACGTCCTTTGCATCTGGAAACTCGACATAGTAGTCTTCAAATGCAATACCGGGAGTAAGAGGAACGTTGATACCAGGATGGCTTCCAAGGCCGTAGTACATGCGTCCGTCTCCCTTGTTTGTTACAAGATAGCTTACTTTAAGAGTCCATCCGTCAAGGTCATAACGAACCCTGAAGTCAAAGTCGAACGGATAGATTTCCTTCATTTCCTTTGTAACAATAAGGAGCATCGTACAGCTGGTTTCCTCCCAGCTTTCAACCAGAAAATCTGCTTTCGGAACAAAGCCGTGAATAGGAACCGGGCCATAAGTCTTCCCATTGTACTGGTACTGCTTGTTGTACAGCCTGCCTACAAAGGGAAAAAGAACAGGGGCATGCTTTGCCCAGATATCCGGATCACCGTACCACAGGTAGTCAGTGGTTTTGCTTGAAAGCTTTGAAAGCTCGGCTCCCTTCTCCGATATCTGTGCGGTAAGATAATTGTTGCTTATTGTAACCATCAGTATTTCTCCTCTGTAAGAATTCTTTTTATCACGTAATTCTGAAGCCTCTGCGGCAGTGCATTAAGCAGACGAAGAAGAGGACTTCTGTTTATATTGTAAACGTAACGAGGCCTGTTTGCAGTAAGTGCCTTGAGAATAGTTTCTGCAATCTTTGAAGGCTCAACATTGGCAGTCTCGATGCTGTTCACAAGACCCAGAAATCGTTTTGAAGTATCCTTGTACAGTTCGGTTTTACTGCAGAAATCTTCGATCTTTCTCTGTGATTGGCCCAGAAACCCTGTTTTGACAGCACCCGGACGGATAACACTCACGTGGTATCCGAGAAGTTGCAGTTCCATTCTCAGTGAGTATGCATATTTTTCAATAGTGCTCTTTGTAATCGCATAGACCCCTGTAAAAGGCAGAGGATCAAGAGGGGCAAGTTCACTGGAAACCATTACAATCCTTGAGCCAGGGTTCAGCAGGGGCAGGAAAATTCTGTTTACAGATGCAGCTGCAAAGAAGTTGACGTTGAAGATTCCCATAAGTTCTTCATGGGGTATCTCGACAAGAGAATTCATGTCATAAATACCTGCAGTATGGATAATTGCATCAAGACTTCCAGCCTCTTCCTTAACCTTGAGAAAAGCCTGCTGCAGCGATGATTCATCCGTAATATCAGTTTTGATATAGCGTTCACATGAACAATCTGCAATATCCAGGGACCATACAGTAAAACCATTCTTCTCAAGAAGACTTCTTACCGCACTCCCCATTCCGCCTGCAGCACCTGTGAGAATAACTGTTTTTGTGTTCATGTTCCGGTCCATTTGTAATATCATTATTACAATGAGCGCGCAAATAAAGCAACGCAGGATAGGAAAAGCAGTCATTATCCCTGTTTTTCTGGTGATAATCCTGCTTTTTGCTTTTTTTCTTAGAGAGATTCTCATTCCTCTGATCAAGATGGAGCTTGCCCATGACACGGCGGGTGCCACTGCTCTTCTTCAGGAAAAAGGAATCAAAGGCTATCTGACAGTAGTTCTGGTTGAGGCCCTGCAGATGGTTGTTGTCTTCATACCCGCAGAGTTTATTCAGATTTCAAGCGGTCTGAGCTACCCGTTTCACATTGCTCTTGCCCTCTGTGATGCAGGGGTCTGCCTTGGGGCAACCATAATCTTTTTCCTTGTTCGTGTACTGAATGTCCGCAACGATGTATACGAGAAACAGCGTAGCAAGATAAACAGAATGACATCTGCAGTGCGTGATAGAAATACTGTTATTCTTCTCTATCTGCTCTTCTTTATGCCAATGGTTCCATTCGGGGCCATCTGTTACTACGCCAGCGGAACAGAGCTGAAGTACAGACGCTATATTCTGACCGTAGCCACAGGAGTAATACCGTCAATCATTACTTCAAACCTGATGGGTTTTGCAGGAGCGGCTTTCCTCAGACAATCCATGCCCATGTGGATTCTCGTTGCAATCATTGCCGCCTTGGCTATTCTGCTCTTCATCCTGATAGGAATCTTCATGCGCAAGGTCTGCTTCAAAGGCACTGAAAACACACCGGATTCATTCATGTATTCCCTTGTTTTCTCCGTTGTCAGAATCTGGCATGGCAGCAAACAGAGAATTACGGTTGATGACAAACTGCTTGAAGATGTAAAGGCACCGTATGTTCTTCTGTGCAACCACGAGTCCTTCTTTGACTTTTATTACATTTCAAAGCTGAACCATCCGCGCAACCCCGCCTACATGGTCAATGCCTTCTACTGCATACGGCCCATTCTCAGATGGATAGCCAAGGGCTCTGGAATGATTCCCAAAAAGCTGTTCACGCCTGATTCCTCTTCAATTCTGAAAACCATGAAGACAATCAGAAGCGGCTTTCCCGTTGTCATCTTCCCTGAAGGACGTCTTTCACCGGACGGACGTTCCAATCCGTTTTTAAAAGGAGCAAGGTTCTACAGGAAGCTTGGTTGCCCCCTTGTTCTTACCAAAATTGACGGAGCCTACTTCTCCAACCCCAAATGGAGGGGCAGACGTTTCTGGTCAAATATCAAGATCTCCGTAGAAAGGGTAATAGATAATGAGGAACTTCAGAGACTTGAAGATGATGAAATTGAGAAAATAATCAGGTCAACTTTGTACAATAATGCGAGCCTTAACAACAGAACCCTTTATCTGCAGCCGGACAAGGCAAGAGGCCTTGAGAATCTGCTGTACCGTTGTCCTGACTGTGGTTCACTTTATACAACAAGAAGCTTTGGAAATGCTCTTTTCTGCACATCATGCAGGTCTTACCACACATTGGACAGCCGCTACCGCTTCAAGGGTACTCCACATACCATTCCACAGTGGTATGACATGATAAAAGAGACAGAGAGAAAGGAAATTGACAACATCCAGTTGAGTGCAAAGGTCAGAACAAAAATATTTGACCCCGATGGAGGAGCCAGAAAGGAAAAGGGAGAGTGCTTCCTTTCAAAAGAAGGTTTCTCCTACAAATCCGAATCAATGGAATTTTCAGTGGGAATTGATATGCTACCCGCCCTTGCCTTCTCCTCTGGAAAGGAATTTGAACTGTACCACGGAAACGATCTGTGTTACTTCTACCCTGAAGAGAACCCTCAACAGGTTGCCCGTTGGGCCCTGATTGTGGACATTCTCAACGAAAAGAAAGATGAAAAAGAAAACGCTGATTAACATTTCAAAGAAAACCTTCATCCAGGTTACAGGCCTGCTTGTTTCACTCCTGATTTTTTCAATAATCCTCACCTACATAGTTCCCAAAGGCACTTTCGGAACTTTACCTGACGGAAGTACAGACTACCTTACGTACATTCCCAGAAGCGATGTAAAGGGCATAAACCTTGTCAGAGGAATCTTCGCACCAGTTCTTGTCTTCTTATCTTCAGACGGCCTTACGCTGATAATGCTTTCTCTTTTTCTGTTTGTAATATCAGCATCCTTCCAGGTTATGAACGATGCCGGCGGAATCAGGGCAATTGTAGAATCAATATCAGGAAGGTTCAGACAAAGAAGAAACGCACTGCTTGTCATCATTTCATTCCTGTTCTACTGCTTCGGAGCCTTCCTTGGTCTCTTTGAGGAAATGCTTACAATGCTGCCCATAGTTGTGGCTCTGTGCATATCCGTAGGCTTTGACTCCTTTACCGGCTTTATCTGCAGCATCCTTGCATGTGGCTTCGGTTTTGCAGGGGCAATCACAAACCCCTTCACAGTTCTTCTTGCATCGGAGATTATCGGCGTCAACCCGTTGGTCAATATCTGGTTCAGAATCCTCATCTTCATTGTCATGTTCGGACTTCTGATGGCTTACCTTTTCAGATACACAAGAGGTATTGAAAAGAACGTAGGTGAAGATGTAAGAATCGAAGAAAATGTCAGTTCAGCCGGCAGCAGAAAACTCAGGACAATCTACTCGGTTTTCCTTCTTACAGCCCTAGCAATGATTATCACTGTATCGCTGCTTTCATCCGTCAGAAGTTATGCCGTTGTCATCCTTACAGCATACTTCCTGATCTTCGGCCTTGTTGCCGGAATTCTTGCAACCGGTAGCGTCAGAGCAGCATTTTCCAGTTTTGGCCGTGGTATTATGGGAGCACTTCCCACAATAGTTTTCATTGCTTTTGCAGCCTCAATAAAGTTCGTCTTTGAAGAGGGTGCAATAATGCCTACAATTGTCCACCAGATCAATAAACTTGTGCTTGGCAAGAGTCCTGTAATGGTGGCCCTTGCAATCTATCTGATTGTCCTTCTTCTTGAGTTCTTCATCTCATCTTCAACAGCCAAGGCTATCCTTGTTATGGGAATCCTTGCAATGGTGAATACAGGACTGAGCAAGGAGATGCTGGTTCTGCTGTATACATTCGGAGACGGATATACAAACGTAATCTTCCCAACCTCTCCTGTTCTGCTCATTTCACTTTCAATGATTGAGATGGACTACTTCAAGTGGGTAAAAAAAGGCGCACCGCTCTTTGCGGCAAACCTTCTTCTTGTTGTGGGATTCATTGTACTCGGAGTTGTTATAGGATACTAATCAGGCGTAACTGTGTATTCCCGGAATAAAGGTGTTCACACCAATGTAGGTGAAGAGTACACAGATAAAACCGATTACAGCAAAGATTGCAGCAGACTTTCCGTGCCAGTTGCGTCTGACTCTCAGATGCAGATAAGCTGCATAGATTATCCAGGTAACAAGTGACCATGTT
>Ga0310696_10009439_pt1 | contig 11289 bp, 7 predicted proteins | sample AusTroGonzalo_MG_4_FD_203885 | JGI IMG/M metagenome (GOLD analysis project Ga0310696, IMG submission 203885) | Bovine rumen microbial communities from tropical cattle in Woodstock, Queensland, Australia - Gonzalo_02 (v2) (version 2) | ecosystem: Host-associated > Mammals > Digestive system >...
GCCGTTGGAAACCTTGACCACGACCGGGAAATCGGGAAGGCTGTCCTCGGAAGGCTCATCTCCCTTCCTTACTGCCATGCCTTCGGGTGTAGGGATCCCGTGTTCTCTTAACAGCTGCTTGGATATGCCCTTATCCATACTGACTGCCGCCCCCAAGGGTTTGCAGCCAGTGTATTTTATCCCGAACAGATCGAAAACGGACTGCACCTTTCCGTCCTCCCCGTTGGCACCGTGAAGGGCCATGAATACAATGTCCGAATTTTGACAGATGGAAAGGACATGGGGTCCGAAGAACCCTTTGCCTGGACGCTTCCTCTTGATGCTCTCCAGATCTGGATCCTCTGCCCCTATCGCAGTTATCGTCTCATCCCATTGCCGGTCAGACTCAAAGATGTCCTCATAATCCTCGCCGGAATATCCTATGAATGCATCCAAAAGCACCACGTTGTGGCCGTTCTCCTTCAGCGCCCTGTAGACCATCTTCCCGGTCACCAAAGATACGTCCCTTTCCGTACTGGTTCCGCCGGCCAACACTACGATCCTCATGATTCTCTGCCTCTTTGTTGCCTCGAATTGAAAAATGGTCGCCGAATCGATCAGCACTTTGTTTGTATTTCAATTATGAGTCATTGGAAGAGATTGCAAAGGCTGAAGAGATCTGATGCTATATCCCCGAATGAAGACCGTTCTTCACCGAGACACGTAAAATGCCTTGGAGGAATACCGCGCCGTTCAAACACGTATCCGTGAGGGTCCGGATAAACGCGGTTTAGTGAAACTACTGTACATGAGAATCGATTCACTGGACCGATTCCAATCATAGTTTCCGACCCGTTTTATATAACGACGAACAGGTTCGTAATCCATGGAAGAGGTCTACTTCAACGGTCCCCTGACCATCTGCTCGGGAAGTCAGTACAGGATCAGGCTCGAGAGAAAACTGAAGGTTATCCTGAATGAGGACAGGATCATAGGCCCCCTGGACCCTTTCATCATAAAAGGCGTGGAATCCGGGAAAATTGATCCGGGACTGAAGGACACCTTGCTCCAGATCTCCGAATTCTGCGATTGCGCGTACATGCTCCCGGGGTATGATTCTCCGCCGTCGGATATCGTCAAATCCTGGTCCGATGTGATCGAATCCCTCTGACCAAAGATCAGGGATCACCCCCTCCAATACCTCTGATTCCATTCGGAATCCCATTTATGGCTCCGACTGTCTCCTTTGCATGCAGACGACCCGGGCAAGTGTAGCAAGCCCAGGGGCATTCATTGAAGAGAATGATTATGGTTAAGGATGCTGGACGGGAATAGTATTAAACTGGATAAACATGGTAAGGGACTCACATTGATGTAGCGAGGGAATCCTATTGCCTGCGAAGAAAAGCAATACTGAAAACAAGAGGACGATGCAGCGCATCGAGAGCGGAGAGATTGCCGATCAGCCCTGCTGGTCATTCATCAAGGAGATGAACTCCGTCACCGAGGAGCGCCTCGAGAGCGTGGCGCTGACGGACGGCTACAGGCAGTACACCTATAGGCAGATGTTCCGCGCTTGGGAGAGGTATGCGGAGGCGTTCTCCGGCATAGGCCTCACCGGCGAGAACCGCTCGCGCGTAGGTCTCGTCAGCGTGCCCCTGCCCGAGACCATCTTCGCGCTGTACGGTCTGAACATGACCGGTGCGAGCATATCACTGATCTATCACCTCGACCTGTACGATGAGAAACAGATCTACAGCATGATCGAGAGGGAGAAGATAACCGACCTTGTGATCTCGGAGGTCTTCGCGTTCCCCAATGTCATCAAGCGCCTGCTGGAGGACAAGGATACGCTGGGCATCGATAAGATCATCATACTGCCCAGCCCGATGGGAGGGGAGTATGCCATCCCCGCCTTCGACGTGGTCAGAAAGATGAACAAGACTCTGTGCGGCGAACTCGAGGGCGTGCTCCTGATGGACGACCTCCTTGAGAAATACGATGCGCACCCCATATCGGTCTCCAAGAAGGCCAGCCCGATCATCCTCCACACCACCGGGACCGTCAGCGGAATGCATAAGCCGGTGCCCATGTCCAACAAGGCCATAAACAACGTCGTACTGAGCTTCCGGGAGGCCAGGAAGAGCCATGATGATTTCAAGGTGATCCCGGAGCACGTCGTCACGACTGTTCCGTTCTACCTGAGCTGGGCGTACTTCTTCATCGATTCGTTGCACACCGCGCTCAGCTGGGGCGCAGAGATCGTATGCCTGCCCATGGCCTCCATGAATCCGTATTACTCGGAGGTCATCGAGCGCTACAAGGTCAATGTGCTGTTCACCGGATTGATCCTGTTCGACACATGGAACAAGACGAGGCCGAAGATAGACCTCTCGGAACTGAAGCTGGTGATCATGGGCGGAACCTACATCGCGCCCGACTACAAGAAGGAGATGAACGAGTATCTGAGATCATGCGGTTCCAAGGCCCGCTTCATCAACGGCTACGGACTCTCCGAGCTGGGCGGTGCGTGTATCGTCTGCCCATCGAAGAGGAAGGACGATGCCATCGGATATCTGCTGCCTGGATTCAAGGCTAAGATCTACGTCGAGGAGGAGAAGCGCTACTACGACATCTCCGACGGTCCGCGCACAGGAGTCCTCCTGCTCAGCTCCCCGACGATGAGCGACGGTAAACTGGATAAGACGGTGTTCTTTGACCTCGAGGAAGTGGACGGGGAGAAGTACTTCAATTCTCACGACCTGGTGAAGGTGGCCAAGGACGGATGCATGACCTGCATCGGAAGATCCAACAACTACTTCGTCAACAACGCCGGGGTGCGCTTCGACGCAGGGCTGGTGGAGACCGCCATGACGAAGCAGCCCGGCATAAGGTTCTGCGGCCTCGCTCCGGAGTTCCACAAGGTCCTGCACGACAACATCCCCATCCTGTACGTCGAGATGAAGGACCAGGGCGCCGACGAGCTCGCTACCCTGCGCAACGCGCTTATCCAGGTGTTCATCAAAGATGAACTCATATCGGATACCAACCTCCCCAGCCAGGTCGTGCTCGTGGAGAGCATGCCTCTGAATTCCAACGGGAAGGTGGATTCCAAGACGCTCAAGTCGGGAGCCGTTACCGGAGCCCGCTACTCCATCAAGCCCGCCCATATCGATGACACGCTGGTGGATATCGTGCTCGTCCCGGCGGCGGAAGGAGAGTTCGCCACAGTGGGGGCGGGCGTTCCGAAGGAACTCGAGGAGGATTCCTACAAGATACTGGCGGAATTCTTCGCGGCGATTCCGGAAATGAAAGATGAGGGTATGATGAGGGCGCTCAGGATCCCTGGATTCAGGGAGCTCGTCATAAAGCTGACGGATTTCGATGTCGAGAACATCCCTCAGAGCGTGTGGAACCTGGCACCGAAGTTCTTCCATATGGTGTACAAGAACTACCTGATGCCTCTGGTCAATGATATCAGCCAGCTCGAGAACAGCCTGTCCGACTCCGGGATGATGAAACCTCCCATGATGCCCTTCATGCCGTTGCCCAATTTCGGCAGCGGGGGGATGCCCGGTACCGGGGATGCGAACATCGTCGACTGGATGAACGGATTCAACACCAATATGAGGAATTTCTGGAGCCAGTTCCCGACACCGCCTGTCTTCCCGGTATTCCCCTTCTTCCCCAACGCGACAGAGGAGGAAGAACCTGAGAAGGATGAATCCGCTGCCGTACCTAAGAAGAGGGCTGCCAAGACTTCATCGAAAAAGGCCCCTGCCAAAAAGGCGTCCAGATCGAAGTCGAAGGCGAAAGGCAAACCCGGAACGGATTGATACCAAGTGCTGAACGGCGATATCGTAGCCCGATACAACGGCCCCAACCAAACCTTTTCCCCAATTTCCCAGCTATCGCTATGGCGATGTTTATGATGCTCATGCCATAATGATTCGTTCGAGAATCCAGGAATAACCGTTTTAATTATGTGACCGCATCCGTTAAACGTGAAAGACAGGACGAAGTTGATTGCGGCCGTGCTCGTGGTCGTCTGTTTGGCAGGCATCTGCGTAGCATGGGCTGCTAACGATCGTCCCACGGAGAAGGCCTATGTCACATGCAATGTCCTGGAGATCGGGGACTACGAAGGATGCTGGCTGGATCTGACCAAGAGCCAAATGTATGAGCTCAACGTCCCTTACGGCACCGACCTCTATGTGGAGCTGGAAGGCAAGACATTGAAGGCGCTTTACTGCATGGACTATGCCGGAGTACCGACCTTCTCCCTGTTCCTGTCATATGTGACTGATGACGAGATGTTCGACCTCGCCATATTCAACGGCGAGCTCACGGATTTCATAGACGTCTCGGTCGGCGATCCCGTGAAGATCTCGGTTGCCGGGCCGAACAAGTACTACTCCGATCTGACCGGCTACATCGATGGGATATCCGTCGATCGTGAGGACTACGACTCGGACGAGGCGTTTGCGAACTTCCGCGAACTGGATGGCGGATTCATAAGCGACGATACGTTCTACAGGTCCTGCACGCCGTGGTACGGCACCGATCGCGGCGAGATAGCCGACGATTTCTACGAATCGGCAGAGGTCGATTGGCTTATCTGCCTCAATACTGACGAGGAACTTCTGGAAATATACGTGGAAATCATGCCGGACCTCTATTCGTCCGAACTGTTCAGACAAGGCAAGGTGCACGCGAGACAGCTTACTCCCGCCGTCCAATCCAACTCCGATGAGGTCCTCTGGTTCATCGATTCCATCCTTGATACGGACGGGAAGGTCGGCATATTTTGCACCTACGGCAAGGACAGGACGGGGATCTACTGTTTCATGCTGCAGGCATTGGCAGGCGTTTCCTTCGAAGATGCGAAGGACGAGTTCATGCTGTCGATGCTTAACTACTACGGAGTGGAGAAGAGCACCCCCGAATACGATGCCCTGTACGACCTGTACCTGTTCCGTCTCCTGTATCTCATCCAGCACACCGATATGATCGACAATTACCTATACGTGGACTGGGACAACGCCGAGCTCGATGATTTCGTTCTTGAAGATCTTGTCACAGGCTATCTGATCGATGTGGTCGGGGTATCGCAGGAAAAGATCGATGCGCTGAAGGAAAGGCTCAAGGCGTGAAAGCATCGCGGAACCTCAATGCCGGCTCCTTAGTTTATTCAGAACAATAGGGGGCCTGATGGCCTGCTCCGTTCCCGGCACAGGCCACCGTTCCCCTGGTAACGAGTTTCTACGACAGATCTCTCTGTCGGTCGTTCGAATGTGTTTGTTCAGATGACGATGTCGCCTTCGGCTTTCTTCTCTGCGGGTTTGGGCTCTGCCTTCTTCGCAGGGGCCTTCTTGGCGGGTGCCTTCTTGGGCTCTGCCTTCTTTGCAGGAGCTTTCTTGGCGGGTGCCTTCTTCGCAGTGGCCTTCTTGGGCTCGGCTGCCTTCTTGACCTCGGCTGCCTTCTCCTTGACCTCTTTCGTCTTCTCCTTGACCTTGACCTTGGTGTTCTCGACGCCCTCGTCGACGATCTCCTTAGTGAACGCCTGTCTCTTCTTTGCGAGCTCGACGAGAGCGTCCATCTGCTCCATGGCCTTCTTGTTCGCCATGATGCGGAACTCCCTGTCCTTGTCCAGGATCTCTTTGGGGGCAACGGGCACGAAGAAGGGCAGATCCTCGGGGATGGAGTCCGTGAAGGACTTCTGCATCTTCATGCACTGGCAGAAGAAGGAGCTCCACTGCTTCTTGGATGCTTCCATTGACGACTTCTGCATGTCGCTCAGCTGCTTCATGAACGAATCCATGCTGGTCTCGAAATTCTTCATCTGCTCGTCGAAGTCGATCTTCTCCTGGCCATCCATTCCGGGGAAGGGAAAGGGCATCGGGGGCATGTTCTTTGCTTTTGTTTTCTCACTCATTCTCTCACCTAGTTTTTTTCCTCTTTAACTGATCGGAATTCACTGAGCGTCAGTTTTTTTGGTTTTGCGCGGAGCGGCCTTCTTTGCGGGCGACTTCTTTGCAGAGGTTTTCTTTGCAGAGGTTTTCTTCGCAGATGCCTTCTTCGCAGGAGCCTCTTCCTTCTTGGATTCGGCCTTAACGCCCCTTGTATTCCCATCGATGTTTTTCTTTTTTTCTCTCATTTTGGCGGTGGTGTTCTTCACACCCTCGGAGACGATGTCCCCGACGTACTCACGTCTCTTCTCAGCATAATCGAAGAAGGAGTCTGCCTGCTCCATGGCCTGCTTGTTGGCCATCTCGCGGAACTCTCTTTCCTTCTTCAGATATTCTTTCGGAGACACTGGCGTGAAAAATGGCATCTCATCAGGCAGGGAATCCGCGAAGGACTCCTCCATTTCCATGCACTGGTCGAAGAACGCGTTCCACTGTCCCTTGGCCGATTCCATGGACGCCTTGTGCATGTTCCTCATCTGCCCCCAGAACGCATCCATGTTGGACTTGAAACTCTCCCAGTCATCCATGGATTTGCTGTTGGCATCATTCATCTGTCCGGGCCAGCTCCAGGCATTGCCGAACGGCAGGAAGGGCATCGGGGGCATGGGCATAGTGCCCTGGACCATGGACATCATTCCCTGGAACATGGGCGTGAAACCGTCCAGGCCCATCTTGCCCCCCATCATGTTTCCTCCTTTGAAAAGGTTCATCGGATATTCATCCATCGTCAGCTTGATGAGCTGAGGCGTGAGCTTGTAGATGCTTCCGGGGATGTTGTCGATATCGAAGTCCATCAGCTTCAGGAACATCTCGCGGAGCCCCGGGATCTTGAAGACCCTTTCGTAACGGCCGTCAAGGATCTCCGGAATGGCGGCGAACAGCTCGGACACGATGTTGTACGGATCGTTCTCGAGCTCCTCCGGCACGCCTGCGCCCTGTGTGGCGTTCTCGCCCTCCGACGCGGGCACCAGTATGATGTCGGTGACCTTGCCGTTCATCTTGACGGGCTTCACGTGGTAGCGCCTCCCTTTCACCGCCCCGCTCGCCAGCTTCTTCGCGTCCACCTTGCCGCCTGCATTCAGGGGCATGGAATCAGTCAGGACGCATTGGCTCGGCAGGTTAGTGTCCGCGAGCTTCCCGTCGACGAGGAACACCTGGATCAGCGCATTGCGCACGATGACCAGCTCGTCCGCCTTCCCGCCGCTCGTCTGCACGTAGAGGACGGGGACGTTGTCATGGATGAACTTCTGGAACTCGGGTGTCAGACCGCAGGCCACTATTCCGGGCTGCGCGGTGACGGCGGTCTCGATGAGTCCTGCGTCGAAGCGCACGCCCTCGTTGTTGACGAAGTACTTGTTGGAACGTCCTATGCAGGTCAGGCTGCCGTCCTTGTTGACACGGACGAGGTCGTTGGAGTTGTAGTACATGTCGCCGTCGACCTCTTCCAATACGAAGCATACCAGGTCGTCCATTAACCCGTTGCTCATGGCCGGGGAGCTGACGAATAGGACACCGGTGCGCTCGCCGTCGGAGACGTCGTAGAACCTGTTCTCTTCCTCAGAGAAGATCTTGACCTTGACGTAGGGCATCGGATAGCCGATGGCATCGTCCTTCCTGTCTGAGCCCGCTATGAGGCATGCTCCCCCGAGCTCGGACAGGCCGTATCCGTTAATGACCCTGGCGGTGGAGCCGCAGGATTTCAGATAGTTGTTGAACGTCTCCTTGAATTCGGGGGATACATAGCTCCCTCCCATGAACACGAGCTTCACCTTGGACAGATCCATATCGGGCATGGACTTGCCCCAGGAATCCAGGATCGTCCTGCTCGTGAAGAACACATTGACACCGTACTCCTCGATGGCCTCGGAGTAACGGGGATTGGTGGCGCCGTAGGGCAGGCATACGACCTCCCCTCCGAGCCCCAATGTTGTATGGAGCATGTCCACCGTTGCGTAGGCCCAGGACATGTTCAGCATCAGACAACTGACGATATGGTCGGGCGCATCCTGGAAATCCTCGTACGTGTCCTTCGCCTTGTAAGCGATCCGGACGAACGAGTTGATCGCCTCATCCGACATGGGGACGGGCTTGTGGATCCCGCTGACCGTTCCGGTCGTGTGCAGGATCACGGAAGCATCGGCGGATGCTTTGCTTCCGTAGCTGATCGGGTATGCCTCGTATTCCTTCAGGAGATCCTTCATCACGAGGCCGCCGGAGAATTCCCGGAACATGGATGTGTTGAGCTTGCGGGCCACCTCGAGCGGAGGGATGGCGTACTCTCCGCCCATAGGGCTCTCCAATACGATGATATTACGGAGCCCCAGCTTCTCCTTGTCGCGCAGGAGCTTCTTCATCACGTTCGGGAAAGCGAACAATTCGGAAACGATCAGGTCGGTCACATTTTCCTTCACGATCATGTTCCGTATGTTCTCGTCATCGTAGAGATCGAAGTGGAAGAGAAGGGAGACGGAAGCTCCGGTCATGTTCAGACCGTACATCGCGAAGATCGACTCGGTCAGCATCGTACCGACCAACATGGCGCGGGAGTGGTTCTTCTCGGTAATGTTCAGAGCCGAGAAGACCTCTGCGTAGTGTTCCCAGTTGCGGAACATCTGACGGTACGTGTATGTGCGGTAGCCGTCCCTGATGGCCACAGTGTCCAGGCGCTCCTCGCTGAAGGAGTTCAGCTCCTTGATGAAGGACCATATTCTCTGGTCCGCTATCTTCCCGCTCTCAAGGCGTTCTTTCATCTTCTTCAACTGCGCCTTCTCGTGTGCGTTCATCATATCTCCTTTGGGGTATGTGAGAGAGCCAAACCGGTAAGGAAAATTTAGTATGTATTCCTTGACCAACGAATTTGATTCATTGGAGTAATCGTCTCAGAGTATTTATTTTTCAATGTCCGATCGGCATCGATCGCGTCGTGAAAAACGGTTCTAGAATACCCTGCAAAATACGAGAAAAATGAGTGTCACATTTCCCTCAAATCTGCATTGAGAAAATAGAGGAAACCGTACTCTGCATGCGTATCAAAAACACATAGGAAGCTATCCTCGAAAATGCGTTTTCCATGACAGCAGAAATCGCGATTCGCATGCTATCGGACCCTTCTAAAGAAGACTCTCTGCTATCCGTAAATAGGCCGCGGAAGGACGATATTCATAGAGACGAAGTACGCTTCGAAGAGTGCATTCTGCAGTTCGCGAAGTAGTGTTCAATAAGAGTGTTCGAAGACCTCAATCCGAGTCCTCGTAGATGCTCCTGACTTCTTCCACGCCTTCGAATTTTATCTCGTTGCTGGAGGGCTGCTTCAGCTTCGATCCGTTGAGGACTGCGCTCTGCAGAGGGGCGTTCTTCTTCAGATGTGCGATAACGTATCCCCTGTCAGCCTCCAGGAGCATCCTGTAATCCACCATGTTGTCACCCAGGGCTATCACCTCGCGGCCGGCCTCGCGAAGATATCTGGCGATGTATCCCTTCGCGAACTGCGATATGTTGCGTACGGCTCCGGCGTCGGTCCCGATCGCCATGGAGAACGCATCCGTTTTCTCTATAGCAAGCGACCACAGATCCTCGAGTCCCGCCGTTATAACGACCCTATAGGAATCGATCCTCGAGAGGTCATCGAGAAGGGGCTTGTTCAACGGTACCTTGTCCGCGGCCTCGCGTATCTTCTCATCGAGCTGCGGCAGGGTGCCGTACAGCTTGTACACCATCCAGAATTGGAATGTCGTGTACCTGTCTCCGTAGAACGCATCCCTGAGGTCCAAAAGCACAGGCAGGTCGAGGCTGAGGGTGAGGTCGATATCCGCAAGCGTCCTGTCCCCGTCGCATAGGACGATCGTGTGCTTATCCGTTGATCCGAGGATGCGGTCCGCGGCCATCCTAGAGACCTCCGGCGATGTGAGGATGGTCCCGTCCAACAGGCCCTCGAGGAATTCCAAGATGCAATCGAATCTAGGATCGAGGATGATGAACTCCTTTCCCCTGGCGAAGCATTCAGAGCGGAGACTGCTGACCTCGAAGTCCCTCCATGCCTCGATCCCCTCAGCGGTCATGTCCCGGTAGGGGCGATGCTCGTCGGATTGGCCGAGACGCTCGAGTATGATCTCCGGTGCGGTATCGAGATAGGCGAATACATCGAAGCACTCCGCATCCTGCTCCATGAATACGATATCGAAACCGTTCTCCGACGGGAATGCGAAACGCCTCTCTGCGACTGCATCCTCTTCCGCTCCGTAGGGATGGACGGCGAGACCCATCTTGGAGATGAGCGTACTCTTTCCAGCGCATGGCAGCCCGTAGATCGCGACCCTCATTCCGTAACACCTTCGTTCAGCTAATACGGGCCTGATTAGAAAAGGACTTCCGACCTACCGCGAACTGTGTCCGGATACATTGGAACCCTCCTCGATCGGATTGTCCTCCCTGCATTCGCCGGCATGGCTCTCGAGACGTATCGATCACCCCTCTATCTCCCAGACCATGGTCACCGATTGCTCCACGCTAGTATCCTCAGGATCGATGTCCAACATCATCGGTTCCAAGGCGCTGCATGACGCTATGCTGCATCCGATCCTGTCGTCGTCATCATCGTAGCTGGTGCTGAACGACCTCTCCACAGAGATGAGCTTGCCTACCCTGGCCCCTACGGACTCCACTATGGTCGTGGCCTCCTCCAGGGCATGCCTGCATGCCTCTGACAGTGCCCTGTTCTTCATGCCCTCCATATCGCTGTTCCTATAGGAGAACTCAATGCGCGGGGTGACCTTGGTGTTGAGTATGTTGCCTATCGATCTGGAAAGCTTCTCGTTGTCGGTCCCGAACTCGTAGGAGACGTTCTGATCATAGCTGAAGCCGTCCGGGTACTCCTTGTATTCCGCATGGCCGTAGCGGTCCTCCCCTATCTTCTCCTTCCGGAACACCTGATGTACCGACAGCGCAGAGGTCTTCAGGGATTCCCTGGGGATCCCCGCGGCCTCTATGGCATCCTTCAGCTTCGTGGTGGATGCGCTCATGGCCTTGACGGCCTTGGCGAAATCCTTCTCCTTTCCGCTCACGTTCAAGCGGACGACTGTTATGTCCGATGGGGCGGTAACGATAGCCCTCCCCCTCATTGTGATTGTTCTCTCCAATCTATCACTATCCTTTCGGTCCTCTCAAGACCAATACTATATGTGATAGATCGATATAATAACATCTTGTTGTTATCTTTGTTATTCTTTAAAAGCGCCGTATTTTCGACACGTCTGGATATTTAAAGAAAGTATTTAAAGAGCAAAAACGAAAATCAAGAGCAAATCTTCGACTTTCGTAGTATTCTGATTGTATTAAGAAAGCT
>Ga0310696_10009443_pt1 | contig 11287 bp, 27 predicted proteins | sample AusTroGonzalo_MG_4_FD_203885 | JGI IMG/M metagenome (GOLD analysis project Ga0310696, IMG submission 203885) | Bovine rumen microbial communities from tropical cattle in Woodstock, Queensland, Australia - Gonzalo_02 (v2) (version 2) | ecosystem: Host-associated > Mammals > Digestive system >...
GCGCTTGATTTCGCTGACATTATTGTCTTTGGCGTTTTGTCAAATTGATAGCTTTCTCCGTATGTTGGTTCGCAATTCCAAAACCAGTATGCTGTCGGTTTTTTGTAATAATCGCCACGCAACATTCTGTTGTTGTCAACCAAGTCCGGGGCCTTGAGAAAGTTTGCTTTAAGGTATGTCTGTTCGCTCCACGGATTTTCAATAATTAGCCGGATTCCTTTTCGCAAACAAACCGCAACGAGCTTAATCAATCGGCAATAAAACTCGCTCCTGTTGGCGTCTCGCTCAAGGATTTTTTCGATTGCCTCATCGGTCGAAAGGCATCTGTAGTTCACGCATCCAAGCGAAAACGACATTTGGCTGGTCGCGCAAAAATAAATGCATGGGTAAAACGCAATAACAAGGTCATCTGTGCCTATCTTGTCAAACACGCTCCCCCCCCCCTCGTATGCCGCATCAATCTCGCCGAACAAGTCCATAACATGGTCTGTTTCGCCAAAGTTATTCTGAATGTCATAGTCCTCGGCGCTGTAACCAAGCTTAATAAACTCTCGCTTGAATGTCCCCGACTGCTCAAACAGAAGATGGCATTTGCCGTCAATGGTCATCTATCCGCCCCCTTCTCGTACCAGATGCGGACAGCACCGATTGCCGCGCAAAGCAAAATCAGAAAAACGACCATTACGATACCTCCCAGTCGTATTCGTCCTTAAGGGCCTTTCGGATATCCGGTATCGTCAAGGCCCCTTTGAGTACGCTGTCGCGCACATTCGCAACCTCTCTGGCCAGCCTGTCAAACTGTTCCTGCTCTGGTGAAAACTCGCTGGCAAACGCCCAGATGAATATGACCATTGCATGTGAAACGGCCTTGTAAAGCGTCATTTCCCGCGTGGGCTTTTTCTTGCTCTTACTGCTCATATCCGCCCCTCCAGAACCCGCTTCAGTTCCTTTGCGCGGCCAGCACTAAGGCCGATAAGCTCACAGGCGATTTGCCATTCGTTCGATTGTCCGGCCCTTGCTCTATGCGTCTCCCTGAGCCAGTTTACGGCCCATTCCGGGACGTAAAGCTCTTTCCTTCGCGGTTCCGGGCTGAACAGTTCGTCGAAGTCCCTGCATCCGTTCTGCCAGCGGTATTTGGCCGTGTAATAGTTGATTCCCTTGTCCTCCGCCCATTGCCTCATGCTCTTGGTCTGGCCGTTGTGGGTTATCTCGTACTTCACCGGGTACCCCTCCATTCCGGCTTGCATCCGTCCGAAAACGGAATACAATCACCGTCAAGGTTTTTGCAGTACCGGCAACTTCCCGTCGCCATTACGATTTCCTTCAGCTCTTCTTGCAACCCGGCGACTTGCTGTTTCAGGTCTTGAATCTGCTTGTCCTTCTCCGTCATCATTTCTCCCTCGCAAATTCAAGATACCCAGCCGGTTCTTTCTTTTCAGGGGCCGCAAGCTTCGCACCGGCGCAAATCGCCACCGTAACAAGGAATCCCGCCGCCGCGCAGAAAAGAATGGGGCGGTTCATGTAACTTACGTTCGCCACAAGAGCCAAAACGATTTGGGAAATCTGGCCAACAACGAACCACGCCAAACACTTGATTGTTTTCTTACTCATAGCCTTGTACCTCCTCAAGCACTACTTCAATTCTTGGATTGTTTTTGTCCACGGTGAAATCATCCGCGAACCCTGCAATGTGCGCCCAGCCGTCACCATGAAGGATTCCGGCCTTTACAAGCGCGTCCTGAATGACTTTCCTTCCGTACCCGGAAATGTTGTCCTTGTCCCTTCTGCGGTCTTTCTCGACCCAAAGGTAATACATCATAACCGGATTATTTGCTTTCCACCCACGGAGCTGACGCCGCGCTGAAAGGATTACTAAAGCCTCCGCTTCGCTCTTTAACTTCGCCGCCTTGTACTTGTTCGTCCTCTCAGCGTCAACGTATTCGTTCAAACCCGGCAAACGACCGGGAATTACGAACTTCATTGTCCCCTTCTGGCGCGTTTAACGCCGTCGTAGTGAAGTTTTCCGATATGCGCCTCCATGTCCCTTTCGGACTTCAGAGCGTCCAGAAGCTTGTTTCTGTTGGCTCTCCACGCCCTGTATTTCTCGCAGACATCGTGGCACACGCCGGTTCGCTCCTCGCAGTTGTGGCAAGGACAGTTCATCCTGTCACCCCCAGCATCTTTGCCAGCCTGTCGGCGTCGTTCAGAACGGCACCACGGCTTTCTTTTTGCTTTGGCTTTTCGTCCTTCAGCGGGAAAACGCCTTGCCATCCGCGCTGGATAGACTGGTTGATTATCGCTATCTGCGTATCAACGTCCCCCGGTGCCAGTTTTTCCAGCTCCTTGATGGTCAGCTCTCGCGCCTTGTCCGTCAAAGGCTTACGCATGGACTTCCGCATTTTTGCGAAATCATCCATTGCTTTCTCAAACGGCGACATATCGGCGCGCGCCGCGCCTTTAGTTGGATTCTGATTCGGATTCGGATTCTGATTCGGATTGGATTCAGGCCGCATGTTGCCGCAAGTTGAGGCGGGTTGCGGCAGAACGTCAGACGGAGCCGGGAAACGGCTTTGCTTCTGTCGGATACGTTGATGTTCCTCCCAGTTCGGGAAGTATAGGAAGGGCTTTCCGTCTACTTCGTAGAGGCCAACGCATCCTATGCCCGCCAAACCAGCAAGGGCGGCATCAATATCCTTGTTCGTTACCCGTTCCCGGAGCGGGAAACACGCGCCTTTTATGATTGCCGGTCGCGCGTCTCCCCTGCCGTAGTCATCGACGTATGTAATAAGCGAAACCCAAAGCCGAAACTGAAAGTCCGTCATCTGATTCACCGTTTCCGATGTATGAATGCTTTCTTTAATCAGTCGGTTTGGCATGGGATACCTCAGAACGGAAGCTGTTCGTCAGGGGAAATATCCGTGAACCGCACTCCCGGCTTTTCCGCCAGCTCGTCCAGCTTCTTGCCGGAGTCCTTCTTCTCTCCGAAATACACGTTTTCGGCAACGACCTCCGCGACCGTGCGCTTGTTGTCGTTCTTGTCCGTGTAGCTCCGCATCTGGAGCCGCCCGGAAAGAACCATCATGGAACCCTTGGAAAAATACTTGCTCAGGAACTCCGCCGTGGATTTCCACGCAACGCAGTTGATGAAGTCCACGTCCTCCGCGTTTTTGAAGTCCCGGTCAACGGCCAGCGTGAACGACGCCACGGGGATATTGGAGGACGTATACCGAAGCTCAGGGTCTCTTGTAAGCCTTCCCATAAGGTCGATTCGGTTAAGCATACGCCCAGCCCTCCTTCACCAGCGCCAGAATGAAGTGCTGAATGGCCTCTGGCGTGAAGTACACGCGCGCCCCGATGTTCACGGACTTGATTTTTCCCGCCGCCTTGATACGGTCAAGGGTATCAACGCTGATACTCAGCTTGTCAGCCGCCTCCTTGCGGGTCAAAAGCAGTTTTTCCATGTTGTACCTCCTTATTTTTGTAATACAGTTTGGTTTCGTCCCAGTCAGGGTATTTGCTTTTCAGGTATTCCCGGAACCGCTCACGCATGTTCTCCCGGTCGTTCCTGTCGCCGTGGTCAAATCGTTCGTGACATGTGTATCTGCAAAGCGTCAGGATGTTTTGTTCTATCCCCTTGCCTCCCTTTGCCCTTGAAACGAAATGCGCTTCAGGAAGCACATACGGCCCTGAGCGGCCACACCAGACGCAACATCCGCCGTCACGCTCAAACACGGCGTCCTTTACTGATTTGTCTATCTTGCAAGCCTCTGAGCGCTTGCTCACCGCCACCCCTCCTTTTGCTTGAAACGCGTCGGTTGTTGGCTTGGGTCTTCGCATCAGCAAACCGACAGTGTTTTCAGTTGGATGACCACGCATCCAGCAACAGGCTCCTTTCTCTTTCAGAAATGGTTTCTATCCCAAGCGCCTGAGCGTCTTGAATCAATCTGTCAATCAACACGCTCATTTGTTTCGTGTCATACGCGCTTGACCCGTAATGCAACCTAACGTTCGTGCAACCCGGCGTTTTGCTTGGAAACGGCTCCGCTTGCCAGCCTAAGCCGCGAGACTCCCAAATACGAACCAGCGTTTCAAGCGCCTTGGTTTGAACGCAAACAATCTCTTGCGCACCGCCTATCTTCCGAATTTCGTCCCTGTAAACCTCGTTGGGCGTAAGGCCAACCTCTGCGGCGATGTCTCCAATGAGCTTCCACGCCATTGCATTGGCGTCCAGAGAGCGTTTTTGAAGCTTCCGCTTAATCTCATACTCCCCGGCCTTAAAGCCCATCAGGAAGCGCCACGCGTCCGGGTCTGTTGTCCCAAGAACAAGGGAGTTGCCTTCCCTTCTTGCAGATTCAAGTTTCATCCTTGGCCTTCTTCATGCAGTCAACGCAAAGGCACCGGCCAAAGCCGCGCTCCGAATATCTGGCAATGTCAGCCGCCGCCCATGTCTCACCGTTCTTTGTCTTCGACGGGTAGATTTTCTTCCCGCAGTCGGCGCAAACGTAATCGGCGGATGTAGGGAGCGTTCCGCCCCACTCAAATACCGGAGAGCCTTTCAGCGTGATTACCAGCCCGGAAATGTGTTCGTCATCGTCATAGTCGATGGACGCAACCTCAAAGTTGTCATAGCATTCAAAAACGGGGTTCCCGTACTTGTCCGTCCGCTTGCTTTCCTTGACGTTGCACTTACCGGCAGGGATGAACACGAACGGCGCGGAATACAGCTCCCGGCCAATCCCGTGTTTGAACCCGGCGCGCTTGAAGGCGTCCGACGCTCTCCCCTTCTCCGCTTCTGTGTTGCTCTCCGTACCGGCGTCCCATTTCCAAACAGCGCCCCGTCCGTAGTCAACGCCGATTCCGCCGTAAAGCGTCCCGTCCACCAGCTTGAAATCGTTCTGCCAGTTTTCGGGGCCAACTGTTTCATCCAAAAGGTCGGCGTCCGTCCGGGCGGTTTTGTACAGAAGAACCGTGACGCCCTTTGCCGAACACTTCTGTACCCGGCATTCGATTTCGTCAGGTCTTAAAAGTCGAAACTGCTTCATTTCACTCCTCCATGTCCCACATATAGTCCCAAGCATCGACGGTCTTTACGCATTCATCGCATCCGAAGATATCTCCGTGCCTGTCCATGTACAGGGTATCCGTCTCCGCGCCGCACACCGGGCAAATGGGAAACGGCCCTTCCTGCGGCGGGTCTGGATAATCATTCACGCCCCAGCCCATCATATTCCTCCTGACTCAGCAGGGCGAAAAACTTGACGCCATCGACAACGACAGACGCCTCATAGGGGTCGTGGCCCTCTTTAACATCACGCTTCTTGATTTCCGCTTCAGGGAAAAGCTCAAGAAGGTCGGTATGCCGGGTCTGAACACGCAAGTCCCAGCCGTTCCAGCCGTAGAACCCGTCTTCGTTCAGCTTCACGATTTCCTTGGCCAGTTTTGCCGCGCCCTTCACTTTTTCAATAGTCATTTCGTTCTCCTTTCATCTGATAATCGCCGCCCGAATGTCATCCATCGGGACGTGTCCGGCCCTGCAAACCCTGTCAAGCTCTGCAAGGGTCATGGTCTCCGGCTTGTCCAGCCGTGCCTTTGCGGTGTTATAGGAACATCCCAGCACCTTCGCCAGCGCTGTAGCGTCCAGTTCCCGGCCCAGCAGTAACCGCCGGACAGATACAAACGGTACCTCCCGCCGCCTTACATACGGCATGTCACAGACTGCAAGACTTGGAAGGCCCACCGCCCCTTGTCACCGGGCAACCGTCGTTGTGACTCAGGCACCGCTTACAAAAGGCCTTGTGCGTGTCCTTCGGGTAGTTGGTAGTCGGATTGACCGTCTTCTTGTGCCACCCGGTTTTGTGGTTCGTTTTCATTAAGTACCTCCTTCGTCTTCCGGGATTTCAAGGATTTCGCTGATTGCCGAAACCATCTTGGCCGGGGCGTAACTGCCAGTGCAAATTTTGGAAAGATAGCTGTCATCGAAATACAGCCCGGTCTTCTCTCGCACCCGCTCACAGAGCCAGCCCTGACTCTGTTCCATGTCAATCAGCCGCTTCTTTACGGATTTTCCAAATGCGGTATAAGCCAAAATGTCACCTCCCCACATATAGCGGTTGACATTTACGGCATTTTGTAATATTCTTTAGGTGTTCCAAGCCGCAAGAAAATTACAGTCAACCGTAAGTCCATCCTTATATTATTACAGTTACTTGTAAAAATCAAGATGGAATTACGCTGTTCTGTAATTTTGTGACAATTTTACAGAAAGGGGGCGTAATAGTTGTCCGAATTGTACAAGCATATAGAAGCTCTCGGAAAAGCGCATGGGTTCAAAAATATTACTGTACTATGTAAAGCCGCAAATGTTTCGCGGTCTACGATGGGAGAACTAAATAACGGAAGGACAGCGACGATAACAGCCGCAACAGCGAAAAAGTTTGCTGACGTACTCGGTGTTTCAATGGATGAAGTGTACGGAACAAAAAATAAGCCCCTCGTCAATGATGACGAAGAGCTTACGGAGCTATTGGAACGGGTCAGGGATGACCCTCACATGCGTATGCTGTTTTCTATTACCAAGGACGCGACGCCGGAGGACATTGAAAAGGCGATAAAGATTATTCAGACGCTTAAGGGTGACTGAGCGACTTGTAAGGTTAGTTTAACAATCTCCAGAATGATATCCTTTTCTTCTGGGGAAAACCGATTCAGCAAGTCAAGCAGGGTTTCAAGCTTCTCTTTCATCGTCTTTTCTCCTTATTTTAATAAAACAGGGTCAGCCAGCCAGCCGCCAAGCATCTTGACCGACCCTGCCGCGCTTGGGACGGCTTAATCTTACACGGCCTTTGGAGTGTTATTCAAGTTCCATATATGGTCAAAGGGGTGCTTTTTATGAACACCGAACCGTCCACGCGTGAACAGTCAGGAGCTACACATGAACAGATTGGAGGGCCACGCATGGAACTTTTGCGCGCGCAAGAATTGATAAAGAAACTCAAGGAAGTAAAGGAAAAGAACGAGATTACCTATCCGCGCATCATTGAACGGATGGAGAAAAACGGAAAGTTTGTATCCTTGACAACGCTTCGCCGTGTTTTTGCTGACGGCTCCGAAATGAACGCGGAAAGCTTTAACTATGAAACAACGCTGTTGCCGATTGCTGAAGTCCTTTTGAACGCAGAAGACGTCCCGACCCCCGAAAACTCCCCATACGCCAAGGAGATAGACGCGCTCAAAGCAGTCATTCACGTTCAAAATGAAGAAATTGCACGACTCCATGATATAAAAGAGCATTTGGAAAAGCGGGTGGAGTTTCTGCTTGCGCAGATAGAGCGCAAAGACAGAAGGATGGACGAAAAGGACGAGATTATCAGAAAGCTCATGGATAAGTGCATATAAGCGGAGGAAAGGACATGTATTGTACTAATTGCGGGAAAGAACTGTCAGACGAAATAAAATTCTGCCCGGATTGTGGAACAAAGGTTGGGGCTGAAACTCCAGCTCCGGTTCCAGTGAAAGAACCGGATGTTGTTAAACGCGGTTGCCTGACGGTGACGCGGGAAAATGGCCCAGCCAGTTACGGCGCAAGGGTTTATATTGACCGATTTGAAGCCGGTGTTTTGAAGAGAAATCAGTCTCTTTCAAAAACAATACCGGTTGGCGTCCATTTTGTACAGATTTATCTGCAAAACAGGCTCGTTGGTGAAACGCATGTTTCTGTTTACGAAGATGACGTTACAATCTGCCCGTTTTCAATCGTCGGTGTTATTCAAAAAGCAGAGTTTAGCCCAGCATACAAACAGTCGTTCAATTATGAACCGGCCCCCGTGGTCAGAAACACGACATACGGCGCAAGGTGTCCACGGTGCGGCGGAATAATGACTACTCAGACGCTTGCCGAATCAAGAAAGGCCGGTTGTGGCACAATTCTTCTTTACATCCTCTTAGCAATAACAATACTCGGAATACTTGTTATCATTGTTCTTGCCCTTCGTAAAAAGACGCAAACGACCACATATCAGGTTTGCCAAAACTGCGGATATAGGAAGATGATTGGAAAGCCAACATGAAAGTCCCTGAACCGAAAAAACTGAATAGCGGAACGTGGTTCATCCAGCTACGGCTCGGTGGCGGAAGCCAGTACATCACAGGCGATACGGCCAAGGAATGCCGGGACAAGGCCCTGCTGTACAAGAGCGAACACATCAACGGCCTAAAGGGAACGGTGCCAAAGGGAATCACCCTGCGCCAAGCCTGTGAACGCTACATCCAGAAAAAAGAAGCGGCCCGGAAGTCACCGGAGACAATTCGTGGGTATGACATCATCCTTCGCAACCGCTTTCAGGCTGTCATGGACAAGCCGGTTTCGGAGATAAAGAACTGGCAGAGCGTGTACAACAGCGAATCAAGGATTTACTCACCGAAGACGATGAAGAACACTTGGTCATTCCTGTGTTCGGCGGTGAAGTCGGAATGCGGTATCGTTCTCCCGGACATCGAGACGGTTTCTTATCAGAGGGAGGAACACGCCTTTCTTACTCCAGACCAGATACGCGCGTTCGTCTCTGCGGCCTCTACGGACAAGTACAGGATAGCTTTGTACCTTGCCTTGTGTTCCTGTCGCGCTTCCGAAATCCGCGCTCTGGACTGGTCTAACGTGGATTTGGACAACAAAACAATCTACGTCAAGGGCGCGCTGGTCAGAGACAAGGAAAATCAAAAGGTCGAAAAGAAAGAGAACAAAACCGCGAAGTCCACACGGTATGTTCCCATCTTCATCCCGGAGCTACAACAGGCGCTCCGGGACGTTCAGGACAAAGCCGGCAAGGTCGTTGTCGCCAACGAAAACACGCTCTTGGAACACGCGAATCAGGTCTGCGATTCTGCCGGATTGCCAAGGGTCGGAGTCCACGGCCTGAGACATAGCTTCGCCAGCTTGTGCTATTCTTTGGAAATCCCGGTCAAGGTAACAATGCAAATCGGCGGCTGGTCAGACATGGGAACGGTCATGCGGATTTACACCCATCTGGCCCAGAAAGACGTGTCGAAAAACGCCTCAAAACTGGCTGACTTTTTCAAAAACGCTATGTAAACGCTATGCAACTTTCAAAAAATCATTGATTTTCAAGGTTGTTTGGCTTATAAATTAGGGGTTCAAGTCCCCCCTCGCGCACCAAAACGAAGAAATCCAGAAGTCGTTGAAACTTCTGGATTTTTCTTATTTTTCAATGCTTTCCGGCCTTTTCCACATTTCAAAAAATTGAAAAATTTTTCAGTTTTTTGAAATGGATTTCAGTATTTTGAAAAAGAAAATGCTATGCGATTGCTATGTAAAGAGCCGGGGATTTCTCCCCGGCCCTTTCACTCCTCATTCCATGCCAGAACCAGAAGGTTCAGCATGGTCTTTATCCACCAAATCATTTTTTCACCCCCATTGTCGGCATTCCGCCGCAGTCAACAATGCAAAAATCGGGAACCTCGTAGTATTTCATATACCGCTCTGCCTGTTCTTTTGTCAGGGAAATGAAATCCTCTTCGCCGGTGCCGACAACGAAGAACGTACCGGCGATAACGTCATACACGCGGCCTCTGGGCGTCTTCAGAGCGCGGTTCGGTTCAAGGCCAAGGTTCTTGCCTTCTTCGTTGCAAACGACGCACACGGCGTCCTTGAAGGGATACGCGCATTCGATGTACCCTCCGACAATGGACTGGTAGCTTTCCAGCGTGGCCGGGACTTCCTTGACAACGGGAGCCATCTGCGGCTCGACAACGATGATTCTAATGGTCTCCATGTTCATTCTCCTTTCAGCTTCAGAATGTCTTCCGGCTCAAGGCCGGTGTTCTCATACGCGGCCAGACGGTCTGCGATTTCGCGCCAAGCGCCCTGCGGGAGAATCCACTTTTTCCCGTTCCAGTGGGTCAGCCGCTTGGGAGCGCCCTTCGTATGGGTCTCCTCCCCGGTGACAATAGCAAGGTCTTCGCCCTTCCTGACGCATCCCCAAACGGAGTTCCCGGCGTCCTTGCTTTCCTTGTCCGGCCAGAAGTGAAGCTCACCGGAGCGGTAGAAGAAGTCGAACTGCGCGTCTGGGTACCGGGTCGTTACATAGTCCCAGTAAAGGTTGATGTTTTCGCTCATAAACGCCATGATGTACCCCCTTAATCCTCATACAAGTCTGCATACCATGTATTGTCGCCAAGCTTGATGGAGCGAACCCATGCGTTCCGAATCCGCTCCAGCGTTGACCAAGAAACGGTGTCTTCGCTGGTGAACGCCTCCATGTTCCCGTCCTTGTCCGTAAGGACGTAGAATATCTTTCTGGTGTCCTCCGGGTCTTTCTTCGCCCAAGTCTGAAACCGCATTCTCCGCGCCATTTCAGAAACCTCCTTTTTATAATGCCCTCGTAACCTCCGGGGCGGGGCTGGGGTCAGGCCTTCGCCAAGGCCTTATAGCAGAGGAACGCCGGGGTGATGCTGGTGAACGTACCCACCCGGAAGTGGGTTCCGCGCTTGCTCTCAAGCACGACGCCGTGGCGGATTTCTCCGGCCTTGTTGGTCTTGCGGGTCAGCATGACGGTCTTTCCCTCGACCGTGCTTTCCGCTTCCTTCAGGATTTCCAGACCGCTTTCAGTTGTACGCATAGGATGTACCTCCTTAAAAGATTTGATGGAATGGGGCTGGTCAAGGCCCAACCCCTTAGAGGCCTTCAACGATGGGGATTGATGTATTCGCCGCAGACTCGACCGTGGGGCCGGTATCCGTAGCAGTCCTTGTGCCAGTCGGAGTAGAACGACCAGCTTTCATCGTCCCAGCCGGTCTTCTGGTGTTCGTCGAAGTAGGCCCGAAGTTCAGCCTTGTCAGCTTCGGCCTCCATGACGAACTCCTCATGCCGGTTCAGCTCGTCGATGACTTTATCAAGGTTCTCGTGGCCCATCCAAGGAAGGTCGCAGTAGACAAGGAAGTAATCGCAGTCCTTGACGCTCTTCGCGTCGATGTAAGACATGGGAACGATGGTGGCCTTGGCACCGTCCGGGCAAGTAACGGTGATTTCCTCAAAGCCGTTCTTTTCCCACCGGGAAATCAGGGATTCGCGGGTGATGATGTTTGTTTTCATGGGGGATACCTCCTATTAAAGATTTGATGGGGTGGGGCTGATTGGCTCAACCCCCCAGAAGCCTTGTGGGTTACGCCCACTCGCGGATTCCGAAGTACCGGACTTCGTTCAGCAGGGCCGGGTACCAGCGGAGCCGGTAGCCGAAGGCGTAAAGGTCAATCGCAAATGACCGGTTGCCGT
>Ga0310696_10009444_pt1 | contig 11286 bp, 22 predicted proteins | sample AusTroGonzalo_MG_4_FD_203885 | JGI IMG/M metagenome (GOLD analysis project Ga0310696, IMG submission 203885) | Bovine rumen microbial communities from tropical cattle in Woodstock, Queensland, Australia - Gonzalo_02 (v2) (version 2) | ecosystem: Host-associated > Mammals > Digestive system >...
CGAGCAGTTGGATTTTCCTATGCCCAGCTCCCTCGCTATCTTTTTGACGGTGCTTATGGAAACTCCCAAGTGGTCGGCGACCTCCTGGTTTTTCGTTGTCGGAAAATTGTGGATAAACCAGTCAAGTTGCTCTATTGTCAAGTCAATCGCTTTCATCGGGGTCTCCTTTCTTCGGTTCGATGAACGGACACACGCTTGACCGACAGGCTTTGGCCGCTTCCTCGCCGCCTTTCCCGTCAGTCACCCACGCCAAGTCTATCTCTCGGTGGATTTTGCAGATGTAGTCGAATTGTGTTTCCTTGCCGTTTTCGCTTGCGGAAACGGGGCGAAATCCCGATTTCTCGCACCTGTCGCAGTTCTGCTCTTTCCAAAACAGCGCGTCAGTGCCGCAGGAAAAAAGTTCTTCTCTCATTTCTTACCTCCTTTCTTAATCTGATTAAATATCCAATGTGCTTTCACCTCACATCCACAAACAGGGCAGTGAATGTGATAATCGGTTACATAGGCGTGCATGATGTTGAGATTTGTGTTCATATCTTCATGCAAGTCCGCATTTCCGTATTCAAGCAAGGAATCGCAGTTCGGGCATCTTATCTGTGCTGTCGGCACAGGCTTTTCTTCGATAACCTTAATCATTTCTCGCCTCCTTTCTTGGGTAGTTCGGGCAAGGGTGTCCAATGACTTGCCTCGTCCATATATTCCCATTTGTTATTATTTATCATTCTGTCAATTTCGATACTATCGTACCCGTCGGATTTCCCATAGACCAACACAAATTCATTGGGTTTAGGCAGTTCGTCCTCAACGCTTATCCACCCTTGCGGATGTTCGTCAGCCCATTCCGCGCCGAGTTCGAAACTGTCGGTGTCGATGTCAGGGCACTCGTTGTAGGCTTTCACGGAGGCTTCCGCTATCGCGTATGCCCTCATTTTAATGATTTCTTCTCGTGTCATAATTCATTTTTTTCTTCCAAAAGTTCTAAACACATCTTCACCTTTCGCCGCCTTGTAACTTTCGGCCTCAATGACGTGATAGCAGTTGCGGTGCGGCTTGTCTATGCCGACTCCGAATGTGAAATAGTAGCGTTTCATCAGTCCGTCCTCCCTTCTTCCCTCGGCACGAAGTGCGGGCAGGGTCTCTTCTGGTCGAGCAGGAGCCCGTAGGGGTAATAATCGCAGAAGCCAATCAGCAGACGGCCGTCGTCTATCGACCTGTTCTCCCAGTCGCGTGTGTGCCTGCATCCGCGGCACTGCACCCTCGGTTTCTCAATCCTTTTCGCCATCGTCCCTGCGCATATAACGGTAAGTCCGCCTGACGAGCCAGACGAGTAAATAGAACAAGGCGAACACCCACGTCAGGAACGACGCGAAAACATAGAGAAGCAGCACTGCCGCCCGTATCCGTTCGAGGACTTTGTCCTCAGTCATGTCGTCGTAAATCGCCGCCGCTATGAGGGCGTTGATAAGCACTCCGACTGCATAGATGATTAGAATTGTTGTGATGCTCATATCGTTGAGTTTATAAGTTTGATGAATAGGTAGATTATGCCCGCAAGAGCCACGGCGTTGAACAGCATGCAGAGCAGACAGGAGACGACGGGACTGTCCCCGTCACCTCCGGTTCTTTTGTGGTATCCTCCGTTCATGGCTCTCATACGTTGAATTTGTAGTGTCTCTGGCATTTGAGGGCCTCTATGACTTCCTGTATCGCCTCGACGCGTCCCTCAAGTGAGTAAATGGTTTCCGTGATGTCGGCGTCCGTTGTGGCGACGTAGTAGCCGTCGGAGGAGGAACACACGCAGTCAAGCATGCCGTTGGTGCGGATGTGGTTTATCGCCGCCCTCACCTCTATGCGGTCGGCGGAGTGCCCCGTCTCACGGATTTTCCGTGATATGTCGAGGCTCGTCAGCCTCCTGCCGCCCGCCGCCTTCAGTATCTCGACGACGAGGGGCGCGACCATGCACCTGACTTTCTCGTTTAGGCTGTAGTTGCTCATTTCTTTTCGGTTTTAGTGCCGTCGGGGTTGTAACCCAGGGCGGCGAGTTGTTCGACTATCTTTTCCTGCTTCTTCGCGAGCGCCTCGGCGGCTTTCGCCTTGACTTCCGCCGCCTCCTCCTTCAGCCACTCGTCGAGCAGCATCCCCTGGCACTCCCGCAGGTCGGCGTAGTACTGGGTGCCGCCCTGGGCGAGTTCGTTGCGGATGAAGTCGCGGCAGATTAAGTTCGCCTCGTCGGCGTGCTCGGTTGCGTAGGTGAGTTCCTTCGCCTCGCTCGAATACGAGACCAAGCCCCGTCCGTCGCGGAACGTGTGCGAAGTCTTTCGGAGTATCAGCGTGAGGAGCGCGAGGCTCTCGGCTCTGCTCAGCGGTCCGTTTCCGAGTTCGTCGGGGTCCATGGCGGAGAAGAGTCCGCTGAGTTTGCTCGAAAGCGATGTCTCGCTCTTGCGTTCGTTCTCACGGTAGGCGTTCACGAGGCGCATCGCCTCCGTTTCCCCGTCCTCCGTCCGCTTCTTCCACTGGTAGTAGCGTTCGGAAATCTCCGTGCCCCTGTAGGCCGCCTCTATCACGAGGCATCGGTAAACCTCGTTGGCGGCGAGTTTCTCCTTGAGCCTGTCGTCGTCCTTTCCGTAGTACGAGAACCGCTCGAAGAAGTCCTCGGCTTCGGCTATCCTGAAACCCATCGCCGCAACTTTGTCGAGGGTCGGTTTGTAGTCGTCGCACCTGTCGGCGTAGAAGGAGTCGTTTTTGAGCACGAGCGTCTTGCCCGCCTCAAGTTCTTCGCCCTCCCTTACGAGCACGGCGGCGTTCTCTTCGATTACGTTCATGAGCCAGTCGGAGCGTTTCCTGTTCCATGCGGCGCGGTTGGTGCAGGTGGCGTCCTTGACTTTCATCTCGTAGAACAGGCAGCCGGCGTTGGCGTTGTTGTGGGGGCAGTCGGCGCAGGTTGTGCCGCACGAGCCCTTGAAGCCGTCGCTCCAGTCGGCACGCTCGATACGCATGAACAGGTTGTTCGTGAAGTCCACGGCGTCCTGCTTCGTGATAGGCTCGGTGTCGTCCCCGATTTCCTCCCCGACGTAGTTTTCGAGGAATTGCCGCTGCTCGTCCTCCGTGAGTTTACACAGGTGCATCGCCGCGCCGACGTGCATCCAGCCTTTCGTCACCCAGCGTTTGAGTTCGGGAAGGAGTTTGTCGAGCTTAATCCGCTCCGTAATGAAGCGGTCGCTCTTCCCGAAACGCAGGGCGATTTCGTTGATTGACTTGCCGCGGGCGTGGAGCTGCCCGAAGGCGAAGGCCTCCTCAATCGGGTCGACGTCCTTCCGCTGCAGGTTCTCGGTAATCATCGCGTCGAAGGCCTGCTCGTCGGTGAGGTTGTTCCTAACGATGCAGGCGATTTCCTCGCCGCCGTTGAGGCGGACGGCGCGGAAGCGGCGCTCACCGCAGACAATCTCGAAGTCGCCGCCCAGGGGATCGGCGTCGCTGGGCGGTATCGCCCGCACGATTATCGGCTGTATGAGCCCGTGCTGCGCGATGTTGTCAGCCAGTTCCTGGAGGTCGCCCAGGTCAAAGGTTTTCCTGGGGTTCATCGGCGAGGGGAAAATCCTCGCCATGCTGATGTTTTTTACTTCCATTTGGGTTGTTTATTAAATGTTTGACTAATAATGAATTACATTGTAAAATTAGTGATTTTTTGATAAAGTCGGTTCGTTTTTCCGCCGTTTTTTATGCGTTTCAACACTATTTAACTATTTGAAACATAAGACTTTGGCGGTTTAACATTGCCGGAGGCTGTCGCCCCTGTACTCTATGAAGTTGAACATCTCCAGGCAGCGGTCCGCGACGTAGTCCCCGTAACGGGAGGCGATGTCGGGGAGCGTGAGGTTGGTCGTGACGTGCGTCACGCTGTTGCGCCTCTGGTCGTAGCGGAGCTGGAGGAGAAACTGCATCACGTTCATCTCGGTGCCGAAGTATTTGGCTGGGTTCGGCTCCCGCCCGAACTCGTCTATGACGAGGTTCACTTCGGGGCGGCAGTAGCCAATCAGCGCCGGCTGTCCTTCGGCGGCGTAGATGTTCGCGAGTTCCGACGCCGACTTCATCCAGGCTCCGAGCCTCCAGTCGTCGCGCATCGCGGCGACGCGGCTCTTCACTCCGTTCATATACAAACGCAGAGCCTGTATCGTCAGTGTCTTGCCGCGGCCGAGGGGACCGTAGAGGAACAAGCCCTTGTTGTAATCGAGCTTGAGCGTGTTCGACCCGTCGTTCTTCCACACCCATGCGTATATGGAGTTGAGGATGTCGCGGTCCGCGAGTTCGGGCTTGTAGTCGGGCGAGACTTCGAGGAACGCCCGGCGGAACATCCGCCGTTCCGTGTCGAAGTCAATCCGTTCCGGTTCCCTCTCGGTAAACGCGAGCCCTCGCGAGCGGATCTGCTCCATTGCCCGCTCTATCGTTTTTTGTATCGTCTCGTTCATTTCTTCTCGTGTCGGTTGTTTGTCTGTCATCGTAATTCCCGTCGAGTATCTTCGGGAAGCAGTTCGGTCTCATCAGCCACTCGAAGTCCGCCACGAAGCCACGGTGTCCGCCGCCGTTGAGGAACGTCGAACGGGAGGCCTTCGTTATGACTTCATAGACCGCCTCGATGCCGTACTGCATTATCCGAGCCCTGACGAGCGACTTGCGCCTGTCGGAAAGCTGAAGCCTCACGCAGGGGATGGCCTTTCCCGCCATAGTCCTGTTGAAAAACTCCTTTATTCCGTCGAAGTCCACGACGCCGGCGTCGCCAAGCGACGTAGAGGCTTTAGCCTCTATAATATTATTCTTTATTTCTTTATTTCTTATGTTGTTGTCGTTTGTTTGTCGTTTGTTTGTCGTTTGTTTGTCGCTTGTTTGTCGCTCTGGCAGTTCGACTTGTTGATAATCGCAATATTTACAGACCGTTATGATAGTAAATTTGTTTGTCGTTTTTCTCTCTATTTCGTTGGTCTGTTCAAGGCGTTCAAGACATGTCCTTAAACGGCGGTACGTCAAGCCCGTCTGCCCGCTCAGCGATGCCAGGCTCGTGACGAGCTGGCCGCGCCGTATCACTTTCCCGCACCACCGCTTATCCTCGTAGTTGGCTTTCAGCAATAGGTGGAGGAAAAGCCTGACCATGTTGGTGTCGCCGTACCACTCCCAGTCGAGGAAGCTGCGGAACATCTTAATCCAGCCGTCGTCCATAGTCAGGTCTCCTTTATCCGTATGCCGTGGACGTGGAGCATCAGCTTGCGGCGGAGCACATAGTCGGGCTCCTTTCTCGTCGCCTCGCTCTTCGTGTCCTCCACTATCTCCGTCCCGTTCCCGTCCTTATAGACGAAGTCGGCGGTATATACGGCGTTCTGCTCTATGCACACGTCCTTATACACGGGCTCGGCGTACGTGACGCTGTCGACCGTCCTGTACGGCAGTCCGTTTTCCTTGCAGTAAGCCTCGGCTTTCCTGCGTGTCGGGAACGTCTGGCGGCTCGTGTCGCGTCCGGGCATCACGAACCACAGGCGCATGACTTTATCTCGTATGTGCGCCCTCTCGTACTTCGCGGGTATCAGCTCGAACTCCACCTGGCGGCGCAGTTCCGAGATTTCCCCAGCAAGTTCGAGCGCCCTCAGTTCCTGCCAGCGGCGGAATTCCTTCGTGGAGTCGTATTTCTCCACCGACGAGAAATCCACGCCGTTAATCTCGCAGTAATATCGGGCGTCGTGCTCCGTGCGGAAGTGGTGGTCGCTCCCCGGCACGACGTAAACTTTATTGTTTCCGAACTTATTAAATCTTCTCATATTCATGAATTAAAAAAGGCGGCACACCCGATGGGTGGCGGATATGCCGCCCGGCCTAAAAACTATAAAAAAACTAACACACGCCATACGTTTCCGCGGCGTTTTCCCTGAGCTCGGCGACGCGCTTCCGCACCTCGTCGGCCTTCGCGCTGTATTTCGACGCTATTTCGAGCAGGGCTTGCTTCAAGTCCCTCTCGTATGACTGGCGCTCGGCGTGCAGCCGTTTGCGTTCGGCCTCGTGGGCGTTCTTCAGGTCGTGGAGGTCGGCGTGGAACTTCGTGCGCATCTCGCCGCGCTGGACGCTGAGGAAGTGGCGCTGTTCCATTATTCCGTCAATCTTGGCGTTTATCTCGTCCATCTCCTCCTCCGTCTTGCAGAGGTGGCGCTTGGCGACGAGCGAGCCAATCTGCATGCCGTAGTCCTTGTACGCGAGCGTTATCGGGTCGGTGTCCTCCCTGAACTTGGCGAACAGGGCGTTGCGTTTGTCGTTGAACTGAGCCTCTTCGACCTTGCGTTTCTCGTCGACGCCGTTCCATTTGGCGCCGTACTCCCTTTTCATCCACTCGGCCTCTTCGGCTCTGCTGTGTTCGAGCTGCCTGTTGAGGTTGTGCAGCTCCGCGAGGGTCAAGCCCTTCAAATCTAAATCTAAAACTTGTGCCATAGTGCTTTGTAATTGAATTGAAATGTTTGACTTTGTTTGTTTATAAGTTATGAATAGTAATCGTGGAAGTCCTTATACATATCGTCTTCGGGCAACGGCACGGAAACGCCGTGCTCGGTCGCCATATACGACTGGACTTTGTTCATGAAGTCGGACATCTGCCGCTTGTTGAGCTTGGATGTCTCGACCCATTTGTCTATCACCTGACCGTTCGGCAGGACTTTCGGGTATCGGAACATCTCGCAGAACAGGTCGTGGACGCTGTCCTTGTTCCATGCGTCGTCGCCGTAAGTCCTGTTGAAGAAGTTGGCGATGTCGGCGAACCATATCCAGAGCAGGGCGTTCTGGCTCAGCGTTCTCGGCTGGCGTTTCTCCCATTGCTCCTTCGGCTCCACCGTGACGACGTAGTCCCCGTTGGGGAGGAACGCGCAACACTGGTCGAGCGTCCTCCCGTCGGTGACTTTTCCGTTCTCCTTTTTAATGTGGATTACGACCATACCAGAAAGACAGGTTGTCGTAGTCCACAGCCGGAGCCTGTAGCTGTTCAGCCGGACGTTCGTTCATGAACGGAGGGTTGGGGTTCTGGGCAGGTGCCGAGGTCTCGGCTTTGCCGCCGCAGAGTTCCAGGGTCTCCAGCGCTATCTCGGTGACGGTGCGCTCCTGTCCGTTGCGGTCGGTGTACTTGCGTGTTCTCAGCTTGCCTTCGACGTAGAGTTTCGTGCCTTTGCGGACATAACTTTCGATAATCTGCACCACGGGGCCGTTTGCCACGATGTTGTGCCACTCGGTGCGTTCGGGCACCTGCGTGCCGTCGCGCCGCGTGAACCCTTTGTCGGTTGTCGCGATGCGGAACGTGGCGAACTTGCCGCCGTTCCCTTCCCGGATTTCGGGTTCGCTCCCGACGTGTCCGAGTAAAATGACTTTGTTTACTGACATAATGTTAAAAGATTGAATTAAATGCTTAACTTTCATTATTTAAGTTTTTGTGTGAACGAGCCTTTCTTGCTCGTTGTCTTGATGTACTGTTCGTAGAGGTCGGGGTGGTCGGCTTGGAACGCTTTCGTGTCGAAAGTCCGCGACTCCGACGGCTTGCCTATGGTCGCCGTGAACTGGTCGCACTCCCATTTGCTTATCCCAGCCGCCTCCATCATCTCACGCAGTTTCTCCTTCATCACTTTGGCGGCTTTCTCCGCTTTCAGCAGGTTGGCTATCGCCGTGATGATGTCGGTGGGGACCGCGAGCGCAGAGGACACGGGCTCTACGGCTTTCTCCAACTTGGGAGCCGTGACCTGCATCTCTGGGTTGATATAGACGAAGCCGTTGTCGGTCGGCAGTATCTCGGTGGAGAGGAGTTTGAGCACCTCGTCGTCGTCGCGCCTGGGTATGCGCCACAGCTCGCCGGCCCCTTTCCTTATCCAGTTTCCGAGAAGCCCGTGGACGAGCCGCCCCGTCTGCACCTCGAACATGACGGCGTAACAGCTCAACTGCCAGGAGAGGTACTCCTTGAGTTTGGCGGCGCCGCCTGGATAGTAGTCGAGGTTGTTGGTCTTGTGGTCGACGAGGTAAATCTCGCCGTTCTCCGACTGCCATACGGCGTCAATCTGCGAAGCGAAGTTGCCGTAGTCCACCGTGAACTCGCTGACGAGCGTCCGGCACACGCGGGGTTTGACCTTGCGGTAGTAAAGCAAGTCCTCGCTCACATCTTGGGCAGGAAGGATTATATCACCAAAATGTTTCGTGGTGTGGCTCACTTCGGGGAAATGGGTGTTCTCAACGCCGAGTTCTTCCCAGACCTGTATCGCCTTATGTAAGCAGATCCCGTAATATCCCGCCTTCGGTATCCGTACTTCCTGAACGTAGAGGGATGCGTCGGGATAGACGCCCAGACGAAGCACCGAGCGGATAAGCCCCGTGATGCCCGAAAGCTCGGCGGAGCCGCGGCGGTAGGTGTGGGACGCCTCGTCGAACACCACCGCCGACTTTTTCAAGTCCGCCGCCGTAATCATTGCGGTTTGGGGTATATTGCCGCCATTTCCTTGACGGCGTTCATAAACTCGGATCCGTTGTCTCGTGGCACGGCGTTGCACCATTTCCGCCAGACGGTCTCGAACTCCTCGCGGCTCTTCACGGCACGCATCTCGGCGCACGCCTGTTCGATTTTGGCGGCCTGTTCGCTTTTCGCCGCTTTCGCCTCCTCGTCGGGCAGATCTTCGCCCGCATAGACATAAAGTCCGAGCCCGTGACGGGCGCAGGCTTTCGTGAGGCTTCGCTGGATTGCTTTGTTTGCGTCGAAGGACGAGAGGTTCGCCACGGGTATGGACTTGTGCCTGTTGTCCATGACGGGCAGGTACTCGATGTGTTCGAGCCCTTCAATCGTCACTCCCGTCTTGACCCAGGCGGTGTTCCCGTCGGTGTGGTAGCACAGCCCGTCCTTGTTCTCGTAGATTGTGTAGAAGGCGTCGGGGTAGTTCTGCTTGACCACCTGCCACGCCCACGCCCAGGAGAGGTAAGTGAGGCCGTTCCTCTGCTCGACGTGCTCGTTCACGTTGATTGCGTTGAGCGTCTCGAATACGCTCTTTTTCGTCTTGGTTTCTGACATAATGAATTGAATTAAAATGTTTGACTTAAATGCACTGTAAAGTTAGTGATTTTTAGCGGTTTACGCAATTTTTTTAGGCGTAAAATGACCGGTAATAAACCATTTTTAACTGTTGCTCTGGTGGAGGTTGTAAGGGGTCGGCTCCGTCGGGCCCTGACGTTGAATGATCATGAGCAAGATAATATCAAGCGGCGCCTCACGGCGGCTAAAGAAACGGTATTGATAATGAGAAAGACTCCCGCCGGAGCCGTTCCGCTTACTTTTCTCCGTTGAGCACTTTCCCGAGCTTGCGGATTATCCAGTATGCGAACAGGGCGTAAGCCCCGTAGGCGAGATAGTCGGCGAGCGGTGCGCCGTCGGCAGGGACGGCGCAGACCGTGAACAGTATCACGGCGATTAGGATTGCTGCGGTAGTTTTCATTTGTTCGTGGGTTGTTTGTTAGTTAAATTATTTGACTTTGTGTGGCCGTTGCCGCCTGCAATGCTGCAGGACTTGTGAGAGATTGTAGCGCCATTTGGCGTTCTGCGCCTCCGCCTTGCCGTAGCACTCGACGGCGCCCGACAGGTGGAGGCGTTCAAGGGTACGTTCGCCGCCGACGATGCGTGCGGCCTTCGTTTTGCCGACCGTCATGCCCGAAGTCGCGTCGAGGATGTTCGCGAGCAGCCTGTTTTCGATGTCCGCCCGTTCCATCACGCTGTCCGGCTAACGGTTATCGTTCCGTTGTCCATGTCGATTGACGTGGACCATCTGCAGCCCGCCTGACGCTCCTTGAGCAAGTCCCTGTAAGGTATCACCCCTCGGATGTAGGCGGCTTTCTCAATCGGGAACTCGAGCGAGTCCCCGACGTTCATCGCACGGATTGCCCCGGCGATGTTGTCCGTCTGTGTAGTTGTTGCCTGTTCCATTTCGTAGGTATTTGGGTTAAATTGGGGACGGCGGAGGGAGTCGAACCCCCGCACCAAAATCGGCAAAATCATGCCCCGCTGTCCGTCGTCGCGGGCGCCGCCCTGGGTAAATTATGAAAGAAAGCTAATTAAAGCTCAGTTGTTGTCCTGTATGGTTGTTAAAAGTTGAACACTCCACGGGGTCATGTCCGCCGCCCCGTGTCGGCACCAGCCTTTGGCTTGACTGGAATTCCGCTTCCCCGCTTTCTCACTGGCTCGGACTTCCGTCTTATCGCCGTTCAGCTCCCCGTCGCTCTGCCTCCCGGCGGCGGGCGGATCTCGGCTATGGCGTTACTTGCGGTTCTGCTCATCGCAGGCCTTCCGCCGTACAGGTCGGCGGCGGTTCCTTTGGAAATCCCGACTTGTCAAAGGTCTCTTGGGGTCGCCCTTTCGGGCTTCTTGGTTCCGCCAGCGGGGTTCGCGCCCGCGTCTCAAGCTTTGCCTGCGCTCTTCATCGGCTGAGCTATGGCGGAGGGGGGGGTGAGGGTTTGGCGAACCTTTATCCAGTAACGATGCCGAGCATCTTCTTGATGAAGTCCGAGCCCGTCATGTAGGAGTTGGGTTCGATTTTGCCGAGCACCAGCTTGAGCACGTCCACTTTGAAGCGTTCCTCGTTAATCATCTTGTACGCGAACTGCTTGCGCTCCTGCTGCTCCTTGACTTCGGCTTCGAGCTTCCGGATTTGGTACTTGAGTTGTTCGACTTCGTTGTTCTGTTCGACTGCCTGGGGCACGTCGGCGGCGGTGTTGGTTTGTCCTTCCATTTTTTGTTGTAGTTTTAGGTTAATAAATGAATTGAAGATTTGCGATATTGAAAATTTTTGTATAAATTTGCTTGACGATTGATTGATAGTGCAAAGTTAGTCATTTTTGATTAAATACAAATCATTATTGACTAAAAAATGATAGAATTTAATATTTTTTAACATTTAGCGGTATGATAAACAGAATTAAGGCGGTCTTATCCTATTCCAATATGACCGAAACACAGTTCGCCAAAAAATTGGGCGTCACACAGAGCAGCTTTAACAGGATGATGAGGGGCGCTACTGAAATCAGTTACAAGATTATCAAGGCGATATTGACTGAATTTGGCGGCATTTCCGCCGAGTGGTTTATGCGCGGTGTCGGCACGATGCTGACGGAGGACAACGAGGAGACCCAGGAGCGGCGGCTCAACAACCTAATCGACGTAATCTCCATGCAACAGGAGACAATCCGAAATCTTCAGGAGAAAATCAAACAGTTACAACAAATATAATTTTACACATTATGAAA
>Ga0310696_10009445_pt1 | contig 11286 bp, 10 predicted proteins | sample AusTroGonzalo_MG_4_FD_203885 | JGI IMG/M metagenome (GOLD analysis project Ga0310696, IMG submission 203885) | Bovine rumen microbial communities from tropical cattle in Woodstock, Queensland, Australia - Gonzalo_02 (v2) (version 2) | ecosystem: Host-associated > Mammals > Digestive system >...
CGGGAAAAGGTGTTCCACTTGAACGCGGAAAAATATCTGCTTTGACCATGCAGATTTCCTGACCGGGGCAAACGATCTTGCAGAGATGATCGCAAGATTCTTTTAAGGCGGGGAATCCGAAATGTGTCGCAAAACGGACAAAGCCGCCAAGCGTCTGGCGCGGTTCTTCGTCGCTTCGTTCTTCGTCGAATCCCGTAGCTCCGAGGATTCTGGTCATGGCGGACAGGACGATCATCATTCTTGAGGATGTTGTCTCAATGTCGGGGGAGGGAACTTGGTTCGGAGTTTGACAATCGGCGGAACGGAGATATATTATTTGGAAAGGCAGGGCGGTATTCTGAGTCAGGAACCGCCGAGTGTAACGATTTTTAACTCGATTACACTCGCAAAATTCTGAGTTTTTTTAGGTGAAAATCGGGTTTAAGACTGGGTGTGTCGAATTTCAACACCGACCGCCATTTATTATCAAAGATTTACGGCGCAGGGCATTGTTCTGCGCCGTTTGTTTGCTTCTTCACCCGAAATCCCCGTTCGCCCCGCTTGCAAAGCCGTCGTTTTGCACATATGGCTGGTGTTTGAGAGATAGGCGGCAGGGGTTGCTCCGCTTGAAAACGGCCGCTTCCTTGACATATCGTCACCCGGGTATTATATTCTGCCTATAGGGAGATACCGTGGCATGTCGGGGATGAAAGACTGAAGAGCATTTTTTGACAAGGAGGCACGAAAAATGATGATCGAGTGTCCGCATTGCGGTCAGCATTATGAGGTCGACGGCGATGCCGCCGGAGCCGTCGTGACTTGTGAAAACTGCAAGAATGATTTTACCATCCACAATGTGGTCGTCGCGCAACCGCAACCCCAGCCGCAGTCATATGCCGCCGGCAATCCGCCGCCGGTGGTCGCGTGTTGCCGCTTTTGCGGCGGCATGATCGCTCCCGGGGAGAAAAGATGCCGTTATTGCGGGAAATTGCTCAAGAAGGGCGGCAAGCCGATGATAATCACTTTGGTGATCGTCGGTGCGGGGCTTTTGCTGGCCTTCGCCCTCGTCTTCATCTTTTTTCTGGCGGTGCTGCTGCCGGCGCTTCAAAACGCGCGTTCGAGAGCGTATGCCGCCGGCTGCGTGAACAATTTGAAGCAGATCGGCATGGGCATCGACATGTATCGGAACGACAATTGCAGTTATACTCCGGATCTTGAGATGCTGAAGCGGGGTAAATATATCTCCGGCGACGACAACAGTTCGCTGTTATACTGCCCGGCTTCCAAGGAGAAATATGTGTTCCTTGGCGGCGGAACGAATATGTCTAAAAATATGAGCCTGCTTGGCGCCGATGTTTCTCCCTCGGCAATACCGGTCGTCGTCGAGCGGGTGCCGCATAACGGCCGGGTCAATGTTCTCTATGCGGCCGGGTATGTCGGGAGCGTCGCATTGCCGCGCAAGAATATGACCACGCGGGAGGTCGTCGAATTTCTGCTCGACCAAGCCGGTATCAGGGAAAGCGGCACAAACGACGTACGAAAGTTCCGCGCCAAGTGGCTGGAGGATGCCGAAAAGGCCGACTGATCCGCCCGTGCGGCGCTTGCTCGCCGCTTCATCATGCGGTAAACATGGGTTGCGTGGAAAACGATCCGGAGGTTCAGTTTTTGGACCCCGGTTTTTTTGTACCCGCCACGAAGAATACTGCAAAAAAAATCCGGTCGGTGACGACCGGATTTTTTGAAGTTCGGGATTTGCGGCTCACTTTGCCGCGGGCGCCGGAGCTTTAGCCGGAGTCGCCGCCGGAGCCTTCTTCTGCGGCGCCATTCCTTTGGCCCGCTTCATCATGGCCGGCACCATCGCGTTGATGAATTTGTATCCGCTTATCGGCAGCGAGAAGTTGGAAGCCATGGTGCTGGCGATCCCGTTTTCGCGGCGGCAATCGACCGCTACGATTCTGAACGGTCTGATCGTGATGCAGCGTTTGTCTTCCGGGATCATGAAATTGGCGAGGGCCGCGAAATTCGGATTGACGTCGACGACCATGAACCCGGAGCCTTCTTTCGGCAGCAGCGGGAGATACTTGCTGTAGCGCGGATCGTCGCCGAGCATCTTGGCCGGTTTCGCCAGGATCGCCGGATCGGAGACCAGCAGAATGCAGCCTTCGGAATAGACCAGCTGAGCCTTGGGAAAAATCGGGATCCCGGTGATGGGATAGCTGCTTTCGTTTTCCTTGGGTTTATACTGCTTACGCAGCAGACCGCTGAGAACGCCGTTCTTGTCGGAGATGGCGATCGCAACTTTAAGATCCTGCGGCAGTTCTCCGGAGATTACCAGCATCATCGGTCCGCAGGCGCTTTCCGCCCACGCGTCGATGTCCACGCCCTCGGCCTTCGATTGGGTCCGGAGCTTGGCCAGTCCGTCGATCAGCGTCTTGTTGCCGGTGGCGGCGAACTCTTCGGTCAGCCGCTTCAGGAGGTAAACCATGTTGAAGTTGCCGTGTAGCGCCAGACGGGTGTCGGCGGGGAGCGAGGCGATCATGTGATCCAGCTTCTCGTTTTTCAAAGCTTCGCCGGCGAGGATCGACTTGGTATTCTTGCGGGTCAGCACGAACTGCTTGTAGAGATAAACGCCTTTTTCAACTTTGACGGAGCTCTGCGCGATCGCCTTGAACGAAGTGACGTCGAGCATTTTGGCGAAGGCGACAAAAAGACTTTGAGTGGTGGGATCTTTCTCATCCGCCACCTTGCCGAGGCCCTTCAGCATCCGGTCGCAGGATCTCATCGGTTTGCTGATGTTCTGGTAAAGCAGCATCTCACCGCCGATATCCACGTTTTTGATCGTGGCTTCGAAGTAGGGATCGGTTTTTTTGATCGTGTCCCATCCGGCGGTGCAGCACACGACGGCTATGGAACACAGCGTCATCAAAAGATACTTTTTCATGGGTATTTCCTTTCCTTTTTTCGGGTGCGACCTAAGGTCGCTCTTACTGTCATCTGAACATTACAATATCACCTGTTCGATGCTTTTTCAATATCTTCCGGGCTTTTTTTGCGGTTCCGCCATCATAGTGCCGCGGCGGTGGCGGCAGGGATTTGAAAATCGCCGTCAACTTGATTATGTTATGGTTCAGTCAAGGACAAACAGGCAAAAAACGGGCGGCGACAATGGATAAACGGCAACTTTTCAAATATGCGGAACTGATCGTCAAAAAAGGTCTGAACATCGACCGGGGGCAGGAAGTTCTGCTCATCGCGGGGCTGGACCAGCCGGAATTCGTCCGTACCGTGGTCGAGCTTTGTTACAAATCCGGGGCTTCTCGCGTGGTCGTCGAGTGGTCGGATATGCCGCTTGCCAAGCTCGCCCAGCTCTACCAGCCGGAAGAGAAACTTTCCGAAGTCGCCCCGTGGGAATTGGCGCGTCTCAAGTGGCGCAACGACGAACTCCCCGCGCTTTTGTGGCTGGATTCGGACGACCCTGACGGCATGGCGGGGATCGATCAGGGCAAGCGTTCTCGGGCGCAGATGGCGCGTTTCCCGATCATCAAGCCCTATCGCGACGCGATGGAGAACAAATACCAGTGGTGCATCGCGGGCGTGCCCGGCGCCGCATGGGCGCGCAAAGTCTTCCCGGGCGTATCCGAAGAGGAGGCGGTGGAAAAACTCTGGCGGGCGATCCTGCGCGTCTCCCGCGCCGAAAGCGACCCGATCCGAAACTGGGACGAGCACAACGCAACGGTCCATCGCCGCTGCGACCAGCTCAATTCCCACCACTTTGCCGCTTTGGAGTACCGCGCCCCAAACGGGACGGATTTTCGCGTCGGGCTGATGGAACGGGGCATCTTCGCGGGCGGCAGCGAGACCGACCTCAAGGGGCGCGTCTTCAATCCCAACATCCCGTCGGAGGAGATCTTCACCAGCCCGAAGCGCGGCGAGGCCGAAGGTCTTCTGGTGGCGACGAAGCCCCTGTCGTATCAGGGATCGCTGATCGAGGATTTTTCGATCCGGTTCGCCGACGGCAAGGCGGTCGAGGTCAGGGCGAAGCGCGGGCAGGAGGCGCTGGAGCACATGATCGCCATGGATGACGGCGCGCCATATCTGGGCGAATGCGCATTGATCGCGCACGACTCGCCCGTCAGCAACACGGGCATCCTCTTCTACAATACGCTGTACGACGAAAACGCCAGCTGCCACGTCGCGCTGGGTAGGGGATTCGACAACTGCGTGGCGGATTACGCCAAGTACTCGCAGGACGAACTGCATGAGCTGGGCGTTAACGACAGCATGATCCACGTCGACTTCATGATCGGCAACGCCGAACTGGACATCACCGGCGTTACCGTCGAGGGCGTGAAGATCCCGATCTTCCGCAAAGGCGCGTGGTGCTTCTGACGGTTCTTCAGCGTCTCCCCAAGAGCGGCAGCAGGAAGCCGCCGAGCGAGTTGCCGAGCGTCATCCACAATGTGCGGGTCAGTGAGCCGGTCGTCCACATTCCGGCCACCGAAAAGTAGTACATGTCGGCGACGCAGTGTTCGAATCCGCTGAGGATGAAGACCATCACGCAGAGAAACACCATCAGCGGCCGGACGATGCCCGGGACTTCCCCCTTGCGTCGGAAAGTGTCCACCGCGAGAAACATCAGCACGCCGCAGAAGAAGCTCAGGACGAGCAGACTTGCCCAGCTGTCCGCCATTTTGACGGCGCACATCCCCCGCGCCCGTTCCGTGAGCGCGCCGCCGACGCGCGAATACCGCAACGCCAGACCGACGATGTTGGTGCCGATGAAGTTGCCGATCCAGATGAAGACCAGCGTCAGCAGGTAGGACGGAGCGTTTTTGCCCTGAAGCACCAGATAGCCGATCGCTCCGGTGTAGAGTTTGAAGCCGCAGCAGACGATGGTCAGCAGCCCGAACCCGAAAAGAAACGCCCCGGCGAATTTATCCGGCACCGAGAGAAAGACCGTCCCCGCCAGCCCGATGAAGATGCCCGAAGCTACCGCGTCGCGCAAAGTCATAAGATAATTTTTCATGATCGTCACCATATCGTTTTGGATTCAAAATAAATATAGTGTCTGACGAGGCAAAATACAAGCACATCCGGCTTTGACAAATCCCGGCGCTCGCACTATATTGGACGAAGATATCCAATATCCGGCAAGGGGAGGGGCGATCATGGAATTCGATCCGGAAAAGATCTACTGGCAGGCGCATCGCGGCGGCGGCGGTCACGAGGCCCCCGACAATACTCTGTACGCGATGAAATACGGCTGGAGCCTCGGCGGGATCCCCGAGGCGGACATCCGTGTGACGAGCGACCGCGAGGTGGTGTGCCTTCACGACAATACGCTAGCGCGTACGACCGACGCCCCGCCCGAAGTCGCCGAGTTGCCGATCGGCGAACTCACGCTCGCCGAGGTCCGAAAATACGACGCCGGGAAGAAATTCCGCGCCGACTGCGCCGGTCAGCATGTCCCGACCGTGCGCGAGGTCTTCGAGCTGATGCGTCAGGACCCGGAAAAGCTGCTTTACGCCGACATCAAGAATTACGACGAAAAGCTGTTCCCGATACTGCTGGACAAGTTTCTGTCGCTCGCCCGCGAGTACGATGTCGCGTCGCGGATCATCGTCGCCGGGAGAGACTACGCGTTGAACTGCCGCTTCAAGGAACTCTGCCCCGAGCTCAAGACCATGCAGTGGATCGGCAGGTCCCCGGAGGAGCGGATGCTGACCTTCCGCGAACTCGCCGCCAGGGAGTTTTTCGGCCTCGACCTCGTGCAGCTGCATCTGTACGCGGCGGAGGGCGCATCCGGATGGATGTACGATCTTCCCGTCGCCGATTTGCGCGAAGCCTTTTCCGCGCTCGGCACGCGCCTGGAGGTGTTCCCATTCGGGCCGTTCACGACCGAGGCGATAAAGACGCTCCTCGACCTCGGCATACGCCAGTTCGCCACCGACGAGCCGATGCGTTTCAGTCGGACGCTGAAACTTCTTGCGTGACGGCGGTTTTCAGCGCACGAAGTTGGTGATGGCTCCGTGTTTGAGCTCCGGCGCCGGGATACCGGCGTCGCGTCCGGCTTTGAGACACTTCATCAGCCACGCCAGATTGCGCGCGAGATTTTCCAGCGTCTGCACGCCTTCGCCGTCGTTCGGCACGTCGTCGCGGTTACGCCCGTGGAACAGATTCCAGTAGGTGCTGCCGACCGTCAGCATGTTCGAGATGCCGAAGTATTTGTTCAGTACGTCGAAGCTGGCGCTGGTCCCCGCCCGCCGCGCGACCGCGATCGCCGCTGCCGGTTTGTGGCGGAACGCTCCGTAACCGTCGCTCTTCGCGCTGCTGAAGAAGACCCGGTCGAGAAAGCTCAATATCCGCCCCGACGGGTGGGCATAATAGACCGGTGTTCCGAAGACGAAGCCGTCGGCTTGGTACGCTTTCTTGACGAAGTCGTTGACCGCGTCGTCCTGAAACACGCACCGTTTGAGTTCGCCGCACTTGCCGCAGCCGACGCAGTCGCGCACCGGCTGGTTGCCGATGCAGACGATCTCGGTTTCGATGCCCTGCTGGGCGAATAAGGTCGCCATCGCGTTCAGGCCCGCCCTGGTCGATCCGTTGACGTTGCAGCTGCCGTTGAGCATCAGAACTTTCATTTTTGGAGCCTTTCCTTGGTTGACGCCGAAGCGCCGGTTCAAAAGAGATCTTCGAGCGAATTTAGCACCGAGGCCGGTATCTCGCCGTCGGCGACCTGAATATTGAGGCGCGTCCCCGGCTCCACCGCCTTGCTGCGCACCAGCGTGCCGTCGGCCGCGTTGCGTACCAGCGCGAAACCGCGTTCCAGCTGACGGCGCGGATCGTCGGCGTGGAGCGCGGTCGTGAGGGTGTCGAGTTTAGCGCGCAAATCGGAGAGGCGGAGCTTCGCGGCTCCGGCGAGACGCAGATCGGCTTCGTCGAGGCGCTGCTTGGGCAGTTCCAGCATCCGCGCCGGATCACGGAAGATCGTCGCCGCAGTCAGACGCTCCAATTCGCCGCGTTTGGTGGCGAGGTACAGCCCCGGCATCCGGTGCAGTTCGCCCACCAGACGCGCCAGTTCCTTGGAAAGCTCCTCGAAGCCGGAAGTGACCAGCTCCGCCGCGGCGGATGGCGTGGGCACGCGCAGATCGGCGGCGAAGTCGCAGATCGTGAAATCGATCTCGTGCCCGACCGCGCTGATGACCGGTATCTTCGACGCCGCCACCGCGCGGGCGACTGGCTCTTCGTTGAAGGCCCAGAGGTCCTCCATGCTGCCGCCGCCGCGGGTGACGACGATCACGTCCGCACTGTTGCTTGAGCTAAAAAAGTCCACTGCCGCGGCGATCTCGGCGGCGGCTCCGGCGCCCTGCACCTGACAGGGGGCGATGCGGATGTGCGCATGTGGGAAACGGCGGTCGATGATTTTAAGGAAGTCCCGGATCGCCGCCCCCGACGGGCTGGTCACGACGCCGATGATCCGGGGCAGTTTCGGTATCGGGCGCTTGCGCTCGGGGGCGAAGAGCCCCTCCGCTTCCAGTTTTTTCTTCAGCGCCTCGAAGCGGCGGAAGAGGTCGCCTTCGCCGGCGATCCGCAGCGTGCGGATGGTGAACTGGTATTCCCCGCGCGCCGGATAGGCGGTCAATTTGCCGTAGGCTTCGATTTTAGCGCCGTTGGCGACGTCGAGTTCTCGGCACTTGGCGGCGGCGCTGAACCAGCAGGCGCGCAGCTGGCACTTCTCGTCCTTGAGCGTCAGGTAGACGTGCCCCGAGCGGTGTATCAGCAGCGAACTCACTTCGCCTGTGACCCAAAACGGCATGAAGGAACCTTCGACGAGGTCGCGGACGGCGGCGTTCACTTCGGTGACGCTCCAGACCGGTTCGTTTTCCCTGCGTTCGATATCCATGTCAGTTGAGTCCGATCAGATACACCAGCGTCAGCGAGGTGAGGTTGTAGATCATGTGGGTGGCGATCGGCGTCAGCAGGTTCCGGCTTTGCACATACTGCCACTGCAGGACCAGCCCCAGACCGAACAGCGCCGGAAATCCGTGCAGAAATCCATGCATCGCCGAGAAGATCAGCGCGGTCGCGAACATCGCCGGCACCATGCCGACGGGCCGCAGCAGACCGTACAGGACCCGGCGGAAGAACACCTCCTCCACGATCGGTATCAGCATCCCGGCGACCGCCAGCATCGCGATGAAATGAAGCGGCGAGGCCTTGCTGCATTCGACGATCAGTGCCTGATGCGCGCTGCAGGAAAGTTTGCAGAATCTCAGCAGCACTTCCCAGATCACGGTGGTGAATATCTGCCAGGGGTAGATCATACACAACCCCAGCACCACGATGCCGAGGTCCAGCCACCGGGGCGGACGGATGCCGAGCTTGTCCGGCAGTTTCCATCGCGGGGGGAATATGGAGAGCAGCGCCAGCAGCGTCGCCAGCCCCATCGATTGGATGACGGCCTCCGCCAGAAGCGTCGGCAGGTTTTTCCCGATGAGTCTGAACAGCAATACCGCGACCATTTCGACGCCGATCGATGCGAACAGCGCCGCCAGCAGCAGCGGCCACAGCACATGGCATCGCCACGGGCGGCCGTCATAGGAGATGCGAGGTTCCGGAACGTCGGTCATCATGGTCGTGTCACATGTATCTCTCGCTGATTTTCTGCACGGTGGATGAGTTCCACGCGGATCGCCGTGTCGGGGAGCAGTCCGCGGATGCGCTCCGGCCATTCGACCAGCGATATCGCCCCCGGCTCGCTGAGGAATTCATCCACGCCGAAGCCCAACGCGGCGTGTTCGTCGCTTATCCGGTACAGATCCATGTGATAGAGGCGGCCGCCGCCGGCGAGTTCGTACTCCTGCACGATGGTGTAGGTGGGGCTGGATACCGGTTCCGTGATCCCCAGCCCTCGCGCGAATCCGCGCGAAAACACCGTCTTGCCCGCGCCGAGGTCGCCGTACAGAAGTACGATGCTCCCCGGTTCCAGTTCGCGCGCCAGAGCGGCGCCCAATGCTTCCGTTTCCGATTCGGAGACGCTCAGGAAAGTCTGTTCAGTGCTCATATCCGGCCCTGTCTGAATTGTATTCTTTTCCGTCTTTGTCGATGACCCGCCCGGTTCCGTCGCGTACTTCGCCGATCCGGGTCAGGGGCGCCAGTCCGTCGCTCCATTCGTTTTTCAAGCCGGGGGGGGCGGTGAACAACAGTTCGTAATCTTCGCCGTCGCTCAGTGCGCCGGGGAGCACCGCGCCGTCGCGGAGCGGCACCAGGTCGGCGTCCAGGAAGAGATCGACCTGCGAAGCGCGCGCCAGTCGTCCGGCGTCGAGCAGCAGTCCGTCGCTGACGTCCAGCATCGCGGTCGCCTTGCCGCGCAGGAATTCCCCCTCGGCAAGACGCGGTCGGAACGTCAGGTGGTGACGGCTGCGGAAGGAGTTGCCGATCTTACCCGTCACATACAGACCGTCGCCGGGGCGTGCGCCGGAGCGGAGAACCGCCCGCCCGGTCGGAACTTCGCCCAGGATCGTCAGCGTTGCGACCTCGGTGTCGGCTTTCAGCCCCGCCAGATCGCCGCCGACGACCGGGATGCCGCAGTTTCCCGCGTATTTTGCGACGCCGCGGCAGAAGCGCAGCACCCATTCGGCGTCTCTGCCGCCCGCCGCGACGGTCAAAAGCGCCCAGCGGGGAACACCTCCCATTGCCGCGATGTCGCTCAAGTTCCGTTTGAGGAGCTTTTCGCCGGCCGCTTCGGGGGGCGTGTCGGCGGTGTAGTGGACGTCCCGCGCCAGCTGGTCGACCGCCGCCAGCAGTTCGGAACCGCTCCCCTCCGGCATTTTCAGCACCGCGCAGTCGTCGCCTGGGCCGCGCGTCACCGAAGCGTTCTGCCGCAGTTCCGGCAGCAGTTCCGTCAGTATTTTCAATTCTTCGATCGCCATGTTCGTGATCTTTCGGCTCGTGTTTTGCCGTCTCAACGAAAATATACTCTTCGCGGCGGCTTTTGCAAGGTGCGGGCGCTTGAAAAGGCGCGTCAAATCCGGTATATTATTTTCCGACAGCGGCGTAGCCGCTTTGAAATCGCGGAATGGGAGATTCATCGTGAGTATATTTGCCGGAGTGGTTTCCGAGAGATCGACGGACAGCGGCGTCGCAGAGATCCGTACCATGTTGTCCTCCGGGGCGCGTTGCGAATTATGTCATACCGCGGTTTTCGGCGCGGTCGAGTCACCCGGAGGGGAGGTGCCGCTTCGGTTCGAGAACGCGGATGGCGGCGGTCGGCTGATGGCGATATTTTCCGGCCGTCTGGAAAATCTCGCGGAGTTGCGGCTGGCGGCGGAAAGGCGCGGACGCCATCCCGTCACCGGCTCGCCCGAAGAATTGCTCATCCATCTTTACGAACTGTACGGTAGCGATCTCTTTGCCCGCCTCAAGGGAACATTCGCCGCGGCGGTCTACGACAGCGGCCGACGCCGGTTGCTGCTGGGGCGCGACCTCGTCGGCGGTGAACCACTATACTACTTCATCCACCGCGACGTGCTGGTGTTTTCCGGCAGTTTCGGGGTATTGAAGAAGCATCCGCTCACGCCGTCCGAGATCGACCGGCGCGCGGTCTCGACCTTTTTGTCGCTTCAGTACATCCCCGAGCCGGACACCATCTTCGACGGCGTGCGCAAACTGCCTCCCGGTCATCTGCTGGAGTTCCATCAGGAAACCGGCACTTCGTCGATCCGCGCCTTCGCCAAGTGGAACTTTTCGGTCAAGAGCACCGATATGAGTTTTGCCGCCGCCAAACGTAAACTGCGCGATACCGTCACGGCAAGCGTCGCCGACGCGCTGGCCGGAGGCGACACCGGCGTGTTTCTCTCTGGGGGCGTGGATTCGACGGTCCTCGCCGCTTTGGCCGCGCGGTGCGGCGGCAAACATCCGGTCGAAGTCTTCACGGTGGGGTTTGCCGACGCAGCCTATGACGAACGCGCTCTCGCCGCGGCGAGCATCGGCTTCATCAACCGACAGACCGGCGGCAAATTGCGCCACCATGTGCGGGAACTGCCGCCGCTGCCGCTGGAGTTGGCTAGGGAACTTGCGGCATTTCACGGCGAACCGTACGCCGACGCTTCGGTGCTGGCGACCCACATGCTGTGCCGATTCGCCGCCGAGAAGGTCGGCGCAGCGCTGGGCGGCGACGGCGGCGACGAATTCTTTTCCGGTTACGAGCGTTACCGGGCGATGCGGATCGCTTCGCAGTTCGACATCCTCCCCGAGGCGCTGCGGCGGTCGTTCTTCAACGCAGTTGCCGAATGTTTCCCCGATTCC
>Ga0310696_10009446_pt1 | contig 11286 bp, 10 predicted proteins | sample AusTroGonzalo_MG_4_FD_203885 | JGI IMG/M metagenome (GOLD analysis project Ga0310696, IMG submission 203885) | Bovine rumen microbial communities from tropical cattle in Woodstock, Queensland, Australia - Gonzalo_02 (v2) (version 2) | ecosystem: Host-associated > Mammals > Digestive system >...
GCCACTTTTGTTTCATACTGCCGTATATTTCGGGGTCGATGTCCAGCTTCTTCATCATATCGCTGACCCTTCTCGTGACGGCGGCGTATTCGCCCATCAGCTGTTTTACGTAGGCGTTCAGTTCTCCTACGGCTACCTTCTCCACAACGTCCAGCGATTGCAGACCGAGGGCGGTGGATTTCATACATTCATTGAGGAGTTCCTCCTCGTTTTCTACGAAGATGCGTTTTTTCTCCGGCACAGCGACGTTTCCCATCATAGCTCTCCTTTCCTTTTTTACCGTTATTATGGACGGGAAAGAGGATTTCTATTACGGTGATACGGGTATAAAAAGCCCGAAAGGGGCGGATCCTTTCGGGCAGATGTGGGATCAATCGTCGAGACTGGTGGGGGCGACGGGGTCGTCCGGCATCTCGGGGAGATCGTCTTTCGCTTTCTTCTTGCGGGAGAGCCTGCGTTTCGTCTCTTCGTAGCGGTGTTTGATCTCTTCGATACGGTTCTCGGGATCGGGACGCTCCTTCTCCACGCGTGAAGGCAGAGGGGACTTGTCGAAGGGCATTTCCACCACGTCGGTGCGGTCGCGCACTTCCACCTGTGCGAAAGGAATGGTGATGCCGTTTCGCTTGAACTCGTTGAATACTTTCTCTACCACGTAATAATATACGTCCCAATAATCCTCGGAGTCACACCAGCAATTCGCGAAGAAGTTGATGCTGTTGTCGCCGAATTCCTTCAGTTTGCAGAAGGGGGCAGGGTCTAAATAGATCTTGCCGTTGCTGTTCATCACGTCCAGTACGATGTTGCGCACCTCTTCCACGTCCGATTCGTAGGCGACGGGGAAGGTGAAATTCACACGGCGTTTCGGATTCGCCCCTGCATTGACCACGGCGCTGTTCACGATGGTGGAATTCGGGATCGTGATCTTCTTATTATCGGGGGTGAAGAGGGTGGTAAAGACGAAATTGATCTCCACGATGTTGCCTTCCTTGTCCCCGACGATGATATAGTCGCCTTTCTTGAACATCTTATGCGCTACGATCACGATGCCGCTCGCGATATTGGAGATATTGTCCTGCAACGCCATACCGACGGCGAGGATCGCCGCGCTGACCGCCGTAATGATACCGGTGACTTGCACGCCGACGACCGAGAGCAATACGATGATGAACACCAGCCAAAGTACGAAACGAACGACGGTGATCAGGAAGCTCTGCGCCACGGGCTCCATCTTGGTGCGGGAGAATACCTTACGCACGACGGCGGTAAGGATCTTCACGACGAGGATCCCGATGATGAGCGTCGCGAAGAACTTCACGATGTTCCATACGTTATCCGAAAAGAAATCTTTGACAGTCGTCCATATCTCGTTCATACTGACCTCCGAAAGTAAATATATGGTAATAGTATATAGGCATTATTGCTAAAAGTCAAGGGAGATAGGCGCGACAGGATGCGCCCACTTTTATTCACTCTGCGAAAAAAGGGCGCTTCGCCGTGATGACGAAACGCCCTTCGTAAGGGACTCTGTAGGGACTTATTGCAGCTTCGGCAGCTTGTCGAGAGAGACTTGGAGCTCCGCATCCGTCGGGATGTAGTCGCTCATCTCGCCATTGTGGTACTTCTCATACGCCACCATATCGAAGTAGCCCGTACCCGTGAGACCGAAGAGGATGGTCTTCTCTTCGCCGGTCTCTTTACACTTCAGGGCTTCGTCGATGGCTACGCGAATGGCGTGCGAACTTTCGGGAGCGGGCAGGATGCCTTCGCTGCGGGCGAAGAGCTCAGCCGCCTCGAACACTTTGGTCTGCTCGACGGACGTCGCTTCCATATAGCCCTCGTCGTACAGTTCGGAGAGGATGGAGCTCATGCCGTGGTAGCGGAGACCGCCCGCATGGTTTGCGGAAGGAATGAACCCGCTACCGAGGGTGTACATCTTAGCGAGGGGGCACACTTTACCGGTGTCGCAGAAGTCGTAGGCGTACTTGCCGCGGGTGAAACTGGGGCAGCTTGCCGGTTCCACCGCGATGATGCGGTAGTCTTTTTCGCCGCGGAGTTTCTCGCCCATAAAGGGAGAGATGAGACCGCCGAGGTTACTGCCGCCGCCTGCGCAACCGATGATGATGTCGGGGGTGATGCCGTATTTGTCGAGGGCGGCTTTTGCTTCAAGGCCGATGACGGACTGGTGCAGGAGCACTTGGTTCAACACCGAGCCGAGCACGTAACGATACCCTTCGCTCGTGACAGCCTTCTCCACGGCTTCGGAAATGGCGCAGCCGAGGCTGCCCGTCGTACCGGGGAATTCTTGGAGTATTTTTTTACCGACTTCCGTCTCCATAGAGGGGGAGGGGGTGACGCTGGCGCCGTAGGTGCGCATCACTTCACGACGGAAGGGCTTTTGCTCATAGGAGCATTTCACCATAAACACCTTGCAATCCAGCCCGAAGTAGGCGCACGCCATACTGAGCGCGGTGCCCCACTGTCCTGCGCCCGTCTCGGTCGTGACGCCTTTCAGCCCCTGCTTCTTGGCGTAGTAGGCTTGCGCGATGGCGCTGTTCAGCTTGTGGCTGCCGCTGGTATTATTGCCTTCGAACTTATAATAGATCTTCGCGGGGGTGCCGAGTTTCTTCTCCAAGCAGTACGCTCTCACGACAGGAGAGGGACGGTACATCTTGTAGAAGTCGCGGATCTCTTTCGGGATCTCGATGAAACGGGTGTCGTTGTCCAGTTCCTGATCGATGAGCTCGTCGCAGAAAACGGGCGCAAGGTCCGCCTTAGTGACGGGCTTGCCGGTGCCGGGATTCAAAAGGGGCGCGGGCTTGACCTTCATGTCGGCGCGGACGTTATACCACGCCTGCGGCATCTCGGACTCTTCGAGATAGATCTTATAGGGAATGACTCTTTCTTCTTTTTTCATGGTATTATCCTCCTTTTCCCGCCATGGCGGTCATTTTTATGCCTTGTAGGCATATATTTCCGTTTTCGCGCTTGTTCGGGAGAAATAAAAAAGCCCGTCCAAGCAAATACTTCTTTGCCGGGACAGGACTGTATCCTGCGGTGCCACCCTGCTTGACGCTTATCGCGCCCACTCGTAACGCACTACTATGCGCTTGACGTTGATAACGGAGATCACGCTCCGGCTCGCATACTCGGTCACCCTTTCCGCTACGCCCTCGGAAGCCCATTCCGTCAAGTATCCCTGTCGCGATCCCACCATCCGCGACTCTCTGTGAAGGGAGAGGCTCTGCGTACTCTTCTTCCTCTTCGGTTTGATCACATTGTAGCACTATGGAAACGGACTGTCAAACATTTTGATGTATTTTTTACGGATCGAAAATTTTTACGGATCGGAAACTCCCTATTTATGCGAAGAAATCGAAGATATATATTATATAAACAAACGAGTGTGCGCGTTTCTCGGTAGGACGCGCGCGAGGGCGGTGTGAATAACCGCGAGGGCGGCGACATACAGATTACGGAGAAAAGGAGGAAGGATATGGAGAATACCGCATTCAGTAAGAAGCACAGTTTGACCGTGAAGGAGGTCACCACGATCACGGGAGTCAAGTCCGTCATCGCCATAGGGGAGAAGGAGGTGCGTATCGCGCTCGAGAACAAGACGCTCGCCTTGACGGGGAACGGTTTCAGCGCGGAGAAATTGTCCCTTGAGGAAGGGACTCTCGTACTGTCGGGCGAGGTGGTCTCCGTTCGTTATCTGTCCGCAGAAGGACCGAAAGGCGTCATGAAGAGACTCTTCAAATGATCCTCGGCGAATGCGCCGTTTTCGCCGCGATGTTTGCGGCGGGTGCGACTGCGGGTGTGATCGCCGTCTTTCTGGACGTTCTCGGACGATCGGGACGGGCGGCGCGTGTGGTTACGGACGTTTTGACGGCGGCGGAGATGGGCGTTGCCTATTTTTTCGCGTTGTATCACGCCGCCTGCGGCGTGTTTCGCCTGTATTCGCTCGCGGCATTCTTGCTCGGTATATATCTCGATCACAGAGTTTGCAAGCGTTTCTCTCCGACGTTTCGTCGAGCGATGCGGAAGATATTGACTCCCATCATCCTGTCTTATGACAGAATGGCGGCGAAGTGGGAAGAGAGACTGCGTCCTTTTCGCGAGAAAAGGGCGGCGCGGCGCGCGGAACAGCGTGCGATCCGTATGGAGAAGAGGGATCGGCGCCGTGCCTTGCGCGAGGAGAAGAAGGCGAAGAAAGGGGCGGAGAGAGCTCTCTCCCACGTGAAGAGGAAGGATGCTCGTATCGTCGTCGAGCGATAGGCTTTGCGCACGTCGGCGGGAGCGGTCTCCCGTGTAAATCCATTGACACATCACGTAAGTTAGTTTATAATACACACATGATAAATAATACGGAGGCCTATCGATGATCAAATTTCTCACTCCGGTGCAGCTGTGGCAGGATTTCGATCCCGCGAGCACACCGCTCGATATGGCGATAGCATACAGCGTCGAAGAAGGCGATCTGCGTCGAAAGGGTATATATTACACGGCGGTGTCCGACGATGTCGGACAGGTACGTGCGTTCGCGGAGGTGAAGTCCGCCGTCGCACAGCCGAAGAAAGTGCTCGTCTCCGTCTTGACGGAGCCGGATCAGACTCCCATTACAGATAGCTTTGATGAGCTCTTGAAGCGCGGTTTCGCGGTGGTGACGGTGGACGTCAGCGGTCTTGCGGATGAGAAAGGGAATGCCACCAAATACGACAGCGGCTACGAATACGCATCTTTCGCGGCGGGCACGCCGGACAGGTATCTCGCCACCCCTTCCGCGAAGGCGTCTCCCGTGTATTTGTGGGCGAAGATCGTGCGTCGTACCGTCACGCTCCTCGAATATCTGTATCCGAAAGCACGCGCTTCCGTTATGGGTGCTTTGTCCGCGGCGGACGTCGCGTGGCAGGTGGCGTCGATGGATCCTCGTATCGCCGCGCTCATCGCGGTGCTCGGGGATTATTCCGATCCTCCCGTTTCGGAGGAGGACACTTCCAATGCGGACAGCTATATCATGGCGCTCAGCGCCAAGTCCGCCGCTCGTATGATCAAGTGCCCCTGTCTCGTTGTGACCTGCGCCAATGCGCACGGCGGCGACGTGGAGAAGATCAGCGAAGTGGTGAATCAGATCCCCGAGAGCGTGCCGTTTACGGTCACCGTTACGCCGCGTCTGAACAGTCAGATCGACGAAGCGGACCTTTTGTCGGCGTACAAATGGCTGGACAAGACCTTGAAGGGAGAGCCGTCTCCCGAGTTGCGCCTCACGTCCGAACAGGGCGAGGGCGTGCTTCGTTTCCTGCTCGTCGCACCGGCGGGGAAGCCGGCATCCGCTGTTTTGCACGTCTCCTATAACAATGCGCCGGCGGAGTATCGCCATTGGCACGATTATCCGATGAAGAAACACGAAGACGGCAGTTGTACCGCGGAGGTGCCCGTATGGGTGGGCGATCGCGAAGTGCTCGCCTATGCCACGGCGGCGATGGGCGGCGGGATGAATCTCGCTACGAAGGGGGTGGGGACGCTCGTGTCCTCTCTACGACCCTATCACACCAGTCAGTTCTTGCTGGATACCGAGTCCGATCATGGCTTCTACGCGGACAATTCCGCGCGGACGTTCATTTCGTATAAGGGCGACTTCTCCATCGCGGAGTGCCCGAACGGCGTCCCCGGCTTTGCCGGCAAGGGGATGCTTCGCACGAATATCTTCGCGGAAGAAGGGCGCTACGAGCCCGCATCTTCCCTGCATATCAGCGTGTATTCCAAGACGGATTCCGAGGTGCGCATCTCGCTCATCAAGCGAGAGGAAGAGGGTATCGTGGCGTATACCGCCGTATGCGACGTAGAGGGCGAAGAATGGACGAGACTCTCGCTCGAGGTGGACGACTTCAAGACCGAGGATCTCATCCCGATGAAGGATTGGAACGGATTGCTCGGAATGATATTGCCCGATACGGACGATAAATACTATAATAATTTCCTTTGGATGTGAGCGTATGAACGAAGGACATAAAGCATTAAGGATCGCAGTAGAGATCGTGCTCTGCCTGATGATCGCCATCGTCTTGGTGGGCGTGGTACAACAAATGTTTTTGGCGCCGGTGGGGGTCGTAGGCTCTTCTATGTATCCCACCATCAATGCGGAGGGAGATCGCGTCTTCGTGCAGAAGAGAATGTACAGCGTCAAGCGCGGCGACGTCATCGTCTTCTATCGTCCGAACAGCGAGGACGTGACCTCGGAGAATCCCGCGGGCAGTATCACCATCGCGGACTTTTTCAATTCTCTGCCTTTTATCAATAAGTTCCCTCACGTGAAAGAGGACAACCCCGCGGAGTCGGACTACACCTGCGTGATCAAACGCGTGGTGGGGATCCCCGGCGATACGGTGACCATTCGCGCGGATGCGACCGAGCCGTTATTGGCGCATCTCTACGTCAATGGAGAGCTCGTGCGGGAGAGCGTCGTGATGCATAATAAACGTCTCAATAGTTTCGGGGTGGAGACGGATCCCGTTTTGGCTACTTGGACGGTGGGCGAAGGACAATACTTCGTGCTCGGCGATAACCGAGACAACAGTTTCGACAGCGAAGACTACGGTCCCATCGATGCGGATTGGCTTATGGGCAAAGTTTTGCTCGCGAGGATCGGCGGGAAGTACAAGTTCGATCTGAGCATTTCATTGGATTGATATGAGGAAGGCATCCGCGGTCATCATTCTTCTCTTAACGGCGTTGTTCTGTTTCGCTTGTTGCGGGCAAGAGGAAGAGCTCGTCTTCCATACGGTGCGTTTCGACGTTTCGTATGCGTCCGCGTCGATGGAGGCGCCATCGGATATCTCGGTGGAGGACGGTAAGACCGTGATCCTGCCGGGGATCAAGGCGGAGGCTACCCCGGGGAACGTCTATATTTGGACGACCGATCCCATCGGAAAGCCCCGTTTCGACCCATCTTCGTCCATTACGGAAGATCTGACTTTCTATGCGGTGGAAGTGCCGAAGCGCTATAAGATCACCTATTTGTTCGAGTTCGACGGCATCGTCAATTCTCCCAAGAATCCCATCGATTACGACTCCACCGAGGAGATCGTATTACAGTCCCCCGTCGTGACGACGATCCCTTACGGGTATAAATTTATAAAATGGAGCTACGCCGACGATAAGGAGAGCGACGTGACTCGCATCCCCGTAGGGACGAAGGGAGATATCGTGCTTCGCGCGTATATTATCCCCGCCACGTATAAGGTGGAATACGCCGACGTGAACGGCGAGGAGAATCCCAATGCCAAGAGCTACCTGTTCGGGGACGAACTGAAGCTTGAACCCTTGGATGCGGAAGGCTTCGTCTGTTTTACGGCGAAGAAGGATCCCACACTCGTTGTGGAGGAATTGACGCCTGCCTTCATTACAGAGCATAAAGACAGCCTGATACAAGGCGGTTATATTTATTTGAAAGCGAAATGGAGTGACGAACAATGAAAGTATTGGTGACGGGTGCGAGCGGAGATATCGGCAAGGCGATCGTTCGCGCTTTTTTCGCGAAAGGGGACTCCGTGGCGATCCTCTATCATAACGATGAAGCAAGCGCGTATTCGCTCGCGGCGGAAGGCACTGCGCTCGGGCTTCTGTGCGTAGCGGAGAGGATAGACTATACGGACGCCGCTCACGCTCTTGCGGCGTTGGATAAGGTGCAGAGCACTTTCGGAACGCCCGACGTCGTCGTCAACGCGGCGGGTATAGACGAATACGGGCTGTTATTCGATACGTCCGTCGAAACGTGGGACAGGGTCTTCGCGGTCAATGCGCGTTCGGTATTTCTGACGTCCGTATGGGCGGCGAAACGGATGCGCGCGGGCGGTCGTATCGTAAGCATATCTTCCGTCTGGGGCTCCCGTCCCGCTCCCTGCGAGGGGGCGTATGCTGCATCCAAGGCGGCTGTGGAGAGCTTCACCAAGACTTTCGCCGCGGAAGTGGGCTGTCTCGGCATCACGGTGAATGCCGTTGCCGCAGGGTATATAGATACCAAGATGAACGCCCGTTTTTCCGATGAAGAGAAAGAGGCATTCATCGAGGCGCTCACCGTCAAGCGGTGCGGTCAAGCGGAAGACGTCGCGAATGCGGTGCTCTTCTTCGCGGATGAGAGATCGGACTATATCACCGGTCAGATACTGGAAGTATCGGGCGGGATGAGAGGATGAAATATAAGATCGGAGGGAAATATGGAGACCTATCTCGAGAATTATAAGCATTGGTATGAGAACGTTACGGCGGAGGAAAGGGCGGAATTGGACGCCATCGCCGCGGATGATAAGGAGCTCAGGGAGCGTTTCAGCCTGCCTCTTGCATTCGGCACGGCGGGTATGCGCGGCACCATCGGGCTCGGCACCTTTAAGATGAATCCGTACACGGTGGCGCGGGCTACCGCGGGGCTCGCGGACTATATCACGGAGCAGGGCGCGGAAGCGATGGCGCGCGGCGTCGTCATTTCCTACGACACCCGTCGAATGAGCTTCGAATTCGCGATGGAAGCGGCTCGCGTCTTGGCACACAATAAGATCAAAGTGTACCTCTTCGAGAACGTGCGCCCCGTGCCGATCTGTTCCTTTACGGTCGGATATTTGCATACCTTCTCCGGCATCATGATCACCGCCAGCCATAACCCCAAAGAGTACAACGGGTACAAAGTATACGGCGAAGACGGCGCACAACTCTCGCCGGAAGCGACGGCGCGCGTCGTGACGTACATAGAGAAACGCGACTATTTCGGCGTCCCCAAGGCGGACGTGGATCCTTCTCGCGAGAACGTTATGGGTAAGGACGGCTACCCCCTCGGCGACTATATCACCGTCATCGGTAAGAGCGTGGACGAAGCGTATTTCGAGGTCATCGAGAAGCTGTCTCTTTCCCCCGAAGCTGTGGCGAAAGAGGGCGCCGACCTTAAGATCGTTTATACCCCTCTGCACGGTAGCGGCTATAAGCCCGTCACCGCCATTCTTTCCCGTATGCACATCCCCTATAACGTGGTGCCCGAACAGGCGCTGCCCGACAGCGAATTTCCCACGGTGAAGATGCCGAATCCCGAGATGCCCGACGCTCTGACCCTCGGCATCAAACTGGCGGAAGAGCTCGGCTCCGACGTTGTCATCGGCACCGATCCCGATGCGGATCGTATGGGCGTCGCGGTCAGGAGCGACAAGGGTGACTTCGTACTCTTGACGGGGAATCAGACGGGCGTTCTCTTGATGGACTACATTCTCCGTCGTCATACCGAGAAGGGTACTTTGCCGAAGAATGCCGCCGTGGTCAAGACCATCGTGACCACTTCGCTCGCGCGCAAAGTCGCGGAGCATTACGGCGCTACCTGCTTCGACGTGCTGACGGGATTCAAATTCATCGGCGAGAAGATAGACCTTTTCCACAAGACGGGCGCACACACCTTTATGTTCGGCTATGAGGAGAGCTACGGCTACCTCGCGGGCACCCACGCCAAGGATAAGGACGCGGTGGTGTCCACTATGCTCTTCGCGGAGATGGTGTGCTACTATAAGAGCATCGGCATCGGACTGTACGAGAGGTTACAGCAGATATTCCGTGAGCTCGGCTATTACGCGGAGAAGACCGTCTCCGTCTATTTCAAAGGCTTGCAGGGCATGGCGATCATGAGCGAGAAGACTCGCGCGCTCCGCGACGTGAAGATCACCGAGATCGCGGGGTATAAGGTGGAGTCCGTCACTGACTTCATGGCGGGAGAGAGGACCTTTGCTTCGGGCAAGAAGGAGAGGATCGACTTCCCGAAGAGCGACGTGATGTATTATGCGCTCGAAGGGGGCGACTGGGTGGTCATCCGCCCGAGCGGCACCGAGCCGAAGCTGAAACTTTACGTTTCCTGTGCGGAGGGCAATGCCGACGATGCGATGAAGAAAGCAGAAACGCTTCTCAATGATATGAAGGGGTACGTGGAGCCGTGACCCCTCTCTACGATGCCGTACGGAAATACCTGAAGTGCAAGGCGCGTTTCCATATGCCTTCACACAGCGGGAAGGGGCGCGGCCTATACGCGTCCGCCGCGTACGACGTCACGGAGCTGTCCTTTTCGGACGATCTTAAGTCCCCGACGGGGGTGATCCTCGCCGCGGAGAGACTCGCCGCCGAGGCGTACGGCGCGGAGCGGACTCTCTTTTTCGCGGGCGGCGCCACCGATGCGGTGCAGACGGCGCTGTGGTCGATGAAAGAGAAGAGATTCGCCTTTCTCGGCGATATGCACGTCAGCTTTTATAACGCGGCGCGGCTCTTCTCTCTCGAGTACGTTCGGGCAAAAGACTTAGCCGAACTCGACGCGGAAACATTCGACGTCCTGTGCGTCACCTCGCCGAATTATTACGGCGAAACGGCGGACGTTCCCGCGATCGCCGCTTATGCGGCGAAAAGGGACGCGAAACTCCTCGTGGACGAAGCGCACGGCGCGCATTTTGCATTCAGTTCCGGGTTGCCGTGCAGCGCGGTGCGGTATGCCGACTACGTCGTGCATGGGATGCATAAGACTTTGCCCGTTTATACGGGCGGCGCGCTCTTGCACGTACGAGAGGACGCCTACGAAGAAGCGAAGATCGCGCGAGCGACCGTGATCGGCACCAGCCCGTCTTACCTCGTGATGAGCAGTATGGACTATGCGCGGGATCTTTTCCGAAGAAAAGGGGAAGAGATGTATGATCGCGTGTTGCGTGCTATCGCCCGAGTTGAGAGCAAATATCCCAACGTCTCCGTCCTGTCGAACGACGATGCCACGAGGGTGGTCTTTTTGCGGACAGGCGGGGGAAAAGCGCTTGCGGCGCACCTCGAAAGACACGGCGTCTTCGCCGAAGCGTCGGACGCGGATCGCGTTGTGCTCATCGTGACGCCCTATAACGTCCGCCATCTGGAGAAGGCGTTCCGCCTCGCCGCGTCCTTCCGCGGAGAAAACGCGAAAAGTACGGATCTTTCGGATCTTATCGGAAAAGTCAGCGTCTACGACGTCGGCGTATATCCACCCGGGGTGCCCATTGTGCTCGCAGGCGAAAGGATCACGGAGGGTGCCGCGCGCGTCCTCGGCGAAAATTCAGATAGACTTTTCGGGACGGTAGATGGTAAAATAGTGACGAAATGAAGGAAGAACTGCGGTACGAAAGGGAGGTCAGAGCGTCCTCCGCATATAGAACAGTCGAATCGGATATCCGTCGCGGCGAGATGTCGCACGCCTATTTCATCGTCTCGGAAGATAAGGACGCCGTAGATACCCTCTTTACCCTCATCGCG
>Ga0310696_10009448_pt1 | contig 11285 bp, 7 predicted proteins | sample AusTroGonzalo_MG_4_FD_203885 | JGI IMG/M metagenome (GOLD analysis project Ga0310696, IMG submission 203885) | Bovine rumen microbial communities from tropical cattle in Woodstock, Queensland, Australia - Gonzalo_02 (v2) (version 2) | ecosystem: Host-associated > Mammals > Digestive system >...
CTACAACCTTGAGTTGGGTGTATTCGACATGGGTTGGCCTGCCGCTGCCTCAGTGGCCTACAACACTCTCGTCGGTTCGTTTATCATCCCTGTCTGCCTCGGTGTAAACCTTGTGCTCCTGCTTCTGGGCTGCACCCGCACGGTGAACATCGACCTATGGAACTACTGGCATTTCGCCTTCATCGGCGCAGTCTGCTACTTCATGACCAATTCGTTGGCATGGGGCTTCTTCGCAGCTGTTATCTGCTACATCATCACCCTTGTACTGGCCGACATCACGGCCAAGCGATTCCAGAAATTCTATCCCGGCATGGATGGCATTTCCATCCCACAACCGTTCTGCCAAGGTTTCATGCCCTTTGCCGTTGTCATTAACAAGATGCTTGACTATATCCCAGGCATCAACAAGGTGCAAATTGACTCAGAGGGCATGAAGAAGAAGTTCGGTCTCTTCGGAGAACCCCTTTTCCTGGGTGTACTCATCGGCATCATTATTGGTTGCCTTGCTTGCAAGGACTGGGATGAGATAGTAGCCAACATACCAAAAACTCTTCAAATCGGCATCAAGATGGGAGCTGTGATGGAACTTATCCCACGAATCACCAGCCTTTTCATCGAAGGTTTGAAACCCATTGCCGAAGCAACCAAAAGCCTTATTGCCGCTAAGTTCGGAGAAGACAAGGAACTCTATATCGGTATGTCCCCAGCACTCGTCATCGGACACCCCACCACACTGGTTGTCTCGCTGCTCCTAATCCCCGTGACCCTCGTCCTTGCCGTGATCCTTCCGGGCAATGAGTTCCTGCCACTGGCTTCGTTGGCTGGCATGTTCTACGTTTTCGTGATGATTCTGCCTTACACCAACGGCAACGTGCTCCGTTCGTTCATCGTTGGATTGATCGTGATGGCTATCGGACTCTACTTCGTCACATGGATGGCTGGCGATTTCACCAGTGCAGCTCATAGCGTGGCCGAAGTACATCCTGATGACAAGACCGTACAGGTACCAGCTGGATTCCAGGCTGGTGCGCTCGACTTTGCTTCAAGTCCACTTTCAACCCTTATTTATGCCTGCGTAAAATATCTATCTTATATCGGGGCAGCCATTCTCACCGTACTCACGTTAGGTATGGTTGTTTGGAACAGAATGCGTTTGAGGAAGCCTGAGAAGAGCGTGAACTAATCGGAGTTATCGAAGTAATCCGAATAATCGGATTACTCAGAATAATCGGAATTATCGGAAATAATAACAAAAAACTAAACACAATGAAAAAGCTGGTTTTATTGGGCGCACTTGCAATAGCCGCCATGGGCGCCAATGCACAGATTCACATGACCAAGCAGATTGCTTGTCACCCCGACGATGTGAAACACTACAATACTAAGACCCTCCGTGAACGATTCGTGATGGAGAAGGTTATGGTAGCTGACGAAATCAACCTCACCTATTCGATGTACGACCGCTTCATCTTCGGTGGTGCCATGCCCGTGACGAAGGAACTCAAGCTAGAGGTTACACAGGAGATCCGTGACATCTTCTTGAAGCAGGATTACTTCCTCTTCAATCGAGAACTTGGCGTTATCAATTGTGGCCAAGGCGCTGGTGTTGTTATCGTTGATGGCGTGCAGTATCCCCTTGGTCCTAAAGAGGCCCTGTACGTAGGCCGCGAGAACAAAGAGGTTTCGTTCAAGAGCAACGACCCTTCGAATCCTGCCAAGTTCTATCTCAACTCGGCCACTGCCCACAAGAAGTTCAAGAACCAGTGGATTACCCTCGATGGCCGCAAAAACGGCAAGGTTCAGTCTCTGAAGGCATCTGTATGGGGTCCTGTAGGTACCAAAGAGGAAGCTAACGGACGCACCATCTATAAGCTAATCGTGAACGACGTGCTTGAGGAGGGTCCTTGCCAGTTGCAGATGGGTCTGACCCAATTGGAGCCAGGTGCAGTATGGAACACCATGCCCCCACATCTGCATGGCCGTCGTGTCGAGGCTTATTACTACTTCAACCTGCCTGAAGGTCAGACCATCGACCACGTGATGGGTGAACCACAAGAGAGTCGTAACGTTTGGCTTCACAATGAGCAGGCCATCATGAGTCCCGAATGGTCAATTCACGCCGCCGCTGGTACATACTTCTATACTTTCATTTGGGGTATGGCAGGCGAAAACCTGGAGTACAACGACAAGGACCAGGTCGAGGTAATCGACATCCGCTAACCTATACGCTCCTTTTTTTAAACGATGCGTCGCATATTCATCATAGCCACCTGTGCCCTCTCCTCCAGTGGAGTATGGGCGCAGGTGGTTTTCAACTCTGTATCTGTCCGTACTCGCGACGGTCAAATACAAAGCTATGCCATTGAACAGGTGGACAGCATCACTTTCGACACTATTCGAAGCGTACAAACCAACAAATGGTACCACACGCTTGAGAACCCAGGCATCGCCGATTATTTGCGGGATTTTGAATATGACCCGTCGGACTACACATACCACCGGCTTTTTGACTATCGAGGGGAACCATATCTCGACACAAGACAAGATTGGCCCTACGGGGTAACCTTAGGCGACACAACCTACTATAATCTGATACCCGACAAAGCCTACACCCTTCTAAGCAGCAAGGACGGGGTGTTGACACCTATTACCATCCGCACTCTGGGTCAACTGCGCATGATCAAGGCTGAAGGCGTGGATAACGTGCGTGACTTGGGTGGATGGCCCACGACAAGTGGCAAACGCATCCGATACGGCATGCTATATCGTGGCGTGGAAATGAATACCATGCTTATGCCGCTGCCCCAAAATGCACGGTCAGTCCACAACCTAACCGACAATGACAAGCGAATATTCATAGAGGAATTAGGTGTCAAGGCCGAATTAGATTTGAGAAGTGATAAGGAGAATCCAACGAATGGCATTTCAGCTTTGGGCAAAGACATTGTATATGCCAACTTCAACATAGTGTATGGAGAAATATCTTCGACACAAAATCGAGCCTTGCTCCTTTCCTGTTTCCGTTTCATCTCAGAGCAGGTGGAAGCAGGAAATCCTATTTATATCCATTGCGTTTGGGGCGCAGATCGCACGGGAATGCTCTGCATGCTGTTGGAAGGTCTTTTAGGTGTTGGCCAAAGCAATCTCGACAAAGACTATGAGCTGAGTTCATTCGCGGGCAATACTCGCTATCGCTACGATAGTAACTATTTGAATGTCATAAAGAAAATCGTTGACCTCGAAGGTAGCACACTACAAGAAAAGTTCCGCAACTGCTGGCGAATGATTGGCGCAACAGATGCGGAACTGGACAGGTTCATCGAGATGATGACAGATTGACGACCGATCACGGATTGAACTTGAAATCAGCGATTAAGGGACGATGATCGGAAAAAGAAACCGTATCGACACACACTCCTTGTAAGTCGAACTCCTTGGAATAGAGAATGTGGTCAAGGCGAAGACGCAGCTTCTGAGCGGCGAAAGTAAAACCGAAGCCTTGGCCACCACGCCACCATGCATCGCTCAATCGGTCGCGATGTCCCTCATGGACGTTCTTCGCCCGACAATTCTGAATGGTTCGGATGCATTTTGCCCCGCTCACATCGTTGAAATCCCCACAGACGATTAGTGGATTCGGACAATTACGAAGCGAATCGGCAATCGATCTTGACTCCTCGCCACGATATGCATAGCCGAACTGCATATTCTCATAGATGTTGTGGACTTTCTGACGTTTACCATTGCCGTTGCTCTTGGCCGAATCGTACGAATTGGTACGAAGGTGAACATGCACCAGGGTGACAGGCGTGCCATCGATATCGGCAGTGGCTTCATAGACGATCATGTAATTGCCGACAAACTCGACATCCTCCTCTGGGAGGTATGGATGGTCGCGTTTGATTTTCTCCATATCCAAATGATAACTCCGAAAATTGCTGAGTGGATAACGGCTGTAGATGCTCAAGTCGGCATACACGACCGATAACTCCTCGAATCCGGGGAAATCATGCAAACTGTAAGGATAGGTCTCACGCAGCATACGTTCCAAGCCATGCGCAGTTCCTATCGTATTCTCAGGCAAGAAGAGCAAGTCAGCATTGAGATTCTTTACGTATTCGATGAACGGAGCGCCATGCACTGGAGCATATTCGACCTTTCCACAAATATTATACTCGAGGACTCGGAGGGTCCCCGCCGGTTTCTCAGCTGGGAATTGATTGGTAAGATGGAGAGGTATCTGCTCGGTGCATCCATTGACAAGTAGGGTGAGGAAAGCCAAGATCAATGCAGCATTCCAGAAACGCAAAAGCAGCAACAGGAGGGTGACTCCTGCCAAAGCAATGATGACAAATGGGGCGGCCAGGATCGTCATCTCAAAAGTCTCTTGTGTCAACAGCATACCGATTCATACATTTTGACAAACTCTCCTACAAGCTTTCGAGCATCGTAATTCTCCTCGACAAGCCGTCGGCCACGCAGCCCCATCAGCCTTAAGTCGCTTTCATCCAATCGCGCAAATGACGTAAGGGCATCACGAAGCGCATCGACAGTAACATCTACACACCAACCGCATCGCTCGGTATTAAGTACGCTCCAAGGCGCTCCATAGGTGGTCAAGACGGGTGTGCCTGATGCCAATGCTTCGGCCACCACAATACCAAAGTTCTCGGAGTGAGTAGGAAGTACGAAAAGGTCAGCCTGTCGCAGCAAAGACCATTTCTCCTCATTATATACGCCTCCAAGCCACTGGACTTGCGAACTCAATCCAAGTCTTTCACTCAAAGTCTTGAGGCTGTTCAAATAGGTTGTATCACCATCACCCGCAATCTGCAGTACATATTCATTCAATGGGCCATTGTCTTTCCATACTTCGGCAAATGCACGCAGTAGCAAGTCAATGCCCTTTTTGGGATGCATACGGCTCAGGAACAGAATCCTTCGAGACTTCTGCCAGCTTGTCCTGACCTCGATGCCGTCAGTTTCGACACCATTGCTTATGACTTGAACTGTGGGATGCCAATTGGACAAGAAACTGCAATAATGAGAGATTTGTTCGATATGCTGCCGTTCGCTTTCTGCCGTGGCATGAATCATGTCTGAAGCGAAGAACGCCCTTCGCTGATAGGCAAGCAACGAAGGCACCTTCCGTGTCAGATAATGACGACGCACGATCCATGGTTCCAGCATGCCATGCGGAGAAAGGATGACAGGATACCCTGCTTCCTTGGCCCATATGGCTGCATAAGCGAAATAGGGCTGCCAACAGCAGTTGACGTGGACAATGTCGGGCTGAATGTCACCGAGTAACTTCAAATAATCTGCACGCACACGCCATACATTCCATGACCGGGAAAGATAATGCAATATTGCATGGCGCACCGGCAACTCATCCTGAGCTCGGTGCGCCACGATATGCAATTCCATCAATTCTCCCAAGGTGTCAGCAAGCTGCTGCATATACATGCTTGTGCCGCCATCTTGTCGGGACATGGAAGGGATGTAGTGAAGAACTTTCAAAGGGAAGATATTGGGAGGTAACGGGAGTTACTTGACTACGCCCTTTTCGAGGAACTCGGCCAGGTTGGTACGCATGACGGATGCAACATGGTCGGCAGCCACCTTTTCCATGTCATGCTTCACCATAATCTTTACAAGCTGCTCGAAAGTGGTCTTTTGCGGATCCCAACCCAGTTCACGCTTGGCCTTCGAAGGATCGCCCCAGAGGTTCACGACGTCAGTAGGACGATAGAAATCGGGGCTCACCTCAACAAGCGTCTTGCCCACCAAGTCAGCAGGACCAGCTACGCAAACGCCCTTCTCATCGAGGCCTTCACCATGGAATTCGAGTTCCATGCCTGCTGCCCTAAAGGCATAATAGCAGAACTCACGCACAGAGTGCTGCACGCCGGTTGCAATGACGAAATCATCGGGTTTGTCATGCTGGAGGATGAGCCACATGCACTCCACATAATCGCGGGCATATCCCCAGTCGCGAAGGCTGGAAAGATTGCCGAGATAAAGACGCTGCTGCTTACCCTGGGCAATGCGAGCGGCGGCAAGGGTGATTTTGCGGGTGACGAAGGTCTCACCACGACGCTCCGACTCATGATTGAAGAGAATGCCCGAGCAGCAGAACATGTTGTAGGCCTCACGATACTCCTTAACGATCCAATAGCCATAGAGTTTGGCCACAGCATATGGAGAATAAGGATGGAAAGGCGTATTCTCATTTTGTGGGACCTCCTCGACCTTACCGTAAAGTTCGGAAGTGGAAGCCTGATAGATGCGACAGGAATTCTCAAGATGATTGGCACGAACAGCCTCCAGGACTCGCAGCACACCTGTGGCATCGACATCGGCGGTAAACTCGGGTGCATCGAAGCTCACCTGCACATGGCTCTGAGCTGCAAGGTTATAGATTTCGGTCGGCTTCACCTTGTCAATGACCTTTACCAGACTCATCGAGTCGCCCATATCTCCATAATGGAGGTGAAACTGTGGATGACCTTCGAGGTGAGCGATACGCTCACGATAATCAACAGAACTGCGGCGGATGACACCATGTACCTCATATCCTTTGGTGATAAGGAACTCCGACAAATACGAACCGTCCTGACCAGTGACGCCCGTGATAAGGGCAACTTTTCTTTCTGACATACTATTTTAGTCTATTTATTGATTTCTACTCAATCGACTGTTTGTACCAGTCGAACAACTTACGCACACCCTCCTCGATCTCCACCTTGTGGATCCATCCTAACGAATGCAGTTTGGAGACGTCGATGAGTTTGCGCATCGTTCCATCGGGTTTGGAAGAATCAAATTCCACTGTTCCCGTGAAACCAACGGCCTTGACCACAAGTTCGGAAAGCTCGCGAATAGTCAATTCTTTTCCCGTACCCACATTGATATGGCAATTGCGTATTTCTCCCAACGAAGGAATTGCTCCTCCTCGTCCTGCCGAATGATTGCGATCGACAGCGCCATCGGTGGTAGCGCCGTAGTGAACCGAAGAATACTTCTCGATACCGATAATATCACTGAAATCCACATTGAGGAGCACATGGACCGATGCATCGGCCATATCTTCGCTCCACAGGAACTCGCGCAGTGGCGTACCTGTACCCCATAGGGTCACCTTGTTATCCTCGATTCCATACCAAGCCAGCACCTTGCGGATAATTGACTCATCAGAAGTCTCGTCAATCTGATAGCGCACTTTGCTACCCTGTTCTGGGATAGTGGCACCGACTGGGCGAATAGCCAGATCGCGGCGAATGGATGCCCAATCGTTGTCGTTGATGAGTTTCGACAAATAGACCTTGCGCATCATTGCCGGCATAACATGCGAATTCTCGAGATGGAAATTATCGTTAGGACCATAAAGGTTGGTAGGCATCACGGCGATATAGTTCGTGCCGTACTGAAGGTTGTACGACTCGCACATCTTCAAACCTGCAATTTTGGCTATGGCATACTCCTCGTTGGTATATTCCAAGGGCGAAGTGAGCAAGCAATCCTCACGCATCGGCTGAGGTGCATTCTTCGGATAGATGCAAGTCGATCCAAGGAAAAGCAGTTTCTTTACACCATGTGCATATGCTTCAGAGATAACGTTGCACTGAATCTTCATATTCATCATAATGAAGTCAGCACGATAGAGCGAATTGGCCATGATGCCTCCAACAAAGGCAGCAGCAAGAACCACGGCATCGGGACGCTCTTCGTCGAAGAAGCGACGAACGGCAAGCTGGTCGGTAAGGTCCAACTCCCTATGGGTGCGTCCCACAAGGTTGGTATAGCCTCTTGACAGCAGATTGTTCCAAATGGCAGAGCCAACGAGGCCGCGATGTCCTGCCACATAAATTTTGCAACTTTTATCTAACATTGATTACCACTTGTTACCCGTATAAATGAAATTTGTGCGCAAATTTACAAAAATACTTTCAATTATAGAAAAAGATAGGGTAATTTCGTGCAAACAAACAACGATTTTGCAATATTTAGCACCCAATTGACAATTCTACTAAAGATTTTTACGTCGTTAGAAAGTAAAAAACTGCTTTTATTATTGGAAAGATAAAAATAATATGTACCTTTGCGCCGCGATTAAGTGTTGATTGCACATTTTATAATATTTAAATGGAAGAACAAAACAATACTATCGCCTCCGTTGATGCACCCGTTGATGCTGCAAATGTTCAGCCAGCGGTCGATGCGGCCCCCAAGAAAAAGAAGGTCACCCGCTCCCGCAAAAAGGTAGTTGCCCCGGAGGCTAAAGAAGAGACTAAAATTGAGGCTACTCCAGAAGTAAAGAATGAGGAGCCCACAGTAGAAAACAAGACAACGGCAAAAAAGACTGCTAAGAGCAGCAAGATTGAAGTTGCCAAAGAGGCAGAGAAGCCGGTCGAGAAACCAGCGACGAAGCCGATCCCCAAGATGCCGACCAATCTGGTGATACGTGACTTCTGCGACCTTGCCAATTCGGGAGGCTACATCCCGCTGCTCAGCGATCAACAGATCCAGCAGCTAACCTACGAAGAAGCCTACGAGCGCAACCTCATCTTCGAAGCCATTCTTTCGAACGTGCTCGATTATGACATTGTCCTCTCTGACACCAACATTTGGCTGGAACTTCTCGTTGGTCACACTTCAAGCCATTCCGACCCACGTGTCAATGCACGTCTGATGTTTGAGCGCCAACTGGAATTTTTATCCAAGATGTGCAAGAAGATCGGAGGCAAGTTCACGATCATGAGCGAAACATACGAAGAGGTCGATCGCTTTGCCACTATGCAGGAGCCCACCGACTACAAGTTGGCCGACTGGAAGGATCCTGCACTCTGTCTGAATGTAGCGGCACGTCTTGCCAAGCGTCTGATGCTCTATCAGCAGAAAGAGAATCGTCTGCGCATTGAAGGCATCGGTTCTGAAAGCCATCATGGTTCATTTGCCGATCCTGCAATCATTCGCCGCACCGTTGAACTTTTTGCGATGGGTAAGAAGGTCTTGCTGCTCACCAATGACGCATCGGTAGCGATTCGTTCGCTGGGTATGTGCGACGACTTGCAGCGTACCAATGAAATAGGTGATGCCGAATGGCGTGAGATTTATGAGCCACAACGTCCAATGGTCCTAACTATGGATGACCTAAAGCTTTTGGATCAATATACGCGCCAATATCACTTCCTGACTCTTGCAGCCGGACGACAGTGGATGCAGGATGTCCAGATGCGCCAACCCACCCAGCTGGAGAAGCCCTTGTCCCTCTGGATTGAAGGATTCCGTCCAGGCGATCGTCGCGAGCGTCGAAGCGACAAGCTCGAACAGCAGAAGAAGGAGTACGAAAAGCAACGTCAGGAGCAAGCTCGACTCGAACAAGAACGAAAGGAGCAGGAACGAAAAGAGCAAGCACGTCTGGAGCAGGAGCGTCGCGAAGCTGAAAAGCAGGCACGTCGCGAAGAGCAGGAGCGTCGCGAGCAGGAAAACCGCGAACGCAAGGAGCAGGCTCGCTTGGAACAGCAGCGTCGTGAGGAACAACGCCGTGCAGACCGTGAGCGCGCTGCTGCTGAGAAGGCTGCTCGTATTGCTGCCGAAGAAGAGGCACGAAGATTGCAAGCTTCGCAATCGATTACTGAATTGGATGATAAAAACAATGAGGTGATGGTTGCAGAAACAGCAGTTGAAGACAATGTCGATGCACACAAACAGGAATTGGCACCTGCCGAATCGACAACCGAGGAGGTTCAGACAATCGAGCTACCCCCCCTCTCGCCCGAAATGATGGAGCTGATGGGTCCATCATCGAGCGAAAAGAAGCGCACTCGTCGTGGCGGACGTCGTCGCAAGACGACCGAACCCGCCGAACAGAAATAAAACAGGAACCAGCTGACGATGCGAAGCTGGACACTGGTCTTGATTCTTATAACGTCTATCAAACTTACGTCGTTGAAAAAGCTTCTTATCTTAAAAAGAATTTGTTTGACAGTATTGATTATTCTTGGCTTCAGCTCAGTTGGTGCCAAGGATATATCTATATATGTTGCCACGGACTTGCATGTCATGGCTCCGGAACTTATCGTCAACGAAGGCTCGTCATGGGAAAAATACATCGACTCTTCCCACAAACTTGAGGACTACAGTGTGGGACTGTTCCAAAGCATGATTGACTCCATCATGACACAACGACCCGACATTGTATTGATTCCTGGCGACATTACAAAAGATGGCGAGAAGGTTTCTCACGAGTATGTAACCCGCGAATTGTCGAGGCTCACAGCCGTAGGAATCAAGGTCTATGTCGTCCCTGGCAATCATGATATCGGTTATATCGAAAATGCCCTCTATTTTGACGGAGACCGCCGATATCATGCCGAGAATATCACTGCCGACGATTTCGAAAAATTGTATGCATCATTTGGCTACAAGGAATCTATAAGGGACGAGAATTCCTTAAGCTATGCTGTCGAACCCGTTGACGGCCTCGTCATCCTCGGCATTGACTCACACACGCGTAAGATAAGCCAGAACTCACTGGACTGGATTTGTGAACAAGCCAAGAATGCTTGTCAAAACAACAAGCAGGTCATCGCCATGATGCATCATCCTATCATGGAGCATTTCAATGGACAGACCGACATGAAGTCGGATGCCATTATCAAGGACGACGAAAACATCCGTTCTCGCATGATGGAAGCCGGGATCCATGCTGTCTTCACAGGCCATTTCCACACGACTGACGTTGCCATGGCCTACAATGAAAACCATACAGACTCCATCTACGACATCACAACAGGCTCAAAGATTTCCTATCCGATGCATCATCGTTGGGTGACCATCAGCGAGAATTTGGGTAGGATTGATATCAATACATTTGCCACCAATTCGATTGAAGGACATCCCGAGATAGCCGATGTGGCTAAGAAAAGGCTTGAGAAGTGCATTAATGCGAAACTGGAAAGCAAAGGCGCGTCATTCTTGTCGTCGATTGCATGTAAGGCTACATTCTTGCATTGCGAGGGAAATGAGAACGAAGCGAATGGCGTAAGCCTGATAGACTCCATACCGTTCGTGGCGTTCGTCCTTTACCCCGAAGCCTGGTATGCAATGAACAGCATGCTTGATGACTTCTCGTTCTTTGGCGATGACAATCAGAATAGAGCAAACGACCTGAATTTCTCCATCACACTATCAGAGATTGAAATAGAAGTTCCTGAAAGCATCCACGACATTGCAGCAGACAAGAATGATGAACAGTCTTACAATCTTTGGGGAGAAAGAAT
>Ga0310696_10009449_pt1 | contig 11283 bp, 9 predicted proteins | sample AusTroGonzalo_MG_4_FD_203885 | JGI IMG/M metagenome (GOLD analysis project Ga0310696, IMG submission 203885) | Bovine rumen microbial communities from tropical cattle in Woodstock, Queensland, Australia - Gonzalo_02 (v2) (version 2) | ecosystem: Host-associated > Mammals > Digestive system >...
TGACGTCAAAGATGTCAATTTGAGATACATTGAACAAGAGCCTGGATGTATGAACAAAGTTTCACCAATTAAGCAGATTGAAGACATAAAAATAAATAATGAGTCTTTCAGTTTGAGATATAATGCTGATTATAACATTTTGAAAGATGATTTCAACATTTCACTTGTTAAAGTCATTTTACCGTAAAGGTAAAAGCTTCAACCTTTAGGTTGAATTATTTAAAAGTGCTTTGAGTGCATTTGCATGTGAGGTAATAATTGGTGTTATTTCATCAATCACTTGTTTTATTTTTGCATTTGTTTCGTTCATTTGAGCATTTAACTCTGTTATGTCGATTTTTAGTTCTCGAAGTTCAGCGCCCAATTCTTCGACACGTGTTTGAAGTTCAGTGATGCGAAGCTGAGCATCGCGAATCGGTTGAATGTCATTTATTTTTGATTCAAGGATGTTTAGACGGTCAGCAAATAGTTTAGCCATTTAATGCTGATAATAAATTTGAAATAAATGAATTGTCTTTGCTTGCTAAATAATCAACAATAAATTGGACAACATCATTTAAATTCTCATTTGTTTGTTGATGTTTTTGAAATGTTGTTGATTCAAATGAAGCTGATTGAATAGTTTTGCCACCCATTGCCCACATCGGATATTTGGCAGTAAATCCTATTTCATCATCTTCATTGAAAAATTCACAAATCCATGGTGACGTATTACTTGTGGAAGCTGTTTCATTTTGAAAATCAACATTTACTGATACGTTTGATGTTGAAGAATCTGAACACGTTGCGTGAATGTCAATTGTACCAGTTGATGAAATAGGTTGAGTGTTAAATATTACCGTAAAACCTCCGACACTTGTTTGAAGAGTTATTGTAAAGTCTGATGATGTTAATGAAACATTTGATGTTATCAATACTGTGCTATTTGCTTTACCACTTACTGCTGATTGAGTCGCTAGCATTTGGTCAGTTAATGTTTCAACGTTTGCGATTAGTGTTGAGGCGTCAGTAATGTCGCTTAAAGTGTGCGTGTGTGATGTGTCGGCTTTAGTTGAGACCATCGATTCGACAGCCGCTGACGTTATTAATTGACTGTCTGATGTTGCCGTTGTGTCGCTGCTGGTTCTAATGTCTGAAACGGTTTTGTTATTCATTTTTAAATCACCCATCACTGTTGTTGTTGCACTATTCAACACGAGTGAATCGTTATAAACGTTAATTTCAGAACTTCCGCCATCAAGTTTCATGTGTGCGCAATAAGAACCTGTCGCAATTCTCCAAGCTCCAAAAATTGCTTTCTTGCTATTATCACCAATATATATGACGCTTTTGGTGCTGTTTCCCATCGTTGTAGTTGGCGCAACAGTTAATCCATTTCTTGTTGTAATGTTTAGCGTTCCGCTAAGTGTCGTGTTGCCAGTAATTTCAATTGGAGCCAGTAGCTTAATTTTGTTATCATAAACGTTGATTGCTGCCGATTGACCGTTCATCTTCATATAAGCGTATCTTTCATTTGAAATTCTACCGAATCCATAAATAGCCTGTCGCGTGTTATCACCAATCATAAACCGAATATAATTATCATTATTAATGTTTCCATTATATAAAGCTGAAATAGGATTATTAACATCGTTAATAGTTATATTAATCGGTTTAGTGAATGTATTATTAGCGTTCAGTTTTGCAAATGTTGAATCTGTATATGTAAATGTTGGTCTGTCGCTGACTGTTTCACTCAAAAGTGTTTTTGTCGCGTATGAGCTCAAAGCGTTTTCGAGTCCAACGTTTGTTGTGTAATCACTCAAAGTTGTTGTCAATTCTGAATCACTCACTAATCCTTCTTTGTCTGCTTCATAATCACTTGTTTTCATGTATGGCGTCAAATCGATTGTTGTGTTGCCGATGTCATCTTTCGCGTTCTGAACAGTGAAAGAAATTGTCGGTCGAATAATGACGGTATGAGCTGTTGGTGTTTCAGTTGTTTCGTCAATTGTTTCTTCTTCTGACATGTTTTAATAATGATTAAATTATGACTTCCCCAATTGTCGTTAAAACTTATTACGCAACCAACCAATTTGAAAATGAGTTTCCACCAGAATTTGTGAGCGCGAGAGGTAAAAAATACATTGAAGTTCGTTTGTGTTGGGCAACTGTTGATAATTACCTTGTGGGTGATTTGATGCTTCACGCTGATTGGATAAAACGTGATTACTATTTAGACCATTTCGTCAATATCGTCAATGTTATCAATAACGGTGATAAACCTGACAAATACGAACTAAATGACACTCACACAAAAAGATTCAAAATTTGGTTTTCTGATTTGAAAGGAAATGAAGTTGTCCCTGATGCTTTCGTGTTAAAACTACTTTTAACCTACAATGGATGACTCGTGCCGCAGGCAAATGCAAAAATAACAATTATTTTTAGTTTAGAATTCAGGTGGTCGTTGTCTTGAATCGCGTTGGGTGCCCTCTGGCTCTCCGTTAATGTGAAATTCCATATCTCCAGGCTTTAATGTGATGTAGCAATCACGGCAAACCCAGAGCTGAACGGGTGGAGGATGAACAGTTCCGGCAGCATCGACGTTATAATAAGTGTCATTAGCTCCTTGATAAATTGGTTTTCCTTCAATTTCGATCGGAATGTTACGTCCGAATGATTCATAACCATCGAAGAAATAGCCACCACCGTTTCTTTCTAATTGAAGATTCCACATGAAACGGGTTGCATCTCTGAGTGTGTTTGTGTATCGTGTGCCATCTTCTGCGTTCTTTGGTTGAGTGAATGAGTCTTCAAACTCTTGTGTTGCTCTAATTGGACCGTCTAAATCAGATGCAATAAGTTGCATTTGTAAGAATTCAGCGCCAATTGTGGATAATGTCTTGTCTGGGAATGGCTTGTTGTCAATTCTGAGTTGTAGGTTTTCATACATTGGATTTTCAAAAACTGTGATATCGTTTGGATGCTTTGGAAAGACGACGCTGATATTGGTTGCATTGGATAATGTAGCGCGAACAGTTGATTTCAAACCTCTTTCCTTGGCAGTGTCTGGGAATGAATCATAGGTCAAAAATTGAGTTGGAATGTTGATTCCTTCCTTGAGAATATCCATGATTTCATCAAGTGTTTGTTGGCAAACTCCGAAGCCGCACATGTGAGACTCCAATGATTGGACAGTTAAATTATTGCATGAAACCTTGATAAGTCCAGTTGTAATTGTTGGTGCTGAATAAGTGGTGACATTGTCGTTAGTGCTCGAGTTTTCAGCAAATGTGATTGGAGCAGTGCCGTATTCATTGATTTGAATGAATTGACGAGTGTAATTGATGCCCTGAGGTAATTCATAAGGTATTGTTTCGCCTTGAATAAGTGTTTTGTGTTCATAAACAGCGTAAGGACTAACAGGGCACCAAACCAAACCGGCTGGGTCAATGTATAAACGAGCTTCAACGTTTGGGATGGCAAAATTGGGGAACAATTCGAAGGCTTGAAGGACAAGCAAGTCATCAAATGGAATGTTTGCTGTCCATTCAATAGTGTGTGGTAATCCATCTTTGAAATCGTTGAAATTGAAGTATTCACCGCATTTGGTTGTGGCGTAATTGACGACCTTTTCATAAACGGAGTGAATAAATGCTGTGTTCATTTCATCGGCATCTTTGCACGTTGAATATGCGAAACCTTCACGGATTCCTTCCTGTTGATTGTATTTGATGGAATGACCATTAACCCAAATTTGAATTTGACGAGTTGCTGTGTTGGAATCACGCCAACCGAGAAATCCCTTGATCAAATGCTTTGGGTCGTTGAATGAGTCAGCAGTGATGCCTGTGATTTGAACATCTTTTGCAATGACTCGAAGAGTGAAAAAGCCCTTTGAGAAATCAGAAATGAGATGCTGAGTTGAGGTCAAAGCTATACGTGTTTCTTTGTTGTGGTCAAATGGTGCTTGTTGGTCGTGGCAAGAATCAGTCACCCACTCGAAAGAACGGGTGCCATCATTTGTTTCAATAATTGAACGCATACGACGGAATACATCGGCGACGTTTCCTTCATGTGTCATTTCACCTTTTGCTTTTGTGTTGCTGAAATACATTTTCAACTTGTTAAAAACTTTGATAATGTCTTTTTGTTTCCATTTAAAATAAATGTCTTGGGGATTCTTCAAGAAAGCAAAACGAGGTCTCAAAAAAGCAGGTGAATGGTTGAAAAATGCCATAAACAAAACAGCTGAAGTGATGAAAAAGACGAAACCAATTCTTCAACAAATCGAAAATGATGAAACATTTAAGAAAGGATGGGGGCAATCGCTTGAGCGAATGCGAAATGGAAAAAGAAAATTAACGCAAATCGCTGATGATGTCATTAATGTTAATGAACACGTGAAAAATAATGATTTGGCGGGTGCCATCAATTACGCAGGACGTCAATTTGTGCCAAAGTTTAGGATTTAAGCATCGCCCTGAATCGTTTTTATGATTTCATTGATTGTGTCAGTTAGGAGTTTTATTTTTGCGCTCATTTCTTTTAATTGTGTTTCAATGCGTTCAATGTCATCAATTGATGCAAATGCTGGTGTGTCATTATCATCATTGTTTTTCATTGATTTTAAACAGATTTCACCTTTAATTCGTGTCAATTTGAAACCATCAATGACAAATGATTTGTTCATTTTTTGTGTTGTCATAGTTGCCATCTCATCTTTGTGCTTCACATAGTATAAATTGAACTCGTCAGGTGTTTTGAAATGTTTTGAATCATTTTGATATTTTCCAATGATTTTTAAATCCTCCATGAAAAGTTTTGAAACCTTTTAAACAAAAATAAAAGATTTCATTTTGTGTTATGTCAAAGCTTGACCTACATTTGACACCATTTGACCGATTTGAGCACCGAGTTGAGGGTTTCCTTTGCTGCTTCCAATAGCTGCACCAATTGCTGGCGCTGCTTTAATGAGTTTCGGTAATGCTTTCTTTGCTATCTCAACAGTTGGTTTGATTACTTTATTTTTGATGAATTGACCTGCTTTTTTGAATGCGTCTTTTACTTTCTTGAAGAATCCCCAAGCCATGTTTTCAATGAAAACAAAAATAAATTTTTGACATTTAGGCGTGAAACAGTTTATTCATCCATGAAAAGAATTCTTGGTAATTCATCTTTAAAGTCTGCAAGTGCTGCATCTAAGGTACGTTTCAAACCGTCTTTATAAACTAATTTATCATGTTGGCTCAGTGCTTCAAATTGTTCATTTGTTGGTGTGGTATCTTGTTCAATATAGAAGCTGATACCGATATGGTCCAAACATTGTTGAAGATAAACAGGATCTCTAAGATCTGCAACGATTGCTTCTTTGTTGGCATCAATAATCTTTTTGATTGCTTCTTTGTTGGCAGCCTTCCATCTGTTGAAATTTTCCATTGCTGATTTTGCGTCGGTTGATTTATTCCTGATTTCTTCCTTCAATTGTGGATAATAAGCTTCTATTAATTTTTTTTCGACAACTATTGAATAAACAATTGAAAACAATGAAATGCGTGAAATACATTTAAGTGTCCATGACTTGGAAGCGACTGCTGGATATTTTGCCATTTCTTTGAACACATAAGCAAGAACTTTCATGGCAATTTGCCTGAATGTTAATTCACGACGTGGAACTGCTGGAATATGCCATCCTTGGTCTTTCATTTCTCCAAAAGCTGGTGGTAAATTGTCTTTGCTATATCTGACGCGTCGCTTGCCTTCATCGTCAAATTCTGAATCGGCGCCATATTCATGATTAATGAAACCTTTGAAACCGCCAACATCGTATCTATCAGCTGCTGTTTGATATTTTTGTTTGTACATTTGACGCAATGGAAGCTTTGAAGGCTTCAAATGATAACCATTAATGACAACAGGATAACCCATTTTATTATAAAGCACAACATCTTCGACACCATCGCCGTTGATATCTTCGCCTGCTTTTCCTAAACGGAGACCATGACTTTTTGCATAACGTTCTGCTCCTGTTCTTGTTTCAGCTGATGGTGAGAATTTAATGTCTTTCTTTGCATTCAAGATAATGTTTATCATTTGGTCATATAGTTCAGGGTCTGGTACTGTATCATGTTTGCGTATGTCTTCCATGCGACCGTATGAGGCACGATTGACAGGCTTTGATTTGCCAAATTTGTTGGCTTTTGGTTTTCTTGTTTTCATTGGTTGAGAGAATGAAAATTTAGGTTTTGGGCTCTTAAATTCGCGTCGTGGTGTTGTTTGTAATGAATCAAGGAAAGGGTCATGAACAAATTCATTAGCATCTGGGACATCTTCATCTGGGACATCACTGTATTCATCTTGTGATAGGTCCGCTAATTGGTTTCTGTCACTCTTGTTTTGAATTGGTGTTCGTAAATTTTGATTTGGATCAGCCATAAGATATATTTTGAATAGAATTAAAAATATTAATGACGCAATATGTAATCGATGGAATCGAAAATTTGGTTACGATGGATTGCATGAATTATGTTTGCGAAAATTTAAGGCCTGAATTGGTGCGATGGAATGAAATAAAACCTCATGAATTACAACAACGTTTAAAAGAATTGAAAGCAAAGAATGAAGAAAAAGCAGCATTAGGTTATGGTCGAAAACAAATTGACCCGTCAGAAGTTGAAGCTGAAATGAAAATGAAGAAATTTAATGATTTAAAGAAACAAATTGGTGGTTTAGCCTATCAATACTCACCATTTCAAAACTTTGACATATACTACAACAAGGAAACAATAAGAACAATCATTAATTGCATTAACAATCAAACTTTACCTTATGACCGTCAAAACAGACCATTAATTCGCAAATCACACTTGTTCAAACATTTCATGACATTAATTGATAATGACATTAATGAAAAGAGAAGCAGAGGAAAAAAGCTTGTTGAACGCACGAAAGCCAATTTCCGCAAAGATTACAAAATCACTGATGACGTTTTAAACAAATTCGTGCCAGCAGAGGAGCAGGTGAAATTCATTGATGAGCTTTATGAACATTTCAAAAGAGCTGTCAGAGGTGAGCGTGAAAAGACCGTATCCATTGATGACAGATTAAAAGGATTTGCAAATGAGCATGTCAAACAACAACGGCCAAAAATGGACATAAACGAGTTCAGCAATGAGTACAGGGTTTATTGGATGAATGCCAAGCGAAACATTGAACAACTTTATAAAATTTATAGTGATGAATACGACATGCTGACACCAAAGAGCTCAAAAGTTGTTTTGCCAGCACTTGCGGAACCGATGATGAAACGCATAAATAAGCGTCCAACATTTCCACTTAAGCAGAACCTCAAACAATACAAACTCCACACTATCGCGCCCGCTCACTCGTTCATCATTGATTTAATGTTTGAAAATAATGTTATCTGTTATCTTGTCGCAATCAACATTAACACGCGAAAGCTATTCATCCAAGCAACGAACATAACGAATGAACAAGACATTATTGACAAAAACAATCAAAAGACATCGAAGGCATACATCAATGCACTCAAAACAATCATGAAACAAACAACAATAAAACATCTCAAAGGTGATGGTGAAAAGGCTTTTGTCAGCAATGACGCACAGCGATTTTACGCACTTCATGGAATTGATTTTGTGCCTGTCCGTCGTCAAATCAGTAAATATCCTTCATTCATGGCTGACCTTAACATGGTGAAAGCAATTAAAAGCGAACCGTCACACACATCACTTGCAATCATTGACCGAGTCATTAGAACTATTCGAGATATGGCTTTTCAGTTAAAAATCGGATTGATTACCCCTCAATTAATGGCGCAAATAGTGAATTTATACAATGACACCCCACACTCAACACTGAGCAAATATGCTGGTTTTCCAGTTAGTCCGAACATGGTTGATGATAACGAAGAATTGGAGGTTTTCATCATTCGCCGCATACATCAAGAGAATTTAAACACCATGTCACAAATTGGGTACAATATACCAACCGGTTTTCCTGTCAAAGTCTATAATGAACGCTCAGCAATGGCAAAAAGAAGGTCAGAAATTGAACCCGGTAAATGGCATGTCGTCAGTCGTCACGGGGCGTTATTTGAAATTGAAGATGAACACGGACAAAAACAAATCAAATCACGTTTTCAATTAGCGTAGGAGAAGTATTTTTCACGCTCACCGAGTGCGTAAGTAGTGGAGGCACGACGTTTGAACTCATTTTTTGTTGAAACAGTGAAACCATTTGTCATGTCAAAACATGGTTGGCCATCTGTTAAATCAAACACTAACACGTCACCATTGAAAAGCTTATTATATAAATTCATTAAACCACCTTCACGCTTTGCTTTGCTTTTGATGCTCTTTTGTGTCAAACCTTTGCCTCTAACCATAAAATCAGTTTCACCGGTGCTGTCCTGTAAGTGGTCGATATAAAGTTTCTTTGCGATAAAATAGGATTCAATGGCTTGCGGAATCTCGTTATGACCTCCAACAGTTGGGAAATCTGAATGAAATTGACCAAGTGCTTTTCCGCATAACTTGCGCCCATATTTGCTTTCAAATGCTTTTTCAAGTCGTGGCAATTCATCAGCTTCAATGTGCATGCTGTCCGTGTCTTGATAATAAACATGACAACCAAGGTCGAAAGCTAAACACATTACCTCATTCATGATTCGCTTTGACATAGACAAAACCTGAATGCCAAACAGTGAGAAATTAAAATGATTGTTAATTTGTTTTCTGACTTTGACGACTGCGAGTTTGTCGTTTTCATAAACTGTTTCAGTGATTTTGTTGTAATTCTTGACCCAATAGCGTTCAAATTTACTAATGGGTTCATTTTCTGATGTCTTTTTGCTCAGGTACTTCAAATCGAATTCAACGGGTTTTTGAATTGTTTTTCCATATGCGCTATTCATCACGAGTTTATAAAGTTGTTCAAGTGGGTTTTTCTCTGCTTTGTATTTCAAGCGTGTGTCAAATACGCCTTGGATGACTTCCTGGACCTTATAATCACGTTTTCCATTCCATACATAACCCTTAACAACTTGAAAGCTGATTTGTTGAAATTCGATTAAATCCTCGAGCGCGATGTTATCAACGACCATGACAACACTTTGACCGTCTTTTATGTTATCATGCGCAAGCTCTGAGCCACGTAAGTGGTCATCATTTAGGTTTCCATCTTTTGTGTGCTGAACAATCAACGGGAACGCATAATGTTTTTCAACCTTGATAATCTTGATTTCAACAACGAAAGCACCGACTCCGTTTTTGGTGTTATATTGTTTGAGGTAGTCAGGCATGGATGACCAAACACGTTCGCCATCAATTACGTTCAACACTTCGGGCTTACCTTCAACACACCAAAGACGACGCATTGCTGAAGGGTAAAGACTGACCGCGTCATAATCACTAATCGGTTTTATAGAATGCCATTTGCGATTGTAAGCACACATGCAACGCCCGCCATAAATTGCACGACTCATGAACTCTCTCACATGACCGCCAACTTCAAACATGTTGCCATTTGGGACATATACGTTTTGCTTGAAGTATTCAGCGGCAATGGCTGGAGTTGTCAATTTACTTTTAACATCAATTTTGAACTCATTTTTGAAACCATCACATAACTTTTCGAATGCTTCACGTAATATTCGGACGTCTTGCTGGCAATAGAATTCAGCGTATTTGTACATGTCAAAGGTTGTTTCACTTACGCGGCAGCCTTCAATGGCATCAATGTTTTCATTGAATGTTTGATAATCTTTTTCGGTCCAGCGTTTGATTTCATGATTGCCTGCTTCATTGATGATTCCGATGTTAGAGGCCAAACGTTCGAGTGTGTAATAATTATAAGGGAAAAGCTCCTTTTTGATTCCTTCAAGCTTAAATGATGATGGCAATGTTTCGAGCTTACACATGAAAACAGCGAGCGAATCCTTGAACTGAAGACGCTTTTTATCATAAAATCCTGTTGCTTGGTATATCTTCGAACCGTGTTTGATGACCTTTTGAATGGTCAGGTATTTATTAAACATGCACCAATCATAAGCGAAATTGTGGAAATAACAAACCGCACCATCAGGCAAGAAGTTTAAAAACTCTTTCGCACATTCAGGACCTTTAAAACATTTACGCACTTCACCGGTTGCATCATCAACGCAAACCATGAATGGCAAATGAATTTCTCCCGATGTATCAGCTTCAAAATCAGCGTAAAAGTAGGTTGGCGGGGTCATGTTTGATGAGCCATTTTTGGTTTTGGGTGCTTTGTTTTCAATGAGTTTCAAAACTGCTTTCTCATCTGTAATTTCTAAAGGAAATTCAGCGTCTTTGATGTTGTCATATAATGAGGTTTTCAAGATGGCAGCGGTTGCGTATGTAATGGGTTTAAACTTGTTTTGTTTCATTAGTTCTAAAACCAACTTGTCAGATGTCATGAAACGTTTTGCTTCATTAGTTGAAACCCATTTATCACCTCTTAAACGTTTATTGTATGCGTCAGCTGGTGCTTCGTCAATGTGTTTGATATAATCAGCTGTGAAAGGTGTTTTCTCATGAATGAAGAAATGATTTTCAAACAAATTCATTTCAATTGTTAAAACGGCGTTATTTGGTCCGATGACAATTTCACGGCTTTTATGCTTGTTTTGATCGTCTGGGTCAATGCGATGAATAACACATTTAAACTTGTTTTGGTCATTGGCAATTTCGTTTAACTTGGAAACTGACAAATAACGTGACTTAATACGTAAGCGAAAACGGTTTAGCTCTTCTTCAGTGAAATGTTCAGTCTGTTGTAATGCGTAGATAAAGCAGCAGTCATTAAGTTCTTTTCTTTGAGTCTTGTCGTCTGTTGAAAGTGATGAAAAGATTTGAAGCTTTGCCAAGAATTCCAACACTTCAGCAGGTAATGACTCATCGGCTAAATATTCGAAGAAATGGCCGCCGTTGTCATTATTGATTCGAAATCGTGCATTTCGTGGCTTGCGCTCGATTGGTATAATCTGAATGGCATCGAATAAACACCATTCGGGAAGCTCTTTTATCTCTTTTCCTGCTTCATATTCAAATGTTGGCATCTTCTCCATATCATAGACAAACGAACCACTTTCAAGCTTGTTCAGAAGCTGGTTATATGTTTCACCATTGAGAGGAACAGTTTTCCAATCTCCTTTTATCCTAAACTGAAGCTTATAATGTTTATTAATGGCAAGCTGACCGATTTTATTTTTGAACCATTCGACAAGATGCGGTTTGATGCTGTCAAGTGTTGAGGGCT
>Ga0310696_10009451_pt1 | contig 11281 bp, 6 predicted proteins | sample AusTroGonzalo_MG_4_FD_203885 | JGI IMG/M metagenome (GOLD analysis project Ga0310696, IMG submission 203885) | Bovine rumen microbial communities from tropical cattle in Woodstock, Queensland, Australia - Gonzalo_02 (v2) (version 2) | ecosystem: Host-associated > Mammals > Digestive system >...
AAAAACAGTTTTTACCGGCACTAAAGTAATAAACCACACTGATATGAGATTCCATACCCTCCTCTTCGCCACCGCCGCCATCCTCCTGGCCGCGTGCGCAAAGACAAGCCCCACAGAAGATTACGCCGCCTTCGTAAACCCGAAGATCGGGACCGGCGGGCACGGCCATGTGTTCGTGGGGGCCAATGTTCCCTTCGGTCTGGTCCAGCTGGGCCCCACCAGCATCCCCCAGGAGTGGGACTGGTGCTCCGGCTATCATGACAGCGACCGGACGGTGATCGGCTTCAGCCATACGCACCTCTCCGGCACCGGCATCGGCGACTTGTTCGACATCACCGTGATGCCCACGACCGAGCGCACCACGCCCGGGCGCGGCAGCGAGCAGCAGCCCGGGACCGGCGCCTGGTCCTATGCCGACCGCACGAAGGAAATCGCCGAACCCGGCTACTACAGCGTCCCGCTGGAGCGCTACGGCATCGTGGCGGAAATGACCGCGACCGCCCGCGTGGGTTTCCACCGCTACACCTTCCCGGCTACCGAAAACGCCATCCTGGTCTTCGACCTGGAGAACGGCGGCTGCTGGGACAGCGTCTATGACGCAGGCTTCGAGGTGGAGAAGAACGAGGACGGAAAAGTCTCGGCCATCGGCGGTTACCGCTATTCCACCGGATGGGCCAAAAACCAGAAGATCTTCTTCTGGGCCGAGTTCTCCCGCCCCGCCGAAACGTTCGACATCGTGGAGAACCCCGCCAACCTGAACCCGCGCAAGAAGCCTGTCTACGGATACTTCGACATGGGCAAGGCCGAAGAAGGCACGCAGGTGCTCGTGAAGGTCGCCCTTTCCCCCGTTTCTGTGGAGGGCGCCAAGGCCAACCTGGCCGCCGAGCTCCCCGGCTGGGATTTTGAGGCCGTCAAGGCCGATGCGCGGAAGGCCTGGAACGAGGAACTCGCCAAGGTCGCCATCACCTGCCCGGACCCCGACACCAGGACCGTCTTCTACACCGCCCTCTACCACACGATGATTGCTCCGTCCGTGTTCAACGACGTGGACGGCCAGTACCGCGGATCCGACGACGTGGTCCGGAAGGGCAACTTCCAGAACTATACGACCTTCTCCCTGTGGGACACCTACCGCGCCGCCATGCCGCTGCTGACCATTCTCCAGCCGGAGCGCTGCAACGACATCACGTCCACCTTCTACCACATTTACAAGGAGCAGGGCGACCTGCCGGTCTGGCACCTGATGGGCAACGAGACCGACTGCATGGTCGGAAACCCCGGCCTCATCGCCTTCGCCGACAACATCGTCAAAGGCTTCCAGGCCGGCCTTACCAAGGAGCAGGTCCTCGAGGCCATGACCAAGACCGCCACCACCCCGGACCGCGGCCAGGACCTCCGGATGAGCTACGGCTACATCCCGGCCGACCTGTACAGCGAATCCGTCGCCAATGACATGGAATATGCCATCGCAGACGCCGCCCTCGCCAATGCCGCCGCCTTCCTTGGCGACGCCCCCGTGGAGGCCGTCTATCGCGAACGCAGCCACTCCTACCGTCACTTCTGGGATCCCGAACTCCAGTTCATGCGCGGCCGCAAGGCCGATGGTTCCTTCACCGAACCCTTCGACCCGATCTACTCCCGCCACGAGACCTCGGATTACACCGAGGGCACCGGCTGGCAGTACCTCTGGCTGGTCCCGCAGGATGTGGACGGGCTCGTGAACCTCTTTGGTTCGCGTGAGGCTACGGTGGCCAAGCTGGACGGCCTGTTCGAAGCCCCGGACCATGTGGAGGGCGAGAACGCCTCGCCGGATATCTCCGGCCTCATCGGCCAGTATGCCCATGGCAATGAGCCCGGGCACCACACCATCTACCTGTACGCGATGCTCGGAGAGCCCGACAAGGCTGCCGACCGCCTCCGCCAGGTGTATCAGGAAATGTATTTCAACGATGTGGAAGGCCTCGCCGGAAACGAGGACGTGGGCCAGATGAGCGCCTGGTACGTCCTTTCCAGCCTGGGCTTCTACCAGGTGGAGCCCGCCTGCCCGCGGTTCTGGTTCGGCGCCCCGAACTTTGAAAAGGCGGCCGTGCAGGTTGCCGGCGGCACTTTCACCATCACCGCCAAGGGCCTCTCCCCCGAGAACCGCTACATCCGCGGGGTCCGGCTGAACGGACAGCCCTATGAGCTCCCGTACATCGAGTACAAGGACATCGTAAAGGGAGGCACGCTTGAATTCACAATGGGTAAATAAGAATATGGGAAACTACAGCAACGATTCCAGAATCGTCCTCACCCTGGACGCCGGCGGCACCAACATGGTGTTCGGCGCCATGCGGGGCGAAGAGTACATCGGCGAGCCCATCACGCTCCCGTCCAATGCCAATGACCTGGACCTGTGCCTGAAGACGATGGTCGTCGGGTTCGAGTCCGTGATGAACACCCTCGGCGGCGAGAAGCCGGTCGCCATCAGCTTCGCCTTCCCGGGACCGGCCGACTATCCGAACGGAATCATCGGCGGATACCTGCCGAACTTCCCTTCCTTCCGTGACGGGGTGGCCCTCGGGCCGTTCCTGGAAGAGCGCTTCGGCATCCCCGTGTACATCAACAACGACGGCGACCTGTACGCCTTCGGCGAAGCCCTCGGCGGCGCCCTGCCCGCCGTCAATGAGAAGCTGGCGGCCCTCGGCAGCGCGAAGCGCTACCACAACCTTATCGGCTATACTTTCGGAACGGGCTTCGGCATCGGGTGCGTGATCAACGGCCAGCTGAACCGCGGCGACAACTCCTGCGTGGAGACCTACTGCCTCCCGCACAGCCGCATCCAGGATGTCATCGTGGAGGACGGCGTGGCCGTCCGCGCCGTCAAGCGCGTCTATGGCGAGCGCTCGGGCGACAATGACCCGAACCTCACGCCGAAGGACATTTACGACATCGCCGAAGGCACGCGGCCGGGCAATCCGGAGGCGGCCCGGGCCGCATTTGCCGAGATGGGCACCGTCGCCGGGAATGCGATGGCCCTCGCCGCGCAGCTGATGGACGGCCTGATCGTCATCGGCGGCGGCATCACCGCTTCGAAGAAGTACTTCCTGCCCAGCCTCCTGGAAGCCCTCCGCGGCACGGTCCGCACCCTTTCCGGCGACACCCTCGCAAAGGTCCAGATGAAGGTCTACAACCTGGACGACGAGGCTGAATTCGCCGCCTTCGCCAAGGGTAGCGCCCGCGAGCTCAAGGTCTATGGCTCCGACCGGACCGTCACCTACGATCCCCAGAAACGCATCGGCGTGATGATCTCCAGGATGGGGGCCTCCAAGGCCATCTCCGTCGGCGCCTACGACTTCGCCCTGGCCCAGTTAGACGCTTAACCCCGGTCCCCAAATTACCTATCATCAAGATGTATCCTCTGAAATTCAAGCCCATCTTCAAGACCATCGTCTGGGGTGGGGAAAAGATCGCCCCTTACAAGGGGGTGGAAACGGAGCAGGAGCATATCGGCGAAAGCTGGGAGCTCTCCGGCGTGAAGGGAAATGAGTCCGTGGTGGCAAATGGAGCCTTCGCGGGAAGAACGATCGCAGACCTCGTGAAGGAGTACAAGGGACGGCTCGTGGGCGAGCATGTGTATGCGGATACCGGAGACGAGTTCCCGCTGCTGATCAAGTTCATCGACGCCCTCACGGACCTCTCCGTGCAGGTCCATCCGAACGACGCGCTGGCCGCCGTACGGCATGGCGGATCCAAGGGAAAGACCGAGATGTGGTATGTGGTCGATGCGGAGCCGGGAGCGCACCTGCTCGCGGGCATGACGCAGGAAATCACCCCTTCCGAATACGAACGCCGCGTCGCCGACGGGACCATCACCGAGGTGCTGGCCCGCCACGACGTGCATCCCGGTGATGTGTTCTTCCTTCCGGCCGGGCGTATCCACGCCATCTGCGGCGGCTGCTTCATCGCCGAGATCCAGCAGACTTCCGACATCACCTACCGCATCTACGACTACGGCCGCCTGGGCCTGGACGGAAAGCCCCGCCAGCTCCACACCGAGCTCGCGAAGGACGCCATCGACTACAAGGTGTATCCGGACTACCGGACGGCCTACACGCCCGTCAAGGATGCCGAGAACGAAGTGGTTTCCTGCAAGTATTTCACAACCAGCATCTACGACCTGTCCCGGACCGTGACGAAGGATCTTTCGGAGATCGACTCCTTCCTCGTGGTGATGTGCCTTTCGGGAAGCGGCACCCTCACGGACGCCGAACCCGTCCTGGACGAAGAAGGCCGCCGAGGACCCACCAAGGGACACCGGATCGACCTCCGCCAGGGCGAAACCGTCCTCATCCCGGCCTCCTCCGTCGGTGTCACCTTCACCCCGCAGCCCGGAGGCATGAAGGTGCTGACGAGCTATATCGCATAAGAGGTGCACCGCCAGGTGCACCTCTTAACATTTAAAACGCTTAGTCTCAATCGCTTATTCCAGCCCGCGGGCGCGTAGCAGCGCTGCGGGGTCGGGATCTGCGCCACGGAAGCGGCGGAAGAGGACCATCGGCTCCTCAGAACCGCCGCGCTTCAGGAAGGTCTCCCGGAAGGACTTGGCGGTGGCGGGATTGAAGACGCCGTCCGCAACGAACTTCTCCCAGGCGTCCACGTCCAGAACTTCGGCCCACAGGTAGCTGTAGTAGCCGGCGCTATAGCCGCTGTTGAAGATGTGGTTGAAGTAGGTCGTGCGGTAGCGGGGGATGATTTCCTGGATCAGGCCGATCTCCCCGCACACCTTCGTCTCGAAGTCACGGATGGACTGGGCGTCGGAGAACTGGGAGAGCTGCTCCGCCGTAAGTTCATGCCAGCGCATATCCAGCAGCGAGGCGGCGCAGAGCTCGCCCGTCATGAATCCCTGATTGAACTTCAGCGAATTCCCCACCTTCTCCACGAGGGCGGCCGGGATGGGCTCGCCGGTGCGGTAATCACGGGCATACACCGAAAGGATCTCGGGGACGAAGGCCCAGTTCTCGTTGAACTGGGAGAACATCTCCACGAAGTCCCGGGTCACGTTGGTGCCGGAAACATCCTCGTAACGGCACTTCGTGAGGAAGCCGTGGAGGGCGTGGCCGAACTCATGGAAGGCGGTCTGGACCTGGTCGACGGACAGCATCGAGGGGACTTCCTCCGTGGGCGGCGGGAAATTGCAGACGTTGACGATCACCGGACGCACGTCCTCGCCGTCCTTGACATACTGCTCCCGGAAATTGTTCATCCAGGCGCCCCCGCGCTTGGTGTCGCGGGAGAACCAGTCCTGGTAGAAGATCCCGAGGAGGGAACCGTCGGCATCCGTGAGCTTGTAGGCCTTCACGACGGGGTTGTAGACCTCCACCTCGGGCGCAGGCTCGATGTGGATGCCATAGACCTTCTCGGCGGCATGGAAGACGCCCTTGGCGACGCTGTCGGCCGAGAAGTAGGGCTTCGTGACCGACTCGTCCAGGTCGTATTTCAGCGCACGGACCTTCTCCGCATAGTAGAACCAGTCCCAGGGCTCGATCTTATGAGCGGCGACGGCCTCCATGTCGGCCATCTCTTCCCGGGCCTTGCGCATGGAAGCGTCCATGATGGGCTTGAGGAAGGCCTCGACGGTCTCCGGGGTCCCGGCCATCTTGTCGGCGAGAAGATACTCCGCGGAGGTCGTGTAACCGAGGAGGTTGGCCTTCTCCGTGCGGAGTTTCATGATCTCCAGGACGATGGCGTTGTTGTCATGCTCCCCGCCGTTGTTGCAGCGGTTGGAGTAGGCCTTGAACGCCTTTTCGCGGAGGGCGCGGTCCTCGCAGGAGGCCATGAAGGTGGGATACTCGGACACGGTGACGCCGATCTCATCCCGGAAGGCATTGTTCTCAGAAAGGAGGTTCTGGCCGAACTTCTGGCTCAGGACCGCCAGGCGGGTGTTGATCTCGGCAAAACGGGCTTTCTTCTCCCCGTCCAGCGCGACACCGTTGCGGACAAAGCGGTCATACAGCTTTTTCGTGACCATCTGCTGCTCCCGGTCCAGGCCGTCCATGTTCTCGTACACGGCCTTCACCCGGGCGAAGAAGCCCTCGTCCATGAAGATGGCGTCCGAGGCCTCCGTGATGAGCGGGGTCACCTCCTCCTCAATCTGCTGGATCGAAGGGGTGGAATCCGATTCGGAGAGGTTGAAAAAGACGCCGGACACCCGGGACAGGAGGTCGCCGGTAAGCTCATAGGCTGCGATCGTGTTCTCGAACGTGGGAGCCTCCGGATTCTCGACGATGGCACGGATTTCGGCCTTCTGGGCCTCGATGCCGGCCTGGAAGGCGGGCAGGTAGTCCGCCTCCGTGATCCGGCTGAACGGCGCCGTCCCGTAGGGCGTATTCCACTCCCCGCTGAAAACCTCTCCGGCCTTCGGGCCGCAGGCCGTCACTACAAGCGCCATGGTAAAATAGAGGATCTTCTTCATTATTTCGCAATGGTTACACTGTTCTCGTCCACCAGGGCGAGCTGGGCGGCGCCGTTGTACACGGTCAGGATACCGGTCGCGGAAATCAGGGCCCCGTCCTCCTTTCCGGCAGGATCGCCGATGATCGCAGGATCGATCTCCATGTCGGCAAACTTGGCGAAGCCGCTGGTGCGGATCTGGACCGGGAAGCCATCCGGAAGGTGGAAGTAGTGGCTGGTGGTGATGGCCGTCGCGTTCTCGCGGATGGTCTCCTTCACCGTCAGGCCGGTCATCTCGTCAAAGACATCGTTCATGCTCTTTTCGGAGGTGGCACAACGGTCGAAGCACCCGGCGTCCAGATACTCGAGGAACTTCCGCTTGGACATGGCCCAGGTATTCACCCCGAAGGTCTCCGTGGAGCAGAAGACGCGGTTGGTCGCCGACTTCTTGTCCTTATAGGGATCGACATAGATCAGGATGAAGATGCGCTTGAACGCCTCCGAGCTGTAGGAGGGTTCCGCACCGTAGCGGAGGTTGTCGATGGTAACCAGCTGGCCCCAGAGCCGGTTGGTGTACCCCTCGGCGATGGCCGCCTTGAGCTCCTCTTCCGTAATCCGGAGCGGCGGGACGGGATCGCCCCAGGCCCCCCGGACCACGTGCGCGTTGATCAGGTACCAGTTGTCCAGATAGGCGGTCTCATACTCGCCCGTCGGATCCTCCACGCCCAGCTGGGGCATGCCGTTGTACTGGCCGATGGTGAGGCCGCTGCAGCGGACATACACCATCTGGCCCAGCTTGAAATCGCTGTACAGGGCGGACAGGCCGAGCTTCACGCTGATGACCCCGGTTTCGTCCTGGATGTACAGTTCGCGGTAGATGTTGCCGGAATGGTCGTCGGAGATCACCTTGCCGGCGATGACCATGTCGTCGTCCTCGATCTTGAGGACGCCATACTTGGCATAGAGCTGCTTCAGGTGATCGATGGTCGAGGTGACTTCCAGTTCCCCGGCTTCATACATATACACATCATCATACTTTCCGGTAAACACCGGCTCGAATTCCTCGCAGGAAACGAGGGCGAGGGCAGCCGCCGCAAGAATTATGGATATCTTTCTCATGGCCTTAGAAACGGAAATAGATGTTCAACATGTAATTGAAACCGCTCATGTAGAAGTACTTCGAGTCGAAGCGGTAGAAGGAGGACTTGGAGACGGTGTTCTTCACCACGCGGGTCTGCTCATAACCGCCGGTCTTCACCCAGGTGTTGTTCAGCAGGTTCTTCGCATTCAGCGAGAAGCCCAGCTGGTACTTCCGCTGGATGTACCAGGACTTGCCCACGGACAGGTTCAGGAGCCACTGCGGGTCGAACTTCTCCTGCTGGCACATGTACACGACTTCGAACGGAGTGACCTCGCGGTCCGGGCCGGCCGTCGCATAGTCCGTGCGGTAGAGCGGGTTCATGGACAGGTAGGTGTGCGCGAAATAGTCGATGTCCGCATCCACGAACCAGTAGTTCCAGTTCCAGTTCAGGCCCAGGCTCGCGGCCAGCTGCGGGGTGGATTCCACGTAGTGGCGCGTGATGGTGCCGTCCACCTCGGGATGGCTCTTCCAGTAAGGGACCACCACGCCGTAGGTGCCTTCGACGATGGCGGCGTTGTTGTCGATGGTCTGGTACATCTTCGGGTTGGAGGTGTAGTAGTACTCCCCGTAGCCGATCACGCCCTGGAGGTTCAGGTTCGGGAAATCGGTGGGAATCTTGAAGCCCATCTCCATGCCCACGTGGCGCTCGTCGATGCCGGTCAGGGCGAAGTTGGTGAAGGAGTTCTGGCTGTCGTCATAGAAACTCATCACCTTGCTCTGGTCCATGATGTCGGTGTAGTACCCCGTGATCCGGAAGTTGTACCCGTTGGAGGACACCTGGTAGTTGATGTCGCCCGTCAGGGTCTTGACCGTAGTCAGGCCCGGCGCCAGCTGGTTGCGGGTGCGCGGGGACATGAACGCCTGGTTGAAGTTCGGGGCGTCGTTGAAGTAACCCGCATTGGCATAGAACCGGTGACCGCCCGGAAGGACATAGTTCAGGTTCACCTTGCCGGCGTAGGTCAGGAAGCGGGCGACCTCGGACTTGCCGTAGGAGCTGATGGCGTTCCCGTTCTCGTCGTAGGTGGTGATTACCTGCCCGTCGAGGATGATCGGGGAGCCGTCCTCGTTCGTGCCCGGGAACAGGCCCTTGCGGTTGAGGCCGTGCCGCCAGAAGGCAGTCTGCCCGATGCGGCCGCCGAGGGCGATCTCGAAGGTGCCGATGTTCAGCTTCCCGGAGAGCCAGCCGTTCCAGCGGTGGACGTTTGCATAGTAGTCGTAGCCGTACTTGTCCCCGACACGGATCTTCTGGATGGACCTGCCGTGCGCCAGCCAGTAATCCAGGTCGTTCTGGGTCATGTAGGGGAAGGCGGCGTAGTCACGCTCCGCGAAGGAGTCCATGTTGTAGAAGTAGTCGCCCCCGAGCAGGTCGTCCATCTTCTGGTAGTACTCCGTCCGGTTGATCTTCGCGTCGAAACCGCCGGTGAAGGTGAGATTCCGGACCGGGCGCCACTTGAAGCTCGTGGCGAAGTTCAGGTCCCGCTGGTCCACCCGGCGCTCCTGGAGGGCGTACTTGGACCGGCGCTCGCCGTCTTCGATATTGAGCTTGTTCACGGCGTACAGGCGGTCCCAGTTCACATGGGCGTACTCCGGCAGATCCTGCTGCCACACTTCCTGGGCCCAGATGGCCTTCATCCCGTTCAGGCGGTTGTAGTCGCTGTCCTCCATGAGGTAGTAGCTCGGGAGGTTCCGGTAGTAGTCCGGACGCGGATCCTGGGCGTCATACCAGTCCAGGGCCGTGTACCCGTTCTTGCCGAAGCGGTACAGGAGCGTCGCGGAAGCGCTGAACGCCGTGGACGGGGTCAGGTCGTACTTGAGGATGGCGATGGGCTCATGCGTCCGGCGGACGCGGGAGTTGCGCACCTTTCCGTTCTGGTAGCCCCAGTTGGAGTTGTACATGTTGTCGCCCATCAGGTCATAGACCTCCTGGGTCGAGGAGTTCGCCGCACCGCGCTCACCCGGAGTGCCCATGAACACGAGCCCGAGCTTGTGGGTGTCGTTGAACTTTTTCTCCAGGGCGGCATAATAGGCGAAGGAACGGTAATAAACGCCCTTCACCCAGTCGTTTCCGCCCAGTCGGGCCGACACGTTGAACGCATAGGACCAGCCGTCGTCCCGGGGACCGGAAGCATAGGTCAGCATCAGGCGCAGCCGGTAAAGCTGGCTGTTGGTGAGCACGCTTCCCCGCCAGCCCTTGCGGACGGACAGAGCGTTCACCGGCAGGTTGGTCAGGCCGTTGTAGCCGCCGAGGCCATAGTCCGAAATCTCGCTGCCGTTCACCGTATACTTCGTACGGGTGGCCTCGTTCAGGCCGCTCCACAGGGAGAACGGGGAATAGCCGGTGATGGCGTCGTTCATCTTCACCCCCGCCAGGTACACGTCCTGGCTCTCGGAGGAGTAGCCCCTCACCCGGTAGCGGACCGAGCTGAAGTTGTACCCGGCCATGTTGTTGAACACGTCGTTCTGGCCGAACAGCACGACCGGACTGTCGCCGTAACCGGTGTCATCCATGTCAAACTCCACCAGGTTGTCCACATCCACCTCGCTGACCACGGCTCCGCGGGTCAGGGAGATGTTGAACATATTCTTGACATACCCGTCGTTCACCGTGAAGTTCACGCGTGTCTCCAGGTATTCGGGCGCCTGGATCACCAGGTCGTACGCTCCGTTGTCCAGGTCCTCGATGAAGAAGCGTCCGTCCTCGCCGACAGTCACCGTCGCCACCTCCGACGTCCCCTGGTACAGGACCAGGGTCGCATCGGTGACCGGCATCCGGTCGCTACGGCTGACCACCGTGCCTTTCACGCCTCCGGTAAAGGTCTGGGCGGAAAGGCCCAGGCACAGGAGGAAGGCGGCAGAAGCCAAGGTTAGTTTCTTAATCATATCTGGTTACTTGTTACTTACTACGATATAGGTCGGGAAGTGGTCGCTGTAGCCGCCCACAAAGGCGCCGTTGGAGAAGGTACGCAGCGGCTGGCCGGCGTACTGGCCCTCTTGCTGGACCATGAACGGCGGATTGAAAATGCGCGCATAGTACTTCTTCTTGACGATGGGCTGGATCTTCAGCGTGCCCTTCGGGGCGTTGAGGAGCGCGGAATTCACCACGAGGATGTCGTAAATGTTGTTCTCGCCGCGGTAGTACAGGGAGCTGTACCCGGCCTTGAGCATGGACACGAACGGGGAGAAGAAATCCAGCGGTCCCACATCTTCCGGCTTCTCGCGGCCATGCATATACACGGCCATGCTGTCGTCGGTGGGGTTGTCGTTCATATCGCCCATCGCGACGATCTTGATCCCGGGATACGCCTCCATCAGGCGAAGGCACTCCTGGTACATGATCTCACCGCCGCGGGAGCGGAGGTCGTTGCTCTTCGCGCCCAGGCGGGACGGAAGGTGCGCCACGAAGAAGGCGAACATCTCCCCGCCCAGCATGCCGCGGACCATCAGGATGTCACGGGTACGGAAGGCATCCTGCTCCTCCGGGGTCATCCCGAAGTTGATGGAACTGCCCTCGAAGGTGAAGGGGATGGACTTGGACTCCAGGACCGTGAACAGCTCCGGACGGTACAGCAGCGCGACATCCACGCCACGGCGGTCCGGACCGTCATAATGGACGATCTGGAAATTCGCGTCGGCGATGGTGGGCCGGGCGACCAGGTCTTCCAGGACATGGCGGTTCTCGATTTCGGAAACGCCCAGGATCGCGTGGTA
>Ga0310696_10009453_pt1 | contig 11279 bp, 4 predicted proteins | sample AusTroGonzalo_MG_4_FD_203885 | JGI IMG/M metagenome (GOLD analysis project Ga0310696, IMG submission 203885) | Bovine rumen microbial communities from tropical cattle in Woodstock, Queensland, Australia - Gonzalo_02 (v2) (version 2) | ecosystem: Host-associated > Mammals > Digestive system >...
AGCTCCAGCTTTTCGCCGGGGGCGTGCACACCGCGGAGGGTGGGGCCGAAGGAAATCATGTCCAGATCCGGGAACTTCTCCAGGAAGAGGCCGCATTCCAGACCGGCGTGGATGGCTTTCACCTCCGGCTCGTGGCCGAAGAGCTTCACGTAGGACTTGCGGGAGACTTCCAGTACATGGGAATTGAGGTTGGGCTTCCAGCCGGGGTATTCGCCGTGATGTTCTACGTCGAAGGAACCCAGGAAGAAAGCGGCTTCCACACGCTCTGCCATGGCGTGGAGCTCGGAAACGACGGAGCTGCGCTGGCTGGTGATGACCGTGAGCACGTTGTCCTTGATGTGGACAGCGGCGAGGTTGGTGGAAGTTTCTACGAGGCCGGGGATATCGGCCGACATTCTCTCTACGCCGTGAGGGCAGGCCAGCAGGGTGGCGATGACGTTAGCGGCGTCGCCCTCGGCGATGGGTTTGGTCTTGCACTCGATGGGCTGGCAGTCGGAGCGGGTCTGCGGGTCCGAGGTGGCATACTCTGCGGCGAGGAGGTCGCTGAATGCTTTGACATCGGCCTGCATTTCCTCCACTTCGTCGGCGGGGACGGCGATGATGGCCTCGGCCTCGCGGCAGATGGCGTTGGGCTTGTTGCCGCCGTCGATGGACAGCAGCTGGAAGTCGTACTGCAGCTCCGTGAAGAGGAAGCGGACGAGCTCCTTCATGGCGTTTGCGCGGCCCTTGTTGATGTCGTCGCCGCTGTGGCCGCCCTGCGCGCCGAACACGCGCACCTTCAGGGTCTTATAGCCCTTGCGAAGAGCTTCGCGCTCCAGCTCGATGGTGGCCGTGGTGTCGATACCGCCGGCGCAGCCCACGAAGAGCTGGCCTTCGTCCTCGGAGTCCAGGTTAATGAGCGTCTTCCCTTCGAAAAAGCCGGGCTCCAGCGCGAAGGCGCCGTCCATGCCGGTTTCCTCGGAGATGGTGAACAGACACTCCAGCTTACCCATGGGGAGGTCGCTGTCCAGCAGGGCCAGGCAGGCGGCAATGCCGATGCCGTCGTCGGCGCCCAGGGTGGTGTTCTTGGCGACCATCCAGCCGTCTTCAATCTCGTACGGGATGGGCTGGGTGTTGAAGTCAAAGTCGAAGCCGGCGTTTTTCTCGCACACCATGTCCTGGTGAGCCTGGAGCACAAGGCCAGGAACATTCTCCTTGCCCTTGGAAGCGGGCTTGGCGATGACTACGTTGCCGGTTTTATCGGTTTTGCAGGCGAGACCGCGCTTGGCGGCGAACTGCTGCAGATATTCAGTGATTTTCTCTTCGTGGCCCGATTCACGGGGGATGCAGGTGATTTCCTGGAAGAATTTAAGTACAGATGCGGAATCCATGATGTGTTTTCGTTTTAACACACCAAATATACGCAATAATAAAGGGAATTCCTAATGAATTACTTCTCTACCGGCACTACAATCATGCCTTCGATGTCCTCTACCCACTGACGGAAGAGTTTGTCGGTGGACATGAGGTCGTGCACGGTGGTGCAGGCATGAAGGACGGTAGCGTGGTCCTTGCCGCCGAGTTCGGCGCCGATGGTGCTGAGCGAGCAGCTGGGAATGAGGCTGCGGCACTCGTACATGGCAATTTGGCGGGCCTGGACGATCTGGCGGACGCGGCTCTTGGAGAGCATCTGCTCACGGGTGATGTTGAAGTATTCGCACACCGTAGAGATGATGGTTTCCATGCTCACTTCGGTCTCTTCCTCCCCTACGATCTGGCCGGTCACGTTCTGCGCAAGGTCTACGTCGATGCTGCGATGGCCGAGCGTGGCGTAGGCCACCAGGGACGTGAGGGTGCCTTCCAGTTCGCGGAAGTTGGTCTTGATACGGGCAGCCAGGAAGGAGAGCACGTCCTCCGAGAGGGCGACGCCTTCCCGCTGGGCGCGGGCGCGCAGCATTTCCAGGCGGGTATCGTAGTCCGGGCGGGAAAGCTCTACGGACAGACCCCACTTGAAGCGTGACAGCAGGCGTTCCTCGAAGTTCTGCAGGTCCACGGGAGCGCGGTCGCTGGTGAAAATGAGCTGCTTGCCGTTCTGGTGCAGGTGGTTGAAGATATTGAAGAAAGCGTTCTGGGAAGCAGGGCCGATGAGGTCCTGGATGTCGTCTACGATGAGCACGTCGATGCGCTGATAGAAGGCCACGAAGTCTACGATACGGTTGCCCTTGACGGCATCCATATACTGGGTCTTGAATTCGTTGCCGGTAACGTAGAGGACAACCTTGTCCTGGAAACGCTCCTTGATGTCAATGCCGATGGCCTGGGCGATGTGCGTTTTGCCGAGACCCGGACCGCCGAAGAGGAAGAGCGGGTTGAACGGCGTTTTGCCGGGAGCGTGGGAAATGCTTTCGCCGGCGTTTACACCCAGTTTATTGCACTCTCCTTCCACCAGGTTGCCGAAGCAGTATACCGGATTCAGGCGCGGGTTGATCTTCACACGCGTGGTACCCGGGAAGACGAACGGGCTGGGAGAGCCCGACGGCTGATAGGTGGGAACGGAGACGGGATTGTTCGTGGGGGTGCTGCTCTTGGCAGCGGGAAGGACCATGCCCTCGCGGTGCTGGACCGGACGTACCAGATAGAAGAGCTGGGCGTCTGCGCCGATGGCACGGCGGATGGTCATGCGGAGGAGATCCTTGTAAGCGCCTTCAATATATTCGCGGAAGAAATCCGAGGGAACCTCTACGGTGAGCTTGGCACCTTCCAGCGAAACGGGCCGGATGAGCTTGAACCAGGTAGTGAACTGCTGCGGCTCGATATTATTCTCGATGATCTGCAGACAGTTGTTCCATACCGCAATATGTTTTTCCTGGACGGTCATGCCGGAATACGCGTAAATAGTTTTTTATTTTTGTTGAAAGCGAATGCAAAAATGGGGGAAAAAAATTTTATAAAAAAACAGATTGGCTATTGTTTTAAAAAATTCTTTTCGTTATAATATAAGTAGCGAGGACCAAAATTATCGTTTTACCAATCCGTTTAAAATCAGTCGATTACAGACGGAATGATAGCCTACAGAAAAAGAGAGCAATAATTCCTATTTGGAATCTTTCTAAAGAAACCAATTGAAGGAAAATAGGCTTTTCAGCTTACTGAATGATATGAAAATCAATGTGCGGGAGATGAGACTCCATCCTGCACTTTGACCATGTATGAATCTTTGAAAGTTGCAGAAACTTTCTTGTAGGATTTCTTTACATTCGCAAGAGAAGGATCCGTGCAAACTATATACTTATAAAGGTTCCCCACCTTGATGATAAGCGGCTCGTATCCGTGGAAGAAAGGATCCTTGGGATCCATCTTCTTGCCGGAAGCCAGGACCTGGATACCATATATGATATCGGAAGGAGATACGCTCGCTTCGCTCGGTATGACAGTGGTGGAGGTGGCCGGTACGACAGCGGCGGTTTCGGCCGGTTTCTCAACAGGGGTTTCCACAGTCTTCTCTGCAGTTTTTTCAACAGGCTTTTCGACAGACTTTTCGACAGGAGCCACGGCAGCGGGCTCATTCAGCACCGGCTGAGGCGTCTTGGGAATGTTGGAGCCGTCGTAACGGTGCTTGAACACGCAGAAAGCGCGGAAGATGTTGGCGGCAATCTCTTCCCTGCCGTCCGGGCTGCGGAGCACGGCCAGGTCCTCGGGGTTGGTCATGAAGCCCACCTCAATCAGGACGGCCGGCATGGCGGTGCGCCAGAGCACCCAGAAGGGATCCTGGGACACGCCGCGGGAGTGACGAATGGGAGAACCGCCCATGGCGTTGGCCACATCCTCTGCGAAGGAGAGGCTGGCGTTCAGGTGCGCGTTCTGCATGAGGGAGAAAATGATGGAGGACTGGGGATCGTTGGGATCGAAGCCCTGGTATTTCGTCTGATAGTTGTCTTCCAACAGGATTACGGAGTTCTCTCGCTTAACCAGGTCCAGGTTCTTGGAGTAGAGGTCGTTGCCCTTGCGCTGGGACTGTCCCAGCACGTGGATGGAATAACCGTTAGCCTGCGTGCCTTTTTCCACCGCATTTACGTGAATGGAGATGAACAGATTGGCGTTGGCCTTGTTGGCAAAGACAGCGCGGTTCTCCAATTCCACGAAATGATCGTCAGTGCGCGTCATCTTCACGTTCACCTCCGGGTAGGCGGAGCTGATTTTCTTTTCCAGGCGCTTAGCGATATCCAGCGCTACGTTCTTCTCGTAGGTCTTCTTGTCCCGGCTGACACAACCGGCATCCTTTCCACCATGACCGGGGTCAATGACAACCGTCTTGAGTTTGAGGCCGCTCTGAGCACCCGTGGGCACGGGGATTGCAAGAATGGCGGCGGCAACAAGCAGAACCGGAAGAAGGGAGGAGGCTTTCATAGCGCGCTGGTTTTGAAAATTGTGGAAATAGGCTTAAATTTGCATCTTATATTTTGCACACAAAAATAGCAAAAAATATCCCAATGGCAAGGAAGTTTTTGCAATATCTGTCACTTACTTTATTATGCTGGGGCCTCTTAGAGGTTTCGGCCGCTGCGCGCACCCTGCGCCAGGAGCCGGATTCCCTGCGCCGGACAGATTCCCTTGCCGCCGCCCGGAAAGATTCCCTGGATCTGCTGGGCAAAAGTTCCCTGGATGTACCCGCCTTCTCCACTGCCAAGGATTCCATGATTACGGATTTCTCCAATGGGCAGCGCAAGATTTACTACTACGGCGGCGCCACGGTCACTTACCAGGATATGAAACTGACGGCCGACTACATGGAATACGACATGAAGAACAACACCGTATTCGCCAGCGGCCGCAAGAATCCCACCACGGGAGAGATGGAAGGCCTGCCGGAGATGACAGAGAAAGGCCAGTCCTACAAGATGGACGAGCTCCGCTACAACTTCGACACCCGAAAGGCCCGCATCACCAACATGATTACCAAGGAGTCCGAAGGCCTGCTGCAGGGCAAGGACATCAAGATGATGCCGGACAAATCCATCAACCTTACGGAAGGCATCTACACCGTCTGCGACCTGGAAGAACCGCATTACTTCCTCAAGCTGAGCCTGGCAAAAGTCATTACGCAGCCTTCCCAGAAGACGGTTTTCGGCCCGGCATGGCCGGTGGTGGCCGGTGTTCCGGTTCCCCTGGTCCTCCCCTTCGGCTTTGTTCCCAAGAAACCCCAGCGCGCCACGGGTCTTCTGATGCCCACCTTCGGTGAGGAGCAGGCCCGCGGTTTCTATGTCAGGGATGCAGGTATGTACTTTGTCTTCGGCGAGTATTTCGACCTCTCCCTCACCGGTTCCTACTACACCCTGGGTTCCTGGTCGGTAGACGTAAACTCCCGCTATAAGGTCAATTACAAGTTCAACGGCAATATCTCCTTTACGTTCTCCAACGACCAGGCGGGCGAAAAAGGCAGCACGGATTTCGTCCAGAGCCAGAACTTCGGCATCCGCTGGTCCCACTCACAGGACCCGAAGGCCCACCCGGGAACCACTTTCTCGGCCTCGGTGAACTTCTCCAGCCCTTCCAACAGCCGGTACAATTCCCACTCCGTGCAGGAAGCGCAGCAGAACCAGATTGGATCCTCCATCTCCTATTCCCATAACTGGAACGGAAAGATGAACCTGAGCGTGAACGCGCTCCATAACCAGAACTCCAGGGACTCCAGCTATTCCATCACCCTGCCCAACATCACCTTCTCCGTGACGCGTTTCTATCCCTTCAAGCAGAAGAACCGCGTGGGCAAGGAAAAGTTCTACGAAAAGATTTCCTTCGGCTATTCCACCTCCCTGCAGAACCGCATGAACTTCAAGCTGCGGGAGCTGCAGGACTTCAAGATGGACGCCGACGGCAACTTCATCACCGACGTAGACCGCAACGGCAGAACCTATCGCGTGAAAGAAATGGGCGACTCTCTGGGCACGAAGGCGCTGCAGCATCTCACCAACGGCATGACGCACACCTTCCAGATCGGCCTGCCCAACTTTACGCTGCTCAAGTACATCAACGTTACGCCCAGCGTAAGTTACGGCATGAACTGGATGTTCTCCAAGGGCAGCCAGTACCTGGAACCGGAACTGGACGGGCAAGGCAATCCCGTCATCGTCACGGACAAACAGGGCAACGACGTCATTGCCCAGAAGGTAATTACAGATCCCGGAACGGCCTTCAACGGCTTCGGTGCCACGCACACCTACTCCGGCAGTTTTTCCATGTCCACGCGTATCTATGGCATGTTCAACTTCGGCAAGCATCGCAAGGTGCAGGCCATCCGCCATGTGATTTCGCCTTCCGTTTCCGTGAGCCTGTCCCCTGAAAAGGGCACCGCCTTCAACGGCTGGCGCACGCTGGACGCCTACTACGACAAAAACGGCTCTTACCACGCCGAGACGATGTATAATATCTACAGCCTCTCCGGCAACCATAACACGGCCTCGCCTCCCGGGCGCGGCAAGAGCGCCACGATGTCCCTTTCCATCGGCAACAACCTGGAAGCCAAGGTACGCGACATCCGCGACACCACGGGCACCGGTACCAAGAAGGTCAAGATCCTGGACCAGCTGAACATCAACACCAGCTACAACTTCCTGGCCGACTCTCTGCGCATGCAGAACATCGGCGTATCGGCCTCCACGAACCTGCTGAACAAGATCAACATCAGCGGTAACCTGAACTTCGACCCGTACGCCATCAACGAGAAAGGCCAGCGCATCAACAAGTACCAGGTAACCCAGAACGGCATGCTCGCGCGCCTCACTAACGCTTCTTTATCGGCCTCAGTATCCTTCAACGGCAAGGGCGCGACGGACGGCGACGACGGCCGCTCGGGCGGTGGCAACAGTGACGCCAACACCTATCAGCGCATCTACTACCACCCCATCACCGGTGAATACATCCCCGGCGGCTACGTCTATTACATGAATTCCAACGCTCCCTGGAGCGTCAATGCCAGCTATTCGTTCAACTACAGTAAGAGCTATACATACCAATCGGCCACCAAAGAACTGGTGACCAACAACCGCTTTACGCAGACGGTCCAGCTCAGCGGCAACATCAAACTCACGCCCCGCATGAGCATCAACGCCTCTTCCGGCTTCGACCTCATGGCCATGAAACTCACCACCACGCAGTTCTCCATGACCTACGACCTGCACTGCTTCAACATCGCCATTTCCTGGGTGCCGCTGGGTATGTACAAGAGCTACAGCTTCCGCATCGCCGCCAATGCGTCGGCCCTGGCAGACCTGTTAAGGTTCAAGAAGTCCGACTCTTACATGGACAACATGCTCCGCTAGGATGACGCTTGTCATTCTGATTCTGTTTGTATTATTCAATTTAATTCGTATATTTGCACTGGTTTTCAAGTCTGGAAGCCTTCTATTTACCCGAATATATCATTCAAATCTATGCCCCATAGCTTATTAGAATTGAATGCTATGAGCGAAGATCAGCTCAGAAGCATTGCAGAATCTCTTGACATCAAAGGTGCCAAGAAACTGGACCGCGCGGCCCTCGGATTCGCCATCCTGGACAAACAGGCAGAGGTAGAATCCAAAAAGCCCACCGAGCCCAAGGCCCCCAAGGCCGCCGCTCAGAAGAAGCGCGGACGTCCCAAGAAGGACGAGCCTAAAAAGGAAGAACCTAAGAAAGAGGAGCCCAAGAAGGAGGAGCCGAAGGCCGAAATGAAGGCCGATGTAAAGGCCGATGATGCCGCTCCCGCCAAAAAGCGCGGCCGCAAGCCGAAGGCCCAGGCCCCCGAAGAAGCTGTCCCCGCTGCCGAAGAGGCTGTAAAGCCCGTCGAGGAAGTGGTGAAGACCGCCAAGGAGGAAGTGGACAGCAAGCAGTTCATCCACGACCTCTTCGACGACCTCAAGGACGACGACGCCCAGATCGAAGAGGAAAAGCAGGCTCCCAAGGAACCCAAACAGCGTAACAAGAAGAACAAGCAGCAGCAGGCCGGCAACGAGCAGGCCGCCCAGCAGCAGCCCAAACAGCCCAAGCAGCAGCGCATCGAGTTCGAAGGCTCTGTAGAAGCTACCGGCGTGCTGGAAATCATGCCCGACGGTTACGGTTTCCTGCGCTCCAGCGACTACAACTACCTGAACTCCCCGGACGACATCTACGTCTCCCAGCAGCAGATCAAGCAGAACGCCCTCAAGAACGGCGACACCGTCACCGGTGAAATCCGTCCTCCCAAGGAAGGCGACAAATACTTCCCCCTGGTCAAGATCAAGTTCATCAACGGCCGCACCCCGGAATTCGTCCGTGACCGCGTGCCGTTCGACTTCCTCACTCCCCTGTTCCCCACGGAGAAATTCAACCTCCTGGGCCACGGCCATGAGAAAGACCAGAGCATCCGTGTGGTAGACATGTTCACCCCTATCGGTAAAGGCCAGCGCGGCCTCATTGTGGCACAGCCCAAGACCGGTAAGACCATGCTCCTGAAGGCCATTGCCAACGCCATCGCCGACAACCACCCGGAGGTCTATGAAATTGTCCTGCTGATTGACGAACGTCCGGAAGAAGTGACCGACATGCAGCGTTCCGTGAAGGCCGAGGTTGTGGCTTCCACCTTCGATGAACCCGCAGAGCGCCACGTAAAGGTGGCCAACATGGTTCTGGATAAAGCCCGCCGTCTGGTCGAATGCGGCCACGACGTAGTTATCCTGCTGGACTCCATCACCCGTCTCGCCCGTGCCTACAACACCGTACAGCCGGCTTCCGGCAAGGTGCTCACCGGCGGTGTAGACGCCAACGCCCTGCAGAAGCCCAAGCGCTTCTTCGGTGCCGCCCGTAACATTGAAGGCGGCGGTTCACTCACCATCCTGGCCACGGCCCTTACGGAAACCGGTTCCAAGATGGACGATGTAATCTTCGAGGAATTCAAGGGTACCGGTAACATGGAACTGCAGCTGGACCGCAACCTGTCCAACAAGCGCATCTTCCCGGCCGTCAACCTGGTGCTGTCCAGCACCCGTCGCGACGACCTCCTGTACGACCCTTACACCAACAACCGTATCTGGATCCTGCGCAAGCTGCTGTCGGACATGAACCCCGTAGAGGCCATGTCCTGGATGCAGCAGCATATGGATGAGTTTAAGACCAACAAGGACCTGATTGACAACATGTCCAAGTTTGGCCGTTACGATTAATACTCGTCCCAGGATTTAATCTGGAGAGACTCTAAGCCAACGTTCGTGAAAGCACGGATGAACGCCGTAGCCAGGCGGGCGTTGGTAAACAGAGGCACATTAAAGTCGATGGCAGCCCGGCGAATCCGGTAACCATCGGCTTTTTGCGTTTCCGTATAGCCCTTGAGGATGTTCACCACCAGGTCTACCTCCTTGTTCTGGATGAGGTCTACGGCCGTGCGGAAGCCCGCGAAGCGGGGATCGCCGGTTTCACTGGGACGGAGGACGCGCTCGGAGGGCACACCGTTCTCCTCGAGGTACTTGAAGGTACCGCCGGTGGAGTAGAGCTTGTAGCCTCGCTCGGCGAGAAGGCGGCATGCGCGGAGCATATCGGCCTTCTGCAGCGAATCGCCGTTGGAGAGGAGGATGCCTTTTTCCGGCAGGTGGTTACCCACGGAGAGGACGGACTTGATGAGGGCCTCGTCCAGGTTGTCGCCCAGGCAGCCAACTTCGCCGGTGGAGGCCATGTCTACGCCCAGCACAGGGTCGGCCTCTTCGAGGCGCGCAAAGCTGAACTGGGAGGACTTCACTCCCACGTAGTCCAGGTCGAAGGCGCTCTTGCTGGGGGCCGTCGGCTTCAGGCCCAGCATCACTTTAGCTGCGAGCTCCACAAGGTTGATTTTCAGCACCTTGGACACGAACGGGAAGCTACGGGAGGCGCGCAGGTTGCACTCGATAACCTTGATCTCGTTCTCCTTCGCCAGGAACTGGATGTTGAAGGGGCCGGAGATTTCGAGGGCCGATGCAATCATGCGGGCAATCTTCTTGATACGGCGCACCGTCTCCACGTACAGCTTCTGCGGCGGGAAGTGGATGGTGGCGTCGCCGGAGTGAACGCCGGCGTATTCGATGTGCTCGGAGATGGCGTAGGCCAGGATTTCGCCTTCATCGGCCACTGCGTCAAACTCAATTTCTTCGCAGCGGTTCAGGAACTGGCTCACCACCACCGGGTGCTCCTTGGACACTTCCACGGCCAGGGAGAGGTAGCGTTTTAGCTCGTCTTCGTCGTGGCAGACGTTCATGGCAGCGCCGGAGAGCACGTAGGACGGGCGCACCAGCACAGGGTATCCCACCTTCTCGATGAACTCGTGGATGTCGTCCATGGTGGTGAGCTCGCTCCAGGCGGGCTGGTCCACACCAATAGCATCCATGATGGAGGAGAACTTGTGGCGGTCTTCGGCCTTGTCAATATTGGAGGCCTTGGTGCCCAGGATGGGAATGCCGGCCTTGTCCAGGCGGAGGGCCAGGTTGTTCGGGATCTGGCCGCCCACGGAGACCACGACGCCGTGCGGGGCTTCCATGTCGCAGATATCCTGCACGCGCTCGAAGGTGAGCTCGTCGAAGTACAGGCGGTTGCAGATGTCATAGTCCGTAGATACCGTTTCCGGGTTGTAGTTGATCATGACGCCGCGGTAACCCTGCTGCTGGAAGGTCTGCAGGCAGGTGACGGAGCACCAGTCGAATTCGACGGAGCTGCCGATACGGTAGGCGCCGGAACCCAGCACGATGATGGATTTGTCGTCCTTCTCGTAGTCGATATCGTTGTACGTACCGTTATAAGTGAGGTACAGATAATTCGTCTTGGCCGGGAATTCAGCGGCCAGGGTGTCGATCTGCTTCACCACCGGGACAATGCCCACGCTCTTACGGTATTCGCGGATGAGGGACTGATTGTCGTTGGAATTGGGCAGGTCGTTGTAAATGCAGCGCTGCAGCTGGAAGTCGGAGAAACCCTGCTGCTTGGCCAGGCGGAGGAGCTCCAGCGGAACGTCCTCGATATTGTTGTAGCCGTCCAGCTCGTTGCAGGTGTCTACGATGTGCTTGAGGCGGTCCAGGAACCAGCGGTCGATGCGCGTGAGCTCGTGGATCTTCTCTACGCTGTAACCGGCGCGGAGGGCCTTGGAGATCACGAAGATGCGCTTGTCGGTGGGCTCGGAGAGGGCGTTGTCAATGTCGCTAACCTTGAGCTCCTTGTTGCACACGAAGCCGTGCGCGCCCTGCCCGATCATGCGCAGACCCTTCTGGATGGCTTCCTCGAAGGTGCGGCCGATGGACATGATCTCGCCCACAGACTTCATGCTGGAG
>Ga0310696_10009456_pt1 | contig 11277 bp, 8 predicted proteins | sample AusTroGonzalo_MG_4_FD_203885 | JGI IMG/M metagenome (GOLD analysis project Ga0310696, IMG submission 203885) | Bovine rumen microbial communities from tropical cattle in Woodstock, Queensland, Australia - Gonzalo_02 (v2) (version 2) | ecosystem: Host-associated > Mammals > Digestive system >...
GTACGAAAAAAGTTGAGGAAATGTTTGGTGGTTTCAGTTATTTTTTGTACCTTTGTATCGTGAAAAGGGAGATGTTAAGAGCGCTCGAACAGACCCTGAAACCCCTCGTAAGACCTTCGTAATCATTTGCTTTGGCAAGAAACGAGCGGGAATTGAAAAGCGGGAGGCGGCCACCCGGTGTAGCTGGTCGCAACAAAAATTCTTATACCACAAAAAACACAACAAAATTATGGCACAGGATTATATTCCTTTTCTGGTGAATCTCCGTCAAAACGAGAACACCGAGTCTAAGAACTACGGACAGTACTACCCCGAGGCTGAGGGCAACACCCCGCTGAACCTGAAGGGTTTCGCTAAGCACCTGGCAGAGCACGGCAAGCTCGCCTCGTATGAGATGCTGGTGCTGGTACTCCAGAACATCGTCGACTGCATGACCCACCTCGTCGCTACGGGTCAGCCCGTGAAGCTCGATGGTCTGGGAACCTTCTACCCGACGATCGAGGGTAAGGGCGAGGACAGCGTCGAACTGGCAGTCCAGAACCTCGTCGAGAACATCAAGGGCGTTCACCTGCGCTTCCGTCCTGAGGGCGAAAAGGGTGGCGACCTGACCTCTCGCATGCTCAAGGAGCGTTGCATCTTCGAGGCCTACCAGCTGGTCAAGACCAACTACGTGACCATGCCCAACGGCAAGAAGAAGTCGTACCAGACGCGTACTCCGCTGAGCACGTATGCGATCCAGCAGCAGGATACGCCACCGGAGCCCTAATTTTTTAGAGGAGAGAGGAGAGAGATTACCTTTGCTGGTAGAACTATTCTCTCTCCTCTCTCCTCTCTCCTCTATTAATTAAACGAATCTGCTTATGAAACTAAAGACCAAAATCATCGAGATTGCGCTGCGCATCGTGATCGCAGCATTGACGGCGGCATTGACCGCGGTGACTACCACCAGTTGTATGGGATACGGCCCAATGGCATTCTGACAAGTGTTTCTCTGCATAGCTTCTGAGTGTTTGTAAACTGTTGTTTCTGATTTCTTGTTCTACCGCTCCTTTGCGAAAAGGGGCGGTAGTTTTTTTATTGTGACATTTTGCGATTTCGTGATTAAATTTTAGCAGCAAACTACACGGACAAACACGGACGAATGATTAGCGTAGCTTGCGAAAATAGCAAATAAATGGCAAAAGAGGCTTTGATATAGGATTATTTTAGTACTTTTGCACAAAAATACGACCGCTATGAGTACAATTATCTATCCATCGCCCATCTTCGGCCCCGTTCAGAGCCGAAGATTAGGCATTTCGTTGGGCATCAACCTGCTGCCTGCCGACGGTAAGGTGTGTTCGTTTGACTGCATCTATTGCGAATGCGGCTTCAACGAAGGCCACCGCCCTAAAAAGCCCATGCCTACTCGTGAAGAAGTGGCTAACGCGCTGGAACGGAAGCTGCAACAGATGCAAGAGGACGGCCAGATGCCCGACGTGCTGACCTTTGCCGGCAACGGCGAGCCGACATGTCATCCCCACTTTGCCGAGATTATCGACGACACTATCCGTCTGCGCAACCAGTATTGTCCCAAAGCCAAAGTCAGCGTATTAAGCAACTCGACCATGATTCACCATCCGGCTGTCCACGACGCGCTGATGCGGGTAGACAACAACATTCTGAAGCTCGACACCGTCGACCCCGACTTCATTCAAATGGTTGACCGCCCTGTAGGGACCTACGATGTGGAAAGGATTATTGAGCGCATGAAGGCATTCAACGGACACCTCATCATTCAGACGATATTCCTCAAGGGCGACGGTATCGATAATACCTCAGAATACTATGTCAAGCCCTGGTTACAGGTGGTCAAGGACATCGCTCCCGAGCAGGTGATGATCTATACCATCGACCGCGAAACGCCCGACGAATCCCTACGCAAGGCGACACACGAAAAACTGGACGCCATCCGCGACCGCGTTATTGCTGCCGGCATACCCTGCTCGGCCTCTTATTAATGATACATGAAGACCAACACCAGTCTGTTTTTCCTCTGCGCCCTGATGGCATTGACATCATCGGCATCAGCCTATGCGGCTGAGCCTGCCGACTCGGCAAGGACAGACTCCGTCAAAAAGCGCCCATGGATGGCAGCAGCAGAAATAATGACTGTCAACCTTCTGGTGATGGGCTACGACCACCTGTTCCTCGACATGCCCTGTTACCGGGTGACATCGCAATCCATCAAGGACAACTTCAAACTGAAACGCTGGTGGTGGGACTCCGACTACTACCACACCAACGCGTTGAACCATCCCTACCACGGTGCCCTTTATTACACGGCAGCACGCGACAATGACCTTGACATTGGAGTGTCGTCGTTGATGACACTCGGCGGATCCCTGACATGGGAACTCTTCTGCGAGTCGGAACGCCCTGCCTTCAACGACCTCATCACCACACCCGTTGGCGGTATCACACTGGGCGAGCCTATGCACCGTATCAGCGAACGTGTACTGGACGACAGTAAGCGTGGACTGGAACGCGTAGGTCGAGAAGTAGTGGCTTTTGCCATTAATCCTGTAAAAGGTATCAACCGTCTGTTGAGAGGCGACACTTGGCGCGTCAAGGGATGTTCGTCTGACAGCCATCAGCAGATGGAGGCTTATGTGGAGACTGGCATCAGGCGACTTGACATTTCCGACAGGCATTCATTCAATACGCCCTATCTAATGCTCGACGTAAACTACGGCGATGCCATGGGAGAGGAAGGACATGGACTCTTCGACTACTTCACCCTAAGACTGACGGCAATCGCAGGCAAGGAACAACCACATGTCAGCAGTCTGATGGTCAAAAACCAGTTGTGGTGCCGTTCCCTTGGAGAGAAAGGCACCACAAAAGCCGTTGTCGGACTCTATAACCATTACGACTACACCAACTCACTACCAAATTACGAGGGAACCACCGAGGGACAACGTATGAGAAAGCCCTACGGCTACATGGAGATTGCCTCCATAGGTCCTGGTATCGCCTTCCGGACAGGAAACCGCACACGTTGGGAACAACAGTTGTTTGTCAATGGCATCGGTTTAGGAGCTACTCCTATAGACACTGAGCACAAAAGCGGCAACAACCACGGTTACAGCTTCGGCAGTGGCTATGGGGCCCGCATGACCACCGACCTGCGGGTAGACAACTGGCTACACGCCGCAGTCAACGGTAAGTTCTCTCAATTGTTCTGCTGGGACGGGTTCTTCGACGATGACCCTGACCGGAAGATGGGAGCCTCTGGCAAATCCATTCAAGGCGAAGAGGGCAACGCCGTCAACCTCATGGTTGAGCCGACCATAGAATTCATGCTCTTCCAACATTTCGGAATAGCACTACGCGGACGCTACTTTTGGTGTCATGCCAACTACAAACACCACCCGCATACAACTACCCATTCCTGGGAATTACATGCAGGCGTATGCTATCGTTTCTAACGAATACTCTTCGTTAGCTCTTCAAGATGAACTGAATTCGTTACTTCTTCGAGATTATGCCGAGCTTCGTAGCACGGAGGAACTCAACAATGTGACGTACCTCAGGACCATCGGGCACCTGCTCAACAATTTGGTTGACAGCATCAAAGAGCGACGTACCACCGTTGAACACCAAACGATAGGCATTGGCTATATGCTTCAACGTTTTCTCTTCCACACCGTGCTGGCGGCCAACAGCATAGTTCACGCCGCCATAGGCATTCTTCTTCGTGGCAATGATGTAGGGGGGAATATCACGCGAGAAGGTGGTACCGGCCTGCACCATCGAACCTTTACCGACGCGGGTCTTTGCGTTCTCAATAACCGATGAGGAGAAGATAACGCTATCCTCAACCTCACAATCACCGGCAATCTTCGTACCGTAACCAAAGACGCAACGGTTGCCGACCTTCGTGTCGTGCGAGATATGGGCACCCTCCATCAGTACGTTCTCATTGCCGATGACGGTCTGACCGCCCGTATGGGTAGCACGGTTGATGACCACGTTCTCACGGATGATATTGCCGTCACCAATGATGCATTCCGACTTCTCGCCACGGAACTCGAAGTCTTGCGGCAGTGCGCCAATGACACTTCCCTGATGCACCTTATTACGCTTACCCATGCGCGTACCACTACATATACTCACAAAAGGGAAGATGATGCAACCATCACCAATCTCCACATCGTCCTCGATATATACGAAGGGGAATATCTTACAGTTGTTGCCGATCTTCGCCTTAGGACTAATCTCGGCTTTGGGGGATATTTCGCTTGCCATATTGTTAATTAATTAGAAATTAGTAATTTGTAACGAGAAATGATGAGACTCATTTCTCATTACTCATTATTTAGCTCCGCCTCCTAATGCTTGGTAGAGGTTCACTACCGCTTGCATCTTATTGAAGTCGTCGGTAACCTGCGAGATTTCAGCATTCAACAGATTGCTTTGTGCTGAGATAACCTCAAGATAGGTGGTATTCGATGACGATTCCATCAACCGGCGAGTATCTTCCACATTTTGTTTCAGCACAGCAACACGCTTGGCATCAAGCGCACCTTTCTCAGCCGACGAGTTGTAGCTGACAAGGGCATTCGAAACCTCATTGCCAGCTTTCAGAACAGTGTTCTGCCACATGTTGTACTTCTGTTCGTACTGCATCTTGGCCACCTTCAGGCCAGCCACAATCTGTCCATGCTGGAAGATGGGCTGGACCAATGAACCGACAGCCGACAACAGCAACTTACCAGGATTGACAAGGCCATTGTTGTTGGTGAAGGCCCCCGTACCCGTAATGGTGATGCTGGGATAGAAGCGTGAACGAGCCTGCTGCACATCGTAAAAACATTGAGCCAGTGCCATCTCAGCGGCGTGGACGTCGGCACGATTATTCAGTAGAGCGATGCTGACACCTGTGGAGAACTCCGAAGGCAACGACTGGTCGGCCAGTTTTCCGCGCTTAATGCTCTGGGCAGGCTGCGCAATCAGTAGCGACAAAGAGTTCTCACATTCACGTGTCTGACGCAACAAGTCCACTTTCTGAGCCTGAACCGAATAGTAGGCAGCCTCGGCACTCTGCACAGCGGTAGAGCGGTAACCCACACGGTTCTCATGCATGAACTTCATCTTGTCCCACGTCTCTTTTGTCAATTGCTCCATATCGTTGACAATCTCAACCTGACGGTCAAGCATCAACAACGTATAGTAGAGGTTGGCAATACCAGTCACTATATTACACTTCACCACCGTCTGATAGTCTTGGGTAGCGATGAGCTGCATCTGTGCCGACCGCTTGGCATTAAGCAAGTTACCAAAGAGATCAACATTCCACGAGGCCGACAGAGGAACTTGATACGACTTGGTGGTTACTGACGGATCTGTTCTCAGCGATGCGATAGTACCCTGGGCAGAGAGCGAGAGCGACGGCAGGAAAGCCAGACGGGCGCATTTCAATGCCTCGGTAACAATCTGCACGTTCAGTGCTGCGTTCAGCAGGTCGGGATTATTCTCCAGTCCCTGTTCGATAAGCATCTGCAACTGAGAGTCAGTAAAGAGCTGACGCCAGGGCAGATTACCGAACGACGTTGTGTCGCTGGTCTGAAGGGCACCATTCTGTGCCACCGGATCGCGTACGATGCCGTCGGCCACAACCTCGGGACGGTCGTATTTGTTGTAAAGTCCGCAGCCAGTGAGCAGTGACGCTGCTACAATGCACAATGCAGAATGCACAATGCAAAATTGGCTACGCCTAATAATTCCTTTGTTTCTTGTCAACATATTCTACTTCTATTTAATTGTGCATTCTGCATTGTGCATTGTGCATTATTTCTCAAGTTCATAATCTACAGGTCTACGTGCATACTGTGCAATCTCAGTAGCCACTTCCTCGTTCTCCTCCTCATTGTCGAACTTCATCGGACGGAACTTCTCCTGCAAGGTCTGGAAAATGACGAACAGCGTAGGCACGACTAAAATCTGGCACAGCGTACCAATCAACATACCACCAACGGCAGCAGCACCCAGTGTCTGGTTACCATTCTTACCTACACCGGAGGCAAACATCAGTGGTAACAGACCGATAACCATTGCCAACGACGTCATTAGGATAGGACGCAGACGGGCGGCAGCACCGAGGACAGCCGACCACGAGATGGCCATACCCAACTGACGACGCTCTAGTGCGAACTGCACAATCAGGATGGCATTCTTAGCCAACAGACCAATCAGCATGATTAGCGAAATCTGCATATAGATGTCGTTAGCATGGCCGAAGATTACCGTAAACAGGAAACAGCCTGCCAGTCCGAAGGGTACGGAGAGTACCACCGTCAACGGCAGAATGTACGATTCGTACTGTGCCGACAAAATAAGATAGATGAAGATAAGGCAGAGCACGAAGATTACTGCCGTTGTATTCGATGCCTTGGCCTCCTCACGTGTCAGGCCCTGATAGTCGTAGGTGTAACCTGCGGGCAGTATGTCGGCGGCCACCTCCTGGGCTGCCTTGATGGCCTCACCCGTTGAATAACCGTTAGCCACCGTTGCCGTCACATTGATAGACGTAAACAGGTTGAAGCGGTTGATGTTGGCGGGACCGTACACACGCTCCATACGACAGAACTCCTGAACGGGCGACATACCTTTCGGCGTGCGGACATAGACGCTGTTAAGCGACTCCTCGGTCATGCGGGTTTCAGGCGATGCCTGAATCATTACGCGATAGAGCTTTCCGTAGGCGTTGAAGTTCGAGGCATACAGTCCACCATAGTAACCCTGCAGCGTCGTGAGCACTGTCGAGGGCGATATACCAGCCTGCTTACACTTAGCAACGTCCACATGCAACATGTACTGCGGGTAGTTGGGGTTGTAGCTGGTCTGCGCCATCTGGAACTCCGGACGCTTGTTCAATTCACCAATGTATTCCTTGACAATGTCAAAGAATCTGGTCAAGCTACCACCCGTACGGTCTTGCATCACAATAGACACACCACTATTGGCCGAGAAACCAGGAATCATTGGCGGTGCAAAAGCCAGGATAGAAGCATCCTTGATATGGGCTGTCTTGATAAATATCTGTGCAATAACACCCGTCGACTCCAAGGGATTCAAGAAGAAGCGGTAGATACCGTCACCCTGCCACAATCCGGAGAGTTTCCACCAGAATCCCTTCTGGCGCTCTGAGAATGGCTTCAGTTTGATGATGAAGGTGGCTTGGTCGGAACCCGAACCGGCAATGAAGTTATAACCCTGAATCTGCTCACGGCTTTGGATGGCGGGATCGGCAGCCAGGATAGAGTCCACCTCGTCGATAATCTGGCGTGTACGTGCCACAGATGTTGCTGGTGGCATACTAATAGTACAGAACAAGGTACCGGTGTCCTCGTCAGGCACCAGACCAGTCTTCGTGGTCAGCATAGTTGTAGCCAACACAGCAATACCTAAAATCACTGTTACAATCACGGCAACAGGCTTACGTACCAGCTTTTCCACACGCGACTTGTATTTTCCCAACACCTTGTCGTAGGCAGTATTGAATGCCAGGTGGAAACGGTCGACACGGCTCATCTTCTTCTCATGGCCGTTCTCATCGTGCGGCTTTAGGAAGATGGCACACAGGGCAGGTGATAGCGTCAGGGCGTTCAGAGCCGAGATAAAGATACTGACAGCCATCGTCACACCGAACTCACGATAGAACGAACCTGAAGTTCCTCCGATAAACGACACGGGGATGAACACCGAGGCCATCACCAAAGTGATTGAGATGATGGCACCCGAAATCTCGTTCATGGCATCGATAGAGGCCGTCAGCGTCGACTTGTAACCCTGATCTAGCTTGGCATGCACGGCCTCAACCACCACGATGGCGTCGTCCACCACGATAGCAATAGCCAAAAGCAGGGCCGACAGCGTTAGCAGGTTGATAGAGAAGCCAAATATGCTCAGGAAGAAGAACGTACCAATGAGCGACACAGGAACGGCGATGAGCGGGATGAGCGTCGAACGCCAGTCCTGCAGGAACACATAGATAACGATGAACACCAGGATAAGGGTGAACACCAACGTGAATACCACCTCCTCGATAGAGGCATACAGGAACTCCGTCACGTCGTAGTTGATCTTATATTCCATGCCTGGTGGGAACAGCTTGGCCTGCTCCTCGAGTTCGGCCTTCACCTGCTTAGCAATCTCGTTGGCGTTGGAGCCGGCAATCTGCTGCACCATACCTAATACAGAGGGCAGGTTGTTGTTTCTCATCGACACCGAATATTGCTGGCCACCCAGCTCAATCTTGGCCACATCCTTCAGCTTCAGCGTCTGTCCGTTGGCATCGCTCGAGATGATGATGTCACCAAATTCCTCAGCCGTCTTCAAACGGCCGGTATAACGCATGGCATACTCGAAAGCCACGTTCGACTCCTGACCGAACGAACCCGGCGCAGCCTCAATGTTCTGCTCTGCCAACACATTCGAGATGTCAGAGGGCATCAGGTTGTACTGCTTCATCACGTCAGGCTTCAGCCAGATACGCATGGAGTAGGTCTTCAAACCTGGCGACTGCACGTCACCCACACCCTGGATACGCTTAATGGCAGGGATAATGTTAATGTTGTTATAGTTCGTCAAGAACTCGTCATCGTAGCGGCCATCAGAGGTCAGCGTGAACATCAACACCTGCGACGTCTGGCGCTTCGTCACCGTCACACCAATACGTGTCACCTCAGCCGGCAGCAAGGCCAAAGCCTGCTGCACGCGGTTCTGTACGTTCACCGCACACATATCGGCATTCATGCCCTGGCGGAACAGCACACTAATCTGTGCCGAGCCAGCACCTGCCGTTGATGAAATATAGTCCATGCCTTCCACACCGTTGATACTTTCTTCCAGCGGTGTGATGACCGAATTCTTCACCGTCTCAGCATCGGCACCAGGATAGCTGGTCCACACCGCAACGGTAGGAGGCGCTATGTTGGGGTACTGCTCAATAGGCAGCGACACCAGACCGATGATACCCAGCAGGACGATGAGGATGGAAATCACCGTCGACAGCACTGGGCGCTTGATAAAGTTTGTAAAAGTCATATTCGTCTGTTCAATTAGTAATTAGCAATGAGTAATTAGTAGTTGTGATTTGTCTGCAACGGTTTTGCAGAAGATATGATGTTCCATTTGGCTTACAAGGCAATCATAATTGCTCATTACTAATTATTCATTACTAATTATTTCTTCATCGCATTCACGATATCACCGGCACTCATGGCCTTTGCCTGTTCCTGAATCTTCTGCTGATAGCGCTCAGGCGTGATGGGCACAATCTCCATCTGATCAGACAGTTTGGTGATGCCGTTGGTCACGTACTTGTCACCCACCTTCAATCCGTCAGTGACGACATAGTTGATGCCATCATTCTGTGGAGCCACCTTAATTTCGGTGTATACCACCTTATTATCTTTACCTAAGATATAGACGAACTTCTTGTTCTGTACTTCCGAAACACACGACTGCGGAATCACGATAGCCGATGTGTTGTCGTGGGGGATGACAATTGAGCCAGAGCCGCCGCTCTTCAGCAACTTCTCGGGATTGGGGAATACGGCAATCATCTGCACCGTACCTGTTGTCTGGTCAATCACGCCACTCATCTTCGTTACCTTACCGTCATGACCGTAGATTGTACCGTCAGCTAGCTGCAACTTCACAGCAGGCAGTTTCTGCAGGCCCTCACCACTCTTCGACATTTCCAAAGCGTCCTTCTCAGTCATGGAGAAATATACTTCCATCTGTGAGATATTGCTCACAGTAGTCAGTACGGATGCCGTATTGACCAGCGCCCCCACCTTCAGTGGCAGTGTACCCACCACACCGGCAGCAGGGCTCTTCACATAGCAGAAGCTCAGCGTCTCCTTGGCCGAAGCAAGACCAGCCTGGGCCTGAGCCAACCCAGCCTTCGCACTCTCGTAGGCATTGGTGGCCGACTGCAATTCGAAGTCGCCGATGACCTTGTTCTCATACAACTTCTGTGAGTTTTCATAACTCAGTTTTGCCGTGTTGCACGAGGCCTGCGCCGTGTTCACAGCAGCCTGCATCTGGCGAACCTGAGCCTGATACGTGGCATTGTCAAGGACAAAGAGTACCTGTCCGACACTCACCGTCTGACCTTCCTTCACGTTAATCTGCGTGATAAAACCCTGCACCTTAGGCGAGATCTGTACATCCTGTACGCCTTTGATAGAGGCTGGATAGGTAACCTGCGAAGCAGCACTCTGAGTACCAACCGACACTACGGGATACTCATTGTCACCAAACGTCGGGCGTCCGCCACCGCCGTTACCACACGAAGCAAGCAGCAGCGCAGAGGCCACTAACAATAAAATTTTCTTACTTTTCATTTTTATCCTTTAAGCTTAAATTGACATTATGCGTGCAAAAGTACAAAAAAAAAACTACGCATTCTGAAAAAACAGCTACATTTTAACAAAGTTTGATGAATATTTTCCTCGGATTCCAAAGTAAAACACTACTTTTGTGCCTCAATATGAATATAAAGGTAATAGTATCCAACGAGATTGAGAAAGTATGCCCTACCTTTGTGGGGGTATGTGTAGAGGCTGATGTGGTGAACACACAGTACTGCGAGGCACTGTGGCACGAGATTACAGCACTGGGAGACCAACTACGTAGCAAACTGACCACGGAGTCGTTAAAGGAAATCACGAGCATTGCTGCCACGAGAAGCGTCTACCGTGCGTGTGGGAAAGACCCCTCGCGCTATCGTCCGGCCTCAGAAGCTCTGATACGCCGTATGTTACAGGGAAAGGAACTCTATCAGCGCGACACATTGGTCGACCTCATCAACCTGGCATCAATAGCCTATGGCTACAGCATCGGAGGCTTCGATGCCGACCATTTCGTGGGCGACACGCTGACACTAGGCATCGGTCGTGAAAACGAGCCCTACGAAGGTATCGGTCGCGGTATGATCAACATTCACGGATTGCCTGTGTATCGAGATGCAGAAGGAGGTGTAGGTACACCGACAAGCGACCATGAGCGTACCAAGATGACGCTCTCGACGCGCCACCTCGTCGTCCTAATCAATGGCTACGACGGCAATGAGCAGCGTGTCCGCAAGAATGCAGAGTACATTCAGGCGCTACTCCGCAAATACTGTCAGAGCGATGGCGGGCACTACACAGTTTTCCGTCCTGAGTAAAGTACCCCACCACACATGGCTTTTCCAAACAATCTGTGGCATAAAAGCAAAGAAAA
>Ga0310696_10009457_pt1 | contig 11277 bp, 10 predicted proteins | sample AusTroGonzalo_MG_4_FD_203885 | JGI IMG/M metagenome (GOLD analysis project Ga0310696, IMG submission 203885) | Bovine rumen microbial communities from tropical cattle in Woodstock, Queensland, Australia - Gonzalo_02 (v2) (version 2) | ecosystem: Host-associated > Mammals > Digestive system >...
TATCAAAAACTTCTCACCGATAAACTCAACACGAATCTTGGTTATGTCTATGAGAACATTGTTGCACAAATGTTAGTGGCAGCAAACAACAAACTGTTTTATCATACTTGGCCAACGGAAACGGGGAAGCGCAATTATGAGGTTGATTTCATCGTCTCCAGGAAAGCAAAGATTTGTCCTATTGAGGTGAAATCATCGCAATCTTCCAAACACGTTTCTATCGATTTATTTATGAAGAAGTATTCTGAGCGCGTCCTTCAAAGATACCTGCTTCATTCTAAGGACATCCGTAAAGACGAGGATTTGTTTTGCCTACCGACCTATATGGCCTCATTCCTTTGAATTGCCCATGCTCACCCTATGTGTTCCGCCCGCTCATTTTCCACCTTATGAGTGTTTGTTCAGTGGATGGCCTGTTTCGGGTTCATCCACTTTTTAATGCGCTTGCCGAGCGCCGTGGTGATAGCCCCAAATTCGCCGTGGCGAAGGTTCAGCCACAGCTCCTCGAATGAACGGGCGACCTTAATCCAAGGATGGTTCCAGGCCATGATACGGTAGACTCGCTCCTTGAAGGCAACATGTTCCAGGACGTAGCGCGGATGGCGCAAGGGGAAGTCCGCTTCGTGGCGTCCCATGGTGAAGATGCGGCGATAGCCTCGGGGCAGGGTGGCCGTGGTTCCGGCGAAATGGGTGCTGTCCGTGGTGACGCCGAGGTTGTTAATCATGTTGTCGCGAGGCACAATGGCCAGTCCGGAGTTGAGGCGCATAGTGCTCTCGGAGATGCTTTCGTAGAAGGCCTTGCCCAACTCACGGTGACGACGGCAGGTGAGGAGGAAATCATCGCGATAGCCACGCTGGCTGATGAGGTTCTCCATCATTCGCAGTTCCACAGGATTGTCGAGGAAGGCGTAGTGTTCGTCCCACTGGTCGATGACGCGCCGCCAACTGGCCCAGCCCCAGATGCTATGGTTGGAGGTGAAGAAATAGGAAGCATCACCTATGTCGGTGGTATGCTCCTCGTGGTTGAAGCCGGAAATCATCGTGATACGTTCGTCGTCGGCATAGCGGTCGAGGAGTTCCTTGCAGAAGCGGAAGAAGCTGACGGAAGGAACGTCGTCGTCTTCAAGCACGATACATTTATCTACCTTGGAGAAAGCCCATTTCTGCGAGATGTATTCCGAAGGGTCGCAGCCGTAGTTCTTCTCCTGATACATGCGTTCGACCTCACACTCCCAATCGACCTGCCCGACGACCTGCCTACAGGCCTCGATACCCGCCATGTCGCGTTCTCCGCGCGGCCCGTCCTGATAGAGGAACAGGCGTGCGGGACGCGCCTTGCGCACTTGCTCAAAGACTTTTGAGAGTTGTTCCGGACGATTGAAGAAGAGGATGAGGACGGCTACGTCGACGAGGGGCTTTTCCATTGCTATAAGGATATTACATGCTACTATTTTTCACTTTTCACTACTTTCCCCAAAGTCCAGGGCAGCCAGCGGTTGACGACATAGACGGCTGGAATAAGGAGAAGAAGCGTGAAGACCAAAAGGACGAGGGAGCGAATCAGTGTATAGGAATGGGGGGGGGGCAACAGTTCCGAAGGATCGGCCACGACTTTCCAGATGGCTATGCCGAGGTTCAGCGGTATACGATGGAGGCAGTAGATGGCGAGGGAGTTACGCCCCAGCCAAGTGAGGACTTTCGCCCCGCCCATTGCCTGACAGGCACGGATGACCAACAGCGAACCACCCGACGCTGCCAGGTAGAACATCAACGGGTCGCCCATCGTGCTCGTGGAGAGGTCCACATGCTGGTCGCCGCCGCCGAGGGAGGCATGGTTCTCCAGGGTGGAGGTCGCGAAGACGAGCAGCGTCACAGCCCAATACCACCAAGCCTCGCCACGCAGGTTCAGGCGCATCAACTGGCGACCCATCAAGAGGAAACCTGTGGCGACGAGGGCGACATCCAGGCTGAAAGGCAACGGATAGCCTACCCATCGGCAATAGCCAATGCCTGCAAGCGAAAGCAACAGCCATAACAAGATTTGGGTCTGGTTGTGCCCCTGGCTGACGCGATGGCAACCGACGAGCAGCAACTGAGCCGAGAAGAGGCAAGGCAGAAACCACAAGGCACTGTTCCAGAAGCCGCCGCGCCATGCCGTCAGGGTTCCCAGCAAACGACCACCGATGTCCACGGGTTCGTGGAAATTGGGCGACAGGGCGACGATGCACCAGTCCGAGGCAAGGAGCACCAGGTTGTAGAAGACAAAGGGAACGAGTAGCGTGCGGGCTTTCTTGCGAAGGAATACGCCAAAGGGTTCGTCCATGCGCAGGAAAAGGCCGGAGAGCATGAAGAACAGGGGCATGTGGAAGGCATAGATGAAGGCCGTGGTGTAGGGTGGCGGACACGTATGTCCCAGCAGCACCAGCACGATGGCCACTCCCCGGGCGGCGTCCGCCCAGGCCAGTCGGCTACGGCCAGCGATGCTCCTGTCCCCCCCCATGCTATTCATCGAATTGGAAGAGAGGGTCTTCGGGCATGACCATGACGGGCTTCTGCGCGGCTTCGCGAAGGAGCTGTTCGGGGACGAACTGCTTGTCGACGACAAGGCGGAACATGTATTCGCGGAACCATTCGGCGGTCATAATGAGGCTGCCCGACTGCCCCCACGAGGCTCCCCAGGAGTTCTCGACCTTCCATTTCACGGGCTTGCCCGCAGCGTCGAGGTCCACGGCCGAGAGGGTCATGGCGTGGGTGGAGCCACTGTCGAAGGTGGCTATGCGTTCGGCCTTGTTCATGGGGAAGGAGGTGTCGAAGAGCGTCGCATAGTCGAAGTTCGCCAGGTCGGCATAGCCGCGCTTGCGGTCGAGGAACTTGCCTACATCGTAGGAGCTGTAGAGCTTGCGCCCGGCCCTCAGTTGTGCGATGGCCAACTGCTCAATGTCCTCCATCGGCAGGTTCAGGTAGCACCAGTTCGTGCCGTCGTAGCTGTGGCGATCCCACTCTACTTCGTATGTCTTGTGGTACTCGCGTCGCGGGTCGTTCATCACCATGATGAAGCTGCCCTTGAGTTCGCGTCCTGCAATTTCGCGGTAGAATTCCTGTGGGGTATAGCTTCGGGGTTGCGTGCGAACCTTTCCGCTGGCATCGGCAAAAGCGTAGGTGAACTCCTTCACGGGCTCGCCCAACGCAATGGAAAGCATTCGGTAGATTTCGCCCAACTGGCGGGTCTTCGTTGCCTGGATGTCAGCGGACTTCGCTTTCGCGGCCACCATCTGTCTTAGTTGCAGTCCGAACTCGCGCAGCTTCGAGGTCACGAGGGCACGCATCTTCGCCGTGTTCTCGGCGCTGAAGGTCTCGGGCACCACGCTGGCAGGCACCAGGCCGTACTTCGGAGCGAGGTCAGCCACGCCGCAGAATGTTCCTCCGTCGCCGATGGGATGCTGGAAGAAGAAGCGTACGCGCTCCGACTCCATTGGCTCGCGAGCCGTATCCAGTACGCCTTGCAGGAAGAGGTTAGCCTTCTCCAACTGGTCGAAGAAGAAAAGGTAGTCCTGTGAGAGCTCCACGCAAAGCGAGTCGGCATGTCGGGCGGCGAAGTCAGCCCTGAGCACGTTCAGCCCCGAGAACATCCAGCAGCGGCCGCTGCTCTTCTGGTCGGTGATGCTTTGCTTCGGCGTCTCGATGCCGAAGTGAGTGTCTATCGGAGTGGCTGAACCTGTGTAGTTCTTGGCCAGGTCGTCGATGGCGAGGCCAGCCAGTGCATTCCGCAAGGCACGGTGAGCGGGAGTCTGCTGCGCATATTGGCGTATCTGGCCGAACATCTCTTCTGAGATTCCGCCATCAGATGTTTTCTGGGCGGCAAGCCCCGTGCAGAGCAAGCCTGCGGCCAGGAGGGAAACGAGCTTCTTCATTGTCTGAGTGCTGGATTATTTAGTCTTTTCGCGGACAAAAGTACACAAAAGCCCCATAAGTGCCAAAGAAAAGGGGAAAAAAGTGACTTGCGCCGACCTCCCCTCCAGGACACCCTACAGACTGCCCTTCAGGACAAGCAGTGCCTCCGGCCCCATGTTGAAAAGTAGGTCTGCGATGCTCAGGTCGGGCAGGAAGCCAAGTTTCTGAGCAAAGACCTGGTAATAAGGGCCAGAAGGCCGAGTCGGAAAGTCGGCACCAAGATAGCGGTCGGAACGCCCTACCGGGACGTCGAGGTCGATGAGTTCAGAGACAAGGCGATGAAGGTCCTCGTTGAAATCAAGCAGGAAGTCGTAGCGCCGTTCCAGATAGAAAGGGGCGAAATCGTCCGCATAATACTCGAAGAAAGGACTCTTGCCGTAGGCTGTGCGCAGAGCACTCCAGTGGTGATGCCGCCAGTTGCCGTGGTCACTGAGGCGGATGTCGCGGATGGGGACATGACTGGAAGCGGCCTGCACGGGCAGCACCAAATCCTGCGGGCCGTCGGGCATGGCGATTCGACAACGGTTGCGCCACGTCTGCTTCACGTAGTGCTCATGCTGGTCGATGACGACGGTATCGGCGGCAGCGAGAGCGACATAGTACGAGACAGGGGCAAGGTAGGCGGTGGGAAGGAGGAGCATAGGAGTGTGAAAAGCGAGAGAGGGAAGTGAGAGTTACCTTTCATTCTCCACTCTTATCAGACGACGACTGCCGTCGGAAAGGGTTGTAGCAATAAAATGGGCCGCACCGCCTTCGTGGAGGCGTAGCTGCTTGCGAAGAGTGGCAACGGAAGTGGGGAAGCCGCGCACGGTGAGGTCGGCGGCAGGAATGTCCCTCAGCAGACGGCGGAGGTCTTGCTTGGAGAAAGAGGCACTGTCCACGACACGCCAACGACGACTGGGGAAGTCGGAGAGAAGGCGGTCGGAGGTATAGAGGTGGGTGTTAGTTGCCAGTTTGCGGACAGGGAAGCGCTGGCAGACGATCTTGTAGGCTCCCGCCTTGAGCAGGCTGGCGTTGGGTTCATAGAGGAACTCGCCCACGGCGTCGGCCAACAAGAGAGGGGCTGCGGCCTCTTCGGCGCGGGTGAAGCGGAAAGAGGACGGGCCAGAAGAGACGGAGGCGGGAGATGCGGCGGACAAGTCTACGCAGTAGATTGGTACATCTTCCGTCCTCGGGCCTTCCCCTCCATCGCAGGAGGTGTCTGGGCTTGGTCTTCCCGCCATCACCAGCAAGAGTTCCTTGCACTCTCCATCGACGCTTACGGCATGAGCCTCCCGGATTCCACGTAAACTGCGAAGAGCGGCGGTGAGGTCGAGCATCGGGGAGAGTTTGATAAGGGTGACAGCGGCCACGGTGCGCAATTGTTCTTGCAGGGCGCAGACATCTGGCGTGCAGTCTTCTATGAGAGCTACCTTGCGGCCTGCCATATCACGCCGTGCCGGATCTATCATAACGACGCGGGCGGACGCAGAGGACGGTTCAAGGGAAAGTTCCCGCAACACCTCCTCGGCAGTGGTACAGCGCACTTCGGCCTGGGGAAGACCGAGAAGCGGCAGGTTGTGGCGGGCAAGGTCACAAAGGACGGCCTGCTGCTCGACATAGACGGCTTGGGAAAAGAGCGGGGCGATGGCGGCGAAGTCTACGCCAAAGCCAGCCGTGAGGTCGAGGAAGGTTGAGAGGTTGTAGGGACTTACTTTATGTATGTCCGAAGAGTGTTGAGAGTTGAGAGTTGAAACCACCCGCCGCTTGTACGCGGCCGTCGCCTCGCTGGAACACTGCTCCAGGGAAAGGCGTGGAGGAAAAAGGAGGCCGTCAGCGGCCGCCCAAGTGGGTAACTTGCGGGCGGCCAACTGACGACCTTCTATCTGGGTGAGAGCGACACGCAAATCTACGTTGGCAGGCACGGAGCGCAGGGCGAGCTGACGCACGTCATCGCCTGCGTGCTCGCGGATGTAGTGGAGCGTGTCGGCATTCATGCACCTTTTACTTCAAGAGTTCTTCGACCTTCCCGGCCAGTTTATCGCCACGGAGGTCACGGGCTACGATGGTACCGTCCTTGATGAGTACGGTGGCAGGGATGGCACGCACGGAATAAATCTGGGCACCTTCACACTCCCAGCCCTTGAGGTCGCTGATCTGCGGCCAAGTCATGCCGAGGTCTTCGAGGGCTTTCTTCCAATCGTCCTCCTGGTTGTCGAGGCTAACGCCCAGAATCTCGAAGCCCTGGGCGTGGTACTTCTCGTAGGCAGCCTTCACGTTGGGCATTTCCTGACGGCAGGGGCCACACCAACTGGCCCAGAAATCAATCAGGAGCACCTTGGCGGTAGCGGCCACCTCAGCGACACTCAGTTCGTTGCCTTCGGGCGTGTTGGCCTTGAAATCCTTGAAGGGCTTCCCTACGGTGGTCGCAGCCTTCTCGGCATACAGCTCCTTCAGCTCCAGGAGCTGGGAATTAGTGACGCCTTCGGGCAAGGCTTCGAGCTGTTCCATGACGAAAGCATCGTCGAAGGCACTGGAATACTGAGCCAGATAGGTCTGACCGGCCACGTTCTTGAGGTTGTCGACGATGAACTGCTTGTAAAGGTCGAACAGCCTGTCCTGCAAGCCGTTGAGCTGTTCCTGAACTCCGGCACGTGCTTCCTCGTCTGCTATGGTGTCCGACATAAGGACGAACAGGGCCTGGGCAATCTGGTTGATTTCCTGCTCCTTTCGGTTCAATTCCGAAAGAGCGACGTTGGCGGGAGAACCCGAGACCTCGGAGGGAACGTTCTCAGCGGTATCAAGCTTCAGCGTGATGGAAGCATTCTCAAGGGCCAGGACAGCACCGATGCTGACATCGGGATTCTGGTTGGACTTCCAGAAGACATAGCAGAGCTGGGCGGAGTCCTGTGTGCCGTCGAAGACAAATTTCCCATCTTCGATGACGGCCGTCTGCAAGGTGTCGAACTGCAAGCTTGCAAGGATAACGGTGTCGCCGTCTTGAGCACCGTTCACGCTACCTTTAATCCTATAGCCCGTCTGCTGGCAGGCAGCCACACAGAGCAAAATGGCCAAAGCGGCGAGAGAAAGAAGTTTTTTCATGACTTTGTAAGTTTTATGAGTTATGAATCGGTTGTCGTTACTTGTTTGTCGCCAACAGCTCCAGCGCACGGTTCTCTGCGGCCTCCATCAGCTCGCGTTCGCCCGGTCCTTTGTCGTTGAGGCCGCAAAGGTGGAGGACGCCGTGGATGACGACGCGGCGCAATTCCTGGTCGTAGGAGACTCCGAGGCCCTCTGCATTCGTGCGTACCGTGTCGAGGCTGATGAAAAGGTCGCCGCTGATGAAGCGGGTGCCATTGCCGTTGTCAAAAGTGATGATATCTGTGTAGTAGTCGTGTTGCAGGAACCGACGGTTGACCCGCAGGATTTCCTCGTCATCGACAAAGATGTAGTTGATGTCGCCCGCGCGGCGGCCGTAGGAGGCTGCCACGGCGTTGACCCAGGCTGTGACAGCAGCTTGGTCGATGGCCGGCATCGGAACGTTTATGGTTTGGAAGGTAATCATCGCTGGCATAGTTTACAGTCCTCGCAACTGCGGAAGCGTTTCTCGACGAGAACGTGGAGGCGTTGGCGGAGGGCTTCGAGGGGAATGGCGGCAAGGACTTCGCTGGCGAAGGCCTGCTTCAGGAGCATACGCGCCTCCGAATCGCTGATACCGCGCTGACGCATGTAGAAGAGGGCTTCGTCGTTGAGCTGTCCCAGCGTGCTGCCGTGGCTGCACTTGACGTCGTCGGCATAAATCTCCAGCATCGGCTGCGTCCACATACGGGCCTGGTCGGTGCAGACGAGGTTGGCATTCCGTTCGATGGAATCGGTCTGCTGCGCCTCCTGACGGACGAGGACACGGCCCGCAAAGGCTCCCGATGACTGTTGGTCGACGACATATTTGTAGAGTTCGCGGCTCTGGCATCCTGGGGCACGATGGTCGATGAGGGTATTGTTGTCCACATGCTGCCGTCCGTCGGTGATGGCACAACCCAGCAGCAAAGCGTCGGCTACCTCGCCCACCAGGCGGACATCCGTCTGATTGCGACTGAGGCCGCTGGCAAGGGTGAAGGCCGTGTGGGTCAGGTGGCCGCCAGCCTCAACCTGCGCAAAGACTTGATGGAAGCGACGGCAACGCGAGTGGCTGTCCTCCATATCATAGAACTCCACGTGCGCTCCCTCGCCCACAAAGATTTCAGTGACCTGCGTGGTAAGGAAGTCTTGCCCGGCCTCGGCCTTGTCGGTCTGCAACACCCGTACCTCAGCACCCGCCTCGGCAATGATGAGCAAACGACGGTTCTGCATCAGGGGCACGGCCGAACGCAGTGTGTTCGTCAGTTGTACGGGGTGTTCGCGACGCTGGCCTGCGGGAACATGAACCACGACGACGTCCTGAACGAGCATGGTGTTCAGCGCCGTGAGGGCGTCGGCCTGAACGTCGGCCAAGGTGCCATAGCAGCGAGTCGCAGCTTCGGGAAGCGTGGCAACAGCCGGCGGCGTATCGAGCTTCAGGCCATAGTCCGGCGCAAAAGCCTCTGCGACGTCCGTATATCGATAGCGCTCCACCTTGCGCGACGGGAAGCCTAACCGTTGGAACGCCGCTGCCGCCTCGTCGCGGCGGGCATTCAGCAATGCCAGGGAGTGCCCGTCTATCAGCGAGCGCGCGGTATTGAAGAGTTCGATGTACTGATTCATAGTTCTTCCCGTATCCAGTCAAAGCCTCTTTGCTCGATTTCCAATGCCAGCTCGGGGCCTCCGCTCTTAACGATGCGGCCACCGAGGAGGACGTGGACGAAGTCGGGCTTCAGGTAGTCCAGCAGACGCTGATAGTGGGTGATGACGATGGCGGCCGTCTCGGGCGTGCGCAGTTTGTTGAAGCCCTCGGCCACGACACGCAGGGCATCGACGTCCAAGCCGGAGTCCGTTTCGTCGAGAATGCACATCGTAGGCTCCAGCATGGCCATCTGGAAGATTTCGTTGCGCTTCTTCTCGCCACCGCTGAAGCCCTCGTTCACAGAGCGGCCCGTCAGCTTGTTGTCCAGCTCCACTATCTTCCGCTTCTCGCGCATCAGTTTCAGGAAGGAACTGGCATCCAGCGGCTCCAGACCGAGGTACTTGCGCTTGGCATTCAGGGCGGCACGCATGAAATTCACCATCGAGACGCCTGGGATTTCCACGGGCTGCTGGAACGAGAGGAAGAGTCCTTCGTGGCTGCGCTCATCGGGCGAGAGGGCCAACAGGTCCTTGCCGCGATAGGTCACGGAGCCTTCGGTGACGGTATAGGCTGGATGCCCCACCAGCACGTTCGACAGCGTGGACTTGCCGGCACCGTTCTGACCCATCAAGGCGTGAATCTCGCCCGGACGAATCGTGAGGTCTACGCCCTTCAGTATTTCCTTGCCACCAATCGTGGCATGTAGGTTCTTGATTTCTAACACGGTAATATTTGACGATTTGACAGTTTGACGATTTGACACGATACGCTCACCCTACAGTACCTTCGAGCGATACGCTGAGGAGTTTCTGGGCCTCGACGGCAAACTCCATGGGCAGTTTGTTGAGGACGTCCTTGGCATAGCCGTTGACGATGAGCCCCACGGCCTCTTCCTGCGGAATGCCACGTTGCTGGCAGTAGAAGAGCTGGTCTTCTGAAATCTTGCTGGTGGTGGCTTCGTGCTCCACGACGGCGGTCGGATTCTGCACGTCCATGTAAGGGAAGGTGTGTGCCCCACAAGTGGAGCTGAGCAGGAGGCTGTCGCAGGAACTATAGTTACGGGCATCCTCGGCCTTCGCAGCCACACGGACGAGACCACGGTACGAGTTCTGCGAGCGTCCGGCACTGATGCCCTTACTAATGATAGTAGAGCGCGTGCGCGAGGCCAGATGAATCATCTTCGTACCCGTGTCGGCCTGCTGGCAGTTGTTGGTGACGGCCACGGAATAGAACTCGGCCTGCGAGCCTTCGCCCGCGAGCACACAGGAAGGGTACTTCCAGGTGATGGCCGAACCCGTCTCGACCTGCGTCCACGAGAGCTTGCTGTCCACTCCGCGCAGGAGTCCGCGCTTGGTCACGAGGTTTAGCACGCCTCCCCTACCCTCCTTGTCGCCGGGATACCAGTTCTGCACGGTGGAATACTTCACCTCGGCACGGTTCTCGACCACAATCTCGACGATGGCCGCATGAAGCTGGTTCTCGTCGCGCATAGGAGCCGTGCAACCTTCGAGGTAGCTGACGTAGGCATCCTCGTCACAGACAATGAGCGTTCGCTCGAACTGTCCCGTACCCTGCGCGTTGATGCGGAAATAGGTGCTGAGTTCCATGGGGCAGCGCACGCCCTTGGGGATATAGACGAAGGAGCCGTCGGAGAAGACGGCGCTGTTGAGGGCGGCAAAGAAATTGTCGCGATAAGGCACCACGGAACCCAGGTACTTGCGAACCAGTTCCGGATGCTCGCGCACAGCCTCGCTAATGGAGCAGAAGATGATACCCTGCTGCGCCAGCTTCTCGCGGAAAGTGGTCTTCACGCTGACGCTGTCCATGACGGCATCGACGGCCGTACCGCTGAGAGCCAGACGCTCTTCGAGAGGTATGCCCAGCTTGTCGAACGTCTTCACCAGCTCGGGATCAATCTCGTCGAGGCTCTTCGGCCCCTGTTTCTTCTTGGCCGTGGGGTCGGCATAGTAGGAAATCGCCTGATAGTCGATGGGCGGCATCTGCAAGTGGCCCCACGTAGGCTGCTCCAGCGTCTGCCAATAGCGGAACGCCTTCAGGCGGAACTCCAGCAACCAGTCTGGCTCACCCTTCTTCTCGGAAATAAGGCGCACGGTCTCTTCCGTGAGTCCGCGGTCGATGACCTCCGTCTCCACGTCCGTCGTGAAGCCATACTCGTAGGTCTTATCCACCACAGAACGCACGTAAGTATTCTGCCCTTTATCTTCTATTTCTTCGTTACTCATTCTTACTTCTTTTGCTTGTCTTTATAGCTCACCTTTCGGTTTCTTTCAGACCATCTCTTTCTCCTTGTTCATTCCCCACCCATCTCTTTGCGGCTGCAAATGTAGATAAAATATGCGAGATTATACGCCAATTGAATAAAGAATTAAAGATTCTTTAGAGAAACCCTGAAAATCCGCAATTAAGAAAGAAAAGAATGCGCAAGAATAAGCAACAATTTCATTCAACAATGCTCTTGGCGGTCATTTAGTCATTTTGGTCATTTGTCAAAATCGAAAACAGATGCTGTCAAAAACGCCACTATAATATAAATATTTTACTCAACTTTAGCATTTGACATTTAGGCA
>Ga0310696_10009459_pt1 | contig 11275 bp, 11 predicted proteins | sample AusTroGonzalo_MG_4_FD_203885 | JGI IMG/M metagenome (GOLD analysis project Ga0310696, IMG submission 203885) | Bovine rumen microbial communities from tropical cattle in Woodstock, Queensland, Australia - Gonzalo_02 (v2) (version 2) | ecosystem: Host-associated > Mammals > Digestive system >...
CGATGCGATCGTCTCAAGCATTGGCGTTCACTCCTGGCAGCTTGTCATGAAGCGAAAGCTTCAGCGGTATGTCGAGGCAAAGCGGGCGCAGCATCCTGAAGAGCCGCTGCGAGCAAACCATTATCTCACCAGGTATGCGCCCGCGCGCAAGAAGGTGCTTCAAGAGCCGCGGCGCTACGTTCTCCCACATGGCGCGAAGCCCGCCGTCTGGCACTGGAGAAACAGCGTCGGCGACAAACTGCTCACCCGTCATGGCGTCGTGCGCAGAGAGTCGATAGACGCAGCGCGGCCTCGGCTCCTTCGTCGAAAGCCCTACTACAAGCGAAAAATCTACGGCGATCTTCTCCTCCGCGGCAAAGGGAAGGTCCTTCGCCTTCGCGAGGTCGACTTTGGCGAAAGTGACGCTCTCGACGTGCGGACGCGGGTCGGGAATCGGCAGCGCCTTGTCGGACCACTCTCCGCCCTCGCCCTCCACGCGCGCGAACATCGCCTTTTCGGAAGCGAACTTCATCGGAAGCTCCGCGTCGGATTCGACGCGCATCATGACGCCAAACGACTCCCAAAGGACCTTCGCGCAAAGAGCGCGCTCGGCGTCGTTCGCGAGGCGCGGCATGAAGCACGGGTCGTGCCTGAAGAGCCGCACCTCGCCGCCCGAGACGAACACGAGCTCGAAATGGGATATCTCCATCGGGGTCGAGTAGAAGCCGAAGTTCACGTCTATGCGAGTCCTCACGAAGTCGTGGAAATTCTGCCAGCCCTCGATCATCATGAAGCGCACATTGACTGGATTGCCGTCGCCCTTCATCACGGTGCAGAAGTAGGGGAACACGGTCCCCTTCGGGCAAACGGCCCAGTTGTAGGGCGCAACCGTCTCCCACGCACCGAGGGCGTCCATCTTCGCGCCGATGTCCTCGATGGTGCGGTCCATGCGTTTCACCCGATCGACGAGGAGACCTGGAACACCGCCATCAGGATCGCTATCGCGACAAAGCCGACGGCGCCGGCGATAAGGACAATGAGAATCGGCTCAAGCGCGTTCGTGAAGGTCGTTATGTTGCGGTCCATGTCCTTCTGGTAGCGCTTGCCTATGTGTTCGAGCGAAGAAACCATGTCGCCGGCCTGCTCGCCAACGGCAAGCATGTCGGTCATCATGCGAGGGAAGACGCCCGACGACGCGAGGGGCCCCGAGATGGAAGTGCCGTCGGTGACGCGGCGGCGGGCCGTCGCAAGCGCCTCGGCGATCACGGCGTTGTTGCACGTCTCCTCGGAGATCTTGAGCGCCTGCAGGACGTTGACGCCGTTTGAGAGAAGCGTCTTGAGGGTGTATGCGAGCGACGAATACGCACCCGCCGCTACGATGCCCTTGATAAGCGGGGCCTTTAGCTTCCAGCCGTCGATTTTCGCTCGGCCGGCGGGCGTGTCCTTCCACTTCCTGAACCAGACGAAGAACACGACGGCGGCGATGGCGAGCGTCCAGCCGTAGTGTATCAGGAACTCGGACATGCCGATGAGAATGCGCGTTGGAAGCGGAAGCGCCGCGCCCATCGAGTCGAACACCTTCTTGAACTTCGGGATGATCCAGACGAGCGCGCCTATGACGGCGGCGACGCCGAAGCAGAGGACGATCACCGGATACGACATCGCGCTCTTGATCTTGCCGCGCATGTTGTCGTAGCGTTCGTAGTGGTCGGTCAGGCGGCGCAGCACCTCGACAAGCGCGCCCGACGCCTCGCCCGCGCGGATCATGTTCGAGTAGAGCGGCTGGAACGTCTTCGGATGGTGGGCGCACGCGTCGGAAAACGTCTCGCCGCGGACGATGCGGTCGCAGAGGTCTTGACAGACATAGCGCTGCGCCGAGTTCTCCTCGCCCTGGTTAGCAAGCGCCTGGAGCGCCTGTCCGAGCGTCATGCCCGCCTCGATCAGGTCTGCGAGCTCGGAGGTGAAGAGCAGGACTTCGACGGACTTCATCGTCGTCTTCTGCTTCGACCCCCCGAGCTGCATGTTCCAGATCGACTGGGACGGCTTGGACGGCTGGGCCGCACGAGAGGAAGACGCCTTCTCCAGCGCATTTTCCGCGCCAGTCCCGGACGTCTTTCTCTTCGCGTAGCCCATGGCGGTTACTTTATCACCCTGACGCGGATGACTGCATCGCTCGCCTCAAGGGCCTTCACGACGTCGGCCGGAACCGCGGAGTCGGTGTCGATGAGCGTGTAGGCGAAGTCGCCGCGGCTCTTGTTTGCGATGGCGTCGATGTTGACCTTGGCGTTGCCGAGGATCGACGTGAACGTGCCGATCATGTTCGCCTCGTTCTTGTGGCAGATCGCCACGCGTCCGGCCCTGTTGGGGATGCCGAGCGAGCAAGCCGGGTAGTTGACCGAGTTGACGATGTTGCCGTTCTCGAGGAAGTCGCGCATCTCCTTGACGGCCATGACCGCGCAGTTGTCCTCGGACTCCTCGGTAGAGGCGCCGAGATGCGGGATCACGATGCAGCCCTTCTGTCCGGCGGTCGTCGCATTGGGGAAGTCGGAGACGTACTTGCGGACCTTGCCGGACTCGATCGCGGCAAGCATGTCCTTCTCGTTGACGAGCGCGTCGCGCGCCGCGTTGATGATAATGACGCCGCGCTTCATCATTGCGAGCGCGTCGGCGTTGATCATGCCCTTGGTGGAGTCGAGCGCGGGGACGTGGATGGTGATGAAGTCGCAGGAACGGTAGATTGCCTCGACGTTCTTGCAGTGCTTCACGGCGTGGTCGAGCTGCCACGCGGCGTCGACGGAAAGGTAGGGATCGTAGCCGAAGACCTCCATGCCGAGCTCGACCGCGGCGTTGGCGACCTTCTGGCCGATTGCGCCAAGCCCGATGACGCCAAGCTTCTTGCCCTGGATCTCGGTCCCCGCAAACGCCTTCTTGGCCTTCTCGGCGGCCTTGCCGATCGCGGGATCGGCGGCGTTCTCCTTGACCCACTCGACGCCGCCCACGATGTCGCGGCTCGCGAGGAGCATCGCGGCGATCACGAGTTCCTTGACGCCGTTGGCGTTGGCGCCGGGCGTATTGAACACGACGATGCCCTTCTTGGCGTATTCGGCGTGGGGGATGTTGTTGACGCCCGCGCCAGCGCGCGCGACGGCGAGGAGATTAGGGCCAGGGACGAGTTCGTCCATCTTAGCGCTTCTCACGAAGACGGCGTCTGCCTCTTCGAACTTCTCGGTACGGGCGTAGTTTTCGCCCAGGTTGTTTAGCCCGCAATCCGCAATCGGATTGAGGCAGTTGTATTTGTAGTTCATTTTCTGCTTTCTTCCGTAGAGTTTATCATGGAATTTGCCGTCACGCATGACGACAGCAGATATTATACCACATTTTTCCCCCCGCGCGTCATAACGGTTTCGGCAAACCCGGACAGCGGAGAAAAAGTCACATACCTGACAACGGCGCTGCCGTCCGCATTGAGCTCGACACGCGGCAGGTAGTCGAATGCGGCGAGAGACGCAAAGTCCACGCCCTTCTCGAACAAGCCGAACAGACTATCGCCGTCATCGGAGTTTGGCGAGAACGGACCATGCCCGACCAGGAACTTCTTTAGCCCCGTCACAAGCCACTTCAGCTTGTGCAAGGCCGGTCGCCTCAGCTTGAACTGGCTGGCAATGTAGTCGAGCAGAACGATGTCAAGTGTCGCGATGGCGGGATCCCCGACAAGTCGCATGCGCTCTCGTACGTCTTCGCAGAAGCCCCCTTTGCCGTCGGTCAGGAACAGCGTTTTGAAGCCGTTCTCCGAATCCCCTTCCTCTAAGCATGTAAGCCTCCAACCTGGCTCGAGCTCAAGCCCAGGAAACAACTTGAGAAAGCGCGCAAACCACGATTTCCGCTTGCTGGTATCAGCATGCGCGACTGCAGCCATGTACTTGGCCCTGCTTTTATAGTCCTCCTTCACGACTGTCGACTGCACATAACAAGCCGCCAACTTCACGAGCCCATCCATGACAGCGTCGCAATGCCGCGAAAGTTCGTTCTCGGGATCGTCACTCAAAGCGAGGATCATCAAAGTCGCGATGCGGTCGCGTTCCTTCTCGCGAAACTCGGACGGCAACTCCCTGTAGCCTCGCAGCCGCTCGTCAACTTCCTTAACCTTGCCAGCATCTATCTGTCGCCCAGCCATGCTTACCCCAAAGACATCACATCTTTTTCATGCGCTTTCTGACATCCGCGTCAACCACCACCTGCGGAAACGGCCCACGCCCCTTCAGCTTCTCCCACGCCTTCACGGGGATCACCTTCTCAGGCAGCCTCTTCGCCGCCTTCGATTTTTTAGCTTTCGTGGTCATATCTTCTCCCATCGCGTCCACTTCGGGCAGACCGTTGCCGCAGAAGCGGCACCGTTCGACTTCGCCATGCAGGTCGAATTCGAATCGCCAACCTTCACATAGTATGGCTGGTTGGCGCGGAACTCGACTCCGCGCTCGCCATTCCACCACCGGCAGGTGGCACATTTCTTTTCCGTTATGCGAAAGACAGCAGACATGTCCACATCCTTTCTTATGCTATGCCACCCGCCGTATCAAATGCCTCCGCACTAAGTTCCTCCAACCGCAATTCGTCGACACCATACTTCTTGGCAAGCGCCTCAAGAGTCGCGCGCTGCTCCGCATTGATGCATCCATTCTGTCGTCCATACTCGCTGCGAGCACAGTTTTTACATGCCTTGCGAAGAATCGACTCTGCGCGTTCTTTATCACTGACACCACCTGCGTCATGAAGCTTTTCAATAGGACGACTAATCCTTGACTCATCTTCTGCCTGCGCCGCTCCAAATTTTACATGGTAATGCCAGATAGTGGATTTAAGTTGCTTTAATTCCTCCTCAAATTCATGCGAGAAGTTTGCATCAGCACTAAATTCATATCCAGGAATCACAGATTTCAGCTTTACCTCAAGTTTAAAGAGGTTCTGTCCAGTGACAGCAAAATCCTCACGGTAAGTAAGTGTAGTCTCCTCCTCAATGCGCCGCCCCTTCATAACATTATCTGCTAGATTCTTCCAATCATCTTCATGCCAATAGAACAGCAACCCCTCTGGCAGATGCGGAGACTCATTAGTTTTTCTATTTTCTATGTGCTTCTGCAATTTCTTGTGTAGTGCACTCATTTTTGACGATGCGCCACGATATTCGCCTTCCACAGAACCCTCACCAGCGCTTGGAACATCAGCGTGGGCACCCGCCTTTACTTTTCGCGCTCTCTTTTCGTCTGCCGACGCATTATTCTCCACTTCGCAATTAATTGATATCGCCCCCAGAGCTTCAAGTAGCTTGATGAGTTCATTGTATTTTCGTTCAAGCAAACTGCTATGGAACGAATCAATATCAATGTAAACATCTTGTTGCATGGGATGCTGCACATAAACAACCCCATTTTGAGGATGATTGATTTCAAACTTCAATTGCCTATCCGGGGGCACAGAATTGTTGTAGTCGTTAATATCTTGTTCATCCATTACCATAACACCAGGGATCTGCAGCCCATCTTTCCAAGTGGAAATCGAAGATTTTTTATCTGTACATACGATTTTCTGGCGATGTCTTGCCCATTGAGAATCTCCGAGGGGTCTGTAATCCTTTGTCTCAGATTCCGACATTAACAATTTAACAACTTCATCGTGCCTGAACTTCTTGCCACACGCCCTTGCATTTCGCAAACTGTCATACAGTCTCACTTGGGCCATAACACCCTTGCCAGATTCCGGTGGATTTGAAAGCAACTCTGCGGCCATAGACCACACTTCCTTAATGCTGATATCCGCTTTGATTTCTGATCCATCAATTTCTAATTCACTAAGACCATCTTTTTCTATGTCTGCTAAATGCGACATTGCCAACTCATAAAAAGAATCAATTTGGTTTAACAACTTATCAAAGCTAATATTGTCACATCCTTTTCCCTCCGTTCTCATATCCCTAACTTTCAGGAGTACAAGATATGACTTCACACATCCCAAGAACAGAATACGCGCATTTTTTCTTTTATTAAATTGGCACAAACTCGCATCGCCTTCTGTGTCATCGGAACACCCGTTCCAATTAATGCTGTCAAAGAATTCATGCGCCCACAAGACATCTGATAGCGCCGCGGCAATCTTTTCTGAGTTGATCGCGTCTAGATTTTCACAATCCAGCTCTGAGAGCGTTTGATTTTTACAAGATCCGAACCAACCTTTATCATGTTTTAGCTCAAGGTCGGCAAACGCATCGTCATCCCATTTGAGAAACTTTAATGGGTACACTACTTCTATTCCCCCTCTAAGTTTTATAGTCCCAAAAGTATCATCAGTACCAAGAGCACTTCCTTTCCCCTTTACATCCGTCCATGAGACTTTCTTGCAGATAGAGCAAAATTCTATGCCTTCTTTGTGTACCACGACTTTCTTATGCTTGCCGCCATTCCAAAGCGAAATACCCATTCCTCCGGCAATCCCACCCCCGACAGTTCCTATTGGTCCCGCCGCAGCCGTGCCTGCAACCGCACCTGCTGCCACAGCCCCGATTTTTTCTTTCCAGCTCATCTTGCCTCCTTAGTTTTGTTGCTTGTTTACAAAAAGTGCCTTTGTCGAAACACACGGAAGTCACGCAGATTCCGCCCCGCGCTTTTCCACAACCGCATTATATCCATCACATGTCATGCAAAATTCACAAGAAGATTCCGCATAATTTTGTCAAAATTGAAAGCCTCACTACAGGCGATCAGAGCCCTCATTCCCAGAGAACTCTATTTTCTTTTTGTTCGCCTCCTTTGCCGCTAAATCCTGTTTGTCGAGAGCTTGACACCACAGCGTCATGTTTAAGATTCCATTATTCTGCAGAAAGACGCGAAGATTCTCATCGTCAAAACCATCTGAGCCCTGTATGTGCCAGTCTGCGTCAAACAACATACGCCCACCATTCGTGCGACTCATCTTTATCCCGAATTTCTTCTCGATCATGTCACAAACAGAAGACAATTCCTTTACGCAGCTATCCTTATCAACTTTTGAGAAATCAATGTGCGCAGACAGGGAGATTATGTACAAATGCTCAGGTACGCCCTCGTAATCCGTATACTCAAGCTTGACATCGGTAAACATGCGGAACGGCTTGGCAAGCTCTCCGGAGATAGTCCTATGGAAGCCACCAGTCCGATTTTCCGAATAGATTGCATTATCATGCCCTTTCAAAAGCTTCCAACCCTTGTAGGGAACAGTTCCAAGCTCGAAACCGCACAGAGACTTCACAGGAGCGGACACTTTCGCATCATCACCCTCTGAGGCAATAAGAGCGGCCTCGGCGACCCTGCGGCTTGCCATCTGACGCTCTTCAATGGCCTTTAGGACGGACTCGTCTGTGATATGACGATAGGACTCCACCTTTCTGGACCCCGTCAAGCTTTCGTAGGAATATGTGCCATCGCGCAAATAGAGGCCGCCTTTGACAACCATACCATCATTGTACGCCGATGGATCCGTAACGATATGCACAACCCTTTCTGGTGACCCCTCCCCTGCAATGGCCATCAGATTCTCCGCATATGCTTCCATGGCGTTTCCAATAATACCACCAGAACCTGACTCATAGCACGCGATGATACCATCCGGGACAACGCTCAAGACTTTGATGTTCGAGGACTCTTTGTGAATATACGCCACTCCATTCTCGGATTTAGCGTTTGAATAGAACATATTGTAGAAAGAATCTTTCCCAATCTCGGGAATACCTCCACTATAGCCTCCGCCACCCATAAAGAAGACACCAACAATCAACGATACTGCCAAAATTGATGGCAGCACGATTTTATCGGCCGAAGCGGGCAACGGGCGGTTCTTCCCCTGAAGGAAAAGCCCGATCAACACATAGGCAACGAAAAGAACGGCAAAAAGCAACAAAGCATCTAACAGAAACCACGCGCAAAGAACGACTATGACAATGCCTGCAACCTTCCATACGATAGGAGGAACCTTCCCGTCCAGCTTGGACTTGATCTTAGTGGCCTTTTCTTTTGTCGCCTCTGCTGCGGCACGCGCCTTCTCTACATCTTCTGGGCGTGCTTCCGTGGCCTTCTTTACGGCCATACCCCACCCCAGCGTGAGTAGGCTCTTCAGCACTACCAGTTTCTCAAGTGCAGCCGACTTAAATGCCGCAAATGACATCTTTTCCATATATTATCTTCCTCCTTGTATGTCTATACTAATAAAAAGTGCGTCGTTCTGTTCCTTTGTCGGAGGCCCTAGCACAGGCCGGTTGGAAAGGAGACAGGACGACGCACCAGAGAGGCGACCGTCCGCTTCTTCTTCCAACCGTCTTTCAAGTGCTAGTTTTCCGACGTGGAGAAGCGACTTCAGGATCACGCGGATTTCTCCCCGCGCTTTCCCATGCCCGCATTATACCACACGAAACACGAAAAACGCAACGGGTATTTCTGCGCGCCCTCCGGCGCGCCGCCCTGTCCATACACACATACGAACGGCAATCGGGGCCGTGACAAAATTTGCTATAATAATTCCGATGCGGCAGATCGGAGAGTATGACATCATAGGCGAGGTAGGGCGCGGCGGAATGGGGACGGTCTTCAAGGCCGTCCACCACACGCGGCAGACCGAACACGCCATCAAGGTCTTCAATGTCGCAAATGCCGCGAACCGCACTGCCCTCGCAAAGAAGTTCCTCGCCGAAGCAAAGCTCACCACAGTAATTCGCCACCCCAATATCGTCCGCGTCACGGACAGTGGAACAGATGAGGACGGAAACCCCTATCTTGTCATGGACTTCGTCGGCGAAGGTCACACCCTTGCCGACCGTCTCGCATCTCGCCCGCCATCGCCAGACGAAGTTCTCCGCCTCTATGGCGAAATCCGCTCCGCGCTCGCCTGCTGCCATGGACACGGCATTGTCCATGCCGACCTGAAAGCCGAAAACGTGCTACTCGATACAGACGGACACGCCGTTCTCGCCGACTTCGGCATCGCGCGCGTCCTTAATCCCGAGCTGCGCGCCGGGCTCTCTCTTGCTACTGCGACTTTCCCCGTGAATCTCGGCACGCCATACGCTCTCGCTCCTGAATGCGTCCGCGGCGAATTGGCGACACCCGCCTCGGATGTCTATGCCTTTGGCGTCCTTCTCTTCAAACTGACTACCGGCATCTGGTTCGAGGGCTCACCTCGCCTTCTCACGCAAGTCCGTGAACTCGCGCCAGAATGGGCGCCGCTCCTCGCGCACATGCTCGCAAGCGATCCCGCACGACGGCCAGCCGATGCACGAGCGCTCCCGGAAAACCCACTTGCCGCGAGGCCACGTCTATGGCGACTTGCACTTCTGCTAACAATTGGCGGACTGCTCGCCGCCGCCGCTATTTGCTTCATTCTGCGCGACACGCCAAGCGACATTCAAACGGAACCGCAGTCAGTCAAGGCCGCCGACATCCGCGGCGGATATGTTCCGTATGCCGTCCTGACTCCCGCCGACACGCTCGTCCTTACGGGTGCAGTCCACTTCGGCACTGTTGTGCTGCCGGACACAAATGGCTTTGTCCATATCCGTGCGCCAAAGAATTTCTCAGGAACGCTTATCAGCGCTGACCATGCCAAAGGCAGCCTGTACAGCCAGTTTCACGTCGACAGAGAACCAGGCATGAGGGTCATCATAGTCGGCAACCAGGAAATCGTCATCAAAAGACAATGAGCGCAATACCAGATACCCCGAAGACGCTTCTTGACGATCTCGCGCGCGGCGAACAGCTCGACGAGTTCAGGTGGCGGACTTTCGACGAGCTATACCGACCCGTCGTTGCCTGCTTCCTCGTCCAGCGGTTCGGCTCGCTCGCACACGAAGCAGATGACATCGTACAGGACGTCATGGTGCGGCTCGTGGCAATTCTACGCGAAGGGAAATACGAGCCGTCGCGCGCGCGGTTCCGCACTTTTCTCCGTGTCCTCGTAGCCAACATCGCCATAGACCGCCTGCGAAAGCTTGAACGCTTCAAGCAAATTCCCCTCGAAACGCTGGACTGGACAGGCAACCGGACTTCCGACGTCAACCTAAGGTTCCTCGACCGACAATGGGCGGAAGCATGCTACCAGGCGGCGCGGAAGCATGTCCTTTTCAACGCTCCAATCGCCGACAATCACCGCGAAATCTTCCTCGCGCTTGAGCGAGGCGAGCCAACGCGTGATGTCGCCAATCGATTCGGCGTCACGGAAGCCGCCATAAGGCAGATTCGCCATCGAACAAACACGGCCATAACATCCTTTGCCCGCGAGCTTGCCGAAGCATAGTTGCATTTACTTTGTCGACAACACGACAAGAGGCGGGGAATCTACATGCCCAGGAGGAGCGCGAGGTTAGCGCAGGCGACGGCGTCGTAGAGCGCGTCGTGCCATGTGCGGCCCTCGATCTGCGGCACTTGGCCGAACATTTCGCAGAGGTCGCCGAGCTTATACGACGGAAGCTTCGGGTATCTTGCCTTCGCGAGCTTCATCGTGTCGACCCATGGGCCCCACTTCGTCAGCGGCGCGACGCGCGTAAGGATCGTCCGCTCGCACGCGATGTTGTGCGCGACAAGGCGCACGCCCATGAGCTTCGGCGCCCATGTCTCGAAGGAGCTCTGCAAGGTGCCGAGAGCGTCTTGCTCGTGTGCGCGCGCCGGCGCTCCTTCGACATCAAAGAACCACTCGCCCGTCTCGACTATCGCGCCATTCTCGACACGCGCGTATCCAAGCTGCCACGGCTCGTTGTCGCAACCGAAGTCATATCCCGTCGTCTCGAAGTCTATCGCGAGGAAGTTCACGGCTCGATCACCACCTTAGTTCCGCTGCGGCACATGGCATACAGCCGCGCCGCATTCCAGTTGGTGAGGCGGAAGCATCCGTGCGAGCCAGTGAATCCGATCGACTCGGGGCGCGGCGTTCCGTGAATCCCGTAGCCGGGAAGGTTGAGCCCCAACCACGCGACGCCGACTGGGCAATTCTCGCCTTCCGGCCAGATGTGCCGCTGCACCTTCTTCCCTGGCGGCGTAAAGTCAGGCGTGTAGGTGAAGTTCGGCCAAGGAATGCATGTTGTGATCTTTAGTTCGCCATGAGGCGGAACCTTCGCCTTGTCAGCCGCGATTGAACACGGGAAGAATGCGAGGAGCTTAGATTCGGCGTCGTACACGCGAATCTCGCTCAGCGAAACCGATATCTTCACAAGCGCGGCCTCTGGGCGCTTCGGACGGTTCGGCATCCCCCTCTCGCCAGCAGCAAGCTCTTCTTCTATCGAAGG
>Ga0310696_10009460_pt1 | contig 11275 bp, 7 predicted proteins | sample AusTroGonzalo_MG_4_FD_203885 | JGI IMG/M metagenome (GOLD analysis project Ga0310696, IMG submission 203885) | Bovine rumen microbial communities from tropical cattle in Woodstock, Queensland, Australia - Gonzalo_02 (v2) (version 2) | ecosystem: Host-associated > Mammals > Digestive system >...
AATGCGTTAATTAGATCTTTTTCACTCAGGTTACCGCACAAAATCAAGTCGCTTAACGAAAATTTAGCTTCTGGATTGCCTAGGTCTGCGGCTTTTTTGTACCAGAACGCGGCTTCGTTCGAATTGTTTGTTATATATGATTCATAGCCATTTTTGTAATAATTTCCCAGAGCAACCATACAACTTATGTTTCCAAGCTCCGCTGCTTTTTTAAGTGTGTCAACTTCCATCTTTTGGTCTCTGGGATAACCTCCAAGACCTTGTTTGTAAAACCAAGCCAAAGATTCTAAAGCGCCAGTATGATTCTCTTCAGCTGCCTTGGCAAACAAGGGCGCGGCTTTATCAAAATCGTTTTGCGATGCATAATAATATGCCAAACAATAACATGCTTGAGCGTGATTTTGACTGGCAGCTTTTGAGTAGTAGGAAACAGCTTTTTCCATGTTTGTTGTTGTTCCGATCCCATGTTCAAAACACATGCCAGCCAAATATTGACCATCCGGGTCATTTTTAATTGCAGATTTTATGAAACAGTCAAAGGCCAAGGTTTGGTTAGTGCCTGTGCCTAATCCATTAAGATAACACCATCCCAATTGGTTTAAAGGTTTTGGATCGTTTTTGCTGGCAGTTTTTTTAAAGCACAAGAAAGCCTTTTTTTCATCTTTCTCTGTACCAATACCGTCACCATAGCAGATTCCTTCCATGAAAACGGCGTTTTCGCATCCGGCTTTCGCGGCTTCCTGAATTAGCTGAAATCCTTTTTCGGGATCTGTTTTGATGCCGATTCCTAATATATAGCAGTAACCCAAATTCAGCAGGGCGGCGTAAGAGTTATGATTGTAAGAATAATCGCAGAATGTGTTGAAAGCAATTTGTTTTTCCTCTTCAGACCAGTTTTTGCCTTCGCTTTTATAAAGATCGTTAAAGCAAACCTCACAGTAAAAATCTATGGCCCAAGGATCTTTTAAATTGCGGTTATAATTCAATATATTAAAGAAAGTCAATGCGTCTCCGTTACGCAAAGCTTTTATTGCCAGGTCATTCAAAGCTTTTGTATCGTTCGCGTTTATTAACCCCCATTCAGTTTTTTGCATGTCATTTAAATTAAGATTGTCAAACCGCACGGCAAAACGTCTGATTTCATTTTCAAAACGAGTTCCTTTATTGCTCAATAAACTTTCATCGTCTTTCCTTGGTTCGCCTCTGCGGGAGGCTATTCCTATTACCTTATCGGTTCCCTTGAGAAGGACTGGGCCTCCACTGTTTCCGTGGACGATTGGATTGTTGATTTCAATATCGACGGAACCTGTGCCCAAAAGTTCGCCTTCGGCCGAAACAATAACTTTTTCCCCTAAACTGTCGCCATAGGAAACGGTTCTTTTGTGTATAGGTATTGAAGAGACATCTTTATGATACTGTAGCGGCGAGACTTGGAAGCCAGGCTTTTGAAATTTAATATAGGCTACGTCCCTTCCGTCTTTTGCTATCAGAACCTCTTTAACTGTTAACGGGTGTCCGTCAATATCCCTTATTACAAGAACGGGCTGATTTTCAACTACATGTTTGCAAGTCACTATAAAAATATTGTCGCCAATTTGACAAAAGAAACCTGAGCCGTCGCCTGATAAGCTTTGAATGGTCACGCAACTTTTAATTATTATGTCGTCTTTAGCGACTGGAACTATTTTCGGAGCGTTCATCACCACTCTAAGCTTATATACGAACAGTATTGAGAGGACTACAATTGCGACGGGGAGGATTTTTAATAAATAAGTTCTTTTGTTGCTGAACATAATGCCTCTCTCTTGTATGTTTTGAGATTAAATATTTGTATATACAATAATCTTGAAACAGTTTTTAGTGTTGACAATTAAACCCGACCGGATCAGATTTTTGAAGTTGCTGAAGCATGGAAAGAGCTTTTTCAATATGTCCGGTTTCCCACGCATACAGGAATAAGGTTCTAGCCTGATCGCGATTTTTAACAACGCCTTTCCCATCGTAAAAGAGTAATCCTAATTTGTAGGCTGCCAGTTGGTCGCCTTTCAGGTAGGCTTTGTTGTACCATTCAGCAGCTTTGACATAGTCAGGCAGCATGGATTCAAAACCGGAATAATACATATCCGCCAGTTTTGTCATGGCTTCGGCGTCTTCCCCTTTAGCGGCTAAACCATATAACTTGAACGCTTTTTGAAAATCCTTTTCAACGCCGAGCCCCTGAATAAAACAGTCGGCATAGATGCGTTGTCCTTCTGGAATCCCGGCATTAGCAGATTTTTCAAGCCAGAAAATAGCTTGTTTCAGATCTTTTTCTGTTCCAAATCCATTCTGATAGCAAAAGGCGAGTTTTGAAAAAGAGGCTGTATAATTACCTTCAGCGGCCGATTTAAAGAAAGCGAAAGCATTTTTAAGGTATGGTTCTCCACATTCGCCATTCAAATATAATTCTCCCAAATTATGTCTTGCTTCCAGATTGCCTTTTTCAGACGCTTTGTTGAACCAAATGATGGCTTCATTGATATTTTTAACTATAAGTGAATCATAACCTTTTCTGTAGTAATTTCCAATGAGCGTCATAGCCTCCGGGTTTTCAAGATTAGCCGCTTGCTTTAAAAGCTTAATCTCTTCTTTGTTATCCTTTGGATAACCTCCCAAACCAAACTTGTAGAAAATTGCCAGAAAGTATAAGGCTAAAGGAGCCTGTTTATTAGCAGCTAAATTAAAATAATGTGCCGCAGATTTATAATCTTTCTGTCCATAGAAGAAATTAGCTGCCCGAAGGCTGGCTTCTATATGCCCTAATTGGGCAGCTCTGCAGTAATAGGTAACAGCTTTGGCTGAATCGATGTTCTCTGTGAAAACACCCATCATAAAAAGCCCTAGGCAATCGTTAAGCTCCGCAGATTTTTGGAAACATGCTTTGGCTAAATCGATGTTTCTCAAGGTTCCGAATCCTCGAAGATAACAGTTTCCGAGATCATTTAAGGCACGGGGGGAATCTTTTAAAGCGGCTTTTTGAAAATATTCCAAGGCTTTTTGCGGATTTTTAACCGTTCCTATGCCCCAGGCGTAACAATATCCCTCATACCATTGAGCGACTATACATCCACTTTCGGCAGCTTGATGAACCAGTTGGAAACCTTTTGCAGGATCAGCGGCTGTCAGTATCCCGTGCAGAAGCATGAAGCCCAGATCAAGTTTTGCTGCTGGAATGTTTGAAGAATAAGCGTGGTATGAAATATTATTTAAGTTTTTCGCCAGTTCTTCTAAAGGTGTTTCTTTGTATTTGTTATTCAGAAACAATCCTTCAAAAACCAGCTCATACCATATGCTTAGGGCGAGAGGATCATTTAACTGTGATGCGTTATAATCGATTAGAAGCCTGTAAGTATCTATATCACCATTTACAAGAGATTCTCGAGCTAATTTATTCAGGCTTTGTGCATCTTTTTCGTCTGTCTTGCCCCAATCTGTTTTTAGCATATTATCTAATTTAAGATTGTCAAAGCGCACGGCAAAACGTCGGACGTTTTCAAAACGTGTTCCTTTGTTGCTTAATTGGCTTTCCTCATCTTTCCTAACTTCGCCTCTGCGGGATGCTATCGCAATAACCAGATTGGTTCCCTTAAGGATTACTGGCCCTCCACTGTTCCCGTGTACGATAGGATTGCTTATCTCTATATCTACCGGCCCTATGCCAAGAATCTTACCTTCTTCTTTGACGAAAACTTTTTCGCCTAGGCTATCTCCATATGAAGAGATTTCCTGATCCGGCGTGAGCATAGCAACGTCTTTGTGAAACTGAAGGGGATAGATCTCAAAATCAGGTTTCTTAAATCTAATGAAAGCGACGTCTCTTCCGTCTCTAGCAACCAATATTTCCTCTGCTCTGATGCGGCGCCCTTTAATATCACGAATGAAAAGCACGGGAAAAGTAACACAGTGTTTGCAAGTGACGATGAATACATCTTGCTCAATTTGGCAAAAAAATCCTGAACTATTGAATTTCCCGAAGTAGTTTATGCTTACGCAGCTTTTTGTTGTTTCGTCGCGCTTAGTGTTAACTTTTAAGAGCAATATTATGAACATAACGCATAACGTTATTATAACTGTTAGGAGGACAGTCAAAAAAATAATATCGCTTACAGTTGCCATAAAAGAGTATTTTGTTTATTCTTTGCCGGTCCAGCAGAAGGTGCAGACTTCGTCCTTGGGAAGGCCGATGGCGTCCAGCATGTCGTCGAGGTTCTGATAACGCAAGGTGGTCATCGAGAATTCTCTCCTGATGTGATCGACCATGGCTTCGTATTTGTCCGAGCCGTACTTCAGGTATTCTTCCGGAACGGTCTCACTGAAGCCTTCCAGATGGTTGATGGCGCGTCTGGCGGCCAGCGAGAGAACGTTGCTGCCGGATCTGGAGAAGTTCAGATATTTGCAGGTGAAAAGATACGGCGGGCAGGCGGAGCGGAAGTGCATTTCTTTTGCGCCGGCGGAGAAGACTCGTGACACGATGTCCCTTAGCTGCGTGCCTCTCACGATCGAGTCTTCCGTGAACAAGACGCGCTTCTGATCGAGGAGCGGCTTGACGACGAGGATCTTCATCCTGGCGATAACTTCCCTGACGCTCTGCGTCGTCGGCATGAAGCTTCTGGCCCAGGTCGGAGTGTATTTCGTGAAGGGACGTCCGAAGGGGACGTGGCGCGTGTTGGAATACCCGATGGCGTAGCCCGTGCCTGAGTCGGGGACGCCGGCGGCCAGGTCTATCTCAACTTTGTCATTCTCGGCCAGCTTTTGGCCGGCGGCGTAGCGGAATTTTTCGACGTTCAGGCCTTCGTAGGTGGAGGCGGGGAAGCCGTAATAGACCCAGAAGAAGGCGCAGACTTTCCTTTTGCCGCAAGGGGCGAGGATCTGTTCGGTGCCGTCGGGAGTCAGCTTCACTATTTCGCCGGGGCCCAGTTCGCGGACGGTCGAGTAGCCGAGGTTAAGGAAGGCGGTGGACTCCATCGTGATGGCGCGGGCGCCGTCTTTTTCGCCTAAGATCACGGGCGTTCTGCCATGGTAGTCCCTGGCGGCGTAGAGGCCGTCTTTAGTCAAAAGCATAAGCGAGCAGGAACCGTCGATCCTTTTGTAGAGATTCTGGATGCCGTCCACGAAGCTTTCGCCTTCGTTGATAAGGACGGCGACGAGTTCGGTCATGTTTATTTCGCCCAGGGACGTTTCCGAGAAATGCACGGCGTGGCGCTGGCAGACTTCCTCGATGAGCTCCTTGGTGTTGTTTATGATGCCGACGGTGACGATGGCGTATTCGCCCAGGTGCGACCTTATGATCAAAGGCTGAGCGTCGAAGTCACTGATGACGCCCATTCCCATGTTTCCGGAGAAGGAGTCTAATTTTTCTTCAAAGCGCGAGCGGAAGGGCGAATTGCTGATGTCATGGATGATCCTGCTTAAGCTGCCGTCCTTGGCGACAAAGGCCATGCCTGCGCGCCTGGTGCCTAAGTGAGAATGGTAGTCCGTTCCGAAAAAGACGTCGAGTTTGCACTCGGATTTGGAAGCAACACCGAAAAAGCCGCCCATTTTTGACTCCTTTTTGTTAATGGCGGAGAGAGTGGGATTCGAACCCACGGTACGCTAATGCGTACACCGGTTTTCGAAACCGGACCGATCGACCACTCCGGCATCTCTCCACTTATGGTCTCAAACTGTTGAAAAAGTTTAGCAAATCAGATTGGCAAAAGCAAGGCGATTTTAGGGCTTAACGTTTGCTTTTTTAGGGGCCCTTATGGTATAATCCCCATATTTACTGAGATTATCGAAATATTATGGAAAGCAATACGAAGAAAACAGTTTTTCTGACAGGCGGCACGGGTTTCCTGGGCGGGCATTTGGGACGTGAGTTTCTCTCCCGCGGCTGGCATGTGCTCTATTTGGCCAGAGCTAAGCGCACTGTTTCCGCTAAAGACCGTGTTTTGACTGTTTTGGAAGCGATAGATCCCAAATGGCGGGAACTCCCCGGGACCTTCGAACTGGTCGAGGGCGACATTTCTCTGCCCAACCTGGGAGTGGACGACGCGCTTTGGGGCGAGAAACTGAAAACTGTCGATGAGTTTTGGCATTCCGCCGCTGTCCTTTTCTTCTCTGAGGACCAGCGCGAAGTGACCGAGAAAATAAACCACCAGGGGACCCTGAACGTCCTTGACTTCGTGAAACGCTACGGCATCAAGCGCCTTCAGCACATCAGCACGGCCTACGTGAGCGGCCTGGCCGATCATGTCGTGATGGAAGAAGTCACAAAGTGCGATTGGGAGTTCCGCAATCCCTACGAAGAGACCAAATACGCCGGCGAGCAGGCTGTCAAAAAATTCGCCGACGAGACGGGCGTGGCGACCACGATCTACCGCCCGGCGGTCATAATAGGGGATACCGTGAACGGGAAGTGCCTGTCATTCACGGGATTTTATAACATCGCCAAGGTCTTCGCCTTGATGAAACGCCTTGTGGTGCGCAAGATCAACGGAGACGCCGAATTTTACAAAAAGCACGATCTTTACACAAACGGAAACTACGTCAATTATCCTTTCCGCTTTCCCTGCCCTTCAGACACGACCGTGAACCTCATTCCGGTCGACTGCGTCGTAAGCAATATCATGAATCTCTGCGAGCGCCCCGAGTCCGTAGGCCAAGTTTATCACCTGACTCATCCGAATCCTCCCAAGATCCGCGAATTGCTGGTCGAGGGATGCAAATGGATCGAAATGGGCGGAGTGGAATTCGTTGACTGCACGTTCGAGCAGTCCGAGCAAGTTTTGAGGGAAGAGGTGAAGAAATTCGCCGCTCTCGGGATCAACATCAGTTTCTGCTTGGAGATCAGCGAATATCTGCGCTATTTGTTCGGCGAACCTGTTTTCGACGTTTCAAAGATACGCGCTGCTTTGAAGGAAAAATACTTTGAAGCTCCCGTTATCGACAAGGCCTTCCTCAGGAAGATCCTTGACTTCGGAGCGGGCTGCCAATGGCATGGCGTAGTTTAGTTTTTCTCTCCCTGCTTTTCCTTGCGGGCTGCAGCTCTACGCTTGTTCTTCGCAACGCCAACGTGAAAGTGGCGGAGCAGGCTGATCTCGGAAGCCCTGCCGTTTTCTATCTTGACAAAGTGGTCGTTCCCGTTTTGCTGGACGGTAAGATCGGCAAGATACGGGCTATCGCCGACGGCCAGTGGAGCTGGGTGAAAACCCAGAGCGACCTCTCTGCCTGGGCTGACAAAGAGTGGGAGAACTTCTTCAGGCGCCACGGCCAGACTATGGTCACAGATCCCAAGAAGTGCGACTATCACGTTCTGTGCGACATAGTCAAAATTTACACTGAAAAATTCAACGAGTACATGGGCGCGCACAAGTTCGCCTCCCATGTCGTGATGCGCGTGACGATAAAGCGCGCGTCGGACGGATACTCCGTCTATGCCAAAGAAATAAAGCAATCATTTGCTGTCACTATTCCGGTCGAAGGCTTGGAGAACGCCGGGGACGAAGCCATTTACAATTACTGCCTGTCCGCGGTTTTCCAAAATTGCCTGGAAAAGATAAGGCTGCCCCAATGACCGGGAACAAAATTTATCCAATTCAATGAAGAATCAAAAAATAGAAAGAGAAATTATCATCGACACCGAGCAGGCCCAGGAGCGCCGCGTCGCCGTCGTGGAAGACAAGCAGCTTGAGGAATACTACATCGAGCGCGACGAGCAGCACAGGCATATGGGCAGCGTTTACAAAGGCAGGGTGGAGAACATCATCCCGGCCATCAACGCGGCTTTCATCGACATCGGCCTTGAGAAAAACGGCTTCATCCACATCGACGACGTTTTCGCCTCCAACTTAGACGCCATGGAACTTGACGACGAGGAAGAGGAAGAAGGCGAGAAAAAGAACCAGAATCAAAATCAGAATCAGAATCAAAATAAGAACCGTCCGAAAAACCGCAAGGACCTGAAGATCTCCGACATCCTGAAAGAAAAGCAGGAGATCATCGTCCAGGTCGTGAAAGAGCCCATCAGCACGAAAGGCTGCCGCCTTACGACCGACATCAGCCTGCCGGGCCGCTTCCTTGTTCTGATGCCCTTTGAAAAACAGATCGCTGTTTCAAGAAGGATCAGCAACGTCCAGGAACGAAAGAGACTCCGCCAGATGGCCCGCGAAGTTGACCTGCCGGAAGGCTGCGGCCTCATCATCAGGACCGCGGCGGAAGGCTGCACTCAGAAGGCTTTTGAAAACGACGTGGCCTACCTTGTCAACACCTGGAAGGAAATAGAAGAAAAGCACCGCGCGACTTCCGCTCCGGCCTTGCTGCATCCCGAACTCGACCTCGTCCTGAGGACGATCAGGGACAGTTACGGCGAGGACGTTTCCCGAATCGTTGTCAACACCAAGCCTGACTACGACCGCATCATGACTTTCGTCAAGAGCTTCGTGCCCGAGGCGAAGAACAACGTCAGGCTCTACGAAGGCGATGTTCCCATTTTCGAGAGATGGAACGTCCAGAAAGACATCGACAGGGCTTTCAGGCGCAACGTCTGGCTGAAATCCGGCGGATATATCGTCATCGACCAGACTGAGGCTATGATCGCCATCGACGTGAACTCCGGTCGCCACACTTCAAGCGACAACCAGGAAGAGACCGTCACCAAAACGAACCTGGAAGCGGCCGACGAGATCGCCAGACAGCTGAAATTGAGAAATATCGGCGGCCTGGTCGTGGTGGACTTCATCGACATGCATTCCAAGCAGAACCAGAAGGAAGTCGTGATGCGCTTACAAAGCGCCCTGAAGCGCGACAAAGCCAAGAGCAGCATTCTTCCCTTATCCGAATTCGGCCTTTTGGAAATGACGCGTCAGCGCGTCACAGAGTCCATCAGGCAGTCCGTTTACGACGAGTGCCCCTATTGCCACGGCAGAGGTCTTGTGAAATCCTTGCTCTCCATCTGCCTGGAACTCCAGCGCGCGCTGCAGTCCCTGCTTTCCCTGGAAAAGGAAAAGGACGTCAGGATCGACGTCAATCCGAGCGTGGCTGTCAGTTTGAGGGAAAATTTAGACATCCTAAAGAAGATAGAAGAGCAGTACAACGCGAACCTGACCATAACTTCCAATCCGAAAATGGACCTGGAGGATTATAAATTCTACGATGCCGTTAGCGGCAAGGCGCTGCAGTTGAAGCGCCGTTAACACGAAGGTAAAATTACCATGCCGACTTACGAATACCGCTGCAAAAAATGCGGTTATGAATTCGAGAAATTCCAACAGATAACCGCCGAACCCCTAAAGAAGTGCCCCGAATGCGGGGGACACGTCGAGAGACTGATCAGCGGGGGAGCGGGAATAATCTTCAAAGGCAGCGGTTTCTACGAGACCGACTACAAGTGCAAGGCCAGCGAGTCATGCCATCAGATCGAGCACGAACACGGCGCAGGCTGCGGCTGCGAACATTGTCACCATAAAAAATAGGAAGACCTCTATGACTACCCCGAAAAGGATCATCCCCTGCCTTGACACGAAAGGCGGCAGATTAGTGAAAGGCGTTAATTTCCTCGGTCTGGCCGATGTCGGCGATCCGGTGGAATACGCCAGAATGTACAACGAACAGGGCGCGGACGAACTGGTCTTCCTTGACATCACGGCCTCCCACGAAGGTAGGGACACCATCGTTGACCTCGTCTCCAAGACTTCCGAAGTCATCTTCATGCCCTTGACGGTCGGCGGCGGCATCAAATCAACAGACGACATGCAGCGCATCTTAAGAGCCGGCGCGGACAAAGTCGGCGTCAACACCGCGGCTGTCATGCGCCCCGAGATCTTAAAGGAAGGCGCCAAGATGTTCGGTACGCAGTGCATCGTCCTGGCCGTGGACGCCAGGGACCGCAGGCTCAATACGAAAGTGAATGTTGCGGAAGCGCACAAGATCGACTGGGGCTGGGATATCTCTCCTCTCAAAGTCGATGAGAACAGCCTCTGGGAAGTTTACGTCCACGGCGGCCGTACGGCCACCGGCATCGACCTTATCAAGTGGTGCAAATACGCCGTCTCCCTGGGCGCCGGCGAAATTCTTTTGACCTCCATGGACAAGGACGGCACCAAAGACGGCTATGACAACGCTATGAACAAAGCGGTCCGCGACGCCGTCAGCGTTCCTCTGGTCGCCTCCGGCGGCGCCGGCTGCCTAGAGGACTTCTACAAAGGCGCTGTGGAAGGCGAAGCGGATGCCCTTCTCGCGGCCTCACTCTTCCATTTTGGCACGTTAACGGTCCCGCAGGTAAAAGAATACCTTGCGAGCAAAGGCGTGCCTGTAAGGCCCGTAGAGAAGAAATAAAAGAAGAACAAAAAAGGCGGCCTCAGCCGCCTTTTTTATTGCCTTTTCAGCATCTTTTCAAGCTTCCTGAGTTTCGGGAAGCTTTTTCCGTCCTCTATTTCCCAGACGGAATCAAAATCCCAGCTCTTGTAGGTCTCCTTTTTAAGGAGCCTTTCGTTGTAGAGGCCGGTCTTTTCACCGCTGTGCCAGTTCTTCTTGACATTGTCGGTGCTGTAAAAGGAATTGATAGATTTTTCGTTGGGAAAATAATGTACGTTCCTATCTTTTTTGCTTGAGAAGAGTTTCGTAAGCATAAGGCAGTTTTCCAAACGAAACTCGCCTTTTGAAACGCATACGATATCGTAATCTTTTGCCGGCTTCTTGGGTTTCGGCTTGCCGCCAAATGATTTGACAAGGGCGTGCTGGTTAGGTTTAGATCTTTCGATTTCAGGGCTTTCACCGACGAACTCGAAATCTCCCAGCAGCAGGCAGTTCTTGATATAAACGTTGTCGGCTTTTAAAAAGATCCCTCCGGCTATGCAGTAGTTGTTTCGGTGCGTGATGTCAAAGGCGCAGCCTTCTATGAAAGAGTTCGAGCAGTTCAGCGCTAATCCGCCTTCTTTTAATTTGCTTTGAAGCGTTCCTGTAATGAGAACGTCCGTGATCTTAGAGAGACTGATTGTTTTGGCCAGCCCGCAGGCGGTCTTGTCGCTAGAAAACATGCAGTTCAAAATGGCGAGATCTTTGACACAGGTGTCGATCTTTACCGATTCGAGCGTCTCCTCATAAGAGTTGGTTGTGAAAGGGAAGGGGAACGGCGTCTTTTTCCCCAAAGAAGTGAAAAGAGCGGCCGGTTCGGATGATGTGGCGATGTAGAGGTTCGAGATGTAATGGCCGCCGCCGTCGAAAGTGCCGTTGAAATGGCCAAGCGGCAGGAAACCGC
>Ga0310696_10009461_pt1 | contig 11275 bp, 8 predicted proteins | sample AusTroGonzalo_MG_4_FD_203885 | JGI IMG/M metagenome (GOLD analysis project Ga0310696, IMG submission 203885) | Bovine rumen microbial communities from tropical cattle in Woodstock, Queensland, Australia - Gonzalo_02 (v2) (version 2) | ecosystem: Host-associated > Mammals > Digestive system >...
CAGTACTACAGGTATCAGGTGGACGGTGAGATCGAGGAGAACTGGGCAATCGTAAGAAGCAACGTCGAAGAGGTGACCATCATCCTGGACGCATCGGTTCCCCACGTCCTCTACCTCCAGCAGTCCTATGACGGTGTGCACTGGAGCCAGAGCAGCATGGCGGAGTCCGAAGTGCTTGTGGAAGTGGAACCTCTCGAAGACGACGACGTCTGGTTCGATTTCGACGACGAGACCTACGATGACTGGGATCCTGAGTCGGAGAACGAGGATGTGGACTTCTTCCCCGAGGAGACTGCGGAAACCGCTGAAGCCGAATCCGAGATGACGGAGGAGGCTGCTGAGAATACGGCGGAGGAAGCTGTCGCTGAAACTGCCAAGGAGGAGCCGGCGCAGGAGAGCGGCTACCAGGCCAAGAGGAATCTGGATCTGGCGGCGGGCTATCTCAACCATCTTCCCGATACGTCCGGTCCTATGATGATAGGTCTTACATTCTCTTTTGAAAGCACCTTCTTCAAGGCTTCCAACATCGACATAGGTTTGAAGGTCAACCTCGCGATGCATACGTCGGTCGACATCTTCAGTGATTACACGACGGCAAAGCTCAAGGAATTCACCGATGTCCTTGCAATCGCATCCGCCACCGTGGCATCAAGCGACGTCTATCTGGGAATCGGACCGTCTCTGTCCTTAGGATTTGTGAACGACGAGGTCAGAAGGGTAGGCTTCTGCGCAGAGGTAGGAGTGCGCTTCCACAGGACCCACAAGCTGTCGTTCGGCCTTGCCCTTTCCGACAGGGTCTATCTGTATCCGCTGGACGACAAGTCCAACGTCATGGAGTTAAGGCTTTCCGTCGGAACAAGATTCTGAGCAAAACGGATTCAATAAAAGCAACAAGAGGAATATAATCCAAGCAGGAGGAGAAACATGGCTGAAAAGAAAGGTTTTTTCGCTGAGTTCAAGGAATTCGTCGCACGTGGAAACGTCGTTGACATGGCAGTCGGTATCATTGTCGGTGGTCTGTTCACCGCAATCGTCAATTCTTTCGTGAAGGACATCCTCAATCCGATCCTGGGCCTCCTTGTCGGCGGAACGGATTTCGGCAACCTCAAGATCATCCTCAAGGAAGCAACAGAGACGACCGAGGAGCTTGCCATCAGATACGGCAACCTGATCCAGAACATCATTCAGTTCCTGCTCACCGCATTCGTGCTCTTCATCCTGGTCCGTGCAATCAACAGAATCAAGGAGAAGGCAGAGGCAGAGGCTGCCAAGGCCAAGGAAGACTGAGAACTACAGTATCCGGAAATAAGGGCTGGGCATTCGTGCATCAGCCTTTTTCTTTGCAGGGAGGGCCGCCGGCTTATGGCGATCGACATCTCCGCCCTTGAGAGGCGGATCCACATAGAAAGATTTCTCATGTGCATCATAGGCGGTGCCCTGTATGCCGTGGGAGTGAACCTTTTCATCGTCCCCTGGGGCCTGTACTCGGGCGGAATCGTCGGAATTGCCCAGCTTCTCAGAACCCTCCTTTCCGATTTCATCCACATAGACTTCGGCTCAAGGGATGTGGCCGGAATCATCTTCTACATCCTCAACATCCCCATCCTCATCTATGCCTTTCCGAGGCTGGACAAGCTGTTCTTCGTAAAGACCCTGATCGCCGTGACATCCCTGATGCTGGCCATGTCGTTCATCCCCACCGACATGATTGTGCGCGACTGCCTGGCCTCCACCATCGTGGGAGCCTTCATTTCAGGAGCGGGAATAGGGCTGGTCCTGAGGAACTCCGGCTCCACCGGCGGCATGGATGTCATAGGCATGCTCATCTCCAAGTCACACAGCCATGTCAGCGTGGGAAAGGTCAACCTGGCGGTGAACCTGGCCATCTACTCCGTCTGTCTCTTCCTGTTCGACGTGGAGACGGTCGTCTACTCGGTGATCTTCGCCGTGGTCCATGCCTTTGCAATAGACCGCTTCCATTCCCAGAACATCAACCTGGAGGTGAAGATCATCACCAAGACCGATCCCTCGAGGATCGAGCAGGACGTCTTCTACCTCCTGGGCCGCGGTGTCACGGACGTCAGCTCCATCGGAGCCTACACCTCCGAGTCCGAGCACATGCTGCACATCATCATCTCCAAGTACGAGATCAGCCAGCTCAGGCAGATTGTCAGAAAGTATGACAAAAACGCCTTCATCATAGTCAATGAAGGCGTCTGGGTCGAAGGCAACTATCTCAAGAAGTTCTGATTCAGTCCTTTTTCACAACACGGCGGACCGTCTTCTTCGGCGGTTCCACGACCATTGCATGCTCCACGCGGTGTCTTATCATGTAGCACCTGTGGATCTTGCTGTTGCGTGCGAAATCAAAACCTATCGTGCTTTCGGTGATGTCCTCGATGATGAAGTCCTCATACAGCTCTCCGAACATCTTGAAGCGGGTGTAGTTGGTCGAGAAGATCAGAACACCGTCGGATGCCAGATGCCTCATGCACGAGCGGATGAGGTATCCGTGGTCGCGCTGGACATCGAACATCGAGCGTCCCTTGCTGTTTGAGAATGTCGGCGGGTCGCAGAAGATCAGGTCGAACACGTCGCGGTTCTCCCTGAGGAAGGAGATGCAGTCGTCCTTGTAGAAGAAGTGGTTCATCGTGTTGAAGCCGTTGATCTGCATGTTCCTTCCGGCCCACTCGAGGTAGTTGGCGCTGGCATCGACGCTGACGGTGGACAGGGCTCCTCCGGCTGCGGCATAGACGGTGGCGCTTGCCGTGTAGCAGAACAGATTCAGGAACCTCTTGTCCTTGGCCATGCCCTCGATCATCTTCCTCACCGGTCTGTGGTCCAGAAACAGTCCCGTATCCAGATAGTCGGTGAAGTTGACCAGGAACCTGTGTCCGTTCTCGTTGGCGATGAAGAAGTGCGATGTACTGGCCTTCTTGGTGTACTGGTTTGCTCCCTTCTGGATTTCCCTGCGCTTTACGTGGATGTCGTCCAGGTCTATTCCCGTGACCCTCTCCGTTGCAAGGACAAGCTCCTCAAGACGCCTCCTGGCGTCCTCGGGGTCTATCGAGGAAGGGGCCATGTACTCCTGGAGGCTGATCCACTTCCCCTCGTAGATGTCGATTGCGGCGCTGTACTCCGGCATGTCGGCATCGTAGAGGCGGTAGCAGGTCACGCCTTCCTTCTGCATCTGCTTTCCGATGGTGGAGAGGTTCTTCTTCAGCCTGTTGGCAGCCATCTGGGCACCGGGGGAGAGCGGGGTGGCAAGGCGCTCGGCCCTCTTGGCCACGGCCCTGTCGATCATCGCCTGACGCTCCTCCTTGCTGAAGACGTAGTAGTGGGCAGCCTGGCATTCGATTCCGCCGTTGACCAGGGTGTTGGTGCGGTTGGGCTTCATGTCTATCAGACCAAGAAGCTCGCTGTTTCCGCAAAGAACCGTCACATCCCAGCCGCAGAACACGTTGTAGAGGATTCCGCCCATTGCGTTGTAGAGCCTTCTGATCGCCGCCGAGCCGCTGTCCAGTCTGACTCCGTACGGAGGATCGGTTACGATGCAGCCTCGCTCCGAGGGAACGTCCTCTTCCGTGCAGGTGGTGAAATCCTTGACATCGAAGTCGATCAGATCCAGAACCCCGGCACGCTCGGCGTTGGCCTTTGAGATCTCAATTGCACGTGGATCGATGTCCCATCCTATGATCTTACATGCATTTTCATGACGCTTCGACTCGGCTTCGGCTATTATTCTCTCCCAGATCTCCTGCTTGTGGATGGGAAGCCTGGAGAATGCAAAGCCGTCCTTCTTCAGAAGTCCGGGTGCCGTTGCGGTGGCCATCAGAGCCGCCTCTATGCAGATGGTTCCGCTTCCGCAGAACGGGTCCAGCATTGTCGGTGCCTGGCTTTCGCGGCCTTCGTTGAAAGCCGTCAGATGTCTGTACCAGTCGCTTCTGTACAAAAGCGAGGCTGCCATGAACTCACCCATGACGGCCTGGGTCTGTGATGAGCGGTAGGACCTTCTTGAAAGGGTGCGGCCGCCGAAATCGACGTACCAGCTTACAAGGTTCCTGTTGACGTGCAGGTGGAAGACGATGTCGGGATCGTCCCTGTCCACATCGGGTCTTTCTCCGCCGAAGCGGCTGCGGATCCTCTCGACGATGGCGTCCTTGAGCTTGAGCGATGCGAAGTGGCTGTTTCTGATCCAGCGGCAGTCGCTGACCGTCTCGGTTATGGCGAACGTCTTGTCCGGGTTGATCCAGTTCTCCCAGGGGAGGGTGAGCGAGTGCTCGTAGAGCTCGTCGGTGGAAGTGAGCCTGTCGAACCTGTGGACCAGGACGAGAAGTCTGGTTGCGCTTCTGGTCCACATGCAGAAGCGGTAGGCCGTCTCAAGGTCGGCCGAGAACTCGACTCCTCCGGAACTGACCTGGATGTCGGTGGCTCCGGCCTCGCGTGCCTCTCTCTCGACAAGGTCGTTCTGGTTGGCTGAAGCGGATGCGAAGAATATCATGCCTTCTCTCCTTTGGCCGGTTCCTTCTCAGGCTTTCCGTCCGAAAAAAGCTTCTCTATCTCTGGTTTGTCGAAGCTGTACTTTGTGCCGCAGTTCAGGCACTCCAGTTCCAGCGGGAACTTGTCATCTTTGATGATGGCTTCCTTCTCGTCCCCGGGCATCCTGCCTAGGAAGGTCTTGAAGTGCTCGCGTGTGCAGGGGCATGAGAATCCCAAAGGCTCGGAAGAGAGCATCCGGATGCCGAACTCGGCGAAGTTCTCCTGCATGTACTCGGCTATGGGTTTTCCCTGGCTTATGGCCTTTCCGACCGACGGAAGGGCCGTGCTCTTGGCCTGAAGCTTGTCAAGGAGCTCGTCCGAACAGCCGGGCATGGCCTGGATGAAAAGTCCTCCGGCTCCGGTCAGGCGTCCTTCCTTGTCGAAGTTCAGTCCCAGGCTGAACATCGTGGGCGTCTGCTCGCTCTCGTTGTAGTAGAGGGCAAGGTCTTTGGCAAGGTCCCCGTACTGCATCATCACCTGGCCCGTGAACGGGGTCCTGTTGCCCTCAAGAAGCTTTGTCACGCTTATGAAGCCCGGCCCGTAGAGCAGTGAGATGTCCTTTCCCTCGACCGGCTTGTCCAGGGGGATGGGGTTGTTCTTCAGAAAACCGCGCACCGCACCGCAGGCCCATGATTCGACGTAGATTCCGCCTATGGGTCCGCCGCATTCGACGTTGAGCTGTATCCTGTCATTGCCTTTGACTGAGGAGGCCATGAGTCCGGCGGCGATGTAAGCCTGCGCAAGGACATAGGTCTCCAGCACTCCCAGATTGAAGTTGGAGCGCATCTGATTCACCATAGTGGTTCCGCCTAAACCTGTAAGACGGATCTGGCCTTCGGCGAGCAATGCAACCTGCCTGCCATCTTCGGGAAGCTCGTCCAGGTGACGGAGGAGTTCCCTGTCTTCGATTGGTTTTTTGATCATGTCGGATTCAGATTATTCCAAGCGCGGCAATTGTTCAAGGATGTTTATTCACAACGCGCGCGGATGCGGGTATAATTACTACCCATGAAGGCACAGAACGTCATACAGGAGGCCCACAAGAACCTCAAGCGCCGGTGGAAGTTCATCGAGGGCAAGGAAAGACCGATCGTCTACATCGGACTGATCCTGGCATTCCTCATCTCCGTCTCCTTCATCTACGTCATCTACGACGGAATCACGGAGAAGTACCTGCTTCAGATGAAGTTCGACTCCGAGAAATCCTTCAACAACATCTACATGGCAATGAACGACAGTACGTCCAAGGCCCTTTCCGTCATGGAGGACGAGAACGTAACCGGAATCGGAATCTATTCCTCAAGCGGCCAGGCCTTCCAGAGGCTCGGTGATGTTCCCATGACGCTGCCCCTGTCCAAGCTGGTCGAGGGACGCAGAAGCGGTCAGGACTCGACTCTGGGAATCTACCTCATCGACGAGGAAACCAACGAGATCGAGTACTTCAGGCTCTCAAGACTCAACGTCGTCCTTGAGATGGCCATAGGAGCCCCCCAGCAGGCCGAGGCCCCCGGCAGCCAGTTCGACCTGCCCGACATCATCTACGTCCGCTTCGACGGCAAGACCTTCTTCACCAGCGTCCACAGGGCCCGTGTCCTTGCCATGGTCGGCGTGGGCATCATGCTGGGAATCTTCCTCATCATCCTCAGCATCTACAACAACAACCGACGCTACAGGATGGAGCTCCAGAAGAACGAGAACCTTGCCAAGCTCGGAGCCGCCGCACGCACTCTGACCCACGAGATCAAGAACCCGCTCAGCGCCATGACCATCCAGAGCGCCCTTATGAGAAAGCTCCTCCCGCAGGAATTCCACCAGGACCTGGACGTCATAGACCATGAGATAACCCGCCTCACAAACCTCACCAACCGTGTGAGCGAGTTCCTCAAGAACCCCTCCGGAACCCCGCAGGACATCGAGCTTGTCAGCTTCATCCGCGACATTGCCAGACTCTTCCGCAACGAGGTCAAGGTCAATGCCGATGTCCCCAAGACTGTCATTTCGTTCGATCCCGACAGGGCCAGGTCGGTGTTCGAGAACCTCATCAAGAACGCCACCGAAAGCTGCGATGACCGCGACCCCGAGGTTGAGGTCGAGATCGGAACACGCCACAGGACGGTGACGGTCAGGGTCATGGACAGGGGCAACGGACTTCCGGAGGAGACCAAGGAGAAGCTCTTTGACCCGTTCTTCACCACGAAGATCCACGGAAGCGGAATAGGTCTTTCGATTTCCAGACAGTTCGTCGAGGCGCGCGGCGGAAGCCTGAAGATATACGAGCGTGACGGCGGAGGAACAGTCGCCGAGGTCAGCCTGCCCTGCAAAGGCTGAGAAAAGGAATGAGCATGAAGATACTGATTGTCGATGATGAAACCAACATCAGGGACCTGATGTGCAGATACCTCAAGATCGAGTCCATTGACGGGACCGGCGCTGAGAACGCCTTCTCGGCCCAGAGGATCCTCCGCGAGGAGCCCTTCGACGGAATCCTTGTGGACCTGAAGATGCCCGGCATGGACGGACTTCAGTTCGTCAAATGGCTGCGCGACGAGGGCTTCCGCATGCCCGTCATCATGATGAGCGCCCACGGCGACATCAAGGACGCAGTCGATGCCATGCAGCACGGAGTGCAGGACTACATCGTAAAGCCCTTCAACCCGGAGGAAGTCGTCATCAAGCTGAAGAACCTCGTCGAGGCCCAGAACTTCAGGACCCTGGTCGAGATGGAGGAGCGCCTACCGCAGGAGAGGGCCTTCATCGGAGAGAGCGTGCAGATCCGCAGGATCAAGGACACCATCAGCCGCATAGCCCAGACGAACTCGGGCGTCCTGATCACTGGAGAGAGCGGAACCGGAAAGGAAGTCGTGGCCAGAACGATCCACGAGCAGAGCACAGTCTCCTCGGGTCCGTTCGTCGCCATCAACATCGGAGGAGTTCCTGAGAACCTCCTTGAGAGCGAGCTGTTCGGTTACGAGAAGGGCGCCTTCACCGGAGCCGTCTCCAGAAAGAGCGGAATGTTCGAGCTTGCCAACGGCGGAACGCTGTTTCTGGACGAGATAGGCGACATGCCCTATGCCCTGCAGGTGAAGATCCTCAGGGTCCTTCAGGAGAAGTGCATCACACGCCTGGGCGGAACGGAGCCCATGCCCATAAACGCCAGAATCATCTGTGCCACGAACAAGGACCTGGAGCAGATGGTCCGCGACGGAAAGTTCCGCGAGGACCTGTTCTTCCGCCTGAACGTCGTGCGCATCCACATTCCGCCTCTCAGGGAGAGGAGGGAGGACATCCCGCTTCTGGTGTCCTGGATAGTGAAGAAGCTGAACACCAACATGGGAAGGCATTTCTCGGGCCTCACGCCGGAGGCCATGGACAAGCTCAAGAGCTACGACTTCTACGGCAATATCCGCGAGCTTGAGAACATCCTGGAGCGTGCGGCGATCTTCTCGGACGGGGACCTGATCACGGCGGACAACATCGAGCTCCGCGGAGACGTGCTCAGACCTGCCCAGAGCAGGGACTCGGAGGCATCGGCCTCTACCGAAGGAATGTCGTTGAAGGAGATTGAGAGGCAGTCGATAGAGAGAGCCCTGAGGAGATGGGAGGGCAACCGCACCAAGGCCGCCAATGAGCTTGGGATCACGCGCCGTACGCTGATTACGAAGATTGAGGAATACGGTTTGGACATCTGAGATGTCACGGAGGATATGATGGAAGAAAAGAGATGGGATCTGAGCCCGATCTACCCCGCGGTGGATTCTGCGGAGTTCAATGCTGATCTTAAGAAACTGAAGAGCCTTCTGGGCCAGTTCAGGACCGAGCTTGAATCAGGCAAGGCCGATATCGCCTCGCTTGTGGAGAAGGAGAACGAGATAGAGGACCTCAGCGAGACGCTGGGCTCCTATGCCTACTGCAATGTTTCGGTGAACACCACCGACAAGGCCGCCGTGAACGCTCTGAACAAGGTCGAGGAGCTTTCGATGGACATGGCCGTGTGCTCGACCCTGTTCAACACTTACGTGGCCGAACACAGGGACCAGGTGGACGCCTACTGCAGGAAGAATCCGGACTACAGGTTCATCTTCGATGAGATCGAAGAATATGCAAAGCACCAGATGTCCAAGGAGATGGAGGAGCTGACTGCGGATCTGATGAGAAGCGGTTCGGACAGCTATGAGCGTCTTCAGGAGGCCGTCTCATCATCGGCCTGTGCCGAGCTGGACGGTGAGAAGAAGACCGTCATCCAGCTCCGCGCCCTTGCCACCAGTGCCGACAGGGAGACCAGACGCAAGGCCTACGAGGCCGAGCTCAAAGTCTGGAAGGAGCATGAGATCGCATTCTGCTACGCCCTGAACGCCATCAAGGGCACGAACCTCACTCTGGAGAAGAGGCGCAACTGGAAGAGTCCCATCGACAGGTCCTGCAAGGGAGCAAGGATATCAAGAAAGACGCTGGACGCCCTGATCGGGACGCTGGAGAAGAGCCTTCCCATGTTCCGCTCCTATTTCAAGACAAAGGCAAAGCTTCTCGGTCTTGAGAAGTGTGCCTTCTACGACCTCTTCGCCCCGGTGGGAAACGCCGAGATGACCTACACGTACGAGCAGGCACGCGAATTTGTGGCAAAGCAGTACGGAGCCTTCAATCCGGCCATGGGAGAGTTCGCCAAGAACGCCTTCGACAAGAACTGGATCGATCCGTTCCCCCGCCAGGGTAAGACCGGCGGAGCATATGACATCTACATGCCCAAGATCCGCGAGAGCAGGGTGTTCGCAAACTTCGACGGAACATACGACGGGGTCTCCACCTTCGCCCACGAGCTGGGTCATGCCTGGCACGACCATGTGGTGAGCGTCAAGCCCGCCATGCTCAGAAGCTATCCCATGACACTTGCCGAGACGGCATCGATCTTCAGCGAGTTCATCGTCTTCAAGGGGGCCGTGGAGCAGGCCGACGACGAGCAGAAGATCGCCATCATAGAGCAGTTCATCCAGGGTGCATCCCAGGTCTGTGTGGACATCCTCTGCCGCTTCTACTTCGAGCGCGAGATCTTCGAGAAGAGGCGCGACGGAGAGCTGATGCCGGACGAGATGTGCGCCATCATGATCGACTGCCAGAAGAAGACATACGGCGACGGCCTTGACGAGAAGTTCCTGCATCCGTACATGTGGGCCGTCAAGGGCCACTACTACAGCACAGGCTTCTCCTTCTACAACTATCCGTACGCATTCGGACAGCTCTTCGGACTGGGACTCTACAACCGCTCAACCAAGGAGAAGAGCGACAGGCCGTTCTACGAGAAGTACAACGAGCTGCTGTCCCTCACCGGTCAGATGGCTGCCGAGGATGTTGCAAAGAGCGCCGGAATCGACATCACCGACCCGGCATTCTGGCAGGAAGGCATGGACATCATCGCCTCCTATGTGAAGCAGCTTGAAGAGCTGGCCGCAAAGCGCTGATGTACGTAAAGGCAGAACGATTCGCCCAGGGCGGCCGTACTGTCGGCCGTCTTGATGACGGGCGGATTGTCTTCATCGATGGCCTGTTTCCGGGAGAAGAAGGTGAAATCTCAATAGTCGAAGAGAAGAAAGACTATTGTATCGCCAGGACTCTCAGCATCGCAGTAAGAAGTCCGCACCGCCGTCCGTCCCCCTGCGGGTTCAGTGCCCAGTGCGGAGGCTGCCCCTGGATCGAGCTTTCCTACGACGAGCAGGTCAATGCCAAGGCCGCTCTTTTGTCCGAGCTCTTCTCCGATTTCCCGGACATGGCCTTTCTTGAGCCTGTCACCGGCCCCGAGTTGGGCTACAGGAGCAGGGCACGCTTCAGGTATTCGATCAACAACGGAAAAGCCTCCCTGGGGTTCTGCGCGGAAAGCTCGAACACAAGTGTGAACATCTCCTCGTGTCCTGTTGCCGATTCCCATCTGAACGGCCTGATCGGCAAGCCGCCCAGACTGAACGCCTGGGAGCTCAGGGACGGAGAGCTTCCCTGCATCAGCACGGACGACGGAGTGCTCTACGACGACGGAACCGGCTGGATCACAATCGGGGAGAGAAGGCTTCCGGTTTCCAACAAGGTCTTCTTCCAGTCCAACCTGATCCTTCTTCCCAAGATGATCGACTACGTGGTCTCCCTCACTGAGGGGCCCTCCGTCATGGACCTCTACAGCGGAATAGGAACCTTCAGCGCATACCTTGAGGACCGCTACAACGTCACGGCGGTCGAGATCAACAAGGCCTGTCTGTCCCTTGCCCGCATGCACCTTGCCAACACCTCCTTCTTCACCTCCCCGGTGGAGAAATGGAACCCCAAGGTCGCCGAAGTGGATACGGTGATAGTGGACCCGCCCAGAGTAGGCCTGGACAGGAGCGTGCCGCAGATGATCGCCTCCTGGAGGCCCAGGAGGATCGTCTACGTCTCCTGTTTCGCCCCGACACTCCACAGGGATGTGCAGCGCTTTGACGAGCTGGGCTACAAGCCCCTGAGCCTGAAGATGTTCGACTTCTATCCTCAGACTCCGCATGTGGAGACGGTAGTATTGATGTCACGGGTTAACAAGTAAGACGTGAAAAAGTACTTGATTTTACGGGCTTTTCGGGCATCGAGCCGTCTGACGCGAAAAGTGAAAATGACCGTGAAAATCGCTCCGTGGGAACATATCAAAGGCATTTTACCGGAGGGTTGAGTTAGCGATTTAGATGTCAGTAGGTTGAGTTAGTGGTTTAGATGTTTTTGTGATAGG
>Ga0310696_10009462_pt1 | contig 11275 bp, 9 predicted proteins | sample AusTroGonzalo_MG_4_FD_203885 | JGI IMG/M metagenome (GOLD analysis project Ga0310696, IMG submission 203885) | Bovine rumen microbial communities from tropical cattle in Woodstock, Queensland, Australia - Gonzalo_02 (v2) (version 2) | ecosystem: Host-associated > Mammals > Digestive system >...
TAATCTTTTTAAAAGTACTGTGGTAATTTCTTTCCACTCCATTAAAGCATTGACTGTTTCTTGGGTGCTTTTATTGACGCGGTTTTCGGATTCAAGCAATTTTATTCGGGCTGAAAGGGCAAGTATTTCCTTCTCCTTTTCCTGCATACGGGCAAGGAGTTGATCTACCAAAAGTTCAAGTTTTTTATACTTGTCTTTGCTGTCCATTTTACCTCAATGTTGCGCCAAAAGTTGTTTGCAGAATTTTGAAAATACCGTCAATATAACCGCTAACTTCTTTATCAGTTAAAGTTTTACCTTGTGCGGTAAATTCAAAACGCAGAGTTAAACTCTTTTTCCCTTCCGGCAAGTTTTTACCTTCGTACAAATCAATTAAATTGATTTTTGCAGGAGTATCTTTCAAAGCATTTAGAATATCTGCATATTGAGTGTTCTCATCTATAATGAAAGACAAATCACGCCACGCGCTTGGCAAACTCGGAACATCTGCGGCCTTTTTAAACTCGGCAGCGGAAAATTGTTTTTCCAAGTTCTTAACATTAAATTCAAAAGCATAAACTTGTTGTTTTAAGTCATATTCTTTTAAAGTTAAAGGATGCAATTCGCCAAGATATCCGATAACTTTTTTGTCAACAATAATTTCCATACAAATTTTTGGGTGCATATATTTTGGTGCTTGTTTTGCAGGTTGCAAAGTATAAGTAAAATCACCCAAAAGTTTAGTTATGACACCTTTTAAACCGTAAAAACCAATTTGACATTGGGGGCTCAAAAAGAATTTTTCCCTCGGGGTTTTGCCTGTCATTACACCTGACAAAGTAAACCCTTCAACGGGGTAACCTTTTTGCAAGGAAAAAGTTTTGTCATATTCAAACAAACACAAATCATTATTTGAAAATCTTTGATTATATTCCAAGTTTTTGAGTAAACTTGCCAAAAGTGACGGGCGCAAATATTCAAGCCCTTCGGCTAATGGGTTTGCGATTTCCGGTACTTGCGCAGTGGTATAGCCAAAATTTTCCACATCTTTTTTGGATGTTAAAGCAATATTTTTGCACTCAAAAAACCCAAGGCCGACCAATGTTTGGGCAAACTTTTCGCCGATATCAATGGTTTTTGGATGCTCAGCGAAATACAAAGTTGCATGAGTTGAAGTTATTTGCGGTGCCAAATTTTCAAGGCCATAGTAGCGGGCAATTTCCTCGGCAATATCCCAGCGGTGTTTTAAATCACGCCTATAAGAACTTGCCTTAAAAACCCATTTTTCTCCGACGGTTAAAGTGCCTAAACTACGCAAAATTTGTTCGGCTTTTTCTTGCGGAATTTGCATACCCAAAATATCTTCAATTTGTTTTAAAGTAAAAGTTACTTCGGGCGTTTCGATTTTTTGGGGGTAAACATCATTTATCTCACTTGGCGTGCCACCGCAAATTTCAAGTATCAAAGCACTTGCGGCTTGCATGGCAAGGGCCGGGCCATTAATATCAAGCCCGCGTTCAAACCTTTGGGAAGATTCGGAACTTAATCCCAATTTTTTGGAAGTTTTATTTATGCAAACCGGGTTAAAATTTGCTGCTTCAAGGAAAATATCTTTAGTGGTATCTAAAATACTATCATGTTTGCCGCCCAAAATACCGGCAAGACAAAGCGGTTTTTTATCGTCGCAAATAACTAGCATTTGAGAGGTTAAAGTACGCTCGATATCGTCAAGGCCTAAAAACTTTTCCCCCTCTGCTGCAAAGCGGACATTTATTTTGCCGCCTTCAATATGGCTTAAATCAAAAGCATGTAAAGGCTGACCAAGTTCAAACATAACATAATTTGTAATATCCACTAAAGCATTTTTTGGGTTTACGCCAAGGGCAAGCAATCTGTCTTGCAACCACTGTGGGGAAGGCACATTTTTGACATTTTTAATAATGCGCCCCATATATCTTTGGCATCCGTCTGCACCGCAAGGTAAATTAATTTCCAAACTTTTGCCTTCGCTGTTAACTGCTTTGTAAGTTTTATTTTTAAGCGGTAAATTAAGCAAAGTGGAAAGTTCGCGCGCAATACCCAAAACACTCATCAAATCAGGGCGGTTAGGAGTAAGTTCAAGGTCAAAAATATAATCAGCTTCGCCGCCGTAAAGTTGCTTAATATCTGCACCGACTTGGACGGAATTATCTAAAATCAAAATACCTTTCTGGCGTGTGCTTGCAAGGCCAAGTTCGTCGGCAGAACAAAGCATGCCTTCAGAAGTTATGCCGCGAATAACCGCCGGCTTTAGAACAATTTGCCCAAGGCGCGCACCCACTTTAGCAAGCGGAACAATTTGACCGACTGCTATATTTTGTGCGCCGCAAACAACACGTTGCGGGCCGTCTTTAGTCATTAAATCTACTAAATGCAAGTGGTCTGAATTCGGGTGGTTTTCAATATGCTCGATTTTTGCGGCATAAACGCCGTCAAAATCAGCACCTGTTTTTTTAAGGTCTGCCACTTCCATACCCAAGGATGTAAAATGTTTAGTTAACTCCCCGGGGGTTAAATTAAGATCAATAAAATCTTTAAGCCAAGAATATAAAAGTTTCATTTAAAATTGCTCCAAAATTCTAATATCGTTTTCATAAAATGCGCGGATGTCTTTAATGTTTAAGCTAAACATAGCAAGGCGTTCAACACCCATACCGAAAGCATAACCGCTGTAAACTTCAGGATCTATACCACAGTTTTTTAAGACGTTAGGATGCACAACACCGGCCCCGAGCATTTCCTTCCAACCGCTGCCGCGGCAGACGGGGCAATTAGCATCTTTACCTTCGCAAAACACACATTTAACATCAACTTCCACACTTGGTTCAGTAAATGGGAAGAAAGAAGAACGGAACCTAACTTCGGCCTTTTGCCCAAATAAACCGCGCATAAAAACAGTTAAATCGCGCTTTAAATCTGCAAGCGACACATTTTTGTCAACATATAAACCCTCAATCTGGTTAAAGACAGGATAATGGGTTGCGTCAATAGCATCTTTCCTAAACACTCTGCCCGGCGCCATAATACGAATTGGCGGCTTTTGTTTTTGCATGGTACGAATTTGTACGCCGGAAGTATGTGTTCTTAAAACAAAGTCCTTACGGGCAGTATTTTTGATAAAAAATGTATCCTGCATATCACGTGCCGGGTGATTTTTGGGGATGTTTAAGGCATCAAAGTTATGCAATTCATCCTCAATAAGAGGGCCTTCCGCCCAGACAAAACCAAGACGTGATAAAATGTCAGTCATCCTCTTTTGCGCTATAGCAAGCGGATGCCTTTTGCCTTGGTTAAAGGGGAAAGCGGGTAAAGTTAAATCAATTTTTGTTTTATTTAAATTTTCATTGATTTCCTTTAGCGAAAGTTCGGCAAGTTTTGCTTCAAAAGCAGCGGTTAAAGATTGTTTTAAGGCATTACTTTTGGGGCCGAACTGCTTTTTTTCTTCTAAAGAAAGGTCCTTTAAATTTTTAAGGAGTTCCGTCAAGGCACCTTTGCGACCGAGGGCGGAAATTTGCAAATCTTGCAAAGTTTTTGTATCTTGGCAAGTTTGGAGTTTGGAATTAATTGATGTTTCAATTTCTGAAAGTTTTGATAAGAGTTCATTGATCGTCATATAATATATTATACAACATTACGCGCGCACACGCGTATAGCGGAATCCTATTTTACGCATTAACGTCCCACATACTGTTTACAAATGTATATAACGCGCTTGTATATTTAAGTAATTTACCTTACTTCGTTTTTTGGCTAATTTTAAATTTTCACATTATAAAAGAAAAATAAAAATTTATTCTTTTTACATTTGCTAAATTTTTAGAAATATATGTATCCTGCAACCCAATAGCATTTCGAAGTTATTAAAGGATTACAGTTGCTGGATATATTGTCGGATCTAATTGTTCCGGATCGTCCTTTAAAAAAATCTTTACAAGCATTAGCCCTAGCAGAATTTTTATTATCAGTACTAGCATAACATACAGACCACCCATAAGCATTGCTATTACGTAAATAATATAAAATATTAAAATTTTTGTTTGCACATTCAATATAACCATCTGAGGTGCTAATATTACAAATAATATTAGGATCATTTATTAAAACATCTAAGTCCTTAATTTTTCCATATGTACTCTTTAACAAATAATAACGTTCTGCTGATTCCTTAATAGTGCTTGTTAAAGATATTATTTGTGCAAGTTCTGCTTTTGCTACTGCTTTTTTATATTGCGGCAGAGCAATTGCGGCAAGTATACCGATAATTAACACCACTACTAAAAGTTCCAACAAAGTAAAACCTGATTTATTATTTTTATTTTTTTCCATAATTTCTCCTTATTTGTTTTTACAGTATTTTTATTACTTATAAGTAAATTATAGAAAAAAAAAAAAAAACGTCAAGAGGAATTTTCTTAGACGAAAATAAAACATACAAAAGCCCCCCGGCTGTGCCGAGGGACTTTATAAATAATCCAGTTATCTGCCTTTAATGATATGCCAGATTCTAGTTATAGAAATACTTTGACGTTTCTTTGTAACTTCTTCTTTCAATCGCTGTAAGGTATAAGCAGGATGCTTCTTGCGTAATTCTTTAACCAAAGCAATTGTTTCCGGGCGTATTAAATAACGCCTAGCAAGCGGGTGAGGATCAGATGCCTTTGCAGCTTTGATACGCGCTTGCCAATATACAATGGTAGCAAGAGGAACTTTATACTTCTTAAAAGTTTCCTCATAACCATGTTGTTTGTAGTACTCTAACAACTCTTCTTTTTCATTTAGTTTTAAGATTCTATATTTGCGCATATATATATTATAGCATTTTTTTAAAAATTATTTTTTATTTTTTCAATTTTTTATTTTTATAGAATTTTTCAATTTCAGCCCAAGCTTCTTCGGCAGTATCTACCAAAACATATTTATCTGTATGGGAAATTACACCGTAATCTAAAAGCGTGTTAAATTTAAAAATATCACTCCAGAATTTTTTACCGACTAAAACTATTGGTATTTCCGAGTGTTTACCGGTTTGCACTAAAGTTAAAATTTCAAACATTTCATCAAAAGTACCATAACCGCCCGGGAAAACAACAACAGCCTCCGCATAAGTTACCAAATTCATTTTGCGGATAGCAAAATAGTGAAAGCAAAATGACAGATTTTTGCTCAAATACGGGTTTGGATCCTGTTCGTGCGGAAGTGTAATATTAAAGCCGATACTTTTACCGCCGGCCTCTACTGCACCGCGGTTTGCTGCTTCCATAATACCTGGGCCACCGCCTGTAATAATGGCAAGGCGTTTTTTGCTATTTTCAACTACCATTCGGCCGAATTTACGGGCCTCATCATAATATTTTGAAAGTTTTAATAAACCTTTTGCCTCTGCCAATGCTTGTTTTAAAGCAGTATTCTTGGGATCCTGTTTTAATTTTTCTTCCAAATCTTTTACACGTGCAAGGGCCGGTGCTTTTTCTTTAATACGAGCACTGCCGAAACAAACAACGCCGTCTTTTACTTCGCTGTAATGCAACATATATTGCGGTTTAAGCATTTCAAGCAAAAGGCGCACCGGGCGCGCAACATCGCTTTTCATAAAATTAAGGTCCTGATAGGCCTTTGTATAAGAATCATAAGGTAATTGCTTTTTCATAATAAACCTCTACTTTAATTTAAAATGTTTTTGGATTTTAGCCGCAATTTTGGGGGCTGTCATACCAATTTGATCAAACAATTCTTTTTGCGTGCCGTGCTCGATAAATTCATCCGGTATACCAAGGCGCAAAATATTTGAATCTAAATTTTCATCAACAACAAATTCAGCTACTGCACTACCGAAACCACCTGCCAAAATATTATCTGGGCTTGCCTTAAGTGCCTCTTTAATAATTTTTGTATCAAGCGGTTTTAAAAAGCGCATATTTATAACGCCAGCTTTAATGCCCTTTTCTTCCAAAATCTTTGCAGCCTCAAGCCCGATATGAACAGTTTTACCTATCGCTAAAATAGTAAGATTTTTACCCTTTTCAAGCCAAATACCTTTGCCGATAGGCAGAGCTTTTAAAGTATCATCCATTTTAACACCAAAGCCGCTACCGCGCGGATAGCGGAGCATAAACGGGCAATTTGCGTCAAAAGCAGTTTTAACAAGGTGCTGAAGTTCATTTTCATCAGCGGGGGCTGCCATAATTAAATTAGGAATATTTCTAAATAAACTTAAATCAAAAACACCATGGTGCGTTGGACCGTCTTCCCCTACTAAACCGGCCCTGTCTAATGCAAAAACAACCGGCAGTTTTTGAAGGCAAATATCTTGCTGGATTTGGTCATAACATCTTTGCGAAAAAGATGAATAAAGTGCAACTATCGGCTTTAAACCTTGCGTGGCAAGGCCACCTGCAAAAGTTACGGCATGCTCTTCCGCAATACCGACATCATAAAATCTGTTTGGATATTTTTCCCTAAACACGCTTAAACCTGTACCTTCGGGCATTGCAGCTGTAATGGCAGTAATTTTTTCATCTTTAGCAGCCAATTTATCAAGTGCTTGGGAGAATGCTTTTGTATAAGTAATTTTATCGCTTGTGCCGATAGTTTCGCCTGTATCAGGGTCAAAAATACCAAGGCCGTGGAATTTTGTGGGCTTTTCTTCAGCAGGCAAATAACCTTTGCCTTTTTTGGTTACAATATGTAAAAATACAGGGCCTTGAATATCCTTAATTCTTTGCAACATTTCGATAACACCAAGGACATCATTACCATCAATAGGGCCGAAATATTTGAAACCGAGTTCGGAAAATAAAAGACCGGAAAATAAAATTGAACGCGCACGTTTTGCAAGTTTAAGTGCATTATTTACAAATTCAATATTTGCGTTTTCTGCTATTTTTTCCGCGCCGCTTTCGGCAGCTTGAACATATTTTGTAGATAGAAGTTTTGTTAAAAATGTTCCTAAAGCGCCGACGCGTTTTGAAATAAACATTTGATTATCATTTAAAACAACAAGTAAATTTGATTTTAATTGCCCGGCATTTTGCAAAGCCTCATAAGTTAAACCGCCGGTCATGGAACCATCTGCAATAACCGCTACAACTTTATTGTGTTCCTTTTTTTGGTCGCGTGCTGCTGCCATACCAAGTGCTGCAGATAATGCTGTTGAAGCATGCCCTGCACCAAAGGTATCATATTCAGACTCATAAATTTTCAAGAAACCGCTTAAACCGCCTTTTTTGCGGATTGTATGGAAGACATCCTTCCTACCTGTTAAAAGTTTGTGTGCATAAGTTTGGTGACCTGTATCAAAAACAAGTTTGTCTACCGGTGTATTAAAAACATAATGCAAAGCGACAATTAAATCTGTCGCACCCAAACTTGAACCTAAGTGTCCGCCGTTTTTAGCAATAGTAGAAATAATTTCCTCCCGTAACTCTTTGCAAAGTTCGGGCAAAAGGTTTTTATCTATTAAACGAAGTTGCGCAGGGGTATTAATTTTATCTAAAATTTTCATAAAACCTCTAGTAAGAACGGCTCAAGAAAAATTCCGCCAAATCATATAAGGGGGCAAGTTTTTCTTTATTTATACCTGTTAAATTATTAAGTGCTTTTGTAGCACTTTCAACCGCTTTTTGTGCAGCAATTTTTGCATTATCTAAGCCATATAAAGTAACAAAAGTTAATTTTTTATTTTCCGCATCACTATTTGATTTACCAAGCTGCTTTGCGGTAGCAGTTGCATCCAAAATATCATCAACAACTTGGAAAGCAAAACCAATTTTGGAAGCATAAGTTTTAATATTTTTCAAATTATTTCCGATTGCACCGGCAAGCAAAGCACCGATTTCAACTGCGGTAGTTATCAAAGCACCTGTTTTATTTGCGTGTATATACTCAAGCAAAGCAGAGGCGGAAACTTCTTTGCTTTCTCTAGGTAACAAAAAATATTGCGGTGTTTTACTGCCTTTAAAAAGTTTGTTTTTAAGGAGTATTTGCGCCCTTTTACTTTTACCTTCCAAAATACCTTCGGCAAAAATATCGGCAACCTGGCCGCCAATCATTCCGCTTACACCGCCGAAATTTGCCAACGATTTAATTGCAAGCGCTAAATTTTGCGGTTTAATTTTTTTATTTGTATTTAAATTTGAAAGTGTTTCAAAAGCATAGGTTAAAAGACCGTCACCTGCTAAAATTGCAAGATCTTCCCCATACACTTTATGATTTGTCGGGCGGCCGCGCCTAAGCGAATCATTATCCATAGCAGGTAAATCATCATGAATAAGGGAATATGTATGCAACATTTCAACGGCACAGGCAGCAGGCAAAATATCTTTTTTATCTGCACCGAAAACTTCGGCAACAGCCAAAGTTAAAACAGGCCTTAAACGTTTACCGCCGGCTTGTAAAGAATAGGCCATAGCATCAATAATAATATGCGGTGCATTTTTTATTTTTTTAAGTTCGGTTTTAAGCCCTTTTTCCACAAAAGCAGCACGCGTTTTTAAATAAGTTTCAAATTTCATATTACTCCTAAAATTCTATATATTACCATTATACAATATATTGAATAAAAAACCATAAAAAAACCGCTCTTAAAAATAAGAACGGTTTTTAGATAAAAAAATTATTTTACTGAAACGATCTCAACATCAAAATGCAAAGTCTTTCCTGCAAGAGGATGGTTAAAATCAAGTACGACTTCAGTATCCGTAATTTCAGTAATTTTTGCCCTAAAAGTATGCCCGTTAGCACTCGCGCCGACGACATCACCCACATGCATTTGCTCAATATTTTGTATAGCGGTTTTCGGTACGCGGCGGAAAGCTTCTTTATTAACTTCACCATAAGCATCTTTAGCGGGAATATCTACGGAAATTTTATCCCCGATATTTTTACCTTCCAAAGCGCGTTCTAAACCAATAATTATTTGGCCTGCCCCCTGAACATATTCCAAAGGCCCGCGCCCTTTTGAAGTATCGGCAACTTTACCGTCAACAGTTAAGGTATAATCTATGGCAACTTTTGAATCTTTTTGAATCATAATATCTCCTTAAAATTTAATTACTGTTATCATCATCATCGCTTACTGTTCCCTGCTGTGATTGGTTAGGATCTTCTACCTCCGGTTCACTACATGCATTATCGGGAGTATCTCCTTGAAATTTAACAAGATATTTGCGGCAAACCTCAGTACCTTCAAGCCTTAAATTAACCCATGCCAATTTATCCCCGCTGGTAATGCCATTCAAAAAATAATAACCGCCCATATTGAGTTTGTTAACTGTTGCCAAATTAGAAGAATACACATTAACTTCAAGATTGGAATGATAGGTAGAAGTAACAGGTAAAGTTACATTATTTGCCGATAGAAAAACATTCTGGCAATTTGCCGCAGGAGAACAAGAACCTGACGTTCCCAATTGTAAAGTTCCGATACGCCCCTTGGCAGATACATCAATTATATTATTTACTTGAATCGACGATATTGCATAGTCCCCGGAATTAGCAGTGACAGTGATTGTACTAATATTAATTTTAGCATTAGGTGCTGCACCTAAAACCAACCCACCTGACTTAGCATGATAGTCATTATCAGAAACGGACTCAGTTTTATTGACTTCATCACTATAGTTAAAAGAATCTGTATTTTGTTTTAAGACTACTTCATTATGAACAATATGGGCCGGCGGAAAAAATGAAACATAATTTACAGTTTGCTGTGCACAAACAAGAGTAGTGGCTAATAATAAAATAAAACTATAAAAAAACTTTTTCATATAATCTCCTAATAATCTGTTGTTAACGGCCTATATGTACGGGCATAGTGTTGAGTTTCGTTCATAGAAGAACATTTAACTTTTCTTCTTAAACAAACTTTGGGATATGTCCAGTTGTTACTGCCTTGTGGTATTAATGTGGTATCTAATAATACATTATTTGTTGTATCGGCTAAATAGTTATTTTCATACGTGCTATAACTGTTATCATTTTTTCTCTTGGGGCAAAAACCAATAGTATAAGTATGAATAAATAAATCTTGTTTAGGCCCTTCTGCCGCAGGCCAATAATTGTATGAATCCGTGCTTCCGCCTTTTAATTCCTTTGTGGTAACATTCCTAATATACGCATAATTTTCATCACATAATTTACCTTCACATATAGTAAAACAAGGATTATCACCGAGTGCAAGTGTTCTATTAAAATCAGAGTCAAGTATTTGTGGGGAACCATCAATGTATATGTATTGCGTAACTCCTGGAAAATCAGCATTACCCCAAACAATATTAGGTGATGTAGCGGTAATAGTAGAAATAGGCAAGGTTACATATTCTGATCCTACTTGTTTAACCCTAGTCTTTGGACTTTGAGATATAAGATTTGCAGCACCATCAGTAACCTGGTAAATTTCTTCAACCTTAAATTCAAAATAAGCTTTATTGTTATTATAATACAGTACAGGATCACTATGGGGAAAAGTTTCCACTTGATAATCATAACAGTAAAGTTGATTGGAATCAGAAGAACCGGAACTTGGATTTCGGGCCCCTACACAGGAAAAAATATTATCATCATTATCATCAACTGATTCACCCGAACTATTATACTTGTAACATCTGTCTACCCTATCACCACCGCAAGGATCATTTCCAGAATAGGGATACAAAACACCCTTTTTATCGGATGGTCCCCAAAGTTCCCAAGGCCCATAATAATTTCTCGGCCCTTTGTTTCCGCTGAGCGAGACACTTTCCGTTGTAAATTGCATTGAAGTCCCCTGTGCCTGATAAAAAGAAGGATTTTGACGTTGACGTACCATCATTCTTGGGGAAGGAAAAGGTATTGAATTAAAACTAACATCCCTCAAATACAATTTATCAATATGAGGGGAAACTGTTCCGGAACCTGCAGTATAACCTAAAGCTTTCGTAAAGATATTAGAATCCACTACGTTTACCGACAACGTTAAATTTACCGGTAAATCACCTTTATAATTAGCAATTACAGTAGATGTAGAGCCATGCATTTCAATTACGGACCCATTGGCAAAAAACATATTTTTTGATAAAAAACTTCCCCTATCAACAAGAATATTATTTACGGTCAAAACATCTGGGTTATATGAAGTATCTGTACTATAAACTATATTCCCAATATTGATTTCTTGGTTTTGGTATAAGTAAAACATTTTATTTTGATTCCAAAAATATGTAGGCCTTTTTCCTAGTTCAAGCAAAAATGTTCTATCCCCGGAAACATCCAAATACATTTT
>Ga0310696_10009463_pt1 | contig 11274 bp, 11 predicted proteins | sample AusTroGonzalo_MG_4_FD_203885 | JGI IMG/M metagenome (GOLD analysis project Ga0310696, IMG submission 203885) | Bovine rumen microbial communities from tropical cattle in Woodstock, Queensland, Australia - Gonzalo_02 (v2) (version 2) | ecosystem: Host-associated > Mammals > Digestive system >...
GACAGTACCCGTCTGCAACGCCTTAACAAGGCTATCCTGCAAGTAACCATTAATGATTTGAAGAAGCGATAATTATGAAACGATTCACCTATTATATTCTCTACGGACTGGTCTATGCCCTGTCGCTGCTGCCTTTTAGGCTACTATATCTCATCAGTGACGTCTTGTTCCCAATTGTCTACTATATTGTGAGATACAGGCGTAAGATTGTGAGGAAGAACCTCACAGCATCATTCCCTGAGAAGAGTCTTACAGAAATCAAGGAGATAGAGCGCCGCTTCTACCATTGGTTCTGCGACTATATCTTTGAGACGTTCAAACTGCTGAGTATGAGCGACGAGAAACTATTACGACATCTTGAGTACAGAGGTGGCGAACAAATAGAGAAGGTCTTTGCTGAGGGGCGCAACTGTGCTGCAGTTATGGGACATTATTGTAATTGGGAGTGGTTCTCGTCGGTAGGCCTGGCTTTCCCCCATTATCCCGAGGCGGTGAAAGGACTTATCTATCACCCCTTGCGCAACGACCAGATGGACTGGCTCTTCCTTGCCATCCGTTCGGCCCATGGAGGAATCTGTGTGAACAAGCGCCATGTACTCCGTCATCTGATTGACATCAAGCAAGCAGGCCATAACTATCTCTTCGGTTATATCAGCGACCAGACACCCAAAATGGAGAACATCCACTTGTGGCTCGATTTCCTCCATCAGGACACCCCAGTCTTTACTGGTGGCGAGCGTATCATGAAGAAGATGAACGAAGCCGTGTTCTATTTGGATGTGGAGCGACCTAAGCGCGGAAAGTACGTCTGCACGTTCCGTGAGTTATCGGCTAATGCCGCCCTCGAAGAAGAGAATGCCATTACCCGTCGCTTCTTCCAGATGCTGGAAGAGAACATCCACAGACAGCCCGCTTACTATTTATGGACCCATAACCGATGGAAGCGGACGCGTGAGGAATTCAACGAGCGGTTTAAATTTGTCAACGGCCATAATATCCTGCACGAAGACATCAAAAACAATACCAAATTGTCAGAAGAATGAAAACATTTGTGATACACCCCGATAGGCTGAAAGAGCGCGGAGAGCATATTGACCGCATGATGAAAGGACTGGGAATGGAATACGAATTTGTCAATGAAGGCCATTCTGACGAAAAGATTCAGGCTTATCTTGACCAGTATATGACTGACGGAAGAGAGAATTTGCACCAACGGACACCACGTGCCCTGTGTACGGTCTCACATTTCCTGGCATACGAAAAGATTGTGGCTGAAGGACTGGAAGGTGCACTGGTGCTGGAGGATGATATTGCTCTTGACAAGGATTTCGTTCCACACTTTGAACAGAGCATCAATGAGTATCGTGAACATTATTCTGACAAAAGTATCCTAATTTCCTATGAAGATAGCTCGTTGAGATTCATACCTCGTAGTCAGCGGGAAAAGGGCAGAATGCTCTATCCTGCCGAAAAAGGCCGCATGGCAGGAGCTTATTATATCAACAATCGTGCAGCTAAGGCCATCCTTGACCAACTTCAGAAAGATCGTTGCGACCTGGCGATTGACTGGTATCATAATGACTTGATAAACAAAGGGCTCATTGAATGTCTGTGGTGTCAGCCTACCATTGCCACACAGGGTACATTCTCAGGCGCTTTCAGCTCTTCACTCGTCAAAGACCCCTCATGTATGAGGATACGATGGATTTTCAAGAGGAACTACAAGAAATTATTGTATTGGCTTCGCTAAACTATAAACACATACGTCATATGAGTAAGCAAGGAATAGGGAGAAAGATCTACTACACCCTTAATAGTGGAAAAAATCCCAAATACATCTACTATATCAAGAACGTCATACGTCAGGCGTGGCCCAAGGCATGGCTGAACCTTGATAAGGAGTTGGCTAAACTGGAACAGCGTCCTGACAAGGATTATATCATGCAGCGCGTGGACTATTACTGCCAGTTGCTGGCCGACACCCCTTACGATTGTCAGGCGTGGGAACTACAGGCTGTAGAAATAGGACAACAACCTATGACAAGTCAGTCTGTTTATTATTATGACGCACTGGAATATTCCCGCTGGTTTGACCAAAAGAAACGCTGGATATTAAAGTCGGGCGATGTGGACTACGCTCTCGACCTGCCAAGCATAGTCAAGAGTCGCCCCCTGCACGAAGACATCAGTTGTAATGTGTTACTCAATCTGGAGAAAGTGCGTCACTTCCTTTTCGTCAATGACAAGAAACCTTTCTCTGAAAAGAAGGATATGGCCATCTTCCGTGGCAAAATAGGCCAGCAGACGGGACGCAAGGACAATCACGTAAAGATGAATCGTTATGAGTTTGCCAAGCGCTTCTACGGACACCCCTTGTTTGATATTGGTGCTATCGGGCATCAGTTCCCTGAGTGGCACAGTGAGAAACTTACTATCGGTGAACATCTCGACTACAAGTTCATTATGTCATTAGAAGGTAACGATGTGGCCTCAAACCTCAAGTGGGTCATGTCATCGAACAGCATTGCCGTCACGCCACCGCTTACCTGTGAAACCTGGTTCATGGAAGGCACATTGAAGCCCGATTATCATTATATAGAAATAAAGCCCGACTTTAGCGACATTGAGGAGAAACTACAATATTATATTGCTCATCCTAATGAAGCCCAACGCATCATCGACCATGCTCATGAGTATATAGACCAGTTCCGTGACCAGCAACGTGAACGCCTCATCTCCCTACTCGTACTCCAACGTTACTTCGACCTCACAAACAAATAATCCTATGAGCCGACTTTGCTTCCTTTCCAGAAACTATTACGGACTTTCGGGCGCCGGTAATAAAGCCAAGACGGACATCGAGTGTACCTTGCGTCAGATGGGGGCCGTAAATCTTGGGCTGTCCACGACATTCTATGACAACAAGGTTGTTGCATTCCTGCTCAATCTCATTGGTGTTGCTAAAATGGCGTTCTGTCTCCGTCGTGGTGACACGTTGTTGCTGCAATATCCTGTCAAAAAATATTTCTGCTTCATTTGCAATGTGGCACATTTCAAAAAAGCTAAGGTTGTGGTCATTATCCACGACCTGATGTCCCTGCACCGCAAACGCATTACGCAGACCACTGAGCTAAGCAGACTTAACAGATGCGATTATATCATTGCCTCGAACGAAGCTATGAGGCAATGGCTTCAGGAGAAGGGTTTACAACAACCGATGGGCGCTCTCGGCCTTTTCGACTATCGCTCGGGAGCATCACCAGCGTCAAAGTCTCAAGTCTCCAAGCCACATCGCTGGGCTCTCGTCTATGCAGGAGCCTTGGTTATGCGCAAGAATGCCTATTTGCTGGAACTTGCACATACCGCAGAACACTTTGATTTACACATCTATGGCAACGCTGACGGCTTGCCAGGTATTGCTGAGGCTCCACATGCCGTCTGTTTTCCCTTCACACCGGCCGATGAATTTATCCGTTCTGCTGATGGCGATTTCGGATTGGTGTGGGACGGCGACTCTTTGGATACTTGCCAAGGCGACTTTGGAGAATATCTTCGCTATAATAGTCCTCACAAGGTGTCATTTTATCTACGTGCCGGCTTGCCCGTTATTATCTGGCGTGAAGCTGCTGTGGCTCCAATCATTGAGGAGGAAGGTGTCGGCATAACAATTGGTTCCATCAGCGAATTAGAGCAAAAACTCCAGCAGTTGACAACTGAAGACCGAATACGCATGAAGAAGAATGTGGTTAGAGTCAGTGAACGACTGGCTAATGGCGAATACTTTACCGAGGCGTTGCAGCAAGCCCTCTCTACATTAGAGCTTGAACTTCCTGTTTTCGAAACGGTCAAGCATGGCTAATGCTTTTTTCGCCGTGCTGTCAGCATCCCATCCACGCAGAAGGGCATAGCGGCGAATGAGGTCCTCATACAGGTCGCGGCGATGTGTCAGCCGCACCATGTTTTTCAGACAATCCTCATTGGAAGGCATACCATCGCAGAAACGTGAGCGGTTGATGTCTATCATTGTGAAGTGATAGCCCTTGTCATCTTGTGTACACAAAAAGTTCGACAAGTTCATATCGCCATGCAGGATACCCCTTTCATGCATGACAACGACTTGTTGTGCCACAGCCTCAGCGAGATCTTTGGGATAGTCCTGCACTTCGCGCAACAACAGCGAAGTCTCCTTGCCTATAGCCTCTATACTAACGAAGTAGCCGACATCAAAGAATCCAACGTGTTTCTCTTCTATATAGGCCACCCGCTGTGGCGTATCTATACCACGCTTAGCAAACTCCTCTGCAAAAAGAAAGGCGCGCTCCGCTTTTGTTTTGCGGAAGAAAGTATAAATCACCTTCTGAACGACATTCACTCGTTTGAATCGTTTTACCATCAATGACAGTCCATTAAATGAGAAATGCGCAACACGATTTCGACCGTCATAAACGATTTTTCCCTGTCCCTCGTCTACCAGACGAGGTAAGGTGGCAATCACATCGCTCAGAAATCTATACTTCTTGTCAACAACAATCTTCATTTCCTACCAAAGAGTTTTCGTAACTGCTTTTTCCTATATAACCGGCAAGCCTTCTTCATGAGTTTCCGGTAACTGCAAGAGGTATCGAAAAGCATGTCATCATGAGCTGTGCCTATTTGCATAGGTGTCATGTAATCATCACCATAGACAGTACGCAGAAACGCGTCATAGTTTTTGGGGGCTGGTACCTCGATTCCTTCGAACGGCAACATCACTGTATCGTCAAAAATATGTTTGTCGAGAAGAAAATCATAGCCACTGAAACTTATCTCAGCCACATGACTGCATTGTCCCAAATCGATAGAGCGTAACACATCATCCACCTCACGATAGATATTCTGCCAGCCTTTTCGCCAAACCAGCCAGCGGCACTTCCACTTTCTGAAGATGAGACCAATTCGTCCAGAGAGAAGAATGGGGGTGTCGTAAGCATGAAGAAATCGCGTCACCTTCCTTACACGACGCATGATATAGCGACGTTGCTCAAAATCTTCTGATACAGCATCCAATGGGAAGATATCAATAAACACACCCTGATTGAAAGGACGGTAGGAGTCTGACGGTCGTATGGCTGCCGTTTCGTTATGACGCAGTTGGGCATGACCATGATAATAGCGTTTATCGCTATATGGTGTCTGGAGGAAGTAAGGCTCCTTAAATGTATCAGAAGGAAGTGCCAGCAAGCGATCATAGTCGTCGCGCATCATACACACATCGATATCGTTATCCCAAGGAATAAAGCCCTTATGGCGTACAGCTCCGAGCAAGGTACCGTCGGCCACCCAACAACGCAGGTTGTTCTTTTGGCAGACGTCGAGCAGCTGTACCAAAAGATCTATCTCCACGTTCCATACCTGCTTCATCTCAGCAGAAACAGTATAGCCGTTTCTGTTTTCTTTCTCTAAATTACAATATGTTTGTGGCATGACGATATGATTTTTCGAAGTCAACATAATGGAAACAGTGCTGTCGCTGGTCATCGTGCGGTGGAGGGGTCATATAGTCACCATACATGTGTGTAAGATACTCGTCAGCATGTTCCACCCCCATCACCTCGTGTCCCTCAAACATAACGGGTATTGGCTTACCTAACACCTGCTTGTCAATGACACCGTGAAAACCGTCATCGAAGACACATACCTGTTTGCTCGTTGCAAAAGGATACTTAAGCAACAGACGACGTGTCATACGTTGAAGCCGTCGCTGGCCTAGCACTTTACGACAAAACAACGGCAACCAACAGGAAGGACCATAACCATGACGATAGGGATCGCGATAAGCCATATAGACGGCTTTCTTGAGGATGTCGTAACGTACCAGATGCAAGCGGCGCAACATCGAGTTTGAGGGTACACCGTCGATAGGAAACACGTCGATGTAAAGACCGCCAAGATAAGGAAGGTGCGGACGTTCTATCAGTGTAGTGTTGGCATCCTGAATCTTGCCAAAAGGCAAGGGGTAGCTGGCATCCAACTCGAAACATACAAACTCGTAGGGGGCCGGTAGCCATTCGCTGGCATGGGCGATGAATCGCTCATATTCAGGTCGTGGCATAGCGATGTCAAGGTCATCGTCCCAAGGAATGAAACCTTTGTGACGGACAGCGCCGAGCATAGTACCGTCGTATATATAATAATGTAAGCCATGCTCACGGCAGACCCTGTCGACAGCCAAAAGGTTACCGAGGATGCGCAGTTGCAAGGTTCTTACATCATATTCAACCATTGTATTTTGCTGGAATCTGGATATTATTGGCTTCGAAAGCCTCTCTCAGCACTTTGAAGAACGCCTCAATGTCGGGCGTATCAATAGTACCTAAGGCACAAAGGCGAAATGTATTGGTGGTAGAGATCTTGCCTGGGTAAATCGTAAAACCGCGCTCGTAGCAGTAGTCGTGGACGCGCTCGAAGTCCCAATTCTCATCATCAGGATAGCGCACACTGGCCACGAGCCCCGACTGAATATCGTGACGGATAACCTCACGTAGTCCCACCTGCGCAAGTCCCTCATGGATGGCGTCAATGACTCTACGGTGGCGGGCAAATTTCGCCGTCTCGCCTACCTCAAAGTATTCCTTCAGCGCCTGCATGGTGGCGTAGATAGTCTGCACAGGCGGTGTAAAGTGCATCTCGCCTGTCCGCTCAAAATAGTCATACTGCAAGAAAAGGTTACAGTAATAGGAACGCTTGGGATAATCCTTACTCTTGCGTATCTCTTCTTCGTTGCCGATAATAAACGACAATCCTGTCATTGCCATCAATCCTTTCTGTGCAGAGGCCATACAGAAGTCCACATTGTCTTCCTCCATGTCAAAGGGTATCATCCCCAACGACGAGGTGGTGTCAACCACGAAGATGGCTCCGTGTTCATGAGCCATGGCTCCAATCTTACGTATGGGGTTCAGTACGCCCGTTCCCGTCTCGTGATGAGTGGTATAGACCACGGCTACGTCAGGATTCTCATCCAGCGTCTTCTTGATGGCATCAAGGTCAGGTTGTTCAAAGACCGATGATTTCAAGTCGATATGTGGTAGACCATAGTAGTCACATACCTCCACAGCCCTGGAACTGTAGGCGCCGTTATTCACAACCAGCACCTTTTTATCTGCTGGCAAAAGTGAGTTCAGGCAAATATCAATGTTGATGGTGCCAGAGCCACAGAACAAAACCGATGTGTACTTGTCGGCAGGAGCATGAGCCACACGCAGCAAGTCAGCACGCAGGCTTTTCATCATACCGGCAAATTCTTTCTCACGCGGACAGATGTCAGGTACAACCAGTGCCATCTTCACTGTGTCTGTTGTCGTAGCAGGTCCCGGGTTCAGCAGGACGTTTCTCTTGATGTTCATAAGTATTGAATAATATGATCTTCTGCAAATTTCAAATCGTCGATGTCGTCAATCTCATACCACTTGAGACCTTCTTCACAGAGCACATAGACAGGACTCTCGTGCTGTGACATGTGTAGCAGTTGATATTCGTAGCCTAGTTTAGGCATACGGTCGGTCTTCAGGGCATAGTCAGCACACATCTTCTGGTAAAAGGTGTTCGAGAGCTTATGGATGCCCACCAGTTCACCTTTCGCCTTTACTTGTTTTTTATCAGTAGAGCAGTTGGTCAGGGTACCCTTTTCGTCGCTTTCTACGTAGTACTGATCTTGAAACTTGGTGACTGGCGTAATGAGCATCACATCCGGATGGGGACACTCCATGAGTGCCACGATGGCACGACGCTCGAAGACGAGGTCGCTCTCCAACAGCAGGAAGTCGTCGTCACCCACCATCTCACGGCAGTTATATAAGGTGTACATACTGTTCGTCTCAGCATAACGAGGACTGAAACAGCACGTTATCTGTGGGTATTGCTTAGCCAGCTCCTCGTAGCATTCGCGCAGGTAGCCTGTACCAACAATTATGCGTTCTATGCCACAGCTAATGAGTGTTTCAATGCTGCGTACAACCATGGCCTTGCCACCGACCTCAATGAATCCCTTGGGGCGTTCTTCCGTCATGCTGCCAAAGCGGGTACCCATGCCGGCAGCCATAATCACAGCCGTTTTTATCATTCTGAGCTATTTGTTTTTACTTTTTCAACTCTTCCATGAACGCTTCCTTGTTTTCGATAGGCGTTGTTGTGGGACGTCCAAGATCGTCACGCGAATCAATCTTCACACGAAGTTCCAACAGCACAGGTCCCTCAATATGCTCCAACTGCTGCAAAACCTCAACAATCTCCTGCTCAGAAGTGGCGCGGAACGCCTGTTTGTAGCCGCTGGCCTTGGCCATTGTCACAGCGTCGAGTTCGTAGCCGATGGTTGGCTGTCCGCCCACACTCTCATGTGCATTGTTGTTAAAAAGAATATGAAAGAAGTTTCGAGGCTTCATTGAGGCTACAATACCCAGTGCACCAGTGTGCATAATGAAAGCGCCGTCACCATCGAAGCAGAATACACGGCGCTGAGGTTTTTCCAACGCAATACCCAATGCGATGCTTGAGCTGTGCCCCATTGAGCCTACGGTAAGGAAGTCGTGCCCGTGTCCTTGCTGTTTGGCCTCGCGATATTCGAAGAGTTCACGCGAGAGCTTTCCTGTCGTCGACACGATGACATCATCCGCACGCAGATGGTCTACAACTAGTTTCATGGCCTCCTCACGGCTTAGGGGATTATTGTTCGAACGGGCGTTCTTCAGTTTATAGCTACCAAAGGTCCCCTTACGTATAACGATAGCCGTAGGTGCCTTGCACTGCATGGCCAGTGTCACTTGTGTGGAAATCTGCTTGACATCCTCCAATATCATATAAGGAATCTGCATGGCATCGAGTAACGCGAGTGTCACCTCACCCTGTTTTACATGCTGGGGCTCGTCGTGTACACCAGGCTCTCCGCGCCAGCCAATCATCAACACCATCGGGATGCTGTACACCTTTTCGTCAGCTAATGACAACAGCGGGTTGACGGTGTTTCCCAATCCAGAGTTCTGCATATAAACCAAAGCCGGTTTTCCCGTAGCCAAATAGTGTCCGGCGGCAATGCCTACGGCATTACCCTCGTTGGCGGCAATAATGTGCTTCTCGCGAGGAGCAGTGTCGGTGATGTAGGCACAGATATTTTTCAACAGCGAATCAGGCACACCGGTAAACATGTCAATGCCACTGCCAATGAGTGTTTCGTAAGCTTCTTTTACGTCAATCATATTCTTCTCCTTTCAACTTACTTGGTTCCCGGAATAAGTTCAAGTATCTGCTTGATAGGCATACATAATTCATTAGCATCGAAAGAACGGTGATTCTCCAAAATGCTGGTAGCCACCTTTACCATAGCGGGATAAGCAGCTCGAAGCATGTGGTTTGCATAAATCACAACCTTGATGCCACACTCGGCCAATTCCTCCTCACGCAGATGGTTGTAGGTGGTAGGCACGGCAACAATGGGTACGAAGGGATGTTTCTCATGGAAACGTCTGCAGAATTCGCGGATGTCCTCACCTGTCTTCTCTTTCGAGTGAATCATAATGCCGTCTGCACCACCCTGCTCTACATAAGCGCAGCAACGCTCCAAAGCATCATCAACACTCTTGCCTGCAATCAGACTCTCGCAGCGTGCAATAATCATAAAGTCCTTTGTCACCTGAGCATTCTTACCCGCACTTATTTTCTCGCAAAAATGCTCAATGGAATCCTGTGTTTGTATGGCATCGGTGCCAAAGAGCGAGTTCTTCTTCAATCCCACTTTGTCCTCAATGATAACAGCTGAGATACCATTACGCTCCAAGGTACGGACGGTGAACACGAAATGCTCCAACTTACCACCTGTGTCACCATCATATATAATCGGCTTCGTGGTACACTCCAGCACGTTGGTCAAGTCTTGCATGCGAGTGGTCAGGTCTACGGCCTCTATATCGGGCTTGCCCTTCGATGTCGAGTCGGTAAGCGAGCTTGACCACATACCATCGAACGACTCCACACACAGGCCATTCTTCACTTCCAGATTCTCACAGATAAGTCCCGATAGTCCGTCATGAACCTCCAATATGCGCACTACAGGCTTCGCCTCAATTAGTCGGCGCAACGACTTCAGACGCACGTCGGGCGTGGTACCAATCTTCTTGATTTCCTTATCAAGCGATGACGAATCGATACCTTTCGTATAGGGAATCTCAATGACTTGTCCTCCCCATTCTTTCATGACCTCGATTGCTTCCGAACGCAACTCCTGGTCGGGACCCTGCTGCCAGTCGTCACCGTGAATCATATAATCAGGCTTCAGCCTCCTGAGGTTCTCAGCATAACTCCATTCGTCTTGCGGAACAACGCGGCTGACGCCCTTGATATTTTCCACAACATTCTTTCGCTGCTCGTACGTCAGGTACGGCAGGCGCTTGTGCTGAGCAATAGCCTTGTCAGTAAACAAGCCAATAATCACATTGCCATATTCAGCACCCCTGTTGATGATATTAATCAGCCCGGGATGCATAATGTCGGCAATCATGCCTAAGTAAACGGTCTTCTCCATTAATGGCGTTTTCATCTAATATTATGTATTTCCGTGCAAAGGTACGAAAAAAAGTGAAAAGTGGAGAGTGAAGAGTGAAGAATTTGCTGCCGCCAGCGTTTTTTTCGGATTTAACAAAGGCTATCTCCTTTTTATTTCGTAACTTTGCCGCATTATTATGATGGATAAGATGATTATCGGCTTCGATGCCAAACGAATAGTCCGCAACAGGACCGGACTCGGTAGCTATGCTCGCACACTGGTCAATGACCTGGCTCAACGTGAGGATTTGCAGTTGCGTTTGTATGCTCCGGACGCAGGTCATGATGATTTGCGCTGTCAGGTGAGAGAGCGTGAGAATCTCCGCTTTTGCTACCCTGACAGTCGCCAGCCCTTGGGCAAAAGCTATTGGCGCAGTCGTGGCATCGTCTCACAACTGCAGCGCGATGGCGTGCAGCTCTATCACGGTCTCTCCGGTGAGTTGCCTATGGGTATCAGCCGTAGCGGCATCAAGAGCGTCGTCACTATCCATGACCTTATTTTCCTTCGTCATCCGGAATTCTACCATTGGATAGACACGAAAATCTATGCGTGGAAATTCCGACAGACCGTCCGCGAGGCCGACCATATTATTGCCATCAGTGAGTGCACCAAGCGTGACATCATGGAGTTGGGTAATGTTGACGAGCGCAAAATCAGCGTCGTCTACCAGAGTTATGCTCCCCATTTCAAGAATCTCAATT
>Ga0310696_10009464_pt1 | contig 11274 bp, 12 predicted proteins | sample AusTroGonzalo_MG_4_FD_203885 | JGI IMG/M metagenome (GOLD analysis project Ga0310696, IMG submission 203885) | Bovine rumen microbial communities from tropical cattle in Woodstock, Queensland, Australia - Gonzalo_02 (v2) (version 2) | ecosystem: Host-associated > Mammals > Digestive system >...
TGATGGTACCATTGTAAACGGATGGTTAGCCTCGCAAACCGACATGCTTAGTGAAGACTGGACCATTCTTGATTAACTCTTTGAGACAAACACTAATACCTAAATACTATGAAAAGGATCTTTCTCTTCTTCGCGTTGGCTCTCCTGGCCGTGTCGGTCAGCGCACAAGGCCGCTACAATTACGATAGCAGCCACAAGTACGGCTTCTTCTCAAACTGGACACTCGGCGTGTCCGGACAATACTCCAACCAACACGGCGCGTCGAATGTCGGCATCAGCGCCTTGGCCACGAAGCGCGTGGGCGATTATTGGAGGCTCCGTTACGAAGCTTCCATCAACGGCCTTCGCTGTGTTGATGGCTTCGACCGCTACGGCACGGCGATGGCTGGTGCCTCGTTCGATTTCCTGAATTGGATGTACCTCTTTGCCGATGCCGGTGCCGTGGTCAATCCAACGATGGCTACCAAGCTTGGGCTTGCAGCTGATGCCGGACTGGGTTTGAACGTGAATTTCGGCAAACACTCGATGCTTTGGCTGGAGGGCGGCAGCGACTTGGTACAGAACAATGCCGCTTTTGATAACACTTTCTTCGTCCGCCTTGGCTATGGGGTTAGACCTGGCATCACCGAGCGCGACCGTGTGGAAATCGACATCACGCGCCACAATGCCGAGCAATTAGGCACTTTGACCGAGGAAAACCGTCTGCTGAAGACAGACCAGAAACGACTACAGGAGGCCAACGATACCTTGATGGCCATCCAAAACAGGTCGTTGGAGCTGCTGGCAAGGCTCGAAAAACGGCTGGACGACTGCAACGCTCAGGTGGCTAAGGCTGCCAGTGCGCCGCAGGTGGCCAGCCCCATCTTCCAAATCTTCTTCGATTATGCCAGCTCCGAAATCTCGCCTATCGAGTCGGCGAAGGTGGAACAGCTGGCCGAATATATCAACACCACACAAGGCAATTACCGTATCGAGGGCTACAGCAGCCCTGATGGCGACCCATACCGAAACGAGGTGCTGAGTGGCGAACGCGCCAGGGCAGTGTATTGGCTGCTGATCTCGAACGGCGTGGATGAAGACCGCATCATCCCGATGCAAGGCGGTATCTCCACGCAATACGGCGAAGACTCACCGCTTAACCGTATGGTCGTGGTCAGCGCCAGCCCTTATTAGCTCTTTGAAATCCTTTCGAAAGTGCCCGTCAGGTGGCGTGATGCCGAGACTGGCGGGCCAAGACATAGCCGCCCATGGCCTTCCACGTTGTTGTTGAAAGGTACAGGCGGCATCTCTATACGCGCCCAGGCTTGGGGTGCCGCCATGCTCTTTGCCAGTATGGATTGCACTTAATCTTCCGGCATACTTGGGCGCGCTCGGGGCTGTTAGTTCAAAGGCAGAATGGCCACGGCCTGATGAGGGTCGGGGTAGAATGGTGGTTCGAGTCCACCACGGTCCACCGTTCCTTCACTGCTGGGGACAGCGTGTGTCGCACAGTAACAACATCATTATTCACCAATCAAAGCCGGTGCAAAAGGACACCGTCGGGTGTGAGCCCCGCGATTTTCTTTTTATTGCGTCAGATGAAGTGAAACATGGCGTTGTCTTCTGATTTATCCACACTCACAGCTTTTGAGAATCTTGTGCCAGCGGACTACCAACCGCTGGCTAAGCGAAAATCCACTAAAAAATCATACTATGGTATTACTTTTCATATTTGAATTCATCCTGAAGGCCGTTCTGCTGGTTCTTGGCTTGCTTGCCTGGCATGGCTTGCATTGGGCAGCCGTGACGTTTGTCGTGGTGCTGTGCGTGCTTGGCGTGTTCGACTTGGTGATGGCCATTGTTATGTGGAGCGCCGACAGGGATATAGAAAGGAGGACGACATGAGACCCATCACGGAAATCATCATCCATTGCACCGGGACCGTGCCAAGCACCTCGACCACGGTGGAGGCAGTACGCAACTACCACATGAAGCACAATGGATGGAAGGATATCGGCTATCACTACCTCATTTACCTCGACGGCAGCATCCACCAAGGCCGACCCATCGACCAAAAGGGTGCCCACTGCAAGAACCATAACGAAGGCACGATTGGCATCTGCTATGTGGGTGGACAGGACGAAAAGAAGAAAGCCAAGGACACCCGCACCGTGCAACAGGTGGCCGCCATCCGTCTACTGGTAAAGTCGCTGAAGGTGTGCTTCCCCACCATCAAAAAGGTGAGCGGACATTACATGTACGACAACAAAGCCTGCCCATGCTTTGATGTGGCCAAGGAATTTGGACAATGAGACATCTTGTACTTCATATTATAATACTGATTTGGATTGGCTTTCTCCCTGGTTGCCGTGGCCAACGGCAGATGGAAACTACGCAAACGCAGCAGTCAACCTCGGAGATAGGCGTGGAGTTCCATGAACTGGAACGGTTCTGGAACTCCTTCGCTGAAAGGCTCAATCTGAAGATTGAATTCTACCCTGCAGAAGGAGGCCCGGAAAAGCCCACCACGGACAACTGTGTCCCCATCGATCCGACCGCCGCCAGTGTTCCACCTGCGCTCCCTTCTGGAAGCACAGCTGGTGGCATTGGGTCGCTGAAAAGCTTGGAGTTCAGCAGCGAGAGAGTCGCCATTGACTCCTCGTTTGCGCAAACCGACAGCACGGCGGACTTGAAATCCGACTCGGCCTCGGATGCGCAAACCAAAAAAGCGTCTGAGCTGCGACAGGACAACGGCACATGGACAATCCTGGCCGTTGTCGCTGCCGTGGTTATCATCGTGCTTGTATTGATCGTGATAAAGAAATTCTTCAAGAAATGATGAGAGCGATACAGATAGACAAAGAGGTACTGGTCATGCGATGGGACGAGGTGGACGGCAAGGTGTGCAACTTGCAGAGCAAATCCTTTCCTGTGGGAGTTTACATGAACTTGCTGAAGGGCAAGCGTATTATGAACAACAAAACCTGAGAAACGATGAAGAAATACACTAAACCAAACGACGACCGCTACCAGTTCTTGGTGGTTAACACCCTCAATGGCTACTCGATTGAAGTGCTGGTAGTGTCAAATGGAGACCTTGCCGCCATCACGCCCTCGGTGGCCGCCACGCTGCATATCAAACTGCCTGAAAGCTACCGGCTCCAAAGCTGCGCCATAGAAGACGCCGAGAAGCAACTTGACGAACTGGCCACGTTCAATGGCTGGACCGAAATGAAATAAGCGCATTCTTTTTCATAATCTTTATAATCGTTTCCTCCTCGATTTGCCCGAATCGGGGAGGATTTTTTGTGGGTTGCAAGGTTGCAACTTGAAAAAAAATGCACTTTTCTTGTTGTAATGATATTATTTTTACTATCTTTGCAGCGTCAAACGATAGGAAAAATGAAGAGACTGAAAGTAATCGAAGTGATTAGGCTGCTTGAAGCTGACGACTGGGAGCTCTGCTACACCAAAGGCGACCATCGCCAATTCAAGCACCCGACGAAACCAGGGAAGGTGACTGTGAGAGGCAAGAAAAGCGAAGTGCTGAGCCAATTCATTCTCAACAGCATCTGGAAACAGGCAGGGTGGAAGTGACCACCCTGCCACTGACAAAGTGGAAACAACAAAAGAAAATAGATATGGAAAAGAAGGTAACAGTAAAAGTGTATGTCGAATGGGCCGACAAGAATTTCTGCGCCACGTTAGGCGAGAACGTTCCTGGCGTGGTGGCCATCACCGCCAAGGATGTTCGTGAGCTTAAGAAAGAGGTGGCCGAAACGCTGCGCTTCCATGTGGAAGGCATGTTGGCCGATGGCGACGAGGTGCCGCAATGGCTCGTCGACGGCAACTATGAGTTTGAATACAACTATGTGGATGCCGCTGCTTTGATCCATGCCTGCGAGCCATACGCCAGCATCGCGGCACTGAGCCGTGCCACCGGCATCAACCAACGGCAGCTGAGCCACTATGCCAACGGCCTGCGTCATCCGCGCCCTGAGCAACGCCAACGCATCCTTGAAGGCGTTCACCGTATCGGACGCGAACTTCTATCAGTCGTATGACTATCGTTTGACAACGCAGAATGCGACTCTTAGCCCGTACCATCACCGGTGCGGGCTTTTATCATTTTCGTGACCTTACGAAAATGGTCTTATTTTACTTTCCGGACGGAAAGTTAAATAACCGTTTCGCTTATGTTACTTTTCGCCCGAAAACTTAACTTGAAGCTTCCATCATGTTACTTTTTCGCCCAAAACTTAACCTGAAGGTTTACATGTACCCGATTCTGCTTTTAGGGGTACATAATGGCCTCTATGTGTACCCGGATTTGCGTTTTTGGGTACATGTTCCTATCTTTGCGGCCTAATCCAAATCAACAACAACATGACAATATTTATTATTGCCATCTTCCTTTTCATTGTGCTTGCATTAATAGGTTCTCATAATGCAGAGAAGGAAAAACAAAAGGAAGCCGAACGGCAAGCCAGACTTGAAGAGTTAAGGAAAAAAGAAGAGGAAGATAGGATGGTTATCGAAGAAGAGTTGAGTAATACGCTTCACAGAGACATGGAGAATGCCATACTCTACGAAAACAGCACTCTTGGCCGCTACACCTTCAGGGTGAAAGGTCTAACCCATCGAAGTGAGAGCAACCAGGCAGGAGCAAGATTACTGAGGATGTATTGCCCATTGCGTCTCCAACACGACCAAGGCAACGAATACGACCCGTTCGCCATGCGCGTTTATTCCGAGACAGGCGACTTCTTCCTTGGCTATGTTGAAAGAGAAAAGTCGCTGGCCCTATATGCGGTGAAAGACAACATCAAAGCCTGTATGATTACCTTGTATTCATACGGCGACTTGGCTCCATACATATCGGCCACCGCATATTTCCAAAAGGAAAAAGACGGCGTGTTGCAGCCTTACACCTTGGGGACGAAAAAGGTGGATATGCCAAGCGAGATCAACACGGACAATACCATTGCAACATTCCGCAGCTACATCAGTAAGGCACTCAAAAAAGAAGACTGGAATGAGAAAACCTTCAACGAGGTGCAGGCACGCGCCGACTTCCTGCTGTCGAACGGCATCAAGATGTCGGAAAGAGTTAAGGAAGAGCTTCGGGCAAGAGGTGTGAAGCTGAAAGAAATAGGGGAATTTTGAGGAAAAAACAGGAAAAATTCCTCTAATTTAGCAAAAATTTCCATTTTTAGCTTGTTTTTTCCAAAATAGCCGTATATTTGCAACGCTATCGAGATGGTTTTGACCATCACGCAGGGGCGGCGGAAACAGCCCACAACATACCGAGGGCTATTTTTTTTGCCCTCTACGAGTAAGACCTCTGCGGTCGCCTTACGTGAGAAAAAGCCCCCTCGTGGTGGAAGTCATCTCGATAGCAGCGTAACGGCGACCGCTTTCTTGTTGCCCAAACTTAAATGCTATCGATATGCAAAACACACAGACGACAGCCGGACAGACGGCAAAGAGAACACTGGTAATCTTCCGCGATTGTCACAGTAAAAACAACATCGTACTGACCGCCAACAGCGACCGCGAGGAGGAAAAGATCCGTCTTCGTGCCATGAGCAAAGGATTCCTTGTGGCCGTTCGTAAGCCACGTGAACTTGTGCAGAACTTAGGTAATACTTGTGCAAATACTTGTACAAGTTCGACTCACTCCTGGCACAAGCCTTCATCCCTTATGGAACGGCCTCGTACACGCCTGGGCGGTGCCTTCAACCTGGTATTATCGCAAATCGCAATGGAAGGAGGTGCGGTATGACACGCCTTGAAATCATCACCCGCCTTTGCGAAATAGCTGCAGAACTCGCCGACCTCCAACAAAAAGCTGAAGACCCTGATGTCAGCTTCAGCTTGACCTGCATGGAGGAACAGATGCAAAAGACCTTGCACGAATTGCAGGGTAAATCCTAAGCTTTGAAGTTACTTTGAAGTTACTTCGCAAATACCTCGCAACAGCCTCGAAGAGATTCGGGGCTGTTTTTTTTTGTCACTTGCAACGGTTAGGCTCCTTCTATTTTTGCCATAAACCAAAAACCAACGCAATGATCCAAAGAGAAGTAATGGCGGGCGATACCTTTTCCCTTGTCTATAAACACATGCCGGAAGGCGTATTGACTGACATGCCCGAGGCATACAACATAATGATTGGGCTGCATACGGATGGCGGCTCAAATATACAGACCTTCAGCTATCAAGACGGCGACTTTGAACCGCAAACAGAAACCGGCGTTTACCGCTGGACTATCAAACATGAACTTTCGAAGAATCTTAAAGGCACTGTGATAGCCGAAATGGTGCTCTACAGCCGCGACCTGTCGTTTGTGCAGCACTGCGGCGAGCCTGTCAAACTGACTGTTATTCCCAGCCTGATGAACGAAGAGATTGAAAATGAATAACTGCAGCTGCGACATTGAAGTCAATGGTGCCGTGCCTGTTCATGGTGTCGAATACGAGGGTGGCTTTCCACTTGAAATCGAGGTGCAATGCGGCCATGAGCTGTTAAGCATCCCCGCCGATGAGCCGCAATCGGAAGTATGCCTCATAGAAGGTGGCATCGTCCCCGATGGCATGGAGGTGGAATGGGAACAGGTGATGGAGACTGGCGGCATTGACATGGCCTTCGCGTATGTCGGGCCAGCGTTGGCCGACATTGATTTCGTGTGGAGCACTGACGCATGGTTCCTCTCAGACGGTTGGTTCGAGGACGAAGGATGGTAAAATAGCAAAATCAAAGCAATATGGCAAAGAAAGTAATCATTCAGGGAAGAAACCTGCTCCAAAGCCTCAATGACAAATGGGGAGACATAAACAACACGGAAGAAACGATAATACCCTATCAAGACCGTGGCGGAACTACAGAAGTCCCCCCAGGCCAGGAATGGGGTATGAACCGTGGAGAGGTTGAACGCTTCTTGAAGGAGGTGCTGCGTGTGCAAGGAAATGACCTTGACACAATTGCCGCCGCCATTGAGACATTGCGAAACGCCGCCATCGGTGATGTGCAGGAGGGTCCCATCAATCCGGTGACAAACAAAAAGCCCATCTATTTCTATAAGGTAGGCAACACAACCCACGAAACCCCTGATTTCACAATCGAAGTGATTGCCAGTGTCGGCGGTGAGGAAAAGACACCTAGAATAACCGTGACGCGCAATACTCCTAATGTCATCAAGAAAGGTGACATCATTGACTTCGATTGGCTCTATAAATTCATCCACAAGATTGACGGCGAGGAACAGCAAGGCGGTGTCAGACCCACTCCGTCAAGTGTGTCCATAGAAGCAAAGGTCGGCAATACTGTGATATACAGCGAGACCGTCAACGGCGGTGTGGAAGAGAACCACGCATACAATGTCAGGTTCTCAAATCCGACCGTGACGGGTCTTGTGACAATTACGGTCGAGGCTACAGTCATTGTCGACGGTGAAGTTGTCGTGACCAGAGGCGGCGAAACCGTGACCATAGTGGAGATGAACCTTTCGACATCCTTCACCCCTGACCGTTCTCTTTCGAACGGAGGCATAGAGCCTAACGAAGTCGAGATTGGTTGCTCGTACAATGTGCCACAATCCACCGACTTGTATGTCTATCTCGATTATGAGGCTTTAGGCGAACCGTTGACGATCAGCGGACGAAACACTTACTTCCTCACCAGTGGTATATTGTCGCAAAACCACAATATAACCCTTGCACCAGGAAAGCACAATGTCCAGTTTGTCGCTGAAAACGGCGGCCTGTTGAGCAATGTTCTCGTTGTCGAGTTTCTTGTAAAAGGCGGGAATGAAGACTACTTGGGCATGGTCTATTCGACCGACATCAGCAGCCTTGATGAAATGCCGCTCCCGTACAGGTACGGAGAGTTGGATTGGAGCTCCTATCCCGCGAAGGTGGAAAGATTCTCCGACCTTGAAATCAAGTTCGCTGCATGGAATGCGAGTTCAAACGAAAGCGAGGTGAATGTTTTCCTCGGCTACCAGTACGACCCTGAGTTTCCGGCACAAACGCTGACCGTAAACAGGGCTTTGCAAACCCTGAGGCAACGGTTCAACGAACAAGAGACATCCATCATGACCATAGTAATGGGAAATGCTTCGCCCATCCATTTCTATGTGCAGGTCATGGCCTCAGACGCGCTGGAAGGTATAGAGATTGCCCCGAACCCATACAAGGAACTACTTGCCGAGGGTCACTCAAACACCATGGCCAACCCTGACGATTGGGGAGGCATCACCACCTTCTACGATGTGAACTGGAACACCAACGGATGGTACACCGATGCCAACGGAATCACCTACCTGTTGCTGACCAACGGTGCGAGAGCGGTCATAGACATGCGGGCGTTCACGGCAGGAGAAAACGGGCCGCAGATGATGGGCATGGTCTTACAGATGAAGTTTAGAATCAGCCATGTCACCGAAAGAGGTGCAACAGTGATCAGTTGCCTTTCCACAAACACAGGACAGGAAGGATGGCCGACAGGATTCAGGATTACGACAGAGGAAGCCGGACTGCTTCTCGGAGGCAAGGAAGACATTGCCACGACAGAGAAAAGAACCTACAACGGCATCCATGACGGTGTGGAGATGGAGAGCTATATAGACGATTACGGTGTTGAGGTACACATCGGCGACTACATTGATGCGAACGGAAACAAGACCGACAAAGACCATGCGGCAACGCTTATGATCGAGCGTCCGTTTGGCGTAACCATGGATATTGCCGTTGACAAATGGATTGACCTCTTTTTTGTTATCCAGGCACCAAGCGCGGCCACAAACAACTACGGAATCGCCATGCTTTACATCAATGGCGTGCTGAGCCGTGTCAACAGGTTCCACAACTCGCACAGCATCACCCAAGACGCGCCAATGCCTATCATTATCGACAGCGACAAGGCCAATGTGAACATGCGCCTTATTCGCTGGTACAGAAGATACCTGAAAGCCGACAATGTGCTTGACAACGCCATCCTCGGCCTTGATACACAAGGCGACATGGTGGAGGCCATCGAACGCAATGCCGTAGGCGACCCGAACACTCAGGACGATGACGAGAACATGGCCATCAGCAGGGAGGTTCTCGGCACCAAGAGGAAGGGAAGGCTAACCATCATCAAGAACACTTCCGACAACGGAGGCGAAGCCAGCATTGAAGAATTGTTCGGCGATGGCGTGTCGAAAAAGACCAACTTCCGAGCGGAACTGGTGAAGTGGGAGCCGCCACTTGACGACAACGGCAACCCTATAGGCGATGGCTTCGAAGCAAGAGGCGTGAGAATCAGGATTCAGGGAACATCCAGCGTCAACTATCCCTATAAGAACATCCGCGTGTATCTGACCACACCGTTCTCGAAGAATGACGGCATGAGTTTCTCTTCCGGCGGCAAGACATATACTTGGGTCAACGATGAACTTGTGGACGAAAACAATAAGAAGTGCAAGGGCTATGCGCTGAGGGGAAGCGAGCTGTCGCGGCCTCAAAAAGTGCTTTGCGCAAAGACCGACTTCGTGGACTCTTCGCTGGTAATGAACACCGGCGGCGCACACCTTTTCAACGATGTGATGAAGGCTCTTGACCTGAAGACCCCGCCGATGGAACACGACAGCCGTGTCAGACAGGCCATCGACGGCATCCCCTGTGACCTCTTCGCCGCGACCAGCGAAGATGTCATCCCGCAATACTATGGCCAATTTGTGTTGAACAACGAGAAATCGAAGTCGGGAGGCATTTTTGGCATGGAGGGCAACGATGATGCCGTCTTCGTGCCGACATGCCCGATAGCTTTGGAATCGCTTGAAAACAAGTATGCCTTTACGCTGTTCCAAGCAGCCGGAAGCGCCAACAGCCAAGACCTGGAGGAACAAATGCTTGATTCCTTCGACTCCGCTTTCGAGTTCAACTTCCCTGAAGATACCTTCTACAACCCTGCCAATGTCAACCCTGCCGATGGCCAGTCGGAAGCCACGGCAGAACAAAAGACCGCCATCAAGCGGCTCATGGGCTTCATACATGACAGCGTGGCGGCAAGTTCTGTTGACATGAGCGACCCCGAATACGGAGGGCATGAGGAAAACGGAGGATGGATCGCCGCAGACAAGCAAAAGTGGGTCAGCCAATACTTCAAAAACCATATATCGGAATACTTCGACCTCGACTACCTGCTGACCTACTATGTCATCACTGACTATTGGGCCAGCGTTGACCAAAGGGCGAAGAATATCCTTTGGCGTACATGGGACGGTTTGAAATGGTACCCGACCTATTACGATGGTGACACTGCTATGGGTGTCCGTAATGATGCCTTCCTCGTTTATAAGTACGATGTGACCCGCGACACATGGGACGCGGAACGCGGCAAGTACGCCTTCGAGGGTCACGACTCATGGCTGTGGTGCCTTGTACTGGCCAACTACGAGAACGAGCTTCAGACCAAGGCACAGCAGTTGAGGCGAGGCGGCTACATGAGCAACGCGGCCATGCTGCATGAGTTCAACGAGGTGATGATGGGCAACTGGAGCGAACGCCAGTATAACAAGAGCGGCAAGCTGAAGTATGTGGACACCATGTTCAAGAGCTCCAAATACTATCCCTTCACCTTGCAAGGAAACAAGGAACTGCACAGGACGCAGTTCATCATCGACCGTGCCGCATTGCTCGATGCGAGATACAATGCCGGTGACTACGGCAGTGATGTGTTCACCATTGCAATAGAAAGAAGCCTTTCGGATGATCCCGACAGCCTGACTCTCGTGAGCGGCGACCTTTACTATTACGGCTGGCGAGAGAACGACAATCCGAGAATGACCCCTGTGCGCGTGACCAAGGGCGAAGAATACACCATGTTGTTTGCACAGCAAATCAATGGTTCTTCGACCAATGTAAGGATAACCGGTGCAAGCAAAATCAAGGAACTTGACCTGACAGGGCTTGGCAGCCACTTCATGCGCCAGTTGCAGATTGACAAATGCGCCATGTTAACCAAACTGGTCATTCAGGCCACCAACGGTGCCGCCTCGAATGTGAATGTCAGTGTCGGCAATGTCGATACACTTGAATATGTGGACATCACGGGGCAGACAAACCTCTACACTGGTACTTCAGGACTGCTTGACCTTTCAGGACAAAGCCGTCTTGAAACGCTGTTTGCCAGTGGTACCAACCTGACCACCGTCAATCTTCCCGAAGGTGCGCCCATAACGGAACTTGTGCTGCCCAACACCTTGACCATGCTCAAACTACGCTATCTCCCTCAGTTGACCATGGAAGGCC